>Ga0189284_100326_pt1 | contig 34096 bp, 36 predicted proteins | sample N32C7minimetaG_FD_130314 | JGI IMG/M metagenome (GOLD analysis project Ga0189284, IMG submission 130314) | Marine microbial communities from the Costa Rica Dome - N32 C7 mini metaG | ecosystem: Environmental > Aquatic > Marine > Oceanic > Photic zone | place: Costa Rica: the Eastern Pacific...
ATGGCCCCAATGACGATAGCGTCACCGCCTTCTCACCCTTCGGGATCGAAAACCTGCGAGAGCTCATTGAAATGGACTGTGAACGCGCGCGCTGACCACGCGCGGCCCACGCCGGATGCTTACATTCAAGCCGATGGCGAACTGACACACTGCGGACTTTGCTGCCGTTCGCTGCAATGATTGCGAAGGTCCGCCTTACCGTCAATATCACCCGATGCCGACAATTCTTTTGGAACCGGAGTCATCACTCAGAAGGTGATAATTTGCGGCGTGATGCCTAGCCTCAGAATGCCGCGAGGCCTGCGTTAGTATTTAGGAAGAATTGCGAAAATATCGGGGCGCTTGCTGCGCCTATGCCGCGTGCATTCGCGCCAACGATGCCAGCTTCGATCCGGGGCTCGATCAGGCCGCGCTTGTCCTGATGTACGATGTAACGACGTACTCGCTCGACAAGTTCGGTGCGCACGTCGTCCGGGAATGCCCCGTCGATCAAGATGGCTTCGAAATCGATCACAGAGCAGATCGAAAGTGATGCTTTCGCCAGCTCCTGGGCTGTTTCGCCGATCCAGGGCTCGACATAGCGATAGAACTCGCTCCAGTCCTGCGGTTGCTGCCACAGAATTTCCGGGTTCAACCCGGCCTCGATTAGCCGGGCCTCCAGGAGGTGAATTGATGCGACATCGATCAACTGCTGGCTCTCGCCAAGGGGGCCTGTGGTTCGCATTGAGCCCAAAGCCCCTGCATTGCCCTGATTGCCTTCAAATACGGTACCGTTCAGCGCCACACCGCCACCGACAAACGATCCGATGAAAAAATACGCGTAGTCACGGAATTCCTTGCCGCGCCCATAGAGATGTTCGGCATGGCAGGCCGCGGTGGCATCGTTGACGACGAAGACTGGAAGATCGGTAAATAGTGCCACTTCCTGAACAAAGTCCACGTCCTTCCATGACTTGAACTTCTCTGCGGCGATTCCGACAAGATCGCTCCACTTCCACAGCTCGAACGGAGTGCCGATGCCGATGCCGCAGATGCGGTTATGAAGGTTTGCAGGGCAGTCCTCAAGTAGTCTTTCCAACCCATCATTGAGGAAACCGAATACATTCTCTGGCATTGGATACGTGTAGGACGTTCGGGCATGGCCGCGAACATTTCCGGCGAAATCCTGCAACAGAAGATCTGCGCCTCGGCGGCCGATGCGTAACCCGAATGACAACACACCGTCGGGGTTCAACGTCATTGGAATCGAGGGTTTTCCAACGCGACCACGCGTCGGCTCTCCGCGAAGAACGAATTCGTCTTTTTCTAACTTTCTCAGAATGTTGGACACGGTCTGGGCAGACAACCCTGTTCGCTTTGCAACGTCAGATCCAGGCAGAGGGCCCTGACGTTGAAACAATGACAGGATCAGTCGTTCATTGTGGGCGCGAACCCCGCTTTGGTTCACACCGGTCGAATGTTTACTTATGCGGTCACCGTCCATGACACCGATCATAGTCACGTCCTCCTAGGATAGGAAGGTCACACAGGATAATTAGTAAATCAACTTTATTTAGTAATTGACAGTGAGGTTAGAATCGGTTCTTTTCTAGGCAGACCTGCAACGGAGGAACCAGCAGGTTGGAAACTGGAACACCTGGCAATATCGCCGAAAACTCCGTGGGAGGACACCATGAAGAAACTGCTTATCAGCACTGCGCTCACACTTGCCGCAACAGCCGGAGGCGCATATGCGGACGACGTCACCGCATGCCTTATCACCAAGACCGATACCAACCCATTCTTCGTAATGATGCGTGAGGGAGCGACCCAGGCTGCAGAGGCAGCAGGGATCAATCTGCAGACCTACGCAGGCGCCATCGATGGTGATGTCGAGGCTCAAGTTGCTGCTGTTGAAACCTGTATCGCGGCTGGCGCGTCGGGTATCCTGATTACGCCTTCCGACTCCCGTGCTCTTGCACCGGTCGTGACCCAAGCGCGCGAAGCAGGTATCCTTGTGATCGCACTCGACACTCCTTTCGAACCCGCAGACACTGCCGACGCCACTTTCGCAACCGACAACTTCCTTGCCGGTGAGCTAATTGGCCAGTGGGCTGCTGCCACAATGGGTGACACCTCGGATGCGCGTATCGCTCTTCTCGATCTCAACGCCTCGGAAATCTCGGTTGATTACCTGCGTAACAATGGCTTCCTTCAGGGCTTTGGCATCGACATCATGGACCCGACGGATATCGGCGACGAAACCGACGATCGGATTGTCGGCAACGATGTCACCAACGGCAATGAAGAGGGTGGCCGCACGGCAATGGAAAACCTGCTTCAGCTCGATCCCGGTGTGAATGTGGTCTACACGATCAACGAGCCTGCCGCAGCTGGAGCCTATGAAGCCTTGCGGGCCTTCGGTCTGGAAGATCAGGCACTGATCGTCTCAGTCGATGGCGGCTGCCCCGGCGTTCAAAACGTGGCTGATGGTGTGATCGGCGCAACGTCGATGCAATTCCCGTTGCGCATGGCCTCACTCGGTATCGACGCAATTATCAATTTCGCCGAAGATGGCACTATGCCAGAAAACACAGGCGGCCTCGATTTCTTCAACACCGGTGTCACTCTTGTGACCGATCAGCCGGTTGACGGCATCGAGTCCATCTCTTCTGCAGAAGCGCTGGAGCTTTGCTGGGGCTAAGACCCCGCCTGCAACGGGGCGGCGCCTGTCGGCCCGCCCCACCCCGTTCGCGCCCAGACTTGATATGGTATTGTTGGTTACAGGCGCCCAAGATTTTGGAGAGAAACATGGCGGACAAAGCTACAACGCCCAGTCAGGACTTTGAAAAGGTCCTCGACGGGAGCGATACCAAAGTGGCTGAATTCGAAGTGACCCGTCACGGGCCAATAGACCGAATTCAGCACATTCTGCACTCAAACCCGACCCTTGTGCCGGTGATCGTCCTGATCGTCTCTGTCATTGCGTTCGGTCTCATCGCCGGTGACCGGTTCTTCTCAGCCTTCAACCTGTCGCTGATCATGCAACAGGTCTCGATCATTGGCATTTTGGCCGCGGCGCAGAGCCTGGTGATCATCACCGCTGGTATCGACCTTTCGGTCGCGGCAATCATGGTGTTGATGAGCGTCATTGTCGGCAACATGGCGGTCAGCTGGGGCGTGCCAGCGCCCATCGCGCTCTTGGTCGGCTTTGTCGGCGGCGCCTTGGCCGGCATGGTGAATGGGCTTTTGGTTACCCGTTTGAAACTGCCCCCTTTCATCGTCACTTTGGGCACCTGGAATATCTTCTTTGCGCTCAACCTCTGGCTGTCCGGCGCGCAATCGATCCGGTCTCAGGATATCGATGCAGCAGCACCGTTTCTGAAATTCTTCGGAACCAATATCATCCTGGGCAATGCTCGCCTGACCTTCGGCACGGTGTTGATGGTCGTGATTTTCGTGGTGCTCTGGTATGTTCTGAACAAGACCCCCTGGGGCCGTCACGTCTATATGATTGGCGATGACAAGGAGGCGGCGGAAATGGCCGGTGTTCGCACCGACCGTACTCTGATGCAGGTCTATATGGTCGCCGGTCTCATCTGCGCGATTGCCGCCTGGGCCTCGATCGGCCGGATTGGTGCGATCTCGCCGCAGAGCTTTTACGAGGGCAATCTGAGCAGTATCACCGCTGTCGTGATCGGGGGCATATCGCTCTTTGGCGGGCGCGGCTCGATCATGGGGGCTCTCTTCGGCGCTCTGATCGTTGGTGTCTTCGAATCCGGTCTGCGCCTCGCTGGCGTTGACGTCCTCTGGCAGGTCTTCGCGACCGGCTGGCTCATCATCATCGCGGTCGCAATCGACCAATGGATCAGAAAGGTGTCTGCGTAATGTCTACCGATACACCAGTTGTCAAAGCCACAGGGATCGTGAAGCGCTATGGCCACGTGACCGCAATCGACCACTCCGATTTCGAACTGCGTAAAGGCGAAGTTCTGGCAGTGATCGGCGATAACGGAGCCGGCAAATCCTCGATCGTCAAAGCCATCTGCGGCGCGACGAAACCCGATGAGGGCGAGATTCTGATCGAAGGCAAACCGGTCCATTTCAACTCTCCGATCGAGAGCCGCGATATGGGCATCGAGATTGTCTATCAGAACCTGGCCCTCAGCCCGGCCCTGTCTATTGCCGACAACATGTTCACCGGCCGTGAAATTCGCCGTAAGGATTTCATGGGCAAATACCTGGGCATGCTGGACAATAAAGCAATGGAGGATTTCGCCCGCGAAAAACTGACCGAGCTGGGTCTGATGACCGTTCAGTCGATCAACCAGCCGGTCGAAACACTGTCAGGGGGGCAGCGGCAAGGCGTTGCCGTGGCCCGTGCAGCGGCCTTTGCCAAGAAGTTCATCATCATGGATGAGCCGACTGCGGCGCTCGGCGTTAAAGAAAGCCGCCGCGTGCTGGAGCTGATCAAGGATGTGCGCGCCCGTGGCATTCCGATTGTACTGATCAGCCACAACATGCCGCATGTCTTCGAAGTGGCCGACCGGATCCACATCCACCGACTCGGAAAACGGCTCTGCACCATCGACCCCAAGGATTACACCATGTCCGACGCGGTGGCGTTCATGACCGGCGCCAAAGAGCCTCCGGCAGAAAACGCCGCCTGAATTCTGCGAAACCGATTTGAGGCGCCACCGGGTCTCTATCCAGTGGCGCCTCAGGTATTTCTAAGCAGGTTCATGTGTTGGCCAAAACCCCGGACAGGCCATTTCTATGCAAGATGCCGACCGTCCCCTGAATGGAGGCCCCATGACCCACGACTTCCTGCAGCCGCTGACCGGCTCATTCGCAATGCCGGCAAGTGAAAACCCCACCGTTGCAATGATCGAAGCTGCCTATCGACATCACGGTCTTAATTGGCGCTATATCAATTGTGAGGTTGCTCCCACAGACCTTGGCGATGCCGTGAAGGGTGCGCGGGCCATGGGATGGCGCGGATTCAACTGCTCAATCCCGCATAAAGTGGCGGTGATCGACCATCTCGATGAGCTGGGTAAATCTGCCGAGATCATCGGCGCGGTGAACACCATTGTGCGGAAGGAAGACGGCAGGTTGATCGGCGAAAATACCGATGGCAAGGGATTTGTCCGGGCACTATCTGAAGTCGTGGACCCATCGGGCAAGCGCGCCGTGCTTCTCGGTGCCGGGGGCGCCGCCCGCGCCGTGGCCGTTGAGATGTCCCTTGCGGGTGTCGCCGATATCATCGTCGTCAACCGCAGCCGTGACCGGGGTGAGGCCGTTGCGGCGCTGATCGACGACAATACTCCGGCCAGCGCAGAGTACCGGCCCTGGAAGGGGCGCTTTGCAATACCTGGCGGCACCGACATAGTTGTCAATGCCACCTCGATCGGGCTTTACCCGGATGTCAACGCTACTCCCGACATTGATCACCATAGCCTGACACTCGACATGGTGGTTGCCGACGGAATCCATAACCCGCCGCAGACCCGGCTCTTGCAGTTGGCGCAGGCGCGCGGCTGCAAAACCGCCGACGGGCTGGGCATGCTGGTTGGTCAAGGCGTGATCGGTCTCAAATACTGGACAGGAATCGATGTCGACGCTGACGTGATGAGGAAAGCGTTGTTGGATCTCAAACTGTAATGCGGGGACAGGTCGCAATCCGTGAACAGACAGCGAGAGTGACACCGCCCTTGAATATCTCGTCAAATATTGCGGAGTTGGATGACGGATGGGCAGACATTGATGGAAATGATACTGAGCAAAGTCATCGACGCAAACCTATATAATTTGTCCGGAAGGACGTGCGAAACGGGCGGGAAATTCCCGCTAAACTTCGGTAGCCGTCCTAAAAATTGATGCTGCAGCTTGCGCTACCCGCGCATTGCCGACCTCGGCACGCAGCGCAGCATGAGGGCTTTGCTCTGGGTCGGCTTGAATGGCCGCTTACACCAATTCGGAGCAAAACTTTTGCACGTGCAGAGAACGGCAGCTCTCCGCCCTTGGTGACTAACGCTGCGGTGCGGCATCAAGATCAAGTCTCCCCCATTTGGCTACTGCCGATGGTTCCGATCCCAGTTTCGTTTGACCACGGGACTCGCACCACGGGTGCGTCGGTAAAGCCTCATTGCACTCACTGCTGATTAGCGAGAGTTTCGCACCGGTCTTTTTCTTTGCCACCCTAAACCGCCGCGCCGTCGATCGAGGCGGGTCCGAGGACGCGGTCATCGCGGCATCTGTTGCGCTGATTATCCGCCTCTATCCCCCCTTCCAGTCCAGCTTGTCCAGCAGGTCTCCTATGAGCTGCAGAGCCCGATCGACCTGTTTCTTGTCCTCCAGCAGCAATGCGATGCGCTCTGGTTTTCTGACGCGCTTCAGGTCGCGGCAAATGATCTTCAGCTCTTCTTCGAACATCAGCTTCCGGTCACGCCACATCTCGAGTTCGGCGACCTGATCCCTGGTCGCCGGGCCATCGATACGCGCGAGGCCGCTGTTCATGTCAATCTTCACCTGATCGGGATGCGGCAACGGAGGCGGCAGGTTGGTGATGCCATGGCTCTCGCGGCGATGCAGTTCGCGCTCCCATTCGACCTTGTATTCGATCGCGGTACTCAGCCATTCATCCGACAAGGCCTTGTTCTGGCGCTCGGTGCTGGAGAGCATCTCCGCAAAGAGCCGCTGCGCCCGGTGCTGGCCCTTGGCCGCGTTGATCGCCAACGAGCGCACGACGGCCTGCGCCATCGGAACGGAGACGTTGCGAAGGCCGTCGCGCACCGTGATGCTGCGGTAGGCTTCCTCGAGGATGATATCCTTGAGGCGTTCTTCGTTCAGCGCCGGTCGCTTGTTTTTCGCACCACGCGGTCGCCCCTTCGGGTTGCCGGAGCGCCCCGGTTTGAACCGGGTGTCCGCCGGAGGCTTTCCGTAGCCCACCTCGTAATCATCCTGCTTCTTCACACCCGGTAAACTCAGCTTCGGCGCCTTCATTGTGCAGCCTCCAGCACCTGCGGTGACACTGGCGGCATCCAGCCGCAGAGAAGCTGTTCGGCCTCGTCGTTCGCGTAGCTCTCCCACCGCGCAAGAATGCGGTCGCAATAGATCGTGTCGAGTTCGCACAGATAGCCGCGCCGACCGGTCTTTTCCGCCGCGATCAGCGTGGATCCCGACCCGCCGAACAGGTCGAGCACGATGTCGCCCCGGCCCGAGACATCCCGGATCGCATCGGCGATCATCTGTACCGGCTTCACGGTCGGGTGCAGCGCCAGCTCCTCCATCCGACCGGCCCGCATGGTGTTCACGCCGCGATACTGCCAGACGTTCGTACGGTAGCGCCCATGCTGGCCAAGTTCGAAGGTGTTGATGTGCGGCGCATCACCCTTCTTGAAGACGAAGATGAGCTCGTGCCGCGAGCGGTAGAAGGTCCCCATGCCGCCATTGTCCTTGGCCCAGACAATCAGGTTCTTCAGCTCGTCATAAACCGCGCGCCCGGCTGCCTGTATCTCGTCCATGTGCCGCCAGTCTATGCAGATGAAGTGGATAGAGCCGTCGGCACTGTGATCGGCTAGGTTGCGGAAAGCCACTTCGAGGAAGGCGGTGAACTGGGAGACCGACATCTCGCCCGAGGCCATGGCGAACTCGCGGTGTTGTGTCTTGCCGGAGTTCCCCACATGACCATCAATGGGCACGTTGTAGGGCGGGTCGGAGAAGGCCATTCGGGCCGCCTCGCCCATCATCAATTCCGCCACGACACGGCCGTCCAGCGCATCACCGCAGGCCAGCCGATGACGTCCCATTTGCCAGACATCCCCCAGGCGGACCCGGCTGGCGGCGTCCTCCGGCAGCACATCCTCCTTCGGATCCCCCTGGTCTTCGGGTGCGACAACCGCCATCAGACTGTCGACCTCCGGGATCGAGAAGCCGGTGACGCCAATGTCGAAGTCGAGATCTTCCATCATCAGCGCGCCAAGTTCGGCCGCCAGCAGATCCTCGTCCCAGCCGGCGTTCAGCGCCAGCTTGTTGTCGGCCAGAACATAGGCGCGCTTCTCTGTTTCAGTCATGTGGTCGATCCGAAGGCAGGGAACCTCGGCAAGACCCAGCAACTTCGCCGCTTCGACCCGGCCGTGTCCGGCAAGGATCGTCCGCCTGTCATCGATCAGCACCGGGTTGGTGAACCCGAATGTCTCGATGCTCCGGGCAATCTGGCGCACCTGCTTCTTCGAATGGGTGCGCGCATTGCCCGCCCATGGCGTGAGATCGCCAATCGCGATCCGGTCGATGTTCTGCGTGGCCATTTGGCCTCCTGTTCTTTTTGCTCTCCGATGGAATCGTTCCATCGGCCTCATTCGTCTGATATATCTTACCTCTAGCCATTTGTCCATGCGTGGCTTATAACGGCGTACGACACATCAAACGTGGAGGCGACGATGAACATCGGCGAGCGACTGTTCAGCCTGCGTCAGAAGAGCGGCGAGTCGCTGCAGGGCGTGGCGGACAAGGTGGGCGTCTCAAAGGCGCATGTCTGGGAGCTGGAGAAGGGCCGTAGCAGCAATCCATCCTTTGAACTGGTGCGCAAACTGGCCGCGCATTACGGTGTCAGCATCGACGTTCTGACCGGCAATGCCACCGAGCCAGGTGCCGACAGAATGCAGGTTGATCGCATTCACAGAGGGCTGGAAGACCTGTCCGACCGGGACCGGGAGATCGTCGAACAGATGATCGCGGCGATGACGCAAAAAACACACGGCGCGGCCTGAACTCTTGCAGCTGGACCGGTTCGAGCTTGCCGACATCCACCATCCCTCGGCTTTGGCGCGCAAACTGCATGGCTTGCTTGGTCCCCTGACTTCGGCGGTGCCGATCCTTGATATCGCGCGGGCCCTGGACATCGCGGACGTCCGGCTGGACCGGTTCGACGGCTTCGAAGGCATGCTTCTGACCGACAGGGTTCGCAGCGCCGGATGCATTCTCGCCAATATCTCGAAAGGCCAGCGGCGGGCCCGGTTCACCGTGGCCCACGAACTGGGGCATTTTCTGATGGAACGACACCAGTTGTCCGATACTGCCGGATTCAGATGCGCGACCGGCGACATGCGGGAGACGCGCGAGGGACGTCGGGAACAGCGTCAGGAAAGCCAGGCAAACCGGTTCGCCATCGAACTGCTTGCGCCTGCATACCTCATGGCGTCAAGGCTATCGGACGAGCCGGATCTGCGCGACGCGCAGCGATTGCGCGATCACCTCGATGTCAGCCTCGAAGCCTGCCTCCGGCGCATGATCGAATGCCGGTCAGAGGCCCTGGCCGCTGTCTGGTCGCATGAGGGCCGTGTCCGATATTTCGTGAGGGGGGCGGCATTTCCCTATGTCTCCTGCAGACGCGGTGACCCGGTCCCGACGATGTCTGCCGCTTGTCGGGCCATCGCAAGAGGAGCGGTCGGGTTCACGACGTTCCGCGAAGCGCACGCTTTCGCCTGGACCGGTCGATCCGACCTGGACCTGCATGAACAGACCCGCATCGCCAACAACGGGCACGCGGTCACCTTGCTCTGGGCAGAGATGCCGGATGCGGAGGACGATGATGACGGCGGGCTAGCCGAACTCGGGATGCCCGGGTTTCGGTAAGCTGCAATCGGGCCAGACGCCGACACTTCCAGTGGGGCCAGCGCCGGGACGCTGGATGCAGGTCTGTCGCGTGCGATGCCTTGTGGCACAAGCGTCGACCCGGGCCCCGATATTCCGACTGGACTGTCACCGCAAAGCACGCATCACTGGACCCAGGCCCGGATCCCTCCGGGCGCTCCTCGGTACGAAGGGGTGGCATCCCGCCGCCCGAACCCGGAGCATGACAATGTCCAGACCCACAAAGACCAAGACCGCCAAGGTCCAGGCGATGCTGCAGCGCCCCTCGGGGGCCACGCTCGACGCCATTTGCAAGGCCACCGGCTGGCAACCCCACTCGGCACGCGCAGCACTAAGCGGATTGCGCAAGACGGGGCTGCAGATCGAACGCACAACCGGGGAGGGCAGCGCGGCCGCCGTCTACCGGATCGTTGACAATGGCGCGGCCGCTTCATGAAGATCGCGGATCTCGAGACCATGAGCCGGCCGGATCTGATTGACGTGTGGGCCAGGACCCTCAGGACGCCCATTCCGAAAGGCCTCAGCAAGGCTCTCCTGCGCCGGTTTCTGGCCACCGAGATCCAGACCCGGCAATTCGGCGGCCTGTCCGCTTCTCTCAGGAGCGCCGTGTCAAAGCCCGCGGATCAGGTCCTGCGTCCCCGACATGATGGGCTCAAGCCCGGCGGGCGCCTCTTGCGTGAGTGGAACGGCGTGTCTCACGTCGTCGAGGTCACGCAGGACGGATATCTGTGGAATGGTCAGAGCCATCGCTCGCTGTCGGCCATTGCCCGCGAGATCACCGGGGCGCACTGGTCCGGACCACGGTTCTTCGGGCTCAGCCGAAAGCCGAAGCCATGAGTGCGCCCCGGATCCGCTGCGCGATCTACACCCGCAAATCTTCCGAGGAGGGACTGGATCAGGACTTCAACTCGCTTGATGCGCAGGTTGAAGCCTGTGCGGCCTACATCGCCAGCCAGAAGCATGAGGGCTGGAAGATGCTCCCGGCACGCTACGACGACGGGGGCGTTTCCGGTGGAACCCTCGCGCGCCCTGCCCTGCAGCGGCTGATGTCCGACATCGATGCCGGGCGCATCGACATGGTGGTGGTCTACAAGATCGACAGGCTGACAAGATCGCTCGCCGATTTTGCCAAGCTGGTGGAGCGCCTGGAAGCCGCGAACTGCTCGTTCGTCTCCGTCACGCAGGCCTTCAATACCTCCTCCTCTATGGGGCGCCTGACGCTCAACATGCTGTTGTCCTTCGCCCAGTTCGAACGCGAGGTCACAGCCGAGCGCATCCGCGACAAGATTGCAGCCTCGAAGAAGAAAGGCCTCTGGATGGGCGGAGTGCCCCCGATCGGATATGACCCGCATCCCGATGCCACCCGGCGCGAACTGGTTGTGAATGTGGCAGAGGCGGAGGTCGTACGGCAGATCTTCGATCTCTATCTCCGTCACGGCTGTCTCAATGCGGTGACCCGCGCGGCGGCTGACGCCGGACTGCGATCGAAGCGGCATGAGTTTCGGTCGGGCAGAACCCAGGGCGGCAATGTCTTCAGCCGCGGCCAGATCCACAAGCTGCTGACCAGCCCGGTCTATATCGGGCTGACCCGGCACAAGGATAAGACCTACCCCGGCACCCATGCCGCCATCCTCGACAAGAGCATATGGGATCAGGTGCAGACCTTGCTGCAAGCTGCCAGCGCAAGACGCCGGGGCGCGGCGGCCGGGACCACCGGCACAGGCCCGGCACCGCTCAAGGGCAAGTTCCGCGACGAGACCGGGGATCCGCTCACACCCTCGCATACGCTACGGCACGGCAAACGAGCGCGCTACTACGTGTCGAACCGCCTGATCTCCGGCGGCACGGATCCGACCGGCTGGCGCATTCCGGCGCGGGAGTTCGAGCGCGCGATCGCCACGATCCTTGCCGATCACCTGGCGGACCACGCCCGGTGCCATGCCGTCCTGGCCAGGGCAGACGCGCCGGCATCGAACTCCGCATCGGAGGCCACCCGGATCCTTGCAGAAGACATCCGGACCAAGGACGGCGTCCTGGCGTCCGCGCTCATCACCAGTGGACAGATCAGGGCCGGCAGCGTGACGATCACGCTCGACGCCGCTGCCATCGCAGGGTCGACCAATCTGAGTGCTGCGGATCTGAGCCCGGACCTGCTCCGGCTTGACGCCCCCTTCACATCGCGTCGCCGGGGGGCCGAAGTGAAAATCATTGCCGGCGATCGCTGTCCGACGCCGGATGCAACCCTGATCCGTGGCCTGCGGTTGGCCCATCTCTGGAGCGAACGGGTGAAGGCCGGAACACCCTTGCGTCAGATCGCCGCCGAGACCGGCGTCACTGATCGCTACGTCGCACGCCTGATCCCCCTCTCCGGGCTCTCACCCAAAATCCAGGCGGCCATCATGAATGGCACCCAGCCTGTCGATCTGACACTCGAGCATCTCGTGCGTCGCCCCCTGCCGCTGGACTGGATCGAACAGGCGCGGAGGCTCGGATTTGGCATCTGAGGCCGTTCCCTGTTTCTCTCGCGGAACTCCCTGATCAACTCCTGTTCCGTCCCTGTTCTGTCGCAATGAATTCCCTGTTAATCCGCGCAGGGAAATTCTCTTCAAGCCACTGATATCGCGCGCTTAATCAGGCCGATTTTGACGGAAACCGCCGAAAATTTCCAGATTTCCCTGAAAATTCCCTGTAAACGGGAAAACACCGGGAAGCAGGACGAAAAACCGGACCGGCACGTTCGGGCAACTGAGACACCGGCCCAAATCCACGAAATCCGTCGCCAGTGACGCGTCTCTGTCCACAAAACGATCCGGCAACCCGCGGAATACACGCAAGAATTCCGGGCCATTCCGAACACAGGAAGAGAGACGACTGTCCGTGGCGGAGGAGGTGTCTGCCTAACTATGCCGCGAATGCATTGAAAGTCTTGGGTAATCCTGCCAGATTTCAATAATGTACCACACAAAATACCACATGATGCTAGGAGAACCGCCGATTTCTGCGCGGCTCGCGCGCGCGTAATGGTCATACGCACGGGATAGGGAACCACTACCGCCGATCTTCCGCAAGCCTAGTCAATCAGGGGGGGGGTAGCAAAAAGTCGCGCCCCCTCCATCAAGGGACCGGCGTGGTTGCCGTATTTCGCATTGCCACGATTGGAGGATTCCGACGCAACCTTGCGCCCGTCCACGCGATTCGCCGCGTGGCAAACCTCACTTCCCCTCCCCGGCCTTGGCCTTCACCACATCCCCGACAATCGCCTGTCCGCCCTCGTTAACCGTTACGCGCTCCACCCTGACCACCTGTTGCGCCTTGCGCCGATACTTCTTCAGTGCGTCCATCTGAGTAGTAAACAACCGACCCAGGCGACCCATCGCCTTTTCGTTGCTCTCCCTGAACCGAATGTCGGTCTGATGCGTCATGCGGCCCGCCGCCTTCGTCATCGCCAAGTGCGTTGCCGTCATCTGCCCCACTAGCATCGCCTCCACCGCATCGACAGGCTCCAACTCAGCGAACATCGCCGACGCCATGCCACCTTCATCCTCAACACCCGCGCCGAGCGCCTCCAGCACGCTACAGAACACGACGTTCGCCGCATCCGGCGTCTTCATACCCAACAACTCGGGGATGGTCTCATCCGCCGCCACAGCGACGTTCAGCTTTTGATCGTCACCTTTCGTCACCTTCGGAAACGCACGCACCTCGGAACGTGCTGCATCCGTCTTGTCCAGTTCCCGTGCCATGCCTGTTTCCCTGCATTGAGTGGTTAGTATTAGTGTTCCGATCCAGAACCGTGCCGACCCTTCGGAACCGGCCTGACGGGTTCCGGTTCGGAACGTGACGCGCCCTTGCGGTTTTCAAACGGAACCACAGACCCCCCGTCTTGTTTCAAATCAGAACCGCCGTCTGTTTTTCCTAGACGGTAATTTCTCCAGTCGTGACTCGGCGGTTCCTTACCCCGGACCCTATGAACACCCTTAGTCGTGATGCGCCATTCATGCGCCTGCCGGTGATACCAGTTGCCCTCCCTTTCCAGCACCACCAACCCCTTGTCCTGGAGATCCTGAAAGGCCCGCTGAACCGTTGCCTTGCCCATGTGCAGCGCCTCTGCCGCCTCGGCATAGGACAGGCGCAAGACACCGTTGTTGCTGCCGTTGAACCGCGTGTGAAGCTCCAGAAAGACCTTCACCGCCGCGCCAGACAAGCTGCGCCATGCGTCGCTCTTCAGAAGGGCGTAGGGGAAAGGGGCGTATTGCCCCTCCCCCGATTTCTTGCTGCCGCGCCTACCCATCGCCGCCGCCCGCCGCGTGATCTATCAAGCCGTACCCGCGCGCCTTCAGTTCGGCACGCACTTGCTTGGCCGACCGGGGATATTCCAGCGCCAGTACTTCACAGCCATCCGTCAGCCGGTAAGAGGCCACGCGGTCATCGCCGAGATATTCCACTTCGACAGGCCAGCCGTAGCGGGTTCTCAACGTGTGGATGATAGCGCCCAGACGCCAGCCGCGCCGTTCCGCGATTTCATCCCTGTGGGTGAGTGTGCGACCTATCGCCAGCGCGCGACAGGTCCATGCGATCTGCGTGGGCTTGCTGAACCAATGGTCATTCATGCCAGACCCTCCCCAGGTGGAGCGCCAGCGGTTGAACCGAATTGCTCATGCGGTCCCAATAGAACCGAGCTTCGGGCGGGGTTGCGTGAACGGTCCCCCATGTGTCATCTGTTGCACGTACCACCGTGGCATTTGATGTCACACGAAAGGCCCCTGCCCCGCGTGCGGAGTTGGGGTTTTTCATTATGCAGCCTCCCCGTTCGGATCGACGCGCTGGGCGTTGAGATAGGCGTTCAGGTCGGTGCCGTGATAAGCGATGCGCCGACCGATGCGGATGAAGGCTGGCCCGCGATTGCGGTGCCGCCATTGCGCCAGCTTTTCCACGCTGCCCAGAACGCGGAGTTCCGGGTCTTCGGGGAAGAAGATGCGGTCTTGATCGAAGATATCTGCCATCGGCAATCCCTTTCCTTGGATTGGTTGCGATGGCATCTGTTCTGATATCAGTTCAATTATTGCGCAAGGCGGGGAAAACCAATCCAGGCCCCCCCCTACTTTCCCCCGCCTAATCCCTAGGGGAAGTTGAATTGTCGCCGCTCTGATGCTTGGCGATCCAATCTCGAAAGGTTTTCGGAGAGGGCCGCTCCCCGGTCTGTTTTTCGATTTTGTCCTGAAGCTGTGCCCAACTTAGGTTGCCCTTTTCGAAGCCCAACGCGGCAAAGGCCGAGAATGCTTTTTCCATTCTTGGGCGGCCCAGATTTTTAATCCTTACCCGTTCACGATGTATAGAAACCAGCTCCACGCACTCTTGAGCATTTCTAGGGACCTCCGTGCGTTCCACGCACAGACTCCAGCCCTGAAAAGCCCTCACACACTCTGCGGTTGGAAGAACATAACTTTCGTCAATCAAACCGTTCTCCAGAACGAATTTGCGACCAAAGTTATCCCATTGCTTGAGGCTGATAAGGTATGTTGGATACTCCAAAAAGAGCCAAGTCGAACCAGTCTTCGCCTCGAATTCCTGCGTCAACGGATGCTCATCTGGAAAATCGAGAAACTCTAGAAATAATTTTGAGCCGCGCAACTCACGCCCGTCGGGCGACACAAGAATAAGATGATTTCCGGCCTTGAGTAGAGTAAGCCGGAATACACTACGTACCAATGGAACAATAAAGCGCAGAAATGCTACTTCTGAACTAGACGTATCCGTGTGCGAACGATGAGACTTCCCCTGTTCCACCTTCACATCGAAATCTAGCTGTCTTGCAATTTGAAAGGCTACATCACGATTCTCGCCCAAAGAGAGCTCATCGAAAAGCCATTCGTCCAGTTCAAACAGGCTTATTGTGTCCAAGGTGCTAAACACGGCTTCGGTCCTTATGCCCCGAGGAAACGTAGATCGACCATTCGCGCGCCAAGCTGCGCCGCCGATCCAGCAAATCCGACCGCGCATAGGCCCGCTCAACCTCAGACCCGACCTGATGCGCCAGCGCCGCCTCTGCCACTTCGCGCGGCGCGTCTGCCGCCTCCGCCGCCCAATCGCGGAAGGTGCTGCGGAAACCATGCACGGTGAAATCACCCCGCCCCATGCGCCGCAATAGCATCAGCATCGACATGTTAGACAAGGGCCGGTGGCGTTTCTGCCCCTCGAAGACGTAGGTGGACGCCATCGCTCGCATCGGTTCCAGTATCCGCAGCATTTCGTCGGTCACCGGCACCCGATGCACCACACCGGTTTTCATCCGCGCCGCCGGGATCGTCCAAAGCCGCGCCTCGGAGTCAATCTCCTCCCATGTCATGCCCAGCACTTCGGAGGTGCGGCACGCGCTGAGAATGGTGAATTGCAGCGCCTTCGCCGCCGTGGCGGTGCGTCCCTCCAACTCGGCATAGAACGCTGGCACATCGCGCCACGGCATCGCGTCATGGTGCGCCGCCTTGGCTTTGACCTTCGGCAGAACCCCGGCCTCTTTCACCGCCGCTACCGGGTTCTCGCCATCGCGGAAGCCCGACGATTTCGCCACGTCCAGAACCGCCTTGATGCGCTGGGCCAATCGCCGCGCGGTTTCATGCTTCACGGTCCAGACTGGCGACAGACACATCAGTACTTCGGGCTGGCCGATGCTATCCACAGGCATCCGGCCTATCTTGGGAAACGCGTAATCGCGCAAGGTGTTGAGCCATTGCTGGCCGTGCTTCGGGTTTTTCCATGTGGGCAGGCGGTCGATATGTACTTGGCGCGCCAGCTCCTCGAAAGTCGGCACTTCGCGCTGGGCGTTGAAACGCGGGTTCAGTCCCGACTTCGCCATGCGCCGATACTCCAGCGCCCTTTCGCGGGCTTGGTTCAGCGTCACCACATCCGCGCCACCCAATCCAAAGTCGGTGCGTAACGGCGCGCCCTTGCGGTTCCTCTGCCCTTTGACAGTGACTCGCACGATCCAGCGCCGCGCGCCGGAGGGATCAACCACGAGATAAAGCCCCGCGCCATCGCCATGCCGACCGGCCCCCAGGTTTTCCACCAGCTTCTTTGTTAGCTTGCCGCCCAGCGTCGCCATCGAAAGTACCACCCTTCATACCACACGGTGAAAGCATACAGGGGCACTCGCACAAAATCCAATGAAACCTCAGAACACCGATAAAACCCATAAGTGCAGCGTCTTGCGCAACTAAACGCTACCATATGGGATCGAGGAAAAAGTGATGGTGACGGAGGAGGTGGGATTCGAACCCACGGTACGCTCTCACGCACGCCGGTTTTCAAGACCGGTGCAATCGACCACTCTGCCACTCCTCCGGCCTCTGCCCCTTACCCGCCCCGGTTCGATTCTGAAAGTGGCCCCGTCGCCCGCCCCCGGCCGCCCCTGAAACCGCAGGTTGTTGCCGATCCGCGCATGAGGGGTTTGCAGTGGCGCGCCATAGCACGTATCCTTTCTCGCAAAGGGTCCGGGGGCACGGGCCCTGCAAACGCTATGGCAGGGGCATGGGGCGCGCGGCATCGGGAACAGATGCACGGCCCGTGTCCCGAGCAGGGGAAATCGAGCAATGAATATTCACGCACTCACATGCCGGACGGGCCGCATTGCCTGTGTCCTGACCCTGGCCCTGACCCTTGCGGCTTGCGAGGGCGGGCTGCAACTGCCCTTCGGCGCGGGCGCGGGCGCGGGCAGCTCCGACACGCCGACGCGGGCCAGTTCCACCCGGCTGGTCGAACGCGATGTCGAGGCGCCCGAGGTGTTCCAGGTCACCGATGAGGGGCTCTGGGACGGCCGCCCGTCGCTCGGCGGGGTCTGGGTCGCCAGCCCCGAGGCCAGCGACCCCGAACGCGTCATCATCCGCAACGAGGAAAACGGTCGTTTCGTCATCGGCGCGCTTTTCCGGCGCGAACGGGAGACCCCCGGCCCGACGTTGCAGGTCTCCTCGGATGCCGCAGACGCGCTCAACATGGTGGCGGGCTCGCCGGTCTCGCTCAACGTCACCGCGCTCAGGCGCGAGGAGGTGGCGGAGACCGACCCCGAGGACGCCCCGTCCGAGGACACCGCCGCCACCGGCGACATCGCCACCACCTCGCTGGACGATCCCATCGCCGCCGCAGCCGCCGCGATCGACGCCGCCGAGGCCGATGCCCCCGTCGGCCCCGCGCCGCAGGCCAGTTCCCTCGACCGTCCCTATATCCAGATCGGCATCTTCAGTGTCGAAGCCAATGCCGACAACACCGCCGACATGATGCGGCAGGCCGGCATGGTGCCCACGGTTCATGAGCAGACCTCTTCGGGCCGGGATTTCTGGCGCGTCGTGGTCGGCCCCGCCGCCACCGCGTCGGAACGCGCGCAACTGCTGGACTCCGTGCGCGGCCTCGGCTTTACCGACGCCTATTTCGTCACCAACTGATCCGCGAAAGACACGCGCCCCATGTTCACACGCCTCAGCCTCGCCCTTACCCTCTTCCTCGGCCTTCTGGCCGCGCCCTTGCATGCCTTCGAGACCCAGGCCAGCGCCGCCTATGTGATCGACCACAATACCGGCCAGGTGCTGCTGGATGTCGATGCCGATGTGCCGCTGCCGCCCGCCTCCATGTCCAAGCTGATGACCATCAACATGGTGTTCGAGGCTCTGGAGGATGGCCGCCTGACGCTGGACACGATGCTTCCCGTAAGCCAGGAGGCGATGGATTACGGCGGCTCGACCATGTTCCTTACCACCCGCGACCGGGTCAGCGTCGAGGATCTCCTGCGCGGGGTCATCGTGCTGTCGGGCAATGACGCCAGCGCGGTGCTGGCCGAGGCGCTCAGCCCCGATGGCACCGAAGCAGGCTTCGCCGACCTGATGACACAGCGCGCGCGTCAGCTGGGGATGATGAATTCCACCTTCCGCAATTCCAATGGCTGGCCCGAGCTCGGCCATGTCATGTCGGTGCGCGACCTGGGCATCCTGGCCCAACGGCTGATCACCGAGTTCCCGCAATATTACCCCTATTTCGCCGAGACCGAATTTGCCTTTGACGGTCGCGCGCCCGATAACCGCTTCAACCGCAACCCGCTGCTGGCGCTGGGGATCGGGGCCGACGGGCTCAAGACCGGGCACACCGAGGCCGCGGGATACGGCCTGGTCGGATCCGCGCAGCAGGGCGACCGCCGGGTGACTTTCGTGATTGCCGGTCTGCCCAGCGCCGAGGCGCGCGCGCGCGAGGCCGAGCGCATCGTCAACTGGTCGTTCCGCCAGTTCGCCGAGCGTGAGGTCGTGGCCCCCGGCACCCTTGTGACCGAGGCGGAAGTGTTCCTGGGCAATGCCGCCACCGTGGGCCTCGAAACCGCCGCGGGTGTAACCATGCTGCTGCCCGCCCTGATCGACGACGGGGTCGAGGCCGAGGCAGTCTTTACCGGCCCGATCCCCGCGCCCATCGCCGAGGGTCAGGAACTGGGTTACCTGGTGATCCGGGTCGAAGGGTTCGAGGATCGCACCGTGTCGCTCCTGGCCGCGGAAAGCGTCGGCATGGCCGGGTTCATGGACCGCCTGCGCACCGCCGCGGACCAGGTCATGCAGATGATCCGCAACGGCACCGATACGCTGGCCGCGGGCTGAGGGCCCCCCATGTTCCTCTCGCTCGAAGGGATCGACGGCTCGGGCAAGAGCACGCAGGCAACGCGGCTGGCGGATACCCTGCGCGCGGCCGGGCATGACGTGGTGCAGACCCGCGAACCGGGTGGCGCGCCGGGGGCCGAGGAAATCCGCCGCCTGCTGGTCGAAGGCGACCCCGAGCGCTGGTCGCCGGAGACAGAAACGCTGCTCTTCAACGCGGCCCGCCGCGACCATCTGGAACGCACGATCCGCCCCGCGCTTGAGGCAGGCAAGATCGTCATCACCGACCGCTTCGCCGATTCCACCCGCGTCTACCAGGGCGCCACACGCGGCGACCTGCGCGGCTTTGCCGATGCCATCCACAAGGCCGCCATCGGAGTAGAGCCCGACCTGACCCTGATCCTCGACATGGACCCAAAGATTGCGTTGAAGCGCAGCTTGGAGCGCCTAGCTGCTTCTGAAGCTGCCCGATCTGCATCCGAAGCGGCTTTGGCGGCACTGGAGGATGGCGCACCTCATGCTCTCCATGCTTCTGAAGCCGCCGCCAATGCAGCCTCAATTGCTGGCGCTGTAAACATGATTGAAGATGGAACCATGCCAGAAGATCGGTTCGAGACTTTTGGCCCACTGTTCCAGCAAAAGCTCCGCGCGGGCTTCCTGTCCTTGGCCCGGGAATTCCCCGCCCGATGCCACGTCATCAACGCGGGCCGGGAGGCCGACGCCATCGCCGCCGATATCCGCGCCCTCGTCCTGGGCCGCCTGACATGAGCACGCTTGGCGAGATGGAAGCCGTCCCCGAGGCCGACCGCGCCCCCGGTGCCCCGCATCCGCGTGAGACGCAGCGCCTGTTCGGGCAGGAGATTGCCGAAACCACCATCCTCGACGCCTTCAATTCAGGCCGGATGCACCACGCCTGGCTGCTCACGGGCCCCAAGGGCGTCGGCAAGGCCACGCTGGCCTGGCGCATCGCGCGGTTTCTTCTGGCCACCCCCGAGGATCAGGCCGACGCGCTCTTCGCCGCCCCGAAACCGGACACCCTCGACATCCCCGCCAACCACCCCGTCGCGCATCACATCCACGCCAAGGCCGAGCCGCGCCTCTTACTTTTGCGCCGCCCCTGGGACGTGAAGACCGCCAAGCTGAAAACCGTCATCACGGTCGAGGAGGTGCGCAAGCTGCACCCGTTCTTCGGCATGTCCGCCGCTGACGGGGGCCGCCGCGTGGTCATCGTCGATGCCGCCGACGAGATGAACCCGAGTGCGGCCAATGCGCTCTTGAAAATGCTGGAGGAACCGCCCAAGGGCGCCACGCTGCTGCTGGTCTCGCACCAGCCCTCGCGCCTGCTGCCGACGATCCGCTCGCGCTGCCGCACGCTGCCGCTGGCCACGCTCGGGGCCGAGGACATGCGCGCCGCGCTGGGACAGGCGGGCATCGACGCGCCGGAGAACGCGGGGCTGGCCGAGCTTGCGGGCGGTTCCGTGGGTGAGGCCGTCGCGCTGATCCAGCAAGAGGGGCTGACGCTCTATGCCGAGATCCTGAACCTCGCCGCCACCCTGCCCCGGATGGATCGTGGCCTCGCCGCCAAGCTCTCCCAATCCGCGGGCGCGCGCGGGGCCGAGGACCGGTTCACCCTCACCCTCGACCTGATCGACCGCTTCATGGCCCGGCTTGCCCGCGCCGGCGCCACCGGATCGCCCCCGCCCGAGATCCTGCCCGATGAAGCGCAACTGCTGACCCGCCTCGCCCCCGACATGGGCGCAGGCCGCGCCTGGGCCGATCTTGCCGCCGATCTGACGGCACGCGCCCGCGCCGGCAAGGCGGTCAATCTTGACCCTGCCGCGCTGATCCTTGATATGTGTCTGAGAATTGGCAGCACCGCCGAGCGTCTGCCCCTCTGACCGGTTCACCCCGCCACGAAGGACAGCCCCGTTGCCCGACCTGCCGCCTATCGTTGACAGCCATTGCCACCTGGATTTCCCCGATTTCGCCGAGGAATTGCCCCAGGTGATCGACCGCGCCGTCGCGGCGGGCGTCACCCGAATGGTCACGATCTGCACCAAGCTGAAGAACGCCGGTTCTGTCCGCGCCATCGCAGAGGCGCACGCGCCGGTCTACTGGGCCGCAGGCACCCATCCGATGAGTGCGGCCAGCGAGCCCCTGGTCACGGTCGATGACCTCGTCACACTGGCCGGCCATCCCAAATTCGTCGGCATCGGCGAAACCGGGCTGGACTATCACTACACCGCCGACAGCAAACCCGTGCAGCAGCAAAGCCTGCGTATTCATATCGAGGCCGCGCGCCAGACCGGCCTGCCGCTGATCATCCACGCCCGCAACGCGGATGACGACATGGCCCGCATCCTGACCGAGGAACATGGCGCGGGCGCGTTCTCCTGCGTCATGCACTGCTTCTCCTCCGGTGCGGCGCTCGCCGAAACCGCGCTCGGGCTCGGCTTCTACCTCTCCATGTCCGGCATCACCGCCTTCCCGAAATCGCAGGAGCTGCGCGACATCTTCGCCGCCGCACCGCTCGACCGCATCCTTGTGGAGACCGACGCGCCCTACCTCGCGCCGCCGCCGCGCCGGGGCAAGCGGAACGAACCCGCCTATACCGCCTTCACCGCCACCCGCGCGGCGGAGACCTTCGGCGTGGAGCCGGCAGAATTCTTCGCGCAGACCACCCGCAATTTCGACCGCCTCTTTTCCAAGGCCGCCGCGTAATGCCCCGTCTTCGCTTCACAATCCTCGGCTGCGGCTCATCGGGCGGTGTCCCGCGCATCGGCAACCATTGGGGCGCCTGCGACCCGGCCAACCCCAGGAACACCCGTCGCCGCTGCTCCGTGCTGATCGAACGCATGGGCGAGGACGGCACCACCGCCGTCCTGATCGACACCTCGCCCGACCTGCGCGCGCAGCTCCTGGATGCCGGTATCGGCGCGCTGCATGGCGTCGTCTACACCCATTCCCATGCCGATCACACCCACGGCCTCGACGATTTGCGCATGATCGTGATCAATATGCGAAAGCGCCTGCCCGTCTATGCCGATGGCGCAACGCAGAACGACCTGATCTCGCGTTTCGGCTATGCCTTCGTGCAGCCCGAGGGGTCGGATTACCCGCCGATCCTGGACCTGCACGGGATCGGCGGCGACATTACCATCGACGGCCCCGGCGGCCCCGTCACCTTGACGCCCTTCCGCGTCAAGCATGGCAATATCGACAGCCTCGGCTACCGCATCGGCGATGTCGCCTACCTGCCCGATGTCTCCGACCTCTACCCCGAAAGCCGCGCCGCGCTGCAGGGGCTCGACCTCTGGATCGTCGATGCGCTGCGCCGCGACCCGCACCCGTCGCATTCGCACCTGGCCAACACGCTGACCTGGATCGCGCAGATCGCCCCGGCCCGCGCCGTGCTGACCAACATGCACAATGACCTCGACTACGAGACCGTCGCGGCGGAAACCCCCGCCCACGTGACCCCCGCCTATGACGGGATGCGGATCGAGATCGAGACCTGAGATGCTCGACCTGCTTTTTATCGTGTTGCCGGTCTTCCTTGTCGTCGGGGCGGGATATGTGACCGTCTGGGGCGGCCTTTTCAGCGATGAGGGCACCGACGCGCTGATGGTCTTCACGCAGAAATTCGCCATTCCCAGCCTGCTTTTCCGCGCCATCTCGACGCTGGATCTGCAACAGAATTTCGAATGGGCGCTGCTGCTCTCGTTCTATACCGGCTCGCTGATCAGCTTTACCCTCGGCACGCTCGGCGCGCGGCATGTCTTTGGCCGACCCTGGACCGATTCCGTCGCCATCGGCTTTGTCTGCCTCTTCGCCAACTCCGTCCTCCTGGGCCTGCCCGTGATGGAAAGCGCCTTCGGTCCCGGATCGCTTGGACCCAGCTATGCCATCGTCTCGGTCCATGCCGCGTTTTGCTACTTTGTCGGCATCACGGTGATGGAGACCGTCTCGGCCCGCAGTCGCAGCCCCCTGCGCGTGCTGGTCACGGTCGCCAGGGCGATGTTCCGCAACTCGCTGATGATCGGTGTGGGCCTGGGCTTTGTCGTCAACCTGACCGGCCTGCCCATGCCCGAGGTCGCCACCGACGCGATCGACCTCATGGCACGCTCGGCCCTGCCGGTGGCCCTCTTCGGTCTCGGCGGCGTCCTCTTCCGCTATCGCCCCGAGGGCGACGCCAAGGTCATCGCCTTCATCTGCATCCTGTCGCTGATGCTGCACCCCGCCATCGCCTATGGCATGGGCCGCTATGTGATGGAGATCAGCGATGCGCAACTGCGCGGCGCGGTGGTCACGGCGGCCATGGCCCCCGGCGTCAATTCCTACATCTTCGCCAACATGTATGGTGTCGCCCGCCGTGTCGCCGCCTCGGCGGTGCTGATCGGCACCGCGCTGACCGTGCTGACCGCGTCCTTCTGGCTTTACCTGTTGCCCTGAGCGCGCCCTGCCCCTATCTCACCCCCTTCCGCAACGTCTTGCCGGGTTTTCATGATCGACCGTATCCGCACCGCCCTTCGCACCCGCCGCGCCCGCCAGCGCGCCCGGCGGGCCGAGTGGCGGGCGCGCTTCGGCGCCGATCTGGATGCACCCGGCGCCCGCCGCGCCGCGCGCCATGACATGAATTTCTGGGATCACGGCTTTGTCCGGCGGCTGTGGAAGAACCGCAGCGAGATTGCCCCCGGCATCTGGCGCGGCAATCAGCCGTCGCCCGAGGATGTCGCCGGACTTGCCGACATGGGCATCCGCACCATCATCAACTTCCGTGGCCGCAACCAATGGGGCAGCTACCTGCTGGAGGAGGAGGCCTGCGCGCAACACGGCATCACGCTGGTCAACGGGCGGCTCTATTCCAGCTCCGCCCCCACGCCCGAGCAGATCCACGCGGCCCTCGACCTGATCGAGGCCGCCGAAAAGCCCGTCTTCATCCATTGCAAATCCGGCGCCGACCGTGCCGGGCTGGCCTCGGTCCTCTACCTGCTGTCGCAAGGCGGCGATCCGGCCCGGGCCGCGCGGCAATTGCACTGGACCCGCGCCCATCTTTCCATTTCGCGCACCGGCATCCTCGACGCCTTCCTCGCCGCCTATGCCAAGGCACGGGCCGAGACGGGGATCGGATTCCTCGAATGGGTCGACACGGAGTATGATTTCCGGACAGTTGAGTCAGTTTTTTCTGACAAACGTGTCAAGAATCGCCTGCTGGACTGGATGCTGCGCCGTGAGTGAGCCGTCGAAAAACCTGCTGATCCGCCTCTGGCGCGAACATGTCGTGGGGTTCTGGCGCCTGCTGATCGTGGCCTTCATCCTGATGGTGATCGAAGGCAGCACATTGGGCGCGATCTCATACCTGATCCAGCCCCTCTTCGACCTTGTTTTCATTGACGGAAACAGCTCTGCCGTCACCTGGGTCGCGCTGGCGATCTCGGGCATCTTCGTCCTGCGCGCGATCTCGGGCTTTGGCCAGCGCGTGCTGATCGTGACCATCGGGTTGCGGGTGACGACAGCCCTGCAAACCAGGCTTCTGGGCCATCTCCTCAGCCTCGACGCGCGGTTTTTCCAGGACAACGCGCCGGGCTCGCTCATCGAGCGTGTTCGCGGGGATACCCAAGCATTGCAAGGGGTTGCAAGCGCCACGCTGATGACGATCGGGCGCGACACGATCTCGGTGATCTCGCTTCTGACGGTGATGCTGATCTCGGACTGGACCTGGGCGCTGCTGGCGCTGGCGGGCGTTCCGATCCTGATCCTGCCGCTCTCGGTGCTGCAAAAGCTGATCCGCAAGACCACCCGCGCCGCGCGCGAGGCGGCAGCAAGGCTCTCGACGCAGCTTGACGAGATCTTCCACGGAATTATTTCCATCAAGGTCAACAGGTTGGAAGATCACGAGGCAACCCGCTTCGACCAGGAGGTCGACCGTTTCCTCGACGCCCAACTGCGTGCCGAGCGCGGCAAGGCGGCCAATCCGGCGGTGATCGACGTCATCGCCGCCATCGGCTTCCTCGCCGTCCTGATCTATGGCGGCCAGCAGATCATCGCGGGCGAAAAGACAGTGGGCGAATTCATGTCCTTCTTCACCGCGCTGGCGCTGGTCTTCGACCCCCTGCGCCGCCTCTCTGCCGTCTCGGGCCATATCCAGGCCGCGCTGGCCTCGCTGGAGCGGCTCTATTCGGTGCTGGAGGCACGGCCCACGATCCTGCCGCCCGCCTCTCCCAAGCGCCTGAAATCCGGTGATATTCGTTTCGATTCCGTCAGTTTCTCCTATGGTGACACGCCCGTGTTGCGCGGCTTTGACCTCACTGCCGAGGAAGGCAGGACCACCGCGCTTGTCGGCCCCTCGGGCGCAGGCAAAAGCACCGTGTTCTCGCTGCTGACCCGACTCATCGACCCTGATCTGGGCGAGGTCAGCATCGCGGGCACCGCCATCGACGCCGCCGACCTGGAAGAGCTGCGCAATGCCATCGCGCTGGTCGGCCAGGAAACCGCGCTGTTTGACGAGACCATCGCGCAGAATATCCGCCTTGGCCGCCTCGATGCCACGGATGCGCAGGTCCAGGCCGCCGCCGAGGCCGCCCATGTCACGGATTTCGCGGACAGTTTGCCACTTGGCCTGAACACACCCGTGGGCCCGCGCGGCGGATCGCTTTCGGGCGGTCAACGCCAGCGCGTCGCCATCGCCCGCGCCATGCTGCGCGATGCGCCGATCCTGTTGCTGGACGAGCCGACCTCGGCCCTCGACGCGCGCTCCGAGCAACTGGTGAACGAGGCGCTGCGCCGCCTTTCCGCCGGACGCACCACCCTGGTGATCGCGCATCGCCTGTCCACCATCCGCGCCGCCGATCATATCGTGGTCATGGACCAGGGTGCGGTGATCGAGCAAGGCACCCATGAGGCGCTGATGGCGCGCAAGGGCGCCTATGCGCGGCTCAACCAATTGCAGTCCGCGGGCCTCAGCGCACCCCTTTGATGGCCACCTACGGGGTTTTCCGCCGATATGGGTTTTCCGTTCCGTTTCAGCCCCTTGCAGGTCATTATTCTACGACAACTGCCGCCCCTGTCGGCCCCTGATCACGTTTTTTCCCGGATTGTTGACAGAATCCCCTCCGATCCCGATGATCGCGCCCATGTGATCGCACCGCACTCACCTCTGCTGATCACCCCTTGGGAGGGACTGAATGAAGTTGACATGCAACACGCCCCGGAAGGGCGCGCTTGCCCATATCGTCGCCACGCTGACCGCCATCGCGGTGGTCGTCGCGCTGCCTGCAGCCGCACAGACGGTTACCCGTTCCACCACATCCGCCGCCGATCTGGCCGCCACGGCACAAGGCCCCGACCGGTCGCAACTGGGTGTTTATTACCGCCAGCTTGAACAGCGCCTCGTCTCGCAAGGCAACCTGCGCCAGGATCGCGGCGCGGGCGCGCTGGACGCGGCGACGCTCGCGCGCAATTTCATGGCCATCGCGATGCGCACCGAATACGGCTCGGGCATGTCCGGCAGCGGTTCCGCCGCCCCCCTGCGCCGCTGGGAACAGCCGATCCGCATCGGCGTGCGCTTTGGCGCCTCCGTCCCCGCCGCGCAGCAACGCAGCGATCAAGCCGCGATTACCCGCGTGGCGCAGCGCCTGCAACGCGCCAGCGGCCATCCCGTCGGCCTGACCAATGGCGCCGCCAATTTCCATGTCCTGGTGCTCAGCGATGCGGAACGCGCCAATGCCGGTCCGGTCCTGCAACAGATGGTCCCCGGCCTCAGCCGCAACGCCACCCGCGCCGTGACGCGCATGGGGCGCAATACCTTCTGCATGGTCATCGCCATCCCCGCCGCCGACCCGAGCCAGGGCATCACGCGGGCCATCGCCATCGTGCGCGCCGAGCATCCGCCCCTGATGCGTCAATCCTGCATGGAGGAGGAGCTGGCCCAGGGCATGGGGCTGAGCAATGACAGCCCCGCCGCGCGGCCTTCGATCTTCAATGATGACGAGGAGTTCGGCGTGCTGACGCGCCATGACGAATTGCTGCTCAGGATGCTCTACGATGACAGCCTGCGCCCCGGCATGAGCCCGGGCAGCGTCAACCAGCATATCGGCCAATTGGCGCAGGCGGTGCTTGCGCGCGGTTGAAGCGCGGACAAGGAACGATAAAAGACCGGCCCCGACGCGGAAGGCGAACTCAGCCGCGCCGGGACCGGCCTCCACACCACACCCTTGGGGCACCCGGCCGGGCAGCAGCCGGGCACGAATGAAGAACGGTTGGTGCGGGCTAGCGCGCGGCGTATCGCTCTGCGCGCCTGTGCTACCCCTTCTATTTGGGGCTGTTTGGGCGGTTTGCAAACCGGTCCCGGCGCAGAACCGGTTGCGCGCGCCTGCACACAAATGCCCGTGATCGCAAAGTGATGCGCGCGCGCGGGATTGTGAACCGGGCCAGTGGCTGCAAAACACGCGCGATTTTACGCAATCCCCGCCTCACCCCTCGCATTTTAACGCAATCTCGGATTTAATCGGGTCCAAGCAAGACGGACCCGCCGCCAAAAGACGGGCCATCAGATCAGAGCAGCAATCCGGCCCCGGGGGCGACCATGGCAAGACACCAATACACGATTCTGTCGATGATGAAGGATGAGGGCCATTCGCTGGTGGAATGGGTCGCCTATCATTCGCTTCTGGGATTCGACAATATCTGCGTCTACACCAACAACTGCCAGGACGGCACCGACGAGATGCTGATCCGGTTGCAGGAAATGGGCTATGTGCAGCATTTCCGCAATGACGTGCCCAAGGGCAAGAAGCCGCAACCCAACGCGCTGCATCTGGGGATGAAGAACCCGGAAGTGATGGACAGCGACTGGGTGCTGACGATGGACGCGGATGAATTCGTGAACATCAAACTCGGCGACGGCACGGTGCAGGAGCTGGTCGATGCCATGCCCGACGATACCGAAGGGATCATGATCACCTGGCGCTTCTACGGCTCGAACGAGATCCTCGATTGGCGGCCCGGCCTGGTCACCGAAAGCTACACCCGCGGCGCGCCCGACAAGTTTCGCAAGGGATGGGGCGTCAAATCCATGGTGCGGCCCTTCCCGAACATGAAATTCGGCATCCACCGCCCCTCGATCAAGCAGCGCAATTCCAACCCCGAACGGGTGGCGCAGCTTGAGGCGCTGAAATGGGTCAACGGCGGCGGCAAGCCGATGACGTCCAGCTTCAAGACCGGCGGCTGGCGGTCAACCGGCCCGACGCTGTCCTATGAATTCGTCGAGCTCAATCACTATGCCGTGAAAAGCTACGAGGCGTATCTGCTGCGCCGGATGCGGGGCAATGTGAACAACAAGGAGGACAAGTATAACGCCTCCTATTTCTCGATCTTCGACCGCAACGAGGTGGAATATGAGGGCGCCGCGCGCCACGCGCCCAAGGTCAAGGCCGAGATGGAGAAGATGCTGGCCGATCCGAAACTGGCCGAGTTGCAGGAGGCCGCCCTCGCCTATCACCAGGCCAATGTCGACCGGTTGCGCGCCACCGGCGAGTATGACGAATGGGTCGATAGCCTGCGCGAGGCGGGCAAGAAGCGTATCGACCAGCTCGATGAGGTATTGTTCACGCAGCACCTGCCGAAAGAGACGCAGGAACTGATCCGCAAGATGCAGGCCGATGGCGTGCCGGACAAGCAGATCGCCAAGATGATCGCCCGCTCCACCGGGATCCGCAACGCCGAGAAGCGGCAGGATGCGACCGATGCCGAGGAGTTGGCCAAGATCACCGGCGTCGCGCTGGAGGGCGGCGAGACCTCGGGCGATGAAACGCCAGAGACCGAAGCCGAGAAACCGGCCAAGACCCCGGCGCTGGAGGATCTGCCCAAGGAGACCCGCAAGAAGCTGGTCACCCTGATCCAGAAGGCCAAGGACACCGGCAAGACGCTGGATGAAAACGGCAATATCGTCTCGACCGAGGATGACGGGCTGCCGATGCGGCCCAAGCTGGCCCCGCCCTTCGCCGGCAATGGCCGCAAGGTCGTGGTCACGACGATGAAGAACGAGGGCCCTTACCTGCTGGAATGGATCGCGCATTACCTGAATATCGGTTTCGACGATTTCGTGATCTTCTCGAACGATTGCACCGATGGCTCCAACCTGGTGCTGAACCGGCTGGACGCGATGGGCGTGATCGAGCATTACGACAACCCCATCTCGGGCCGCCAGGATCCGCAGCGCCGCGCCTATAGCCGCGCCAACAAGATGCCCACGGTCCAGGAGGCCAGTTGGGTTCTGATCGCGGATGCCGATGAATTCCTCAACATCCATGCGGGCGATGGCAGCATCGACGCGCTGATCTCGGCCTGCCCGCCCGAGACCGAAGCGATTTCCGTCAACTGGCGTTTCTTCGGCTCGGCCGGGCAGAAACATATGGCGCCCGAACCGGTGACCCGCCGCTTCACCCGCGCCTGCAACGTGGTGGCGCCGGAAAACGGGCTGGTCTGGGGCTTCAAGACGCTCTTCCGCCCCGCCAGTTTCGACTACATGGGCGTGCATCGCCCCAAGTTCGAGAAAAAGCGCCCGGTGCTGGACGACCAGGTGCATTGGGTCAACGCCAGCGGCGCGCCGATGGGGCCGAAATACATGCGCGCGGGCTGGCGCTCGAACAAGGATATCGTGTCCTACGAATTCGCGCAGATGAACCATTACGCGATCAAGAGCCGCGAGGAATTCCTTCTGAAAAAGCTGCGCGGCACGGCCAATTCCAAGGATGACAGCCGCATCGACCTGGGCTATTGGGAGAAATTCGACCTCAACGCCGAGGAGGATAATTCGATCCGCTCGGGCGATATTGAGGCGCGGATTTCGCGGCTCTTGGAGGATAGCGACCTGGCCGCGCTGCACCGCGCATCGCTGGATCATGCGCTGCGCACGATCGAGATCCAGATGGAGGATGAGGAGTTGCGCGCCTTTGTCGAGGCCGACAAGGTCGAGGACGTGGCGGCGGAATAGCCGGATCAGTAGGGGATCGCGTGGCCGTCCCAGGTCTCGAAACAGCCGCTGGTCTTGGGCGACAGCACGTCGATGCGCCCGATCAGGCCGGTGGCCGAGGTCTCCGGCGTCAGGTCGGCGGCCTTGCCGCCCATGTCGGTCTGCACCCAACCGGGGTGGTAGATACCGACGGAGATGCCTTCGGACTTCAACTCAGCAGCAAGGTTCCGGCCCAGATTGGTCGCCGCCGCCTTCGACGCGCGGTAGATATAGGAGCCGCCCGGCGCGTTCGTGGTGCTGCCCATCTGGCTGCTGATGATGGCGATCTTTGCCCCGCTCGTGGCGCGCAATTGCGGCAGGAACGCCTGCACGGTCAGAAACACGCCGGTGACGTTGACCGCGAAGCCCTGCGCCCAGAGGTCGGGGGGAAAGCCGGTCTCAAGCTCATGCAGCTTGTCGAGGTAGACGCCTGCATTGCAGACCAGCAGGTCGAGCGGCTCATCATGGCGCGCAGACAGCGCCTTGATCGCGCCGGGATCGGTGACATCGACCTCATCCCAGGCAAGATCGGAGTCGGCCACACCGCCACCGGTGCTGGTCGCCACGACATGAGCGCCGCGCGCGGCCAGCCCTCGGGCCAGTTCCAGGCCGATCCCGCGCGATGCCCCGGTGACCAGCGCCCGCATCTCAGTTCCGCCTCGCCTTGGGCATGACCGGCAGGGGGGCCACCGGCACGCCATCGTCGATCAGGGCCTTGGCCTCCTCGGGCTTGGCCTCGCCATGGATCAGGCGTTCGGGGGCCTCGCCCAGATGGATGCTGCGCGCCTCCTGCGCGAAATTGCTGCCGACATAGGTGGAATGCGCATCCAGATGCTTGCGGAACGCAGCCAAGGCCGCCTCCATCTGCGTGGCGGGACCGGAGAGCGAGACCGGAGCCGCAGCCGGTTCCGCCGTCTCCGCCGCGCCGGATTTCTTCTTGACCTGCGGGGCCATCATGGCCTTCTGCACGTCTTCGCCGCCGCAGACCGTGCAGGACAGCAGGCCGCGCCGCGACAGCGCATCGAACGCGTCGGCAGATTTGAACCAGCTGTCAAAGCTGTGCCCGTCGGAACATTTCAAAGTGTATCGGATCATGGTGGCGGCACATTAGCCCCTGGCGGAAGAGAATCAAGTTTTTCGCGCCGGATTGTCAGCCCGCGCGACCGGGATCGAAGTTTCGCAGGATTTTCTTGAGATCGGGTTCACTTATCCGCGATGCGGCCTTGGCCGGCGTGAACCATTTGCGCCTGCGCTGACCCGCCTCGGGGAATTCGTCGGCGAGGTCTTGCACCTCAAGCGGAAAGATGGCGGCGATGCAGGGGATCGTGCCGCCCTCGGGCAGCGTCTTGGTGTAGGAATAGAACCCCAGGCAGGCTTCGCTGACGACGCCACGAATGCCCGCCTCCTCCCACGCTTCCTGCGCGGCGGTGGCGGCGGGGGTGCAGCCATCCATCGGCCAGCCCTTGGGCAGGATCCAGCGGTCGGTGTCGAGGCTGGTGATCAGCAGCACCTGCAACTGCCTTTTGCGGCGGCGGTAGGGCAGCGCGGCAAACTGCGTGCGCGGGTCCTGCTTGCGGGCGGCACCCAGGCGCATCGGCGCCTGGTGGGAGGTATCGCTGCTCTTGGTCATGCTCGCCTGTTCGCGCCATTTCACTTCTGCTGCGGTCTAGAATATATGCTTTCCTGCCCGCATTCAAACGCAACACCTTGTGGTTGCATGGGAAACTGGACGACACCGAGGACATGGACCGCACGATGCCCCTGCCCCGCCCGCTTTTCCTGGGGTCCGAGATCTATCGAGGCTCCAGCTACGGGCTGACGCATCCGCTGCGCGTGCCGCGCGTCTCGACCGTGATGGACCTGACCCGCGCCCTGGGCTGGTTGCCGCCCGCGCAATATCGCGCCTCGCCGCGCGCCAAACCCGGCGCGCTGGAGATCTGGCATACGCCCGCGTACCTCGCCGCGCTGCAACAGGCCGAGGCAACGCAAACCGTCACGCCCGAGATACGCGACCGGCACGGGATCGGCACCATGTCGAACCCGGTCTACGCGGAGATGTTCCGCCGTCCCGCCACCGCCGCCGGGGCGTCCCTGCTGGCGGGCGAGCTTCTGGCGGCGGGCGGGATCATCCACCATCCCGGCGGCGGCACCCACCACGGGATGCCCGACCGCGCGGGCGGGTTCTGCTACCTCAACGATCCGGTGCTGGCGATGCTGGCCCTGCGCCGGGCGGGCGCGCGGCGCATCGTCTATGTCGATATCGACGCGCATCACATGGACGGGGTCGAGGTGGGATTCGCGGGCGATGCCGACACACGGCTGATTTCCGTGCATGAAGAAAAACGCTGGCCCTTCACCGGGCTGCTCACCGATACCGGCGGCGGAAATTGCTTCAACCTGCCGGTGCCGAGGGGGTTCAACGATAGCGAGATGGCGTTGGTGCGCGATGCCCTGATCCTGCCCGCCACCGCCGGGTTCGCCCCCGATGCCGTGGTGCTGCAATGCGGGGCCGATGCGGTGCTGGAGGATCCGCTCTCGCGCCTTGCCCTCTCGAACAACGCGCATTGGGCCGTGGTCCGCGCGCTGATGGACCTTGCGCCGCCCCGCCTGCTGGTGCTTGGCGGCGGCGGTTACAACCCGTGGTCGGTCGGGCGGCTCTGGACCGGGGTCTGGGCCACGCTGAACGGGCACGACATCCCCGACCGCCTGCCGCCGGGGGCCGAGGCCGTCTTGCGCGCGTTGGTCTGGGAGCGGGCAAGCGCGGGCCGCAACCCGCCCGGACATTGGTTCACAACCCTGCGCGATGCCCCGCGCGATGGCCCGATCCGCGAGGCGGTCCGCGACCGGCTGACGGTGCTCCGCGCCCGTTTATGACCCCATCAGCTGGGGCGCGGGCCTGTTCCCCTCAGACGAAGGTGAACTGGATCAGGAACTGCTGATAGCCCGCGTAATCGGTATGGACATAGACAAAGAGCCGTCCGGATTGCGTGTAGAACTGCACATTGGTGAACTGGCCGCTGGTGTCCGATGTGGTGAGGAAGACCGGCCCTTCCAGGATGCGCACCTGCGCCTCCTGCCCCGGTCGCACGTCGAGGTAATAGCAGGTCGACCGCTGCGGGTTGGCGTAGCCCTGCACCGAATGCGTATAGGCCCCGTGCGGGAACTGCACCTGTTGGCAATCCTGCTGCGCGGTGGCGGCGGCGGGCAGGATGAAGAGGCCGGCGATGATCAGCGAGGCGATGGCGAAAATGCGCATGGAAAGTCTCCTTTTCAAATAGGGTCAGGCCCCCAGTGTCGCATGGCGGGGGCCTTCGGCAAAGAACCTGGATGATCCTAGCGGATGTCGAATGCGATCCGGTAGGGCACGCCGCCCTCCACGTTGCTTTCGCGCATCGTGTAGACATCGAGGTAATTCGACCCGAGCGAGAAGGTCACATCGCGGTAGCCATCGCCAAGCCCCGGCACGTCGAACACCACGTCATCACTGTCCATCACCCAGATCCGCGCGGTCTGGCCCGCCTGCACATCCAGCACGAAACAATTGCTGGTCGCGTGCCAGGCGGTGTCGGCGACGGTGGTGGAATAGGCCCCGCTCGGGAACTGGACCTGGGTGCATTCGGCCTGCGCGGCAAGGCCGGAGGCCGCGAAAATGGCGGCGGCGAGAATAAGACGCATGTGGATCAAAACTCCTGATCAAAATCGGACCCCATGGGGAGTATCCGAAACTCTGTGTATAAGGCTTAGCCCATGCGCGTTTGACGGATCATTTGTTGAACCGTTCTGGGTATAAGATAGCGAATTGGTTTCGGGCAGCAACCCATTCTCGGACGGC
>Ga0189284_100329_pt1 | contig 33731 bp, 36 predicted proteins | sample N32C7minimetaG_FD_130314 | JGI IMG/M metagenome (GOLD analysis project Ga0189284, IMG submission 130314) | Marine microbial communities from the Costa Rica Dome - N32 C7 mini metaG | ecosystem: Environmental > Aquatic > Marine > Oceanic > Photic zone | place: Costa Rica: the Eastern Pacific...
GGAATTCCATCTGGAGATGCTGGATCGGCCGGAGTTCATCAACGGCGACGTGCACACCAAATTCGTGGAGCAGGAGATGCTCCCCTGAGCTCAGGCCACTGCCTGGGCGTGCATCAGGATTTGAGACAGCAGCCCCTGCTGGCCAACCAGCAACTCACGCACAAGGCTGATCAAGCCCACCCAGATCACTGGAGTGACGTCGACTCCACCGATCGGTGCGATCACGCGGCGGCTCACCGAGAGCACAGATTCCGTCGGCCATGCCACCAGGGGCCAGGCGCCCTTGCTCAGATCGACCTGGGGGTACCAGGTGAGCACGATGCGCAGCAGAAACGCCAGGGTCCAGGCCGCTAGCAGCAAGCCCAGAAGCAAATGGAGGACTGGCAGGGCCTGCAGCAGCAGCGGCGTCACAAAGCTCAAAGCAAATCGTCCCCTCATCGTAGAAAGACGGCATCGCTTCTTAAGATCGGCGCGGCTTTGAAGCAGACGGCAGCAACCCCATGACCCCCTCCCTCTCCAACTTCCTGAGCAGCCTCCTTTGGGGAGGTGTGATCGTCGTGATTCCTGCCTCCATCGCCCTGTTCCTGCTGAGCCAGACCGACCAGGTCGACCGCAAGCTCTGATCCGCCCCTGGCGCCCCTCGTAGACTGACTCCCAAGCGGGAGCAGAGCTTTGGTTAACGCCAGTCTCAATTGGGCCAGCATCGTCGGCATCGTTTTGGCCGTCGGCGGCGCTCTGCTCTATTTCATGCGGTCGTTCAAGCCCGCCCTGGCGCGGGACTACGACGTGTTCTTTGCAGCCATCGGGCTGCTGTGCGGCGGCATCCTGTTCTTCCAGGGATGGCGCCTCGACCCGATTCTTCAGTTCGGCCAGTTCCTGCTGGCGGGAACCACTGTTTTCTTCGCATACGAAAGCGTGCGGCTGCGCGGCGTGGCCACGGAGCAGGCCCGACGTTCCGCCTATTTCGATGACGAACCAGCACCAGCCCGGGGCGGAAGCCCGGGGGGCCTACGGGGCGGCTGGGATGACGGCGGTTACGACCGTTTTGATGAGCCCCAGCCGGTGCGGCGGCGCTTCTCAGGCCGTGACGATGACGCCGAAGAACGGCCTGAAGAGGAGTTCTACCGGCCGCGCCGCGCCAGCCGTGCCGCCATTCCTGAGGAAGCCGCCAGCCGTCGCTCTGCAGAGCGTGATCAAGGCGATTCCGGCTGGGACCAAAACGACGAGCGCTCCCGCCGCATGGCTCGTTTCCGTGCCGGCGAAGCCAGGGATGAGCGACGCCCCGACTTTGGCTCCAGACGGACGGATCGAGAGGAACAACGCCGTGGCAGCCGTCCCATGGGGCGGCCTGATCGTCCTTCCGGCGAACGCGCTCCTTCAGGAGCCGAGGATGCCGCCTTTGCCCCCAGCCGCAGTTCAGCGCCGAGCAGTGCGGCCCCGAACCGGGGACGCCCCAGCGCCAACCCGAACGCCGCGAGTGACTCCAGGCGATCCCCTGAGCCGCCCCTGGCGTCGAACCGGCCCAGCAGCAACCGCCAACCCCCCCGCAGCTCACGGCCTTCATCCGGCAGACCACGGGACAACAGCTCCCGCTTCGACGACTGAGCCAGTTGCCTCGTCCGCTTCTGATCCTGCTCGTCAGCCTTGCGCTGGTGGGGTGCAACGGTCGTAGTGAACGGGCCGGTGGTGGCTTGCTCGCCACCAGTCAGCAGGCCCCAGCCCTGAGTGGCAGTGGTGAGTGGCTGGCGGTCGTCAGTGATCGCGGCGGCCGACCCACGGTGCAGCTGCGCCGCCTGAGCGACGGATCGATTGTCTCCGTTCCCCAGCTGAGCCGACATCAGCCCCACAGCTCGCCCTCCCTGAGCTGGAACGGCCGTTACCTGGCAGCGATCACCCAGCGGGGGCGCCGCCGACTCGCGGTGGTGACCGACCGCCTGAACGGACGCATGCACCCCCTGCCGCTGCCGGGGGGGAGGGACCCGGTGCAGCTCAGCCTGGCGCCGGATGCCCAGCAGATCGCCCTGCAGGTGACGGATCAGGGGAGATGGCGCGTGGAACTGCTGGATCTGAGTGATCTGCTCGAGCCGGACCGTCCTCCGGGACAGAGCCTCTCCACACCGGCGCTGTCGTCAGAGCCATGATTCGCGTCGCTCTGCTTTTCAGCCTGGTGTTGGTGAGCGGGTGCAGCAGCCCCAGGCCCACTCCCCGGCCCGACCTCAACGGCCTGCTGCGTCAATCCGTGAACAGCCGGCGGGATCCATCCCTGGGGGGACGCTGGCTGGCCAGCCTGGGCCAACGCAATGGGCGGGAGCGGGTCGAACTGATCGACCTGCGCAGCCGTAGCCCCGTCCCGTTGCCGGGCCTCAACCGTGCTGATGCCCAACCGATCAGCGTCAGCGTCAGTGCCGATGGACAACGCCTGGCCGTGGTCCAGCAACGGGAGGACCGCACGGAACTGGTGCTCTACCGGCGCAACGTCGGGGCGACGCAACGGCTGCCCCTGGACCCACCGGGCGTGCCCCGCAGCGTCAGCCTGGATGGCTCGGGCCGGCGGCTGGCGGTGCAGGTGAGCCGCAACGGACGCTGGGATGTGGATCTGATCCGCCTGCCCTGATCAGGGCAGCAGCCCCGCCCAGTGCAGAAAGGTGTCGCCGCTGAGCACCTCGATCAGCAGCACCGCCACAAAACCCACCATGGCGAAGCGGCCATTCACCCGCTCGGCATAGCCACTCCAGCCGAAGGCAGGCACATCGTTGGTGGTGGCGGACGTCTCCGGAACGGACGTGGTGTCAGGGGTCTCGCTGGTGGAGGTCATCCGGCCGGTTCAAGAACGCCCGAAGTCATAGCTGGTCGCCGGGATCAGCCGCCAGTCGTGATCACCGCTGAGCTCCAGAACAGTGTCATGGAAGTCCTTCAGGGTTGGCCGGTGACCCACGCTGATGAACGCCACCTCCCGATCCCGCAACAGGGAATAAAGGCGGGATTCGGTCTCGACATCCAGGGCACTGGTGGCTTCATCCAGCACCACGACCTTGGGCGAATTGAGCAGCAGCCGCGCAAAGGCCAGTCGCTGCTGTTCACCCAGAGAGAGCAGCCGCGGCCAGTCCTGCTTGATGTCGAGGTCGGGATAGCGCTGCAGAAGTTTGCCCAACATCACCTGATCCAAAACAGCCCGTAGCTGTTCATCGCTGAAACGGGCCTGATCAAGCGGATAACAGAGCTGTTCGCGCAGAGATCCCAGTGCCATGTAGGGCTTCTGGGGGATGAAAAGGAGATCGCCCTGCCCCGGGGAATAAACGGTGCCCGTCGGCGAGCCCCACAGGCCACTCACCACCCGCAGCAGTGAGGTCTTGCCACAGCCGGAGGGTCCCACCACCAACAGCCCTTCAGCGTTGCCCAGGGAAAAACTGAGGTCGCGCACCAGCACGTTGTCGGTACGCGGTGTTTTGACCGTCACCCCCTGCAGCGCCAGGCGCTCAGAGGGCACGATCCGCGGCACGTAATCACTCCACTCCTCCGGATCGAGGTTGGAGATGTTGGATTGAAAGCCTTCAAGCCGGTTGATCGATGCCGAGAACCGGGCCAGGGCTTCGATGTTGTAAATGATGAAAAACAACGATCCCTCAACCAGGTTGTAAGCGACGTTCGCCTGGGCGAAGCCGCCGTAATCCATCTCACCGGCAAGAATCGGAGCCGCAAGGATCAGATAGGGGATGAAATTGCTGGCGTAAATGCTGGAGCGCTGCAGCACCCGCAGCAGCACTTCCCAGACAATCAGCAGATTGAAGTTTTCAACGACGGTGGCCAGGCGACGCGTCACCTCCTTGGCTTCCTGCTGCTCACCGGCGTAGAAGGCAATCGACTCGGCGTTGTCACGCACCCGCACGAGGCCATAGCGGTAATCCGCTTCAAAACGCAGTTGGAAATTGTTCAACCGCACCAACTTTCGGCCAGCCACAATCATCAGGGCAGACACCCCGGATGCATAGGCCAGAAGGGCAAAGGTGAGCCCCTCACTCACCGAATAAAGGATGAGGATGTTGAGGGAAAAGGTGAGGATCGAATCAAAAATATTCAGCGCAAAACCAAGGGCCTGTGCCGTGAAATCACGCACATCCTCGGAAATCCGCTGATCGGGATTATCAACATTGGTGGCCGCTTCATCATTGGGATTGAGCACGTAATAGGCCCGATCCCGCAGGTAATCGTCCACCAGGCTCAACGACAACCATTCGCGCCAGAACAGCCCAAGTTTCTGGGTGAAATAAAACTGCAGGCTGCGAATCGGCAGTGCCACCGCAAAACAGGCGCCGTAGATCCAGAGGTTGCGATACGACGCATCGCCATCCCTGGCGATCAACGCATTGGTCAGATCCCTGGCGAGGAATGTGATGCCGGCGTTGATGCCATTCACGCTCAACAGCATCAGGATGATCAGGCCGAGAAACAGCCAAGGCAACCAGCGGCGATGCCTGAGTTGGCCCCGCACGGAGGCAAACACCACAGCCCCCAGCACAAACAGGGCACTGATGCCCGCCCCCCATCCACGGGACCAGAGCATGGCCAGGGACGACTGGACGCCACCGAGGTACTGGCCGGACAACTCCGGCAACAGCCACGACAGGCCGTTCATCAAGCCGGTGACCAGGAACAGCACGATCCCGGCCACACAGAAGAGCAGGCTCACCAGCAGTCCAAGGAACTGCCAGCCGTTGTCTTCGGTATAGGGGAAGAAGTAGGGCTGCGAAAGCCGACGCAGCTTGGCGGCCTGATTGCGCAGGTTCTGAAGCTGGGGGGTCATGCCACTGCTGAACTGTGCTCAGTCTGGCTGTCGCCGCGCCGCTTCGCCGCTGACCTCAACCGGGAGGCCACGCCAGAGGACGTCCACCGATCACATGCACATGGAGGTGAAAGACCGTTTGGCCAGCACCGGCGCCACTGTTGATCACCGTGCGGAAATCGTCCAGACCCTCCTGTTTGGCCACGCGGGAAGCCACCAGCAAGAGATGGCCCAGCAGGGCCGCATCCTCAGCAGCACCGGAGCGCAGACTCTCGATCGCCTTGCGCGGAATCACCAGCACATGAACGGGTGCCTGGGGGGCGACATCGCGAAAGGCCAGACACTGCTCATCGCTGTAGACCTCATCGCACGGGATCTCGCCACGAAGGATCTTCCCGAAGATCGTGTCGTCTGCCATGGGCCTTGAAAAGAGGGAACAGCCGGACCGGTGTGACAGCAGGGGCATGAATCTCCTGCGTCACCCTCCACAGAATGCTGGCACGTTGTCTCAGTGCATCCCTGCAAGGTCTGGAGGCCAGACCAGTGGTGGTGGAAGTGGATCTTGCCCCGGGCCTGCCGGGCGTTCAGCTGGTGGGTCTGCCGGACAAGGCCATTCAGGAATCACGGGAGCGGGTCCGATCCGCCCTGCGCAACAGCGGCTTCCGCGGCCCCCTGGTGCGCGTGGTGATCAACCTGGCTCCGGCCGATCTGCGCAAGGAAGGTCCCTCCTTTGACCTCCCCATCGCCCTGGCTCTGTTGGTGGCCAGCGGGCAACTCGCCCGCCCTCAGCTGGAGGGCCTCTGGTGTGCGGGCGAGTTGGGGCTCGACGGCAGCCTCAGGCCCTGTCGCGGGGTGATTGCCCTTGCTGCAAAGGCCCAGCAGCACAAGGCCCAAGCCCTGGTGGTTCCTCCTGAGAACGCCCAGGAGGCCAGCCTGATCGAGGGGCTCACCATCCGCACCGCAGCCAACCTGCGCACGCTGGTGGAGCAGCTGAAAGGCGAGCGCACCTGGCCGGCGACCGGCAGCAGCACCCGATCCTCAACCCAGCCAACCAAGCCGGCGTCTTGGCCCTGCCTGGACAGCAGCCTCGCCTCCCGCGCCCTGGCCCTCTCGGCAGCCGGCGGCCACCATCTGCTGCTTGTGGGTCCCCCCGGCTGCGGCAAGACCCGCCTGGCCCATCAACTGCCGCGACTGCTGCCGGCCCTGAGCCGCAAGGAAGCGCTCTCCATCACGCGCATCCATTCCGTCGCCGGCCAACTTCATGGCATCGATCATCTGCAGCAGCAGCGCCCCTTTCGATCGCCGCACCACAGCTGCTCAGCAGCCGCCTTGCTCGGCGGCGGACGCTCACCCCGTCCTGGGGAGATGAGCCTGGCCCACGGTGGCGTGCTCTTCCTTGATGAGCTAGCGGAATTTCCGCGGGCGGTCCTGGATCAATTGCGGCAGCCCTTAGAAAACGGCGCCGTACAGATCAGCCGCTCCCAGCAGAGCACGGTGTTCCCGGCCCTGGTCACCCTGGTGGCCGCCACCAATCCCTGCCCCTGCGGCTGGCATGGCGACCGCGACCATGGCTGTCGCTGCAGCATCAGCCAGCGCCAGCGCTACTGGCAGCGGCTCTCCGGTCCGCTCTTGGATCGGCTCGATCTGCAACTGCGACTGGAACGGCGCTCCGCCAAGGAGGTGTCAGCGGTGCTGAAGCAGCCCAGCCCCACGCAAGCTGCAGCGTATTGGTGCACCCCCGCACAAATTGAACGAGCCCGGCAGCGGATGCAGAGGCGCAATCCAAGTGGAGACAGCAATGGGCGGCTGTCGGCAGCAGCGCTACGGCGGACCGGAGCCATCGAAGCGGCGGCAATCGAGCTCTGGGAACAGCTGATCAACCAGCGTGGGCTAAGCACGCGCAGCAGCCTTCAACTGTTGCGCGTAGCGCGCACCATTGCCGATCTCAACGACCGGGCCAGCGTCGATCGAAACGCCGTGGCGGAAGCGAGTTGCTTCCGCTGCACGGATCTGCTCAAGCAGCCTGGTACTCAGTAGTCGCGGGCACGCTTGTCCGGTGTATCCCGGTAGGGCTGGGTGCCGATCGGCGGGGGCTGAAGATGGCGGTCGTTGAACGAACCCAGGGCATGGGTCATCGCTTCACCGAACCACTGGAACCACTGAACAACCGTTGTTTTCATCACGTCCTCCGGGGTCTGTCTTCAGTGTGAAATCACTGACAGAGGACGACAACAGGTGTTTTCACCGGTTCTGGACCAGCTCAGTAAGACGGAGCTACGGAACTCTCACTCTGTTCAGTCTCAACCGGCTCGCTGGCTGGGCTGGATCCGGCCACTGGCGCACTGTCCCGATAGACATAGAGATGGCCGAGGCTCTTCTTGCCGTAGGCCCGTCGCTTCAAGGTCCAGCCCGGCTCAAGCTTGAGCTGAACAAAGCCGCTGGCGGCACCACCGGCCCGGGCCACGAGCATGGTCGCTTGGGAGGGATTCTTGGTGGGCGTGGCCAGCAACTCGATATCCCGACCGGTGTTCACAACGCTGAGCCGGTAGCGGGTGCCGAGGTCGTCACCACCGATCCGCAGGGAGTAGCCATTGCCATCGATGTAGCGGTTGCAGACCCCGCTGAAATCAAACGTGGACAACAAGGGATCGACCATGGCCGGTGATCCCGCAGCCACAGCGAAACAGGGGCGTTTTGTGGTGCGCTGCTCGTAGATGTTCAACTGAGAACGCTCGCCCTGCCCAATCGGGGCCGACACCAAAACAAACTTGCTCAACTCCACGGGCACCGCAGTGAACAGCGAACCCTGGGCCAGGGCCACCGGTGCAGAGGTCGCTGCGAGAGCGAGGCCGGCAGCGGCCACGGTTCGAAAGCGTGCCATCACGTCCATGGAGGAACTGAGCGGATCGTAAAAGTGATGCCTGGATCGGTCGCCCCCAATCAGGCCGGTTTGTTCAGGCGAATGGCGAACAGAAGAGTCCCCACGGTTCCAGGGGCCGCCAGGGCCAGGATCCAGCTGGTGGTTTTGACCCCGAGGTCGGGATCGCCGTAGGCCAGTTCAAACACACATCCGGTGCTGGCGATACCTAGAACACAGGCGAGGGCCAGAAAAACGCCGGCCAGGGGTTTCATCGGCATAACTCAGGCGACGCTCCGCACATCTTGGCGCTGGAAGCCCTTCTCCTTGAGCTCCTTCTGCAGACCGTCTTCATCAGTGACGCGATCGACAAACAACACGCCATTGAGATGATCCATCTCGTGCTGAATGCAACGGGCCATCAGGCCATCGGCCTTCATCTTCCTGGGCCGACCCATCTCATCGCGGAAGCTCAGTTCAATCGCGGTGGGGCGCACCACATCGAGATACACCCCGGGGATGCTGAGACAGCCCTCTTCATAGGTGTCGAGCCCTGCGCTGGCCGCCGTGATCTCCGGATTGATCAATACCAGGGGCGGCGTGGCGGCATTTTCAAGGTCGAGATCAATCACCAGGAGCTGCTGGTGAATCCCCACCTGAGGAGCCGCCAGGCCAATGCCCTTGGCGGTGTACATGCTGCGCAGCATGTCGCGAGCCAGCTCCCGCACCTGCTCATTCACCTTGCCGATGCGGCGCGCAGGCTGCCGCAATACCTCATCGCCCAGGGTGTGAATCTCCAGCGGCGGGGTTTCCAGGGCCGTCTTGGGCACCAGCATCGTGTCCCGCGACTTATCGGCCTGACGGGCCAACTCTGCAAAGCTTCCTGCCAAGACCAACGCCGCGTTGATTCAGCATGGTAAGCGGCCTGAATCAGCCGTTATGGGAGCCGCTCCGTTATCCGCGCAACATGCCGTCGGCCGTTTGCCGGGACTCAAGGAACCGACCCTGGTCAGTGGCCCCGATGCAACGCTGTGGCTGATCTGGCTGGAACAGCGCCCCCAGGAGCGCGGCCGCACCACTGCCTTGATCAGGCGTTTCGGTGATTCCGAAGCAGAACCACAGGAGCTGACGCCGGCCCCCAGCAATCTGCGCAGCCGCGTGCATGACTACGGCGGCGGCGTACTCGCCACCGCGGTGGAGCAGGACAGGCTGATCCTGGCCTGGATCGAGCGCGGCTGCCTCTGGCGTCAGGACTGGGGCCTGCCGCAGACCGGCCCCCAGCAACCCACGCCCCTGGCAGCACCCCAACGGCTCAGCAGGGAAGGGGACTGGGAGCTGGCGGATGGCGTGCTCGATCTGCCCAGGCGGCGCTGGATCGGAATCCGTGAAATCGAAGGCCGTGACGATCTGGTGAGCCTGGCGCTGAACGCAACGGATCAGACGCCGCTGCTGCTGCACCAGCCGACGGACTTTGCCGGCTATGGCTGCCTGAGCCCAGACGGCCAGCGCTTTGCCTGGGTGGAGTGGCAGCAACCTGCCATGCCCTGGGACAGCAGCCGTCTCTGGTGCGCGGAGTTCAGCGACACGGGCGAACTGGTCGAGACCCGTCAGCTGGCCGGAGGCGATGGCATCTCAGTGTTTCAACCCCAATGGCTGCCCGACGGGCAGTTGCTTGTGGCGGAGGACAGCTCCGGTTGGTGGAACCTGATGCTCCAGCCCAGTGCCGACGCCGCCTGGGAGAGGCCCTGGCCGATGCCTGCCGAAACGGCCATGCCCCAGTGGATCTATGGGATGAGCACCACGGCCTGGGATGGCGAGCAGCTGATCGCCGCCGTCTGCAGCCGCGGGGCCTGGTCGTTGCAACGGCTCAGCCTGGATGGAACGGTGCAGCCGTTGCCGCAACCGTTTGACGACCTTGCGGGATTAAGCGCCTGCCACGGCCGCGCCGTGGCCGTGGCCAGCAACAGCACCAGCGTGGCCGGGCTGCTGGAAATCGATTTGCGACCGGCCACCCCGATCTGGAGCCACAGCCCCGCCATCACTTCACCTTTGTCGGTTGAGGCGATCAGCGTGGCCGAACCGCTGTGGTTCAACGGTCACCAGGGTGAACGCACCCATGCTTGGTACTACCCCCCCAGCGGCAAACCACCAGGGCCTGCACCACTGCTGGTGAAAAGCCACAGCGGACCAACGGCCATGGCTCGCCGCGGCCTCAGCCTGGCGATTCAGTACTGGACCTCCCGGGGTTGGGGCGTGGTGGATGTGAATTACGGCGGCTCAACGGGGTTTGGCCGGGACTACCGGGAGCGCCTCAACGGGGGCTGGGGCCTGGTGGATGTGGCCGACTGCGCCGCCGCAGCGCAGGCCCTGATCGAGGCCGGTCGCGCCAATCCCGGCCAGATCGCCATCGAAGGCGGCAGTGCCGGCGGCTTCACCACCCTGGCAGCGCTGTGCTTCACCGAGGTGTTCAGGGCCGGCGCCTGCCGCTATGCGGTCTGTGATCTCACAGCCATGGCTGAGGACACGCACCGGTTTGAGGCGCGCTACGTGGATGGCCTGGTGGGGGAATGGCCCGCAGCGCGTGCTTTGTACGAGCAGCGGTCGCCGCTGCTGCATGCCGATCAAATCCGCTGTCCGGTGCTGTTTTTCCAGGGATTGCAAGACAAGGTTGTGCCTCCGGAACAAACCGAACGCATGGCCGAGGCGCTGCGCAGCAACGGCATCCCGGTGGAGGTGCGGCTGTTCGAGGAGGAAGGCCACGGCTTCCGCAGCCAAGCCACCCAGATCGAGGTGCTCGAGCAAACCGAGGCCTTTTTCAGTCGGGAATTGGGGCTAACAGACGGTTACAAAGCACACAACCCCGTTCAGCAGATGTGATGGGTTGAACGAGCAACCAGCAGGAACCATCAACCTGTGCTCCACGGAACCCATGAAAAAGCGGTAAGCCTGAAAAGCTGACGGCTGTTTCGACAGCACCGATGCGGATCCTGCGGTATCGCGGCAACAGCTATGCCAGCCCTGAACCGATCAACGCGGCTCCCCGTCCCGGCGCACGCTCCTACCGCTGGGTGAAGTACGCCATCGACACCAACAAGGTTGTTCCCATGCGTCAACGCGAAGCCGCAGCAAGCAACGATCAGCTGGCGGCCTGAGCTAGCTCAGCTGTGCTCTCGCAGAAAAGCGACCGTGGAAGCGAGCTCTTCGCTGAAGCGGTCGATCTCTTCAAAAGTGCTGGTGAAGCTCAGACTGGCCCGCGCTGAAGCCGTCACGTCATACATACGGTGCAGGGGCTGACAGCAGTGGTGACCACTGCGGATGCAGATCCCCGACGCATCGATCAGAGCGGCAATGTCGTTGGCATGCACGCCATCCACAAGGAATGTGGCGAGGGCACCTCGCTCGGGCTGCTGATCCGGCGTCGGCCCCAGGACCCTCACACCATCAATGGCCTGCAACCGGGCGAACAGATGCCGGGTGAGCTCAGCTTCCCAGGCCTGAATCGCCTCCAGACCCACCGCCTGCAGATAGCGAATCGCGGCACCCATGCCCACCGCCTCGCCAATGGCAGGGGTGCCCGCTTCGAACTTGTGGGGCAACACCGCCCAGGTGCTGTGGTCCAAGAAAACGTCCTGAATCATCTCCCCACCGCCCAAAAAGGGAGGCATCGCCTCCAGCAGCGACTCCCGCGCCCAAAGGAAACCCATGCCAGTGGGGCCGCAGAGCTTGTGGGAGGAGCCGACAAGAAAGTCGGCGTCTATGGCCGCCACATCAATCGGCTTGTGGGCCAGGCTCTGGCAGGCATCCACGAGCACACAGGCGCCAACGGCATGGGCTGCGGGGATCACCTGATCCAAGGGATTGCAGCAACCAAGGGAATTGCTGATGTGCACCAGGCTCACCAGTCGGGTGCGCTCATTGAGCTGGGCCCGAAAATCCTCCAGATCCAGCTCACCGGATTCGGTGATACCCACATGGCGAAGCACGCAGCCGGTGCGCTGCGCCAACAGCTGCCAGGGCACCAGGTTGCTGTGGTGCTCCATCACCGTGAGGAGAATTTCGTCCCCCTGCTTGAGGTTGGCGTCACCCCAGGTGCGCGCCACCAGATTGATGGCTTCGCTGGCATTGCGGGTGAAGACAATCTCGCGGGAACTGGCCGCACCCACGAAGGCCGCCGTCGTGCTGCGGGCCGCCTCAAAGGCATCGGTGGCACGGGCACTGAGCTGGTGCGCACCGCGATGCACGTTGGCGTTGTCGCAGCTGTAGTACTGCTGCAGCGCTTCGAGCACCTGACGGGGCTTCTGGCTGGTGGCAGCATGATCGAGATAGATCAGCGGGCGGCCGTCCGGAGCCAGCTGCTCGAGAATCGGAAAATCAGCACGATATCGAGACGATATGTCCACGAAATCAGCACTTGAACGTGCTTCGGCGGCAATCGTCATGGGGCGAGGCTCTCCATCACGCGCTCCAGGGGGCGCCACGCCTGCGCGGCAGCAGGAAGCTGGGCGATTACCTCCTGGCAGGCCCCGCGCAGCAGCAGCGCCGTTGCATCCGCCGCAGCAATGCCCCGGCTCTGGAGATAGAACAGCTCATCGTCCTGAAGCTGCGACACGGTGGCGCCGTGGGCGCAGCGCACATCGTCCGCCACGATCTCCAGCTCGGGCTTGGTGTCCACCCGGGCCCGATCAGACAGCAGCAGGTTGCGGCTCAATTGGGCGGCGTTGGTGCGCTGAGCATCGCGGGGAACACTGATGGCACCGTTAAAAATCGCGTGGGACTGGCCGCCGGCCAGGCATTTCTGCAACTGATCCAGCTCCCCCTCCGGCCCGTCGAAGCGCACCGCGGTGTGGGTGGCCAGCTGCTGCTCGGCGCCGGTGACGGCCAGACCTTTAAGCACGGTCTCTGCCTGGCCATCCACCTGCACCACCCGGGGCTCCACCCGTCCCAGATTCCAGCCCTGAACCACCGAAGTGAGGGCATAGGAGCTGCGGGGCTCCTGCTCCACAGCCAAATGGGCCATCAGCGATGACGCGCCATCCGCCGTCGCTAGCACGCCATGGCGCAGCTGGGCCTCCTGTCCCAGATGCACTTCCAGCACATGGCTATGGGCCGACGCCCCCTCAGCCAGCAGCACCTGCATCAGCTCCAGCTCAGCCTTTTCCTCCAGCAGTAGCAACACCCGCGTGGCGTTCAACCCGGCACCGGCCGCCAGCACCAGCTCCAACGGACCAACCCTTCCCCGCACCCTGAGGGCCAGGATCTGCTGGGCTTTGGCGTGGTTGAACTCCACGGGCCAGACCTGGGCACAACCGCAGCGATCGAGGGTGTGGCCGAGGGCCTGCTGCAGCTCTTCAGCATTCAGCGCCGTGATTCCTTCCGGAAGCCCCTGGACGGCCAGGGGATCATCAAAACCATTGAGCACCAGACGGGTCACCCCATCCAGGCTGGCGGGCAGAGACGTCGACAATGACGAAGCACTGGCCGGCAATTCCGAGACCGCCGCAAGCCGTTTGAGGTCGGTGAGGCGCCAAGGCTCCTGGCGGCGGTTGGGCAGACCAAGCTGTTCGAGAGCGGCTCGACCGCGCTCCTGTACTGGCGCCAGAACACTGCTCGCCATGGTCAAGCTGCTCCCTGAGCGGCCAGCTCCTGATCCACCCAGTCGTATCCGGTCTGCTCCAGCTCAAGGGCCAGCTCCCGTCCGCCGGTGCGCAGGATCCGGCCTGCCGCCATCACATGCACATAGTCCGGAGTGATCTCGTCGAGAAGACGTTGGTAGTGGGTGATCAGCAGCGTGGCATTGTCTTCCGTCGCCAGCTGGTTCACACCACCGGCCACGATGCGCAGGGCATCGATATCCAGGCCGGAATCGGTTTCATCCAAAATCGCCACCACGGGCTCCAGCAGCGCCATCTGCAGAATCTCGTTGCGCTTTTTCTCGCCCCCGGAGAAGCCTTCATTCACGCTGCGCTCAAGGAAGGCAGGGTCCATCTGCACCACCTTGAGTTTGTCGTGCACGTGATCCTCGAAGGCAAAGGTGTCGAGCTCCTCTTCCCCCTGTTTTTCGCGCCGGGCATTGGTGGACACCCGCAGGAATTCCAGGTTGCTGACGCCAGGGATTTCAACGGGGTACTGAAATCCGAGGAACACCCCCAGACGGGCACGCTCTTCAGGCTCCAGCTCAAACAGATCCTGGCCGCGATAACGAACGCTGCCGCCCGTGACCCGGTAGGCCGGATGCCCGGCCAACACCTTGGAGAGCGTGCTCTTGCCACTGCCGTTGCGACCCATCACGGCATGGACTTCACCAGCCCTCACCTGCAGATTCACCCCCTTGAGGATGGGCTTGTCTTCGACAGAAGCATGCAGGTCTTGGATGTCGAGCAGAAGCTCAGCGTCAGGGCGAATCACGGAAGGCGTCGTTAGAAAACAGAGACAAGGTGGGGGAGGGGATCAGCCCACGGACCCCTCAAGTTTGAGGGCCAGCAATTTGTCGGCCTCAGCGGCAAACTCCATGGGCAGCTGATTGAAGACATCGCGGCAGAAGCCGCTGACCATCATCGAGACGGCCTCTTCAAACCCGATGCCACGGCTCTGCAGGTAGAAGAGCTGATCTTCGGAGATGCGACAGGTGCTGGCCTCGTGCTCGATGGCCGCCTGCGGCTGCTGGGAACGGATGTAGGGATAAGTGTTCGCGGCGGCTTGATCGCCGATCAGCATCGAATCGCACTGGCTGTAGTTGCGGGCGCCCTTGGCATTGGGCCCCATCTGCACAAGACCGCGGTAGCTGTTGCTGGAGCGGCCTGCACTGATGCCCTTGCTCACAATCGTGGAGCGAGTGCGCGGTCCAACATGGACCATTTTGGTGCCGGTGTCGGCCTGCTGGCAGTTGTTTGTGAGGGCCACGGAATAGAACTCACCCACCGAATCAGCACCCTGGAGCACGCAACTGGGGTACTTCCAGGTGATGGCAGAACCGGTCTCCACCTGGGTCCAGCTGATGCGGCTGCGATCACCGCGGCACTGGCCTCGTTTGGTCACGAAGTTGTAGATCCCGCCGACGCCGTTTTCATCACCGGCGTACCAGTTCTGAACCGTGGAATATTTGATTGAAGCGTCGTCGAGGGCCACTAGCTCCACCACCGCCGCATGCAGCTGGTTGGTGTCGAACATCGGTGCCGTGCAGCCCTCGAGATAACTCACCGAGGCACCCTCTTCGGCCACGATCAAGGTGCGCTCGAACTGTCCGGTGTCGCCGGAATTGATCCGGAAGTAGGTGGAGAGCTCCATCGGGCACTCAACGCCCTTCGGGATGAAGACAAAGGATCCGTCGCTGAACACAGCTGAGTTCAGGGCGGCGAAATAGTTGTCGTTGCTGGAGACAACCGTGCCGAGGTAGCGCTCGATCAGCTCGGGATGCTCCTTGACCGCCTCACTGAAGGAGCAGAACACCACACCGTGTTCAGCCAGCTTCTCCTTGTAGGTGGTGGCAATCGAAACGCTGTCGAAAACAGCGTCCACCGCCACGTTGCTGAGGCGCTTCTGCTCGCTCAGCGGGATGCCGAGCTTGTCGAAGGTTTCCAGCAGCTTCGGATCCACTTCATCGAGGCTGGCCTTCTTCTCCTGCTGCTTGGGAGCCGCGTAATAAACGATGTCTTGGTAGTCGATCTCGGGATAACCCAAGGCAGCCCAGTCCGGTTCCTCGAGGGTGAGCCAGTGGCGAAACGCCTTGAGCCGGAACTGCAGCAGGAAATCCGGCTCCTCTTTTTTGGCCGAGATCAGGCGAACGACCTCTTCACTGAGACCCTTGGCGATCTTGTCGGTCTCGATCTCGGTGACGAAGCCGTACTTGTACGGCTGGCTGACGAGATCCCGTGTGGAGGTACTGGTCATTCAGCTCAGCCGGCGGTGGCGTTGATCGTTTCGGTGGTGATGGTCTGCGTCTTCTCAGGGCAAGCGAAGGGGTTGTCCTCGGTGAGGAAGAGCATGCAGTGGCATTCCTTGCGCTCGCGCATCGGAACGCAGGGGCAGTTCCAGAAGGCCTGGGAGACCTCGGCCTCCTTGTCTTCGTAATGGCGGCAAGGGCACAGCGCTCCGCCCAGATCGTCCTTGTGACGCGCCAGACCCTTCAGAACAACGGCGGTGACGCTGGGGTCAGCACAGAAATGCGTGCCGGTGCGCTGGGCGTAGGTTTCAGCGAACTTGCGGATGACCTCCAGGCTTTCTGCTGTCGGCTCTTGAGGGGCGTCGGACATGGAGGTGGAGGGAGCGGCGAATTACGAAACCCCGCGGTTTCCTTACTGGAAGCCTAGGCCAACAGGCTTCCGGTCAGCGGGCTCCCCATTGTGACCCTCAACACGGCCGACATGACGTGGCAATTCGATGGCATCGTGTGGGGAGGTTTCGCCTCCTCATGAGCGCCTCGGCCCCCGCCAGCACCCGCGACGCCGTGCTCTCCCTGCTGCTGGAGCGCGGGGAGGAAGACGCTGGCGCCCTTGCCGATGCCGTGGGCATTTCGGTTCAGGCCATGCGGCGACACCTGCGCTCCCTCGCCGACAGCGGCCTGGTCTGCGCCAGCAGCAATGCCAGCGGCCCAGGTCGACCCAGCAACCGCTGGTGCCTCACCGACGAAGGACGGGCCCAGTTCCCCGATGGCAGCGGCCGCTTCGCCCTTGGCCTGCTGGATTCGATGCGCAGCCATCTCCCCGAAGCGACGGTGCGCCAGCTGCTCAATCAGCAGGCGGAGTCGAAGGCCAGCCAGTACCGGCAAAGCCTTGGCGAAGCCTCCTTGGAAGCTCGCCTCGAACACCTGGCACGGCTGCGACGCGACGAGGGCTATGTGACCGTCTGCAGCCGGGACGACGACGGCGTGAGTTGGCGGCTCGAGGAGGCCCACTGTTCGGTGCAGCGCATTGCTGAGGAATTTCCCGCGGTCTGCGACCAGGAATTGCTGCTGATTCGCCGCACCGTGCCGGACTGCCGGGTGGAACGGGTGCATTGGCGGCTCGAGGGCGGCCACGCCTGCGGCTTCCGCATCACTCCGCTGGCGCAGGGCTGATGGCCATCGACCGAGCCGCGATTGAACGCATCGACTCCACCTTGCTGCCCCAGCTCGATCGCCATCACCTGCGGCTGCTGAGCCACTGCCTGGACAGCTTTCAATCCATGGCCGCTCCAGGGAGCACTGGTGCAATCCCCGACGAAAACCAACGGCGCCGCTGGTGCCAGCAGCAACCCGTGGTCGCTGACGATCCGGCATTCCTCGACACCTTGCTGCTGCAGCTCAACGCTGCCGCCGATCAGCTGGATCAACTGGCGCTTGAACTGGGCAAGCCTCCATTGGCGCTGACCCTCGACGATCTGATCAGCGCCGCCGAAGCCCGCTGCCGTGGCTGACATGGCTGCCGTGGGGGGGGCTGGGCTGTCGTGACTGACCGGTTCGGGCTGCCATCATCAACTCACTTCCTCAACGCCGGCGATGCTTGAGATCTCGGACGCCCTCAGCTTCTTTCGCCTGAGCTGTGGCCGCTGGACCTCACAGCGCAGCCAGCACCACCTGCTGCATCGCCGCGCCGAAGCCGGCGCCTCCTTCATCGTTGTAGAGGAACTGCTGAAGGGCGACGAACGCCTTGCGGAGATCGCCGAACGCAACAACGCCAGCGTTGAGCAGGTCGTGGGGGGCTGCTGGGTGCGCTGGAGCGGATCGATGGCCTGGGATCGGGCCGGTGAATCCCACGAAGACCAGACCATGTTCGGACTGATCCCCAAAGACGAAACGGGACGACGGGGACTGCTGCTGCGGGATCGCGGTTACGCCGAGAAAGCGCCGGTGGCGGGTCAGTTCCGAATGGATGACGAAAACGGCCTGATCCTCACGACGGACTACGAAATGATGAGCTCGCTGGAGCGCTTCTGGTTCGCCAGCGAGAACGTGCGGCTGCGCACCAGCACGGTGCAGGGGCTCTCCAACAACGCCTCCTTCTGCATCGAGACCCGGCAGCTGGACGATGTTGACCAGCCCAGCCCGGTGATGGCTTCAAACGGAGCCACCCTTGCCCCCTTCGGCTGGTAAGCAGAAGTACTTAGAGAAAGTATTACGGCATGTAATCGCTGCAACAGCAGCTGAAGGGGGCAAGACCGAGCACTTCTACGATCGCCCACAGTGGATGCTGTAGCTCGCGTGGCCATTCCTCTTCTGGAGTACGCACCGATTACTCAGAACTCCCTGAGGTCAGGTGTTCCGAACCTTCGTGTCGGCTCCGACGAGGGATCCCGGGCTTACTCCCTGGAAATCGCAGACGATCGCGACAATTTCGACACCGTCGTGGAGGCCGCCTACCGGCAGATCTTTTTCCACGCCTTCAAAACCGATCGGGACGTCAACCTTGAGTCCCAGCTGAAGGATGGCCAGATCACCGTTCGCGATTTCATTCGCGGCCTGCTGCTCTCCGACACCTTCAAGCGCACCTTCTACGGATTCAACAGCAACTACAAGGTTGTTCGCCATCTCTGCGAACGAATTCTTGGCCGCAAGGTGAACGGCAAGGGTGAAGAGCTCTCCTGGTCGATCGTGATTGCGACCAAAGGCCTGGAAGGTCTGGTGGATGTTCTGCTTGACAGCACCGAGTACCTCGACGCCTTCGGTTACGACACGGTTCCCTACCAGCGGAACCGCGTGCTTCCCGGCCGCGAGCTCGGTGACACTCCCTTCAACATCACCACCCCCCGCTACGACGAGTACTACCGGAACATTCTTGGCTTCCCCCAACTCGTTTTTACTGGCGGGCCTGCCAAGCGGCTGCCGGAACGCGCAAAGATCAGAAAGGGTGGGTCTCCGCAGGACTACATGGCCTGGGTGAGCGAAATCGGCAATCCCCGCCGAGTCGGCCCAAGCACCAGCGCCGATATGGACTACCTGACCAAGGTGCCTTATCGCACCATCGGCCGCTGATCCCAGCACCAAACTTGTTCAGAAAAGCGGGGCTTCGGCTCCGCTTTTTTTGTGTCTCTGACTGTGATCCCCGGGATCGAAGTTCATCCAGTGGTCAGCATCCACTGACCCTTGGCCCCTTCACGCTTCGAAAAGGAATTTTTCGGATCACAATGATCCCAAACGAAACCTGGAGTTTTTGGACGTGTCCCAAACCCTGTCATCCCTGGCACGTCTCACCCTTCGTCAACTGCGTCAGATCGCCAGCGACCTAGGGGTGCCGCTCTACAGCCGCAAAAGCAAGGAGACCCTGGTCGACGAGGTTGCCCAGCGTCAGCAAAAGCGTGGTGGAGATCTAAAGGCGATCGAGGCGGAACTCAATGCGCCGGCCATGGGCAGCAGCGACACCCGCGTGGTGTTCCTGCCTCGCGACCCCCAGTGGGCCTACGTGTTCTGGGAAATTTCCGACGCCGATCGCAAGGTGGCCCAGAAGGACGGCGCCAGCCGACTTTGCCTGCGCCTGGCTGACGTGACCGGCATGCAAGACGGCAATGCCCATCCCCACACCCTCCAGGAAGTCCCCGTCGACAGCCACAGCACCGAGTGGTACCTGCCAGTGCCTCTCTGTGACCGGGATTACCGGGTGGAGTTGGGCTATCGCATCGGCGCCAGCTGGATGTCCCTGGCCTTCTCCTCCGTGGCCCGCGTGCCTGCTCTTCACCCGAGCGAGCAGATCCTTGATCAGTTCGTCCCCTTCAGCCTTGAGGCAGCACCGGCTGAATCCGCTCCAGCTCCCGTCGCGCCGATCGAGTCCAGCAACAGTGGCCTGCACGAGCGGCTCTACCAAAGCGCCACGGTTCAGTTCCGCCGCCGTCGGGTTGGCTCGGAAGAATTCCAGGAGGGCTTTGACGTTTCCGGCGACAGCAGTGGCTTGAATGACTCGGGGGCTGGCCTCTGGGCCAGCGGACGAAACGAGTCTGGCCTTGGTGGCGTTGCTCCCCGCCAACGCTCCTTCTGGCTGGTGGCTGATGCCGAACTGATCGTCTACGGCGCCACCGACCCTTCCGCTCGCCTCACCATCGGTGGCGAAGAAGTGCCTCTATCCACAGACGGTACTTTCCGAATTCAAGTGCCGTTCCGGGATGGCGAGCAGATGTATGCCATCCAAGCCACGGCTTCCGATGGAGAACAGAAGCGCAACATCACGCTCAACTTCAAGCGTGAGACCCCTGAAGACAACAGCAACCCTGCCAGCGAAGCCCGCGCCGAGTGGTTCTGAACCCTTCCGATTCCAAAGCACCAGCAACCCTGCGCTGGTTCGTGGCCATCACCCCCCTCGCGGGGGCGATGGTTTTTCCGTTGGTGGTGCCTTTGGTGATGGCCCGGGTGGGCATCGGAGCCGGTGTGGGCGTCGCCCTCGTTCTGAGTGGACTTTGGTTTGTGGCGATGCTGAAGACATCGGAGATGCCCCACTGAAAATCGGGGAACTCTGATCAAGGCAAGGTCTTGGTCTCGATGTTGAAGAACACGCTGGGTTGGATAGCAGCGGCTCTTGTCTGCGGTGGCTGCAGCCAGCCGGGATCGATCGTGGGCATGGCTCCGGCAGAACTGCCGATGCCCAAGCAGATCGATGTTGTCTTCAATCACAACGCCAGATCGCGCTACCGCTCACCCCTGACAGGGGAGTGGCGCAATGGTGACGACATGGAGGCATGGCTGATTGAAGCCATTGATGGCGCCACCGAGGAGGTGCTGGTGGCCGTTCAGGAGCTGAGCCTGCCAAGGGTTGCCCAGGCCCTGATCGCGGCAAAACACCGCGGTGTTCTTGTTCAGGTGATCCTCGAGAACAACTACCGGCAGGCCTGGAGTGAGCAACGACCCAGCCGGTTGAACCAACGGGAACGACAGCGCTGGCATCAGTTGAACCGCTTGGCCGACAGCGATCGCGACGGCACCACCACTGCGGACGAAGCAGTCCAAGGTGATGCCGTGGCGCTACTCCAAGCAGCGAACATTCCACTGATTGACGACACCGAAGACGGCAGCAGCGGCAGCGGCCTGATGCACCACAAGTTTCTGGTGATCGACCAAACAACAGTGATTACAGGCAGCGCCAATCTCACCAGCTCCGGCCTCCACGGTGATACGGGGCGGCCCTCAAGCCGCGGCAATGTGAATCACCTGCTGCAAATCAACAGCCCTGAGCTGGCCCTGATGTTCCGTCAGGAATTCGCCCAGATGTGGGGCGATGGCCCCGGCGGCGCGCAGGACAGTCGTTTTGGTCTGCAGAAAGCAAAGGGAAGCGTGCAAACCGTGCAGGTGGGGGACATCCGCGTGGATGTGCTTTTTTCACCCCATCCCAAGAAGGATCGGAATCACGGGCTCAACCTGTTGGCAGAGCAATTGAAAGCCGCAAAAAAGAGCATTGATATGGCCCTGTTTGTGTTCTCTGCACAGCAACTCACCAACGCGCTGCGGGAGCAAATGAAGCAAGGCGTTGAGATCAGGCTGGTTGCGGATCCGGGGTTTGCAAGCCGCCCGTTTTCAGAAGTGCTCGACCTGCTAGGGGTCAGCCTTCCAGATCACACCTGCAAAGTGGAAGCTGGCAATCGCCCACTGGAGCATGGCCTGAAAGGGATCGGCACCCCTCGCCTCGCCCGTGGCGACAAGCTGCACCACAAGTTCGCCGTGATCGACAACAAAACGGTGATCACGGGGAGCTTCAATTGGTCGCCCTCCGCTGCCCACACCAACGACGAAACCTTGCTGGTGATCCACTCACCGCAACTCGCCAAACACTTCACCCATGAGATGGATCGACTTTGGGAGAGCGCTGAACTGGGGATCACACCACACATCCAACGCAAACTTGAGCATCAAAAGATTCGATGCGGAGACGGAGCAATGAGACGGTAAGGAGAACTGGCTTAGCCTTAAACTCAACCAAAAGCAGGAAAATGTAGTGGCTGGTTTTGGAGGAGTAGATGGTAAAGCAGGAAAATCAAAAAAAAAGCCGCAACTGAACTTTCAGAAATGGTTCAATCAAGCCATTTATTCTCACAAGACAGGCCGGCTCAGAGAAGCCGAAGCGATTTACAAAAAAATGATCACCGCAGGAACATCTGATCCTGCCGTGTATTGCAATCTTGGAATCCTTTGCAAAAACAGCGGCCGAATTAATGAAGCCCTGGAACACTATGAACAAGCTCTGGAATTCGAGCCTGAAGACCCCCAGATTTACAGCAACATCGGCAATCTATACCGGGACATCGGAAATCTTGATCAAGCACTGCAATTCACACTGAAATCACTCGATCTGGATCATGCGTCATCAACTGCCCAGATGAATCTTGGCAGTATTTACAGAGACCTCGGAAAAACAGACGAAGCGCTAATAGCCACCATCAAGGCCATTGAATGCGATGAAGGCAACATCGAAGCGCTGCAGAACCTGAAAAGCCTCGCCAGCGACATCGAGGTCAACGCATTCAACAGAGACTCCGCCAACAAAGCCTACGAAAAGCTTCTCAATTGCGATGACTTTTCCCACCGCAAAATCGGCCAACTCTTCGTGCAAGTCCACCTGGATGACATCCAAGCGGCCGCAGGTTCAAACCCAATCATTTCAGACCAAAACCAGGCCTTTCATCGCCTCGCATCAGACTGGAGGTTCAGAACAGCGCTGACCTTACTGATCCCAACCCACAAGGAGACAGAGGAATTCCTCACACGCCTAAGAAAAGAATTCCTGGCGCACATCAAAAACCACAGCTCTACACCCCCAGAGCTCAAACCCCTGCTGGAGGCGCTTGCGACGCAATGCTTCCTCAATGAATACGTCTATTGGCAATCAGACGAGGAGCAACAATGGATCAACGATCTGATTAAAGATGCGAAGAAGAGCCAAGGGGCTTTCAATGAATACTTGCCCATGATTGGCTGCTATCGCCCACTCCACAGCATCACCACGAAAGAAGCAATCAACTCATATCCCGTCAACAGCGATGAGAGCAAAGCCTTCGTCAACACCCAATTCAACGAGGTCGAAACAGAGCAGGGCATCAAAGCCCGCCTCGGCCATAGCAAGAAAATAACCAATGAGGTGTCACTCGACGTACAACAAATGTACGAAGAAAACCCCTACCCTCGATACAAACACGCAGACCATACTCACCCGCTTTTTGCAAAACCAACAGCCGAGTTCATCTCCCTAGAGACAACCATTGAAAATCCCTCCTTCTGCAATGAGCTCTCAATACCCAACTCCAGCCCAAAGATCTTGATCGCCGGATGCGGAACGGGCAACCAAATCATTAACGCCAGTCGCTATAAAAATGTGCAAATCACGGCAATTGATATCAGCACCAACAGCCTTGCCTATGCAGCAAGAAAAGTTCAGGAGGCCAACATGCGCAATGTTCGGCTCCAGCAACTGGACATCCTGGATGCTAATCAGCTCCAAGACATCTACGACGTGATTGAGTGCAGCGGGGTTCTGCATCACATGCAAAACCCCGCCGAGGGCCTGGCAGCACTGAACAGCAAACTCAAGCCGGGAGGCTATTTCAAGATTGGCCTTTACAGCAAACTTGCCAGACAGAAAGTCTCTGCAGCACGAAAACTGATCAAAAACCTGGGCATTCAAAGCACACCAGAAGGCATCAGAGATTTTCGCAAGCAAGTGTTTGACGATGATCGGCACGAACTAAAAGATTTATCTGAACTTGCGAGTGACTTCTATTCGCTCTCCGAGTGTCGCGACCTTTGCTTTCACGTTCAGGAGCATCAGTTCACCACCGAGACCTTGAAAAAACTTTTAGAGGCCGAGCACTTGGCATTTTGCGGATTCATGCTTCCGAAATCCATCAAAGCTGCTTACCAGCACTGCTTCCCCAAAGACTCCAATGGCACCTCACTCAGCAACTGGGGTGAATTCGAGAGCAACAATCCATCAACTTTTCAAAGCATGTATCAATTCTGGGCCTACAAACCTTTGTAGGAAGATTCGCGAAGGCAAACGAAGACCAAAGCAACTAATGACAAAACCACCTATTGCTATCAACGAACGGAAACGAATGATTTTTCTGGCCTGAGACGAGCAGATCATTCGGAGACTTTCATCATCAAGGCATCGTCCAGTACTTCGCTGATTGATCGTCCAAACGATTGATTGGCTCAACTGCGCAAAAGAACGCCAGACTGGTCCCATGACATCCACGATCACACGCGTCCTGCTGCTGCTCGCCATGACCAGTCCGGCGACCGCGGCTGAGCCCTACGAGCCCTGGCCCAGCAAGAACCAATTGCGCAGCATTGAGCTGGCCGCCTACGCCTGCTCCCGCGACAACTCAACGCAAGCCTGCGCGCGGGTGCGTCAGCTGGCCGACCCTTTGATGGATCACTCCAGGTTGCCGGGGCTCTGCAAAGACGTGCTGTGGTCCCTGATGGATGAAGCCAAGGTTGCCAACAGCAACGACTTTCGCCGTAAGGACGCCATCACCAACACCGCCCGGCGGATCCCAAGGGTCTGCGCCGAGCCTGTGATGAAAAAAGGGAAGCCCAAATCACGTCAGGCCTGAGCCCGACTGGGCGTCAATCAAAGTCGAAGCTGAACCGTTGTCCCTGCATCAGGGTGGCGACCTCTCCGCGAACTGCATCCAGAAGCGCAACGCTGACGTCGGGGTGCTTCTTGATTTCGTCCACAAACATCTGCACGTCGGCGGCGGTCAGTCCGTGGCTTGTGATTCTGGAATCCACCTTGCCGCGAAACGTCTCGAGAAGACTGAGTTGATCAGCGTCGAGTGGCTTGGAACCGGGATGGGTGACGTCCATCGAAGAAACAGAGGCGATCAGTGGGACGTCTCCGAATCACCAAGCAGATCGAGCAGGGTCTCGGATGCAGCGATCATGTCGCCCATGCTGAGTTCGCTTTCCTGACCAGCAATTTCGGAGGCCAACTCACACGCGGTGGAGGAGTGGCCCGAGACATCACAACTGTTGGACAGTCTCAAGATGGCATTGGAAAACTTGCCGCGCAGGCATTCTTCCGAACCTGACTGATGATTACAGCATTGGCAGCAGTCACGTTCTCCTGAGAGGCCTCCGGCAGGGGAAGGGACCGTTGCCAGCTCTGTGATGCAACAACTGAAGAGGTAGTGCAGGCCATTCCGACGAACATCAGCAGCAAACAGCGATGCATGGTCGTCGCAATAGGTGCGGGCCAAAGGGTAGCGGCGTCAACTGGTCGCGACCGACGCCATGCGAAAGGATTTCCATGTTTAGGTTCCGCATATAACCCCATCCGTCGTGATGACCACCTCGGCCCCTGCGGAATCGACCCAACGCCAGGTGACCCTGGCCACCCCTTTCACCGACCAGAAGCCTGGGACCTCCGGCCTACGCAAGAGCAGTCGCCAGTTCGAGGAGCCCCATTACCTGGAGAGCTTCATTGAGGCGTCGCTTCGCACACTTCCGGGCGTGCAAGGCGGCACCTTGGTGCTGGGGGGCGACGGCCGTTACGGCAACCGCCGTGCCATCGACGTGATCCTGCGGATGGGCGCCGCCCACGGCCTCAGCAAGGTGATCGTCACCACCGGCGGCATCCTCTCCACGCCCGCCGCCTCCAATCTGATCCGGCAGCGTCAGGCCATCGGCGGGATCATCCTTTCCGCCAGCCACAACCCGGGCGGTGAGAACGGTGATTTCGGCGTCAAGGTCAACGGCGCCAACGGTGGCCCCACCCCCGCCGCCTTCACCGATGCAGTGTTCGAGTGCACCAAAACCCTGGAGCAATACACGATTGTTGAGGCTCCAGAAATCCCTCTGAATGCGCCTGGACTTCACAACATCGGCGCGATGCAGGTGGAGGTGATCGACGGCGTCGACGATTTCGTTGACCTGATGCAGGAGCTATTCAACTTCGATCAGATCCGCGATCTGCTTCGCAGCGACTTCCCCCTGGCCTTTGACGCCATGCATGCCGTCACCGGGCCCTACGCCACTCGCTTGTTCGAGAGGCTGCTGGGGGCACCGGCGGGAAGCGTGCGCAACGGCACACCTCTGGAAGACTTCGGTAACGGTCACCCCGACCCCAACCTCACCTACGCCCACGACCTGGCTGCACTGCTGCTCGAGGGAGATGAGTACCGCTTCGGAGCCGCCTGCGACGGCGATGGCGATCGCAACATGATCCTGGGCCAGCGCTGCTTTGTGAACCCCAGCGACAGCCTCGCCGTGATCACCGCGAACGCCACAGTGGCTCCCGCCTACGCCGAAGGCCTGGCAGGGGTGGCCCGTTCGATGCCCACCAGCGCCGCGGTGGATGTGGTGGCCAAGGAGCTGGGGATTGACTGCTTCGAGACCCCCACTGGCTGGAAATTCTTCGGCAACCTGCTGGATGCCGGCAAGATCACCCTCTGCGGGGAAGAAAGCTTCGGCACCGGCAGCAACCACGTGCGCGAGAAAGACGGGCTCTGGGCGGTGCTGTTCTGGCTGCAGATCCTGGCCGTGCGCCGTTGCAGCGTCGCCGAGATCATGGCCGAGCACTGGAAGCGCTTCGGACGCCACTACTACTCGCGTCACGACTACGAGGCCGTCGCCAGCGACGCCGCCCATGGCCTCTACGACCGCCTCGAATCCATGCTGCCCAGCCTGGTGGGCCAAGCCTTTGCCGGACGCAAGATCAGCACAGCCGACAACTTCAGCTACACCGATCCGGTTGATGGTTCTGTGACAACGGGCCAGGGTCTGCGCATTCTTTTGGACGACGGCAGCCGGGTGGTGGTGCGCCTCTCTGGCACAGGCACCAAAGGCGCCACGATTCGCGTCTACCTGGAGAGCTACGTGCCCAGCAGCGGTGACCTGAACCAGGATCCCCAGGTCGCCCTGGCGGACATGATCAGTGCCATCAACGACCTGGCGGAGATCAAGCAACGCACGGGCATGGATCAACCCACCGTGATCACCTGAACCCGGACCATCACGTCTGACATGCCAAAGCCACCCCAAGGGGTGGCTTTTTTGATAGCTCTTGTGGATCCCTCAGGGACGACGGCCGCGGTTGGACTTGCTGTGCCGATAGGCAGGATCGGTGGCCTCCTCCTGCAGCTGACGCATCGTCTCAATCGCAAAACCCCCAAGACCACCTGAGCTGATCACCATCAGATAAAAGAGGCGTAAGCGGCCCAGCGCAATCTCGGCCGGACTGTTGTCGATCAGCACCTTGAGGAAATAGGCCACCGCCAGACCAAGACCGGCACCGATGGCCACTGCAATCAACACACGCATGCCACTGAAGGGCTTGCGCTGATTCACCTCGGAGTTCAACTCAACCATCAGCTGGGTTGCGGGGTGGGGGTAGGACCGTCCTCAGGAGGCTTGGCATCGGCCTGGCCCAGCAACGTCTTCATCACCACGTAGAAAACAGGCACCACAAGGGTGGAGAGGAAGGTGGCGACCAACAGACCACCGAACACCACCAGGCCCAGGGACGACTGACTCTGGGCACCCGCACCACTGGCAAGCATCAGTGGAAGGAAGCCGGTGAGGGAGGAGATCGCCGTCATCAAAATCGGCCGCAGACGCGACTTGGCGGAGAACTTGGCAGCCTCCAGCGCCGACGCGCCCTCACCCATCTTCTGGTTGGCCAGGTCGACGATCAGAATCGCGTTGCCGCCCGCCAGACCGATCAGCATCACCAGACCCACCTGGGCGTAGATGTTGAGCACCTGGCCGGCACCCCCGAGGAAGACAAGGGCCCCCAACAAGGCCGTCGGCACTGTCAGCAGGATGATGATCGGGTCGATGTAGCTCTCGTACTGCGCCGACAGCACCAGGAACACCGCCAGGATGCCGAGCGCGAAGATCACCACCGCCAGGGATCCAGCCTTCACTTCTTCGCGGGAGATACCGGTCCAGTCGAAACCAAGACCCTGGTAACTGCCCGCATTGAAGATCTGCTTCATCGCTCCGATCGCCTGACCGGAGCTGTTGCCTTCTTTGGGGGTGCCGTCGATCTTGATCGAGCGGTAGAGGTTGAAGTGGGGAATGACACTGGGCCCCACCGTTTGCTTCACGGTGAAGAACTCCGAGAGGGGAATCTGCTCGCCCTTGGCATTGGCGACATAGATGGCGGACAGCCGCTGGGGGGTGGCCCGGCTGACCTCATCGGCCTGCACATACACCCTGCGCACCTTGCCCTCCTGGAAGGTGTCATTCACGTATTGCCCACCGAAGTTGACGCTGAAAACAGACATCGCGGAGGCGAAATCGACACCGAGCGAAGCCATCTGCTCCCGGTCCACATCGATCTTGTACTGCGGAGCCTGGGGGGAGAACAGCGTGTAAACCTGATTGAGCACGGAATCGCTGTTCGCCGTCTGAATGATCTGCTGAGCAGATCCGAAAAACTCATTCAACGAATAGACGCCACTGCTCTGGTCCAGCAGCTGGAACTCGAAGCCACCACCGGTGCCATAACCGGGAATCGACGGGGGCTCAACAACAAACACCCGACCCCCATCAATCGCGCCATACAACTTTCCGTTGAGACGCTTCACCACGGCTCCCACTGTGTGGTCCTTGCCGGGCCGATCATCCCAGTGGTTCATCCCGATGAAGAACAGACCCTTGTTGGGCGCGTTGCCATCGAGGCTGGCGCCGCTGAACAAGGCCGCTGATGCGATGTCCTCCTCGGAGCGCAACACCTCAGCCACCTGACGGTTGATCGCCAGGGTTTTCTCGTTGGAGACACCCTCAGGAGCCTGCACGAAACCAATGGCATAGCCCTGGTCTTCGATCGGCACGAATCCACCAGGAATTCTGGTGAAAGCGAATCCCGTCAGCAGGATCCCGGCAGCCAGGGCCGCCATCACAATCGGGCGGGCTTTGAGCACGGCATCGAGGATCGACGCATAGCGCTTCTCAAAGCCGCCATACAAACGGTTGAAGCTGGTGAAGATCACCGGGATGAAGTAGCCAACGCCGCCTCCAATGGCGGTGAACAACACCACAGGGATCGGATTAGAGACAATCACACCTGTTGTGATCACACCCACCGCAGCACCACCGGCGGTGAAGGGAAGGCGCAGGGGCAGACCGCTGATCTTGCCGGCGATGAAGCCGACAACCGCACCGATCACCGTTGGGATCAACGCTGCTGCCGCTCCATTGCCAGCACTGAGCAAGCCGTAAATGAAACCAAGCACCACACCGGCCGTGGCGTACTGATTGCGGCTGAGCTCCTTGGTTTCGCGAGACAACAGCAGGGCCGACAGCATCGGCGAGAAGGTGAGGGCGTTGAAGGTGGAGATGCCGATCGAGAAAAGGATCGTGGCGGCGAACTGCTTGTAGATGGTGCCGGTAGCACCTGGGAAAAACAGCACCGGCAGGAACACCGCCACCTTCACCAGGGAGGTTGCAATCACAGCCCCGAACAGCTCATCCATGGTTTCCATGGCGGCCTGCACCGAGGTCATCCCTTCCGCCTTCTTGGCGGAAGTGTCTTCCACCACGGTGATGGCGTCATCCACCACAAGGCCGGTAGCCAGCACAAGACCGAACAGCGTGAGCTGGTTGAGGGAGAAACCGAAGGCCAGCACCAGGGCGAAGGTGCCGATCAAGGCCACCGGAATCGCAATCGCGGGCACAAGCGTGGCTTTCCAGTTCTGCAGGAACAGGAACAGGATCAGCACCACCAGGATCACTGCATCCCGTAGGGAGTTGGTCACCCCTTTGATCGACTGGTTGATGAAGTCGGTGGTGTCGTAAATCTTCTGCACCCCGAGGCCAACCGGCAGGGTTTGCTCGAACTCATTCAGCACCTCCTTGACGCCATTGGAGACCTCGATGGCATTACTTCCGGAGAGCTGGTAGATCGCGATGCCAACAGAAGGCGTGCCTTTGAGATCCATGGCATCAATGCCGTAGGTCTCACCGCCGAGCTCAACGCGGCCCAAATCCTTGAGTCGCACCAAGCCACCGGCATCAGTGGTTCTGAGAATGATGTTTTCGAACTCCTGGGTGCTGGTCAGACGTCCCTGCAGCTGCACCGTGAAGGTGTATTCCTGACCTTCAGGGGCAGGGGCGCCGCCAATCTTGCCGGCCGGCACCAGACGGTTCTGACTTCGCAGCTGGTTGACCACATCGGTGGCCGTGAGGTTGTTGGCGGCCAGCTTCTCGGGGTCCAGCCAAAGGCGGAAGGCGATCTTGCGGTTGCCGAAGTAGGTGACATCGCCGACGCCCTTCACCCGTTTGACGTTGTCGGTGAGGTTCTTGTCGAGATAACCACTGATCGTCTCCACCGAATATTCGGTTTTGGAGGGGTCTTCGTTGACGAAGTTGTAAACGAGCAGGATCGAGTTGGAGGCCTTGTTCACCGTGACACCCGACTTGCGCACCTCCTCCGGCAATTGTGGTTCCGCCAGGGAAACGCGGTTCTGCACGTTCACCTGGTTGATGTTGCCGTCGGTGCCGCTGTCGAACGACACGGAGATCGAACTCACACCATCCGAGGAGCTGTTGGAGGTGATGAAGTCCATGTTCTCCACCCCATTGATCTGCTGCTCGAGCACGGAGGTGACCCCCTGCTCAACGGCAACAGCATCAGCACCCACGTAGGTGGCCTGCACCTTCACCGTTGGAGGTGCAATGTCGGGGAGGTTTTCAATCGGAAGGATCGGAATCGAGATCAAACCAACGATCACGATCAGCAGGCTGCAGACCGTGCTGAGAACCGGCCGGGTAATGAAGTTATTGGAAGCAGACATCGATCAACCTCAGTTCGCCTTGGCGGGTTGCACATGCACGGGCATGCCGTGTTTCAGGTTGAGCAGATTGGTTGTGGCCACCATCTGATTGGCTTCGAGGCCTTTGGTGATCGGATACAGCTGGTTCTCCAATTCGCCCACCGTGACCGGCGTCTGCAGGGCGAACTTGGCATCAGCGGGAAGTTTGCCGGCCTTGATGCCCTTCTCGAGCTTCTCGAGATCAGCCTTGCCCGGATTTTCTTTGAGTTCCTCAAAGCTGCCGAGACGGAAGACGAAGCTCTGACCGGAGGTCTGGGTGACAGCGGCGAAAGGAACGGCCAGTTGTTTCTCAGCCTTGATCTGCACCCGGGTGCGCAGACGCTGGCCATCCATCAATTGCCCATCGGTGTTGGGGAAGACCGCCTTCACCAACAATCCCTGGGTCTGCTTGTTGATCCGGGGATCAATCGAACCGACTTGCCCGGTTGCAATCACATCCTCACTGCCTGGGGCACTGAGCAACACCGGCTGCCCCAGGGACAGACGCGTCGAGAACACCGCCGGCACCTCAACCTGGGCTTCCAGTTCGTTGTTCTGCACCAGGCTGGTGAACACCTCGCCCTGCCGAATCACATCGCCCACCTTCACTTTCACGTCAGCAACCGTGCCGGCGGCGGGTGAGGTGAGATTGCTGTAGTCGAGCTCCGCCTTGGCTGAGATGTACTGGGTGCGGTAACGATCCAAGTCTTTCTGCGACGCAGCGCCCGTCTCAGCCAGATAGGCGTAGCGCTCGTAGTTGACTTTGGCGTTGTCGGCTTTGGCTTTTTTTTCAACCTGATCGAGCACCACCAGGAGCTGACCGGGCGCAACTTCATCACCCTGGCTGATCTTGAGTTGCTCAATCCGACCCCCCGATTGAGCAGCGAGCTCGACCAGGTTGCTGGCCTCCAAGGTGCTGACGGTATCGACACCCTCAGTGAATTCAGCCAACTGGGTGGAGACGGCCTGCACCTTCGGCGGCGGCGGCTTCGGCGGTTCGCTCTTGCAGGAACTAACTGTGATCAGAGCCGCGAGGGTGAGCAGGAGTCGCTGCGGATGACGCACGGCAAAAAGGCTTTTGCCGGATTATGGGGAGTTCGTGAGAGCTTGTCCGCGAAGGTTTCGACGTGTCGAAACAGGCATCCAAAAAATGTTCGATTCGGCCCAGCTCAAGCGCTGATTGAGAACGTCAGGGACACTGGGTCAACGTCGATTGTTCGTTGAGCCAGGACCTCTTCGCTTTTCACGGTGAGCAACAACGGCGGCGGCTGGCCCCTCTGGCCGATCGCATGCGTCCGCGCACACTTGAAGAATTCGAAGGCCAGAGCGGGATCCTTGCCGACGGACGGCTCCTTCGCCGTGCCATCAAGGCCGATCGGGTCGGCAACCTGATCCTGCATGGCCCCCCCGGGGTCGGCAAAACCACGCTGGCACGGATCATCGCCAACCACACCCGCGCTCATTTCAGCAGCCTCAACGCCGTGCTGGCGGGCGTCAAAGACCTGCGGATCGAGGTCGATGCCGCACGCCAACGCCTTGAACGTCATGGCTTGCGCACGATCCTGTTCATCGACGAAGTGCATCGCTTCAACAGCGCCCAGCAGGATGCACTGTTGCCTTGGGTGGAGAACGGCACCGTCACCCTGATCGGCGCCACCACAGAAAACCCCTATTTCGAAGTCAACAAGGCGCTGGTCAGCCGCTCGCGGCTGTTTCGTTTACTGCCTCTGGAGCCGGAGGATTTGCAGCGGCTGCTGCAACGCGCCCTGGGCGACAACGAGCGGGGCTACGGCGACCGCTCCATCGCCATCAGCAGGGATGCCGCCAACCACCTCGTTGATGTGGCGGGCGGAGACGCCCGCAGCCTGCTCAATGCCCTTGAACTAGCGGTGGAGAGCTCCGAACCCGATGGCGATGGCGTAATTCAGATCAACCTGGCCATCGCCGAGGAATCCATCCAGCAGCGGGCTGTGCTCTACGACAAGCACGGCGATGCCCACTACGACACGATCAGCGCCTTCATCAAATCGCTGCGGGGCTCCGATGCCGATGCGGCGCTGTTCTGGCTAGCACGCATGGTGGAAGCCGGTGAAAACCCCCGCTTCATTTTTCGGCGGATGCTGATTGCAGCAGGGGAAGACATCGGCCTGGCCGACCCGCAGGCCATCGTTGTGGTGGAAGCCTGTGCCGCGGCCTTCGAACGGGTGGGGCTGCCCGAGGGCCTGTATCCCTTGGCCCAGGCTGCGTTGTACCTGGCGGGCACCGAAAAGAGCAACAGCGTTCTGGGCTTCTTTGATGCCCTCAAAACTGTGCGCGATGCGCAAAAACAAGACGTACCTGGGCATTTGCGCGATGCCAATCGGGATGGAGCCGCCTTCGGCGATGGCGCGGGCTACCGCTACCCCCATGCCTACGCCGAACACTGGGTGGAGCAGCAATACCTCCCCACAGCCCTGCAAGGGGAAGTGTTCTGGCAGCCCGGACAACTCGGGTGGGAAGGAGAACGACGCGAGCGGATGGCCGAACGCCGGGCGGCCCAACTCGCCGCAGCCGCAGAACTGGCGGCCGACCAGCCCTTGCTGCTGAGCAGCGGACCCGATCGTCCCGGTGTGGACCGCTGGGTGCAGCGTCAACTCGGGCAGGAGGGAGAGCGACTGCAGCGCCTGCGCGAGCGGCTCTGGCGGGACATCCCCTGGACCCGTCGAGATCGGGTGCTGTTGTTGGGGATGCGCTCGCTGATCTGGGCCCTCGATCCATTGAGGGCCGCCCCGGAAGGAGGCGTGACGGTGCTTTGCGAGAATGAAGCCGACCGGAGCCGGCTGGCAGCACAGATGGATCTGCTCGAGCCGGAGCATCGGCCAGAGCTGCTGACCGGCAACCTCGACGCTCTGCCCGCACTCCAGGCCTTCGATTGGATCGCAGGACGCCTCGCCGCTGCCGACCTGCAAGGGCAGAACTGGACAGCACTGCTGGAGGCCATCAACCAACATGCCGAGCCGACAACAGGCTTACGGCTGCTGATCAGCCGCGCCGAACTGGGGCCCGCTGGTGCATTGCTCCAAGACGGCGATCCAAAAGAGCTGTTCAGCGATCTTGTGGCTCAGGAACAGCAGTGGCTTGAGCAGCAGCAGCGGCCGGACGAGTCCTTGAAGAACGCCGGCTGGCAGCTCCGTTGTGAAGAGTGGCTGGAACATCTCACGCTTCCAGGCGGCACGGAACTGGCTGAGCGATGGCTGACCGAAGGGTCGCCCTACCGGCAGGCCATGGGGGAGATCAGCAAGGACGTGATGAAGGAATTGCGCCGGTCACTGAACAGCCTTGGAGAGGCTGGTTTACGACTGCCAATGCGCCATCAATTGATCACTGGCGAGCGAAACACGCCGTAAA
>Ga0189284_100331_pt1 | contig 33344 bp, 32 predicted proteins | sample N32C7minimetaG_FD_130314 | JGI IMG/M metagenome (GOLD analysis project Ga0189284, IMG submission 130314) | Marine microbial communities from the Costa Rica Dome - N32 C7 mini metaG | ecosystem: Environmental > Aquatic > Marine > Oceanic > Photic zone | place: Costa Rica: the Eastern Pacific...
GGAGGACCATGAAACAACGGCGCTTGCTGCACAACAAATCCGCTGCTTAACTGAAATCCAGATGTGCCAGACCCTCCTTTAGTCAGGCCGCTTGCTGTCTCAATTTACCTGACGACGGACAGGCACTCGCGAACAGCCGAAATCTGCTTACACAGTGCTTACACAGCGCTATTTTCACCCAAGTGAATTTATGCTAAGTTATTAGAAAATATGGCGCACCGGGGAGGATTCGAACCCCCGACCCCCAGATTCGTAGTCTGGTGCTCTATCCAGCTGAGCTACCGGTGCTTAAGAACGAAGCCTTTAGGATCATGAAGCGATCCATGTGATGGCTGTTCGGTCTGCGGGACGCTGTGTGCCCCGGACAGGGCGCTTATCTACTGCGGACTGGCGGGGGATGCAAGCGCCTTTTTGAACTTTTTTTGAAAGTCACACCAAGTTGTTTCTTCGCCCGCAGTTTTCCGGGAACCAAGGCTGCGATTGTGCGGAAGCACTGCCAGAACGCCGTGCTTTATGTTGGCTGATGCCGGTTCTCCAACAGATTGGCAGCGCCTAAGCTGCCCTGTCAGGCAATTGTATCTTGAAACACGTTCCCGGCTGGTCACAGTCCAGCTCGATCACACCACCATGAGCCCTGAGCAGCTCCGCAACGATAGCAAGTCCGAGGCCAACGCCACCAGTTTTCGCGCCGCTGTGAAACGCCTTGAACAGGCCTTTTTGGGTGTTTTCGGGAATACCCGGTCCGGTGTCGTGAACCTCAATATGAACACAATTCGCCCGTCGCTCAGCTGAAAGACTGATGCGCCGAACCAGTGTCCCGTCCCGTTCCGCTTCAAGCGCCTGCACCGCATTCCGCGTCAGGTTCAAAAGGACCCGAAAGATCTGTTCGGGATCCGCATCGACTTCTAGTGCTTCACCAATCCGGTTTTCGAACTGAATGGTGTCATGGTCGACGAGCCCCAGGACATCAGCAACATCCTCCCCTACCCGGCGGAGCGCGATGAGTCTGCGTTGTGGGGCGCGTTCCTGGGCCTTGCCATAAGCCATGACCGCCTGCGTGTACCCGACCGCTCGATCGAGTGTTGCCAGGATCTTAGGTGCCAACCGGTTGACCGTTGGGTCAGGCACATGTTCCAGCCGCTCCAAAAACAACTGAGCTGATGCCAAAAGATTTCGCAGATCGTGGTTGATCTTGGAGACGGCCAATCCAAGATCGGCCAGACGCTGTTTTTGGTGCAAGGCGCGCGAGAGCGCCTCTTCCATGGCCGCCAAACGGACTTCCGCATCGCCAAGCTCGTCGCGGCGCCCGGACACTTTAATAATCCGGGATCCATCTTCCGGGTTTTCGGCAAACTGTTCCATGGAGCGTGTCAGCCTGCGCAACGGGCGGATAAAAATCGCGCGCAGAGTGATATAGACCAACGCGGCGGTTATCCCGGAGATCACCAGAGACAGCGCCAGAATGCGGCCAGAAAACGCCAGCATGTCCTGTTGAAGAAGCGCAACCGGAAAGACAACATCAACACGTTCCGTGTGGCCCATCTGCCCCGCAGCGACAGCCCGCATGACGCCGTCCCCGCGATAGGTCAGAATTGCAAAGCTTCCGAGGATCGAGGTCAACGGGGTGACTTCCGCCATGTCCACCACGAAATCGACTTGCGTCGGCACATTGCTCATGGCGATCAACCGGCGCTGCGCGCCTTGATCCAGCGCGATGGCCACAGCACCGGTTGTTCTCAGAAGCTCTTCCTGCAATCGCGGTGCAAGCGTGTTGGTTTCAGCAAGGACCGATGCGGCAACACCTGCCGTTGTCAGCCGGTCCATCAACCACGTGTTTCTGAAATTCGCGATGGAAGGCACATAAATGAGCACCTCCGCAATCATGACGAACACGATTGTCAAAAGAAGAAGTTTGCTCGACAGGCCGCCAAAACGGCGCCGGTCGAACCCCGGATCAAGTTCCGGACGCCCACCCGACTCCAATCCACTTGCCTCGGGTGTTGCAGTCCCCTGTGGGGTGCCCTCATGCTTCATGACAGCTCCGTCCAACGATCACGGCAAGAGCCCATTCAGCCCAATACATCTTATCCAAACTTGCGCAAGATACCGATTCCAAAACGTAACCAACCACTTTTCGGCACATCAGCATAGTACGAAATTGCTGCACGGCGCACCAGCTCGCCTAATGTTGGGTATGGCGCAATGAAGCCTGCGAGGTCCTTCATCTTCAGTTTCTTCGACAACGCCAGTGACAACAGGTTGATGATTTCGCCCGCCTGCGCCCCGACAATCTCAGCGCCGAGAAGCCTGCCGCCGGGACCCGCAATCAATTTCAAGCGCCCCGTCGTTGCCCCCTCAGCCTGAGCCCGGTCGTTGCCTGAATAGTCTGCCGTCAAAACCTTGATCTTGTCGCTGTAGCGCTTGCGTGCCGCGGCTTCGCTAAGCCCAACATGTCCCAATTCCGGCGACGTGTAAGTGACCCAAGGCACCTGATCGTTGTCCATGGAAACCGGCAGCCGGAACAAAATGGAACGGATCACCAGCCCGGCCTGATACCCGGCAACATGAGTAAATTGAAGTCCGCCGGCGATATCCCCGATTGCGTAGATTTTGCGGTTTGAGGTCCGAAGGCCCTTGTCGACCGTGATACCTTTTTTTGAGAAATCGACGCCCGCCGCCTCCAGCCCCAAGCTGTCCACATTGGGTGCGCGGCCCGTCGCAACCAGCAAGTGACTAACCGTTTGAGTCACCGTATCTCCGGCTTCTTTGCGCGCTGTCACGGCGATCCCGTCACCCGTTTTTTCAACCCTCTCGACGGCCGTTTTCTGGAGAATTTCGATCCCCTCGTCTTTTGAAGCCTTCAGGACGATACCCGCCAATTCCGGATCGTCTTTTCCGAGAGCCGCCTGAGCTTCGAACACCGTCACCTTCGCCCCAAGACGGCGATGCGCCTGTGCCATTTCCAAGCCAATCGGGCCACCACCAATAATGCCGAGGTGCTCCGGTGTTTCTCGCAGATCAAAGAGGGTTTCATTGATCAGATACGGCACTTTATCCAATCCGGGGATCGGAGGAACGAGAGCGGAGGAACCCGCCGCGATTACAAACCGTCGTGCCTTTATCTCATGGTCACCGGCTGAAACACACTCCCGGCTCGTGAATTGCCCATGCTCCCGCAACACGGTGACGCCAAGACCTTCAAAGCGCTCTTGAGAATCATGCGGCTCGATCGCCGCAATTACGCTTCGGACGTGATCATTAGCTTCAGAAAAGCTGATATCGGCTGCGCTGGCGTGAATGCCAAACGCTGCGCCTCCCTGCGCATGTTTTGCGGCTTTGCCCGCCGCCAAAAGAGCTTTTGATGGAACACACCCGTAATTCAGGCAATCTCCGCCCATCTTGCCCTTTTCGATCAGAACTACATCGACGCCGAATGCCGCGGCGGCGGCGGCGACAGACAAGCCACCCGATCCTGCACCGATCACGCAAATGTCTGGGGTCAGCAGTTTCGCCATACACGGCTCCTGTCATGTTAGTTCGGTAAGGGCAGGATTTTTGTTATTTTCGGGAGCGCAAACGCTTCAAAACGACGGGGATCAGACTTGCGATACCAAGGGCAAAGAATGCTGCAATCAACTGCGGTGTGACAAGTGCCGAGATTTCGACCGAGCAAGTGCCCGCAGACGCACAGCCTGGATTGGCCGCTTCCTGGGCCGCAATAACACTGTCGAGACCGGACCCGATGAAAGCAAAAGCAAATGTCCCGGGAATGATGCCGACAAATGTGGCAAGCGCATACGACGGTAAAGGCATCTGAAAAACAGCAGGGGCAATGTTCACCAGCCAGAAGGGAAAAATTGGCGTAAGGCGGAGAAAGAGAAGATAACTGAAGGCGTCTTGCCGAAACCCTTCCGACAGGCGTGTCAGGAAGGGACCTGCCCGCTTCGTCAGCACATCTCCGATCGAGGAACGGGCGATCAGGAACACTGCCGCTGCGCCCAAGGTCGCGCCAAAAACAGTTGCCAGGCCGCCGATAACCCAGCCAAATAGAAAACCGCCCGCGATTGTAAAGAGAGAGGCGCCAGGAAACGACAGTGCGACAGTGGCGGCATAAAGAGCGATATAGCTCAGGACAGCCACCGCAAGATTGGCTTCAACGAACGTGATAAGCTGCTGCCGCTCCATGATCAGCGTAGAAAGCGTGAGATGTTTGTGCAGGCCTTGTGAAAACGCGAGTGCCATAAGGGACAACAAGACAACAAGTGGAGCCCACTTTTTCGCAATCGCTGAAAACGAGCGTCCGGCCACCGAAGTCTCATTTTTATCTTTTTCGTCGGATGCGTTCATTGCCTCCGCCTCATTGCCGCGCATTGGCCAATCACTCCATTATCCCTATTTCCGCCGCTTTTGATCGGTAAGTGTGCCGATGTACTAAGTCAGGTGTACCTTAAACGGGGTAAAAAGAAGTTGGTTTCACTGATAAGTGAGGCTGGCAGCCTTTTTGGTCACCTGTGTGTGATTGCTTGAGAAAGCGAGAATCTCGGCGACACAAGTTGACTCCAAACACCATGACGCTTATAAGCGCGCTCGATCGGGACATGCATTCGGACCCAAGGCTTTTCAGGAGCTGCGCTGGCTGAGCGCTTCGAGTGCTTCCTCCAAAGAATTTAAATGAACAAGGGCCGCGCTTAAGCCGCGCGGGGAAGAACAATGAAGCGTACGTATCAACCGAGCCGTCTTGTCCGCAAGCGTCGCCACGGCTTCCGCGCACGTATGGCCACCAAAAGCGGCCGTCAGGTGCTTGCTCGCCGTCGCGCTAAGGGCCGTAAGAGCCTCAGCGCCTAAGCGGCACCTGCTTGCAGCGCCGGATTGGCGGCGCATGGCAACAGCCAATCCGCAGCCATGAACACACTCAAAAAGCGCTCCGATTTCCTTACGGTTGCCAAAGGCGGCCGTGTAGGGCGGCGCGCTTTTGTTGTTCAGGGTTTGCAACACGACGCCGAGGCTGCTCCGCGCATTGGCTACACAGTCACAAAAAAAACCGGCAATTCCGTTGTTCGCAGCCGCATCAAGCGGCGCCTGCGTGCCGCAGTTGCTGAGATTTCACCAGCCGAAATTCCCAAAAATGCAGATTTTGTGCTGGTCGCGCGTGATTCTGCGCTGACTCTTCCCTTCCCAAATCTGGTTGCAGACCTTAAGTCTGGGCTACAACAGGTGCTGGATCCGGCGACACCGCGCGGGCGCGGCAAGCCGCGTAAGGGCAACCGGCAGAAACAGATGCATCACCTTAAAGGTAACAGGGGTAAATCCAGTTGATTTCTGAAAACCGCAATACGATTCTCGCAATCGTTCTGTCCCTGATCGTTCTGCTGGCGTGGCAGTATTTTTATGCCGGTCCGCAATTGGAGCGCCAACAGGCGGCACTTCAGGCCCAACAGGAAGCAGACGCTGCTCAACAGACTACTCCAGGTGGAGCAAACCCTGACGCGCCGACCCCATCTGTTGCCGGCTCGGGTGCGACTGTCGCGCCTTCAGCAACGGGCCCACAGGGTTTTGCCTCACGCGAACAAGCCATTTCTGCGACACAACGTGTGGTCATCGACACACCACGTCTGGAAGGGTCCATCAACCTGACAGGCGGGCGGCTCGATGACTTGCGGCTGAAGGACTATCACGAGACGGTTGACCGGAGCAGCCCGACCATCGTGCTGTTCTCTCCAACTGGCAGCCCGAACCCCTACTACAGCGACTACGGCTGGGTTGCTGATGCAGGTGCCAACATTACCCTGCCGGGACCGGATACCGTTTGGTCAGTCAACGGTTCGTCGAATCTGACGCCATCCACGCCTTTGACCCTGTCCTGGGACAATGGCGAAGGCCTTGTGTTTAACCGCACGTTCTCTGTGGATGAGAACTACATGTTCGACGTCACACAATCGGTGACAAACAACTCTGGCGATGCGGTTACGCTTTACCCATATGGCTTGATCGCGCGCAAAGGCATCCCTGAAACGACCGGTATCTGGATCCTTCACGAAGGTCTGCTTGGCGTCTTTGGCGAAGAAGGCCTCGTGGAAGTCGACTATTCCGATTTGGAAGAAGATGGTCCGGTACGCCCGGCAGCAGTAGATCGCGGATGGCTTGGCATCACCGACAAATACTGGGCTGCGACCCTCATCCCGACACCTGGCCAGGAATTCCAACCCGGCTTCAGCTACGGCGCGCAGAGCGGAAACTTCCAGGCTGACTATCTCGGCAACGCGGTTGTTGTCCCAGCAGGCGGTGTTGGCGAAACCAGCTCTTACCTTTTTGCCGGTGCCAAGGAGACCAATCTCCTCGACGCTTATGAGGCGTCCCTCAGCATTGAGCGCTTTGAGCTGCTGATCGACTGGGGTTGGTTCTACTTCCTGACCAAGCCAATGTTCTACGCCATCGACTTCCTGTTCCATTACTTCGGAAACTTTGGCGTCGCGATTCTTCTCGTCACCGTCATCATCAAACTGTTCTTCTTCCCGCTGGCAAACAAGTCCTATGTCAGCATGAGTAAGATGAAACTTGTACAACCCCAAATGACGGAGATCCGCGAGAAATATGCGGATGACCGGCAGAAGCAGCAGCAAGCGCTGATGGAGCTGTACAAGAAGGAAAAGATCAATCCGCTGGCCGGCTGTTTGCCGATCCTGATTCAGATCCCGGTATTCTTCGCACTCTACAAGGTGCTGTTCGTTACCATCGAAATGCGCCACGCGCCCTTCTTTGGCTGGATCCAAGATCTCAGTGCCCCGGATCCGACGTCCTTGTTCAATCTGTTCGGTTTGATCCCGTGGGATCCGCCGCAACTTCTGATGCTTGGGGTCTGGCCGCTTATCATGGGCATCACAATGTTTGTCCAAATGAAGATGAACCCGGCTCCGCCAGATCCGACGCAGCAGATGATCTTTACCTGGATGCCTGTGGTCTTCACTTTCATGCTGGCCTCATTCCCAGCAGGCCTTGTCATCTACTGGGCGTGGAACAACTCGCTCTCGATTGCTCAGCAATGGGTGATTATGAGCCGCCAAGGCGTCAAGGTGGAGCTTTGGGACAATCTTGGCTCCATGTTCAAACGAAAGAAACCGGCAGCCGACGACAAGAGCTGACAAACCCGGAAAATCAAGATATAGACCAAAGGCCCCGCGAAACAGCGGGGCCTTTTAAGTGTCAGGAGTATCCAGTCAATGAACCACTAAGACAAAGACCAATTCCGCAAGGCGAAGCCGCTGACCGGTTGGTCGACCGCGTTGTCAATGACGCGCCCAACTTCCCTTGTTTCTTTGTTTTGGAGGTCCAATGCACGGCCCAGCCCCTGATAACACGCACCCATTCAACGGTGAGCCGCACACGGTTTTTCTGAAGAATGTCATTACCCGGCCTAACATCGAGGTCGGCGATTACACCTATTATCACGACGACACAAACGCGGCGGAGTTTGAAAACCGCAACGTGCGTTATCACTTCGACTTCGTCGGAGACAAACTCAGGATCGGACGGTTTTGCGCACTCGCATCAGGCACAACATTCATCATGAATGGCGCAAACCACGCCTTGACCGGCTTTTCGACCTACCCGTTCAACATCTTCGGCAACGGTTGGGAAGAAGGCTTTAATCCAGCGACGATCTTTGATCATTTGCGCGGGGACACGCTTGTGCAGCATGACGTCTGGTTTGGCACCAACTCCGTTATCATGCCGGGTGTAACCATTTGCTCTGGCGCAATCATCGGTGCCCATGCTGTCGTTGCGTCGGACATTCCTCCATTTGCGATCGCTGTCGGTAATCCGGCCCGGGTCATCAAATTGCGCTTTGACGAGCGAACGATCGACCGTCTCCTGAATATTGCGTGGTGGGATTGGCCGGTTGAAAAAATCTCCCGGAACCTTTCGGCAATCAGAGCATCGGATATCGAGGCATTGGAAACTGCAGCCCTGGAACCTGCGAACATGCTCGACGCAACTGCACAGGCAGGTTAGAAGGCAACTCATGAGTGACAATGAAACCTATACCGAGGAAGATCTGGAAGCCGGGCGGCTGATGTTTGCCCGGCCATGGGATTTTCTGACCAGCGTGACCGATATGGCAAATTTGCCGCCTGCCGCCGGCACGGAAATCGCCTTTGCTGGACGGTCGAATGTCGGCAAATCCAGCCTGATCAATGCGCTGACTGGGCGAAAAGGCCTTGCCCGGACGTCGTCCACCCCGGGCCGGACACAAATGCTGAACTTCTTTGTCGCGCCAGAGACACCGCTCACGATCGTCGACATGCCTGGCTATGGCTATGCGCAAGCCCCGAAAGAGCTGGTCGAGGCCTGGACCAATCTCGTGTTCTCCTATCTACGTGGTCGCCCGAACCTACGGCGCGTAATCCTGTTGATCGACAGCCGTCACGGGATCAAGAAGAACGATCTTGAGGCGATGGAGCTGCTTGATAAGGCTGCGGTTGTCTACCAAGTCGTGTTGACCAAGGCCGACAAAATCAAGCCACCAGCCCTGGTGCGCCTGATCGATGAAACCAAGGCTGCACTGGCTAAACGGGTGGCTGCCCATCCTGAGATTATCGCAACGTCTTCGGAGAAAAATCGGGGCGTTGATGAGCTCCGGGCAGAACTGTGTAACCTCGCCACTCAATAGACCTCCGGGGCATCATTGATTGTGAGATCTCGCCAAACCCGTTATAGCAAAGCTATTTCGCTTTCATGGACTTCTGCCGACTAAACTGAAGAGAATCGTTTCTTTATGACCGCACCTGAAACTTCCAGCCGCGCGCACATCATTTCGCAAGCCCTGCCTTACATGCAGCGCTATGACGACAAGACTGTTGTCGTGAAGTATGGCGGGCATGCCATGGGCGACACGGATCTCGGTCAGGCATTTGCCCGGGACATCACCTTGTTGCGCCAAAGCGGTGTCAATCCTGTGGTGGTTCACGGCGGAGGTCCGCAAATCGGCAAAATGCTCGAACGGCTGAACATCGTCAGTGAGTTCAAGGGCGGACTGCGGGTCACGGACAAGGCAACGGTGGAGGTCGTCGAAATGGTCCTTGCTGGCGCGATCAACAAGGAGATCGTGCAGCTGATCAACGCCGAAGGCGGCCGTGCGGTCGGCCTGTGCGGCAAGGACGGCAATCTGATCAAGGCGCGCAAGTTGAAGCGCACGGTGCTCGACCCAAACAGCAACATTGAAAGCGTTCTGGATCTGGGGTTTGTCGGAGAACCAGCAGAAGTTGACCCGACGGTCCTCAAACTCGTTCTCAAAGAAGACATCATCCCTGTCGTTGCACCGGTTGCTCCGGGCGATGACGGCGAGACGTACAACATCAACGCCGACACTTGTGCCGGTGCAATTGCCGGCTCCCTGAATGCCAAACGCTTGTTGTTCCTGACTGATGTTCCAGGTGTTCTCGACAAGGATGGTCAACTGATCAAGCAGCTGACCGTTGCAAAAGCGCGGGAACTGATGGCCGATGGAACAATCTCCGGCGGCATGATCCCCAAGGTCGAGACTTGCATTGACGCGTTGGAACGCGGTGTTGAGGGCGTGGTTATCCTGAATGGCAAGGTGCCGCATGCGGTTCTTTTGGAGCTCTTCACCGACGGCGGCGCCGGGACGCTGATACGCCCGTGACTGACAACTCCTCTCTTCCGGCCGAAGGCCGGCATGCGCACCGGCAAGACCTGCGAGTATTCCAGGGCGTTGAGGCGTGGGTGTTCGATCTCGACAACACCCTTTATCCGCATGAGTCAGACCTCTTTCCGCAGATCAATTACCAGATCTCCAAGTATGTGCAGAGGATTCTAGATCTTGGGCGGGACGAGGCCATGGTGCACCAGAAGGCGCTCTACCATGAATACGGCACAACCTTGCGCGGGTTGATGACCACACACAATATCGACCCGGACGACTATCTCGCCTTCGTCCATGACATCGACTATTCGAACCTCGCGCCCGATCCCGATTTGGGTACCGCGATCGAGGCATTGCCGGGTAAAAAATTCATCTTCACGAATGGCGATCGTCCGCATGCCGAACGCACCGCGGAAGCACTCGGCATTTCGAACCATTTTGAAGACATTTTCGATATCGTATCCGCAGAGCTGATCCCGAAGCCCAACCGTGAGACATACGAGATGTTCCTATCGCGGACAGGCGTTGCGCCGGCGCGGGCAGCAATGTTCGAAGACCTTGCCAAGAACCTTTCCGTCCCGCACCATCTCGGCATGCGCACTACGCTAATCGTTCCGAAAGGGTCCCGTGAAGTCTTGCAGGAGAACCTGGATCTGGAAGCAGATCCCTACCCGCATGTTGATTTTGTTACGGAGGACCTGGCCGGATTTTTGAAAGCCGTCAAAGGGTCGCTGGCTTAGGTGATATCCCTTCTGGCTTAAAATGCGCGTATCTCTTAGATTGAGAAAAACTCAATCTGGCTCGATCACCTATGGCGTCTCTTCGCGCACTTAACGCTTTTGCACTGCTAGCCCGTCACGGACGGGCCGCATTGGCGGCTGAAAAACTGGGCGTATCCCCGTCCGCCTTGTCTCATCTGATGCGCAAGCTGGAAAGTGAATTGGGCGCAACTCTGGTCAACCGCGACGGCCGTGGTTTAACCTTGACCGAAGAAGGCCAACGACTGGCTCTCAGCCTCGGCGACGCGTTTGATAGAATTGATGAGGCCGTCGATAGCTTCAAGCGGCGTGGCCGTACGGAGTTGCGGATCAGCACCGTGTCGACCTTTGCCACGAGGTGGTTGATCCCTCGCCTGCCACAGTTTCAATCTAGCCAGCCAGATGTCGAATTGCTCTTGTCGACCTCCACGCGGATGGTTGATCTGGATCGCGAAAATTATGACTGTGCCATCCGCCTCGGGACGGGTAACTGGCCGAGCGTCGAATGCCATCTCCTCTGGAAGGAACATTTGGCCGTCGCAATGGCGCCTGGTTTGCTGGCCGGTAAGAACCCGGAAGACCCGGCGATCCTCACCGGGCTGCCTCTGATTCACAGCGCGTCTCGGCGTAATGACTGGAGCCAGTGGCTGGCTGCGGCGGGCCTAGATCATCCGGACACGAAGTCTGGAACCCTCCTGCAGAGCAGAGATCTTGCCATCCAGGCAGCCATTGCAGGGATGGGCGCAATTGCAATTGACCGACGGTTCGTCTCGCAGGAACTGGGTGCTGGTCATCTCATTTGCCCGGACTGGACCGTACTAGAGCTGGAGACCGGATATTGGTTTGTCCGCTCCCCGGCACGGACCCTGAGCCGACCTGTGCTGGCATTCCGGGATTGGCTCCAAAACGCTGCGTGATCCGCTCAGCTCCAGAGGATGATGCCCAACACAGCCAGCACAATTAGGATACAGCCGGCGATCTCTGATCGCGCGATCGTCTCCTTAAACACAAGCCATGACGCCAGGAACGTGAACACCAGCTCGATCTGTGCCAGCGCACGAACATAGGCAACGTTCTGCAAAGTCATGGCCGTAAACCACCCGATCGAACCGGCCACACCTGTCGCCCCCGCCCAGATGGCAACACGCCAGGCAGCCAGGCTGGCCGCCAGTTGCTCCGGTTCCCGAGCGATCATCCAAGCAATCATGACGATGGTCTGGAAAAGCGTTGCGTAGGCCAGCGCAAAACCCGCTTGCATCGGAACGCCCGTGCCCTCCAACGACAACGACGCCACGCGATAGGCTGCAGCAGACGCACCAAACATGGCCGCTGATCCGAGACCGATCAGGGCAGGCCTACCCATCAGAGATTGCCGGACAACAGAAGCACTCAATGACGTCCGGGCGAGAGAAATGACAATCACCCCCGCAATACCAATCAAAATGCAGACGCCGGTCACCCAGGAGATGCGTTCGCCCAAAAGCAGGAAACCAAAGAGCGCAGCCTGGATCGGTTCCGTTTTCGAGTAAGCCGTACCGACCGCGAAATTCCGGAATGAGAACAGATAGACAAGCAAGAACGTGCCGAAGATCTGAGCCAAGCCTCCCAGAGCCCCTGCAATCAAAAATACGGCGTTGATTTCGGGAAACTCAAAACCGAACCCGATATGCAACACCGCGACATAAAGACAGGCGAATGGAAACCCGTATCCAAACCGGACAAATGTCGCACCTGTACTGCCGAGCTGGCTTTTCAAGTGTTTCTGAACGGCTGAGCGCAGATTCTGGCAAAATGCGGCAAAGAGCGTAATCGGGATCCAAAGTTCCATCAGAGCATCAGTCTAATTATTGATATGAATTCACTCTACAGCCTACGGAAAGCCGGATTAATTATTGTTTTGAACGCCCTTTTATGAGTTTCTTTCAACTATAGCGGTGATTCTGACACAAAGGAGAGAAAGTGTTTCCCGCCCAAGCGCCGTTTGTTTGCCGTTTGCCGGTCTGTTCTGGTCGCTGCCACGCTTGACACCTGACGGCCTGGAGGCTTAGGTCCGCGCTGAATTCCTCAGTTCCGGAGACTTGCTTCCAGATGACACACGACCTTGCAGCCCTTTCGAAAATCATTGACGCGGCGTTCGAAGACAGTGCCTCGATCGACATCCACACGACCGGCGACGTTCGTGATGCTGTTGAGACCACGCTGAACCTTCTCGATCGTGGGCAATTGCGGGTCGCTGAGAAGAAAGATGGCGACTGGGTGGTCAACCAGTGGGCCAAGAAAGCGGTGCTGCTGTCGTTCCGTCTCAACCCGATGGATGTGATCAAGGGCGGTCCAGGTGATGCGACGTGGTGGGACAAAGTGCCGTCCAAATTTGATGGCTGGCGGGGGCTCGACTTTGAAGACGCCGGCTTCCGGGCTGTGCCAAACTGCACCGTCCGCCGCTCCGCTTTCATCGGCAAGGGCGTCGTGCTGATGCCGTCGTTCGTCAACCTCGGGGCATATGTCGACGAGGGCACGATGGTGGATACCTGGGCGACGGTCGGTTCCTGTGCTCAAATCGGCAAGAACGTTCACCTGTCGGGCGGTGTTGGCATTGGCGGTGTCTTGGAGCCGCTTCAGGCCGGTCCTGTCATCATCGAAGACAACTGCTTCATCGGAGCCCGCTCAGAAGTGGTCGAGGGCTGCATTGTTCGCGAAGGCTCTGTCTTGGGTATGGGCGTCTTCATCGGCAAGTCGACAAAGATCGTCAATCGCATGACCGGTGAGATCACCTACGGCGAGGTCCCGCCGTATTCGGTCGTTGTGGCCGGCTCCATGCCCAGCGCTAACACAATGGGCAATGGTGAAGCTGCCCCGCACCTCTACTGCGCCGTTATCGTTAAGACGGTCGACGAAAAGACACGGTCCAAGACCGCAATCAACGAGCTGCTGCGCGACTAGGGCAAATCGCGTTTAAACGGATTCAGGTTTCGCTGCCATTCGGCTATGCCGCGTATGCGAAACCTGAAGCTGCATGAGTTCCACTAAACGCGACAAGCTATCAACAGCGAAAGCTTCAGTTAAATCGGAAAACCCGCCGGTTTGCGGCGGGTTTTCTGCGTTTTGGCTGGTTAATTCAAGCTGCCCAAAGACGTCCGGTCAGCTCGCCGATCACGAGCGACAAAAGAATGTCGAGGAATACAATTCCGATCGCCATGCTGACTGATGCCTGCAAAGCAATGCGTGCAATCAAGAACCGATACCACAGCACGACAATCAGGCAGGTGAACGACAGCAGCACCATGATCCCGGACGGGATGATGCCGGTTAGGTACAACAGAGCAATCACCAGATAGGGCATGGATGCCAGAATGCTCGTCCAATTGCGCACCACAATAAACTGCACGTATTGCCGCGAAACACCAATCGGCCCGGCGATCAGCGCCAGGATGAGGGGCAATGTTACCCAATCGATGCCGAGGCTCATGAATTGAGCAAACCAGTAGGTGTCTGCCGGAAACATTTCTGCGACAATGACATTCTCAGAAATCAGCAGTTTCTTTTCCGCCATTGCGCTGACCAAAAATACTGGCGCCAACAGGAGGATCACCTGAAACGACCGCCAGAATCCCTGCAGGGATAAGTCGAAATAGGACATTCCCTGAGGGTCGCTGCGCAAGAGAAGCCATGAACCTTCCCACGCTGCCCGCAATTCATTGGTGTTGATCAAATCCCGACGGCTCCGGCCTATTTCGAAAAGTAGCTGACGAGGAATCGATGATAGATTGCAGCCAGACGGTCAAGATCTTCCACTGCGACACATTCATCAACCTTGTGCATCGTTTGACCGACCAGGCCAAACTCCACAACAGGACAGTAGTTCTTGATGAACCGGGCATCCGACGTCCCGCCGCCTGTCGATAGTTCCGGCGTCCGCCCTGTTTCCTCAGAGACGGCCTTGCTGAGCGCCTCAATCAGTGTTTCATCTTTGGTCAGGAAAGACTCGCTGGCGTCTCTCTTGAACTCGATGTTTCTTTTCAAGGAGCCGAGGTCCACCGTTTCAAGAGTCTCCAGGATTTTCGCCTTCAGGCTGTCCAGCGTCCAAGTGTCATTGTAGCGGATGTTAAACCGGAACTCGGACCGAGCCGGGATAACGTTGAATGCCGTGTTGCCGACATCGACCGTCACGATCTCCAAATTTGAAGGCTGAAACCGCTCATTGCCCTCGTCCAATTTTAGATCGTTGAGCGCAGCAATCAGCTTTGTCAGGCCCGGGATCGGATTGTCCGCAAGATGCGGATAAGCTGCATGGCCCTGAACGCCAGTAACTGTAACGATGCCCGAGAGAGAACCTCTGCGGCCTACCTTGATTGCGTCTCCAAGAGCGTCCGGATTGGTCGGCTCGCCGACGATGCAGGCGTTAAACTGTTGGCCTTGCTTTTCAGCCCACTCCAGCAACTTAACCGTGCCATTGATCGCCGGCCCTTCTTCATCACCCGTGATCAGGAATGAAATCGTACCGCCGAAATCCGGTCCATTCTGGTCAACGAACTCCAGCGCAGCGGCTGCAAAGGAGGCAATGCCTCCCTTCATATCAACAGCGCCGCGGCCATAAAGCACGCCACTATCGATTTCGCCCTGGAACGGTCCGTGCGTCCAATCCGCTTCTGACCCTGCCGGAACAACATCGGTGTGCCCCGCGAATACGAAATGCGGGGCTCCAGATCCAATAGAGGCAAAGAGATTTTCAACATCCGGCGTATCGTCATCCTGAAAAACCACTCTATCCACGTGGAACCCGGCGTCTTTCAGAAGCGTCTCAAGCGCCGACAAAGCGCCACCTTCTTTCGGCGTGACAGACGGGCACCGGATCAAATCCCGGGCGATAGCGGTGGCAGGCGACATGGACATGATGCGAACTTTTGTAGTGTTGGATGGCAGGCGGAATCAGCTTTTGCGCCAGTAACTGTTGGGCAAGGGGCCGTGCTTGTTGGGTTCTGCGACACCCGGCGAAAAACCGACGATCACGACCATCAGAATATTCAGACCGGGCACAAAGATAAGCAAGGCCCAGAATCCACTGAACCCCATATCCTGCAATCGTTTGATTACAAGCGCCAATTCGATCCATTGCAGAACAAAAAACAAGATCGGAAACAGCGGATTGGATTCCATGAATTGGGAAATCGCCACCGTCTCAGCCGTAAAATCGATCTCGGTTGAGCTCCACCACATGTTCACCGATATCGCGATCACGACCCACACAAGCGCAAAACACAGCCAATACGGCTCCCGCCCGATCCTCCCGATCGGGCTGAACAGGGCCCAGACGGGACCGGGGGAAATATTGGCGCTCGGAGCGTTGGTCATAGAAGTCCACTTGTTAAAATCGGATCTGGACAGGAGTTAGTCGCTTAAGACATCGGGATCAAGCTTCGTTCTGCGCGAAAGACGCACTCCAACACTGCTCTGGTTTTTTCTGTCGCAACAAGTCAATAATACCGTTGCGTAATTTTTTGGCAGGCTTTTGCCGGTAGGGAGATTAACGCAACTACCCTCCAGTTCCACTTCCTGAGCGGGGCACCCATGATCAATGCTTCAATAATAAAGAACCCCATCGCCTATTTCCTCATCGCACTCATTTCCATCCCACTTTTCATAACTCCGTCAAACGCCCAGGAAACGGCATCGGCACTTCCACCGGCACTCCAGCAAGAGGCGATGGAGAAGCTCGCGTCTGATCTGGATCCGGATCAAGTCAATGCGCTGGCTGATCTCGTTACCTTGCTGCAAGAGGGCGCAGAAGCCAAGAACGCCAGCATTGGCGCAGCTACAGAGGGACGCAGCTTCATCGAGCAGTTGCAATCCGCAGTTGGCGCCTTCGGGGCCATGATCGCCGGCCATTTCCAAAACTTGCCTGCGCTTGTAACAGGAATCGTATCAGGGATCGCCGCCTTGTTCGCGGGCTCGGTCGCCGGACCGGTGCACATCCTCCTCGGCTCGATCGCTCTGCTCTTGGTCACGGGTTATGCTGCCGAGTTTCTTTTCAATCGCTTGGTCATCAAGAAACGAGAGCAAATCCAGTCTCAGGAGCCTGACTCCCTTTTCCAGACCATCAAGACTGTCTCTACACGGGCCGGACTGGACCTTGGCGGACTGATCATTTTCGCGATTGTCGTCATGATTGTCGGCAGGTTGGCGATCTTCGACCCCATAACCAGGTCCTTTGCGTTCCAGGCGGTGTTTTGGATTGTCCTGCTACCGAGAGCAATTGCGGCCTTGTTGCGATTTGCGCTTGCGCCTCAGCGCAGCGAACTGCGTCTGGTAAGTGCCAATGACACGACCGCAAAGTCGCTTTATCGCAGTTTCACGTCACTGTTCGCCTTTGTCGGTGTTTCGTTCTTCGTGCGCAACGTAATGCTGGCGACCGGGGCTGATGTTGGCGAAACCTATCGGTTTTTCATCGGCTTTGGTGTGAACGCCTGGCTGGTCGCTGTTCTCTGGAAATCGCGGCATGGCCTCACAAACATCATCTTGGGGGACGATGAAGAACCCACCAGCGGCCTGGAGCGCATGGCGCGGTTCTGGCCCTATTTCTCAATGGCGTTCATCGTCTTCAATTGGCTGCTCGTCCAGATCACATCCAGCATGGGCATTGATGCATTGACAGCGGGCCGGTCGCTCGGCGTCATTGCTCTCGTCGTCTTTGCCCCATTCCTCGACACAATGGTTCGCGGGATCGTGTCGCATATTGTTCCGCCAATGCAAGGCGAAGGACCGGTTGCGGAGGCCGCGCACATGCAAACCCGGCACAGCTATGTCCGGATCGCCCGTGTCGCACTGCTTGCCTTCCTCATCCTGACCGTTGGCCGCATCTATGGCCTGAACCTGCTGGCTCTTGGGGGAGATGGGGGATCTGATGTTGCGCGCAACAGTGTCATCTTCCTCCTAATTCTGGCAGCCGGTTATCTGGCCTGGGAAATCACCAATCTCTGGGTGAGCCGCCAGTTGGCGAAAGATTCACCGCCGCAAGCTGCACAGGATGAGGAATCGGAAATGGGCGGTGCCGGCAAGTCCCGCCTGGCGACAATTTTGCCGCTTGTCCGGATCGTTCTGCAGGTCACCATTGTTACTCTGACCGTCCTGCTTGGGTTGAGCCAACTTGGGGTCAACATCACACCGCTGCTTGCCGGTGCCGGTGTTGTCGGCCTCGCAGTCGGCTTTGGTGCGCAAACGCTTGTGAGCGATGTCGTTGCGGGCATTTTCTTCCTGATGGACGATGCCTTCCGCATGGGTGAATTCATCAACACCGGCGGTGCTCAAGGCACGATTGAAAAAATCTCGATCCGGTCGATGCAGCTGCGCGGCACGAAGGGCGCCGTCCATGTCGTGCCTTATGGTCAGATTTCAAATCTCACCAATCTGTCGCGCGATTGGGTGATCATGAAGCTGAAGTTCACCATCCCGTTCGACACCGATCAGGAGAAGGTCCGCAAGATCTTCAAGAAAATCGGCCAAGAGATCATGGAGATGGACGAATACAAGGACGACATGCTTGCGCCATTCAAAGGTCAAGGTGTCGCCGATGTCGACGATGTTGGTATTGTCGTCCGGGGCAAGTTCACCACCAAGCCCGGCAAACAGTTCGGTGTCCGCCGGGAAATCTACAAGCGTGTCCAAAAGGCGTTTGAAGAAAACGGCATCCAGTTTGCCCGCAAGGAGGTTCGGGTGCAGCTGCCGGAAAACACAAAACTCGATGAGAGCGAAAAAGAAGCTGTTGCCGCGGCAGCGGCAGAAGCAGCCGCTCCAAAGCCGGCCCCTCAGACTTAGTATCAAAAGTAAGCCCTTCTGCGCATTGGCGGAAGGGCTCCCTCAAGCGTATCATCGAACCACAAACATGTGTTTCGTGTGCTTTTGGGAGGAAGCTGAGACATGAGCGAACAAGAGTTGGCGTCAAATGAACTGCGCCCAATGCCGCAGGTCAACAAGATCACCGCCAATGATGTGATCGATGCTTTGGCCGCAGGTATGGCGGATTTCCGCCGGGCCCCGGTTTACGGCATTACGATCGGAGCAATCTTCGCGGCGGGAGGGCTGTTTGTTGTCCTCAGCGCCGCCGCGCTGAAGATGAGTTACCTGTCCTATCCGGCAGCAGCAGGGTTCGTTCTTCTCGGCCCATTTGCCGCAGTGGGACTGTACGAGGTCAGCCGAAGACTGCAATCGGGGGAAGAGCTCTCCTGGTCCAAGATTTTGGGGACCATGTGGGCGCAAAAGAGCCGGGAACTCTCCTGGATGGCGTTTGTGGTTCTCTTCATCCAGATCATGTGGATGTACCAAGTCCGGTTGCTGCTTGCGCTGTTTTTAGGCTTCAGGTCATTCGCTTCGTTCGAAGAGTTTTTGACCGAGATTGTCTCGACGCCGGAAGGCCTGATGTTCCTGGCGGTTGGTCACGTGGTCGGCGCGATCCTGTCCCTGATCCTCTTTTCTTTGACCGTTATCTCGTTCCCGCTCCTCCTCGAAGAGGACCGGGATTTCATAACTGCAATGATCACGAGTGTTCGTGCAGTTGTCACGTCTCCAGTGCCGATGATCGGCTGGGCGTTCGCTGTGACCGCCACTTTGATCGTCTCAATGGCACCCGGTTTTCTGGGATTGATAATCACACTGCCGATCCTCGGTCACACGACATGGCACCTATACAAAAAGTGCGTCGTGTATCCAGAAAAAGCAGAGACCAGTTAGCCGCGGTTGGTCGGCCTAGTCGGCGGGCGCTTCCTCTGACGCGATTTGTGCCTTACGCGCCTGCCACTCTGCCAAGGAGTCGATATCGACTTGAGCGGGTCGGTAATCAACCCGGGTCAGATAAAGACCGTCAGCTGGAGCAACCGGTCCGCACGCTTTCCGGTCCCGTGCCTGCAGCGCCTTGGTGATATCCCCTGGACCCCACCGGCCTTCGCCAACGAGACGAAGGGTTCCCACCATTGACCGGACCTGATTGTGCAAAAAGGACCGGCTGGAACATTCGGCAATAACAAATTCGCCGTCCCGGTAAACTGAAAAATGCTCAAGCGTTTTTTCCGGGCTTTTTGCCTGACAGCGGGAGTGGCGAAAGGTCGTGAAATCGTGGTGGCCAACGAACTCCTGCGCCGCCTCGTGCATGGCATCGACATCCAGCTCATGTTTCACATGCCATGCCAATCCGAGCTGATGCGTTAACGGTTGCAGGCGATTGTGAATACGATAGCGGTAGGCACGCCGGATCGCAGAGAAGCGGGCATCAAATCCCTCATGCATCTCTTCGCAATCGAGGATGACCACCGGGTCGGGCTGGCAATGGAAATTCAGCGCGCCCATGACCGTTTTGGTTGGCCATTGTTTTGAGAGATCAGCGTGGCAGACTTGACCGGTTGCATGAACGCCTGTGTCCGTTCGCCCCGCCCCGCCAATCGTCACTTCTTCGCCGGAGAGCGCCTTGATCGCCCGTTCGATCACCGCCTGCACAGACGGCGCATTTGCCTGCCGCTGCCATCCGGAAAACGGCCGGCCATCATATTCCACGGTCAGCTTGTATCGCGGCATCGGTCTTCTTATTCAAATTCTTCAAAGGGCGTGGCGAAGGTAACTTCGATTGGCAAGTTGTTCGACCCAGCTTCGGTCAAGGGCGCCGCCATGAAAGCCGCACCGGCATAGGGCCCGTGAACTTTCTTCGCCAGCTCAGCATCAAAGCCAAATTTTGGGAAATAGCTCGGCGGACCGAGCACCAAAACCAGATCTTCTTGCAGCTCGCTGAGACGCTTCATTGACGATCCAATGAGCCGGGATCCGATCCCTTTGCGTTGCTCATCAGCCCGTATCGAGACTGGAGCAAGACAGGCGACCTGAAGGGCTTGATTCGCCCCAATCGTGGTGTTTGTGACCCGGCTGAAGGCAATATGTCCCAGAATAACGCCATCAGGTGCTGCCGCCACCTGTTCCAGTACGAGCGCACCGCAATGACGTAGCTTGTGCACGAGGCGCGCTTCCATATCCGACGGATAAACGGACAGTAGAAGCGCCTCGACAGCCTTTTCATCCCCAGATGTCAGCTCCCTGATGGTCACGTCGGAAATGGTGCCGTCTTTGCTCATTGGTCGCTCCTGCTCCAGCCTAGCTGACATGTGCTCCAACAGATAGAGCAGCGCCGCGCAAGAAATCTTCGCCTGTCATCGGTTTCTTGCCTGCACGTTGAACCTGATCGAGGCGCACCGCATTCGCGCCACAAGCCACAACCGGCGCTCCGTCGACAACCAATACACTTCCGGGATCGCCATTGCCGTCTGCCAAGCTGCTGCGCAAAACCTTCACCCGTTCGGTTTTGCCGCCCAGCTCCATCTCGCACCAGGCGCCCGGAAACGGTGAAAGGCCACGGATGTGATTGTGTACGTTTTTAGCCGGTAAAGACCAATCGATCCGAGTTTCCTGTTTGGAGAGCTTGGCCGCATAGGTGACGCCCTCCTCGGATTGCACCTGTTCGCCCAGCGCGCTCCTGGACAAGGCTGCAAGCGCCCGAACCATCAAGTCGCCGCCAAGGCTGGACAATTGGTCGTGCAACTCTCCGGCAGTCATGTTGTCCGAGATTGCTACAGTCTCGGACATGCAAACAGGTCCCGTATCCAGCCCCTCTTCCATCCGCATGACCTGAACCGCGGTCTCTTTGTCCCCGGCCATGATCGCTCGATTGATCGGCGCCGCACCCCGCCAGCGCGGCAGCATCGATGCGTGTAAATTCAAGCAGCCGTGTTCCGGAGCCTCCAGGATCGCCTTTGGCAACAATAGACCATATGCGACAACCACCGCCACATCGGCGTCGAGCGTTGCAAACTGGGCTTGGTCTTCCGGGTCTTTCAGGCTTGTAGGCGTGAAAACCGGTATGCCAAATGATTCCGCCGCTTCGTGGACGGGGGACCTTTTCAGATCCATGCCCCGCCCGGCCGGACGCGGCGGCTGCGAATAGCACGCCACAACCTCATGGCCCTGCCCGACAATTTCCATCAAGGTTGGCACCGAAAAATCGGGGGTGCCCATAAAAACGACGCGAAGTGACATCTGTTTCCCAGAAGCTGGAGGATTTAAGTGCCTTGCGGCGTTGCCTATAGTTGGCCGGCCAGTTTGGCCTGTTTCGTGAACTTCTTGACCACCCGATCACGTTTCAGTTTGGACAGATAATCGATAAACAGCTTGCCGTTCAGGTGGTCGAGCTCGTGCTGGATACACGTTGCCAGCAATCCGTCGGCCTTGATCTCCTGTTCCGCACCTTCCCGGTCCATAAACTTGACGGCAACTTCAGCCGGACGCTCGACGTCTTCATAGTAGTCCGGGATCGACAGACACCCTTCCTGATAGACCGAAAATTCATCACTGGACCAGGTAATTTCCGGGTTGATGAAAACCATCGGCTCCTTGGGTGCATCCTCCTTGGCAACATCAAGAACAAAAATCCGTTTCAAGATGCCGACCTGGCTGGCAGCAAGGCCAATACCCGGGGCGTCATACATGGTTTCCAGCATATCATCGGCCAAAGCGATGGTTTCAGCGTCGACCTTTTCAATTGGTGCGCATACTTCGCGAAGGACCGGGTCAGGAATGGTAATAATCGGGCGTTTTGTCATGGGCCTGACATAGGAAATCGCGGCATCCCGGTCAACGCGTAATTCCGCCAAGTGTGCCAGCCAGTTCCCCCTTTACTCGCCTTCTTGCCGGATGTTCTTTGCTCCGAATCGTTCTATGTTTGTTTCATGAACGAGATCCTTTTTGAATTGAGCGGACGACCGGTCACGATATTGGAAACGGCCGTTGGAGGCGGACTGTTTCTGCTTGCCCTAATTGTCTGGCTGGTCATGAAAACCATGCGGGAGATCCGCCTGCGGGCCGAAGCCGATACAGCCGCTACGGAACGCATTCATGAGCTGGAAAGCCACCTCTCACAGTTGCTGAAATCTCAAGGCGAGATGACTGGTCGGATGCAAACAATGGCAGAAGTTTTCGGCTCTCGTCAGTCGGACATGATGCGCGCTGTCAATGAGCGCCTTGACGGGATGGGGCACAAGCTCGGGCTTTCCATGGCAGATACGAGCAAGCGCACCCAGGACGGACTGCGGCATCTGCATGAGCGGCTTGCGGTGATCGACCGGGCGCAGGCGACCATCACAGACCTTTCCGGACAGGTTGGGCAGCTGCAAGCAATCCTCTCTAACAAGCAGACGCGGGGGGCATTCGGGCAAGGACGCATGGAAGCAATCATCCAAGACCAGTTGGCGCCGAGCGGCTACTCCTTCCAATCCACGCTCTCCAACAACAGTCGGCCTGATTGTCTCATTCATATGCCGAACGGCGCGCCTCCGCTCGCCATCGACGCGAAGTTCCCGCTAGAGGCGTTCAATCTCATTCGAAAGGCCGAAACGGACGAACAGCTCAAATACGCGCAAGCGCAGTTCCGGCGGGATTTCACTAAGCATATTCAAGATATCGGCGAAAAGTACCTGCTCCCAGGTGAGACTCAGGACACTGCATTCCTGTTTGTGCCATCCGAAAGCGTCTTCGCAGAGCTTAATGAGCGGTTTGAAGACTTAATCCAGAAAGCGCACCGTACCCGCGTGGTGATCGTTTCACCTTCGCTCTTAATGCTGTCGATTCAAGTGATTCAGGCCGTGTTGCGCGATGCGAAAATGCGTGAACAAGCCCATCTCATTCAAGCCGAAGTTGGCCACCTGATTGCAGATGTCGGCCGCTTGAACGACCGCGTCGGTAAGCTGCAGTCTCACTTTGCCCAGGCCAACAAGGACATCGACCAGATCCTGATCTCGTCTGAAAAGATTGGCAAACGCAGCCGAAGGATCGAGGACCTGGAGCTTGGGGAGGTCTCTTCGAGCGCTGACACGCAAGGTGACGAAGCGCCTCAGCTGGCCCTAGCTCCTGACCGCTAGGGCTGCTCTCTCATATGAAAGCGAGCCGCATCCATCTGTCTCAGCCCAGCCGGCGCGCTTTCGTGATCGCGCCCCATTCCGTCGCCGCTATCCTGGCAACGGCCATATCAAGATCCTCATAAGCCACTGTCATTGTGTAGCCGTTGGCATGAAGCAGCTGGTTGGGACCCGTGATGATCCCGACGTGCCCCTTCCAAAACAGAAGATCGCCACGGAGAAGCGATGCAAGATCATTGAAGGGTATTTCGGTCCCGCCTTCTGCTTCCTGCATGTCGCTGTCCCGTGGAAGCATTATGCCGCCCGTTTGCGCCGCCAGTTGAACAAGCGCAGAACAATCTAACCCCAAACTGGAGCGCCCGCCCCAAAGGTAAGGCGTTCCGAGAAAAGCTTCGGCTGCATCAACCCAATCGGCTTCGGTGTGGTCCAAGGGAACCAGATGTTTTGCGACAATAGCAGAGCCATCTGCCAAGACAGCGTATTGCAAGCCTCGCGTTTCTGCTTCGCTTACAACACTCACCAAAGACCCAATTGAAAGCAGGCCCAGCGGCGGCATCTTGAGCTCAGGGGCTGGATACCGAAACGTCCTCAGCGCTTTTACGCGGTGCGTTGGCTGTCCGGCCTTCTGAATGGCGTCAGAGGAAAACCAGCCCACATAACCATCGGTTTCCAACTGGCCCCAGGCCCAGCCCTCTGGGGTTTGTTCGTAAACGGTAATGTTCTCACCGAACAACGCTTCGGTATCAATTGAAACGTCTTGCCGAGGTTGCGGCCTAAACTCCAAACGGTCAGCACTTACCCGGTACTCCTCACCCTCCACAAAACGATCTGCGGCGACCTGCCCTTCATACGATATGGCCGCAAGATCCGTGCGCACCGGATGACGCCGTCGATCGAAGTTGGTCTGCATGGTGAGCAATCTGCCTTGGCTAGAGAGACATAGAGTTAGTCATTCATCGAGGAAGCTCGGCAGCCTTTTCAACAACGAGGTCTCCAAGCTGCTCCAAATAGAGCGCACCTTCAACCGTGCGTGTGATGATCACATTACGTTTGTCGGCCTCATCCCTTTTTCGAGACAGCAACCGCATGGATCCGAGAGTGTCCAGAGCCCGGGTGATGGCTGGTTTGGTGACGTTCAGTTTTGCCGCCAAGCCGCGCACGGTGTGGGGCGGCGGCTCAAGGTAAACCGTCAAAAGAATCGTCAATTGACGCGCGGACAGATCCTGATCGCTGCCGCGGACCAACGCCAAATTGACCTCGTGCATGAGCCGCAACGCCTGTGCGCCACGTATTTCAATGCCCATTGATGACCCATTCCCAATTCTTACACGGGGTCATTCAAGCATGAATACGTTTCGGTTCCGTTATTTTGTTTTGGTGTAGCGCTCGCTGAGCAGGTCGAACAAAGCCCGGATTCCCTGCGCTTCTCCGCCCATCGGTTTTCCCGGCTTTTCGGCAGGTGTCCAACCGAAGATATCGAAGTGTACCCAGCTTTCTGCATTCTCGACAAACCGGGAAAGGAACAAAGCGGCAGTTATGGATCCGGCATAACCGGTGCCGGATGTGTTGATGTGGTTTATGTCGGCTACCTTGCTGTCGAGGTATTTCATGTATGGCTTCCAGAGCGGCAGTCGCCACAAGGGATCCGTGGCCGCTTCTGACGTGACAGCGATATCTTCCGCCAAGGCTTCGTCGTCGGTGTAGAATGGCGGCAGATCCGGGCCCAGTGCGACCCGCGCGGCACCGGTGAGTGTAGCCATGTCGATCAGGACTTCCGGGCTTTCTTCATCGGCCAATGCCAATGCATCGGCCAAGATCAGGCGGCCTTCCGCATCCGTGTTTCCTATTTCGACGGTAAGCCCTTTCCGGCTGTTCAGGATATCTCCCGGCCGGAAAGCATTACCTGAAACCGCGTTTTCAACGCACGGCACAATGACCCGCAACCGAACAGGCAGCTTTGCGGCCATGATCATGGAGGCCAGCCCGAGAACGTTTGCCGCTCCGCCCATATCCTTTTTCATGAGCGTCATGGAGTTGCCGGGCTTCAGGTTTAGGCCGCCGGTGTCGAAGATCACACCCTTGCCAACCAGCGTGACTCTCGGAGCGTCTTCGGCGCCCCATGAATAGTCCGCGATCCGGGGCGCTCTAGAACTCGCACGGCCAACGGCATGTACCATTGGAAAACCATGCATTAGAAGATCATCCCCGACAGTGATCCGGCCAGCGCCTCCGTTTTCAACAAACAATGCCTCAACAGCACTTGCCAATTCCTCCGGGCCCAAGTCATTGGCCGGCGTGTTGATTAGATCCCTGGCCAGCTGAACCCCATCGATAATGGCAGACAGCCTAACGAGGTCCACATTTGACGGAACACAAAGTCGGATAACCTTTTTGTTTGAAGACGCGCTGTACCGGTCAAATTCGTAACTCGAGAGAGCAAACGCTAGTGACGCCTCCGCTGCACCCGGAAATCCATCTGCCAAATGGTAATCCCTGCTTGGAAGCACATTTGCCAAGCTTCCAAGACTGAACGGATCAGCGTTTCCTCCGCTCTCGACGCCAAACAGAACCGCTTGGAGGTCTCCGCTCAAGCCTGGCACAAGCTGAAAGGAAGAGGGTTTGGCTGAATAGCCATTGGCTCGGCACCATACTTTCGCGGTTTCTCCCAACCCGGTGAGCACTGTTTCCAGACTTTCCGCGTCAACCGCGACAATCGGCACTGAAGATTGGGCATCACTTTGACGGATCAGCGTTTCACGCACGAGGGCTCTCCATTCAATGACTGGGCAAGTGCTTCAAGACCTAGTCTGCGAGAAATTCAGAAGCAAGCGCGATGAGCAAAAAGGCCGTTTCGCATTCTGCAGCTGAGCTTAACCATCCATTAGGGTTAATTATCTATTGCTGTAGAGGACTTACATGCTGCGGACAGCTAGGACTTTGACAATGCAAGCGCCCTCGACACACTCGGCAACCAAGCGCTCCCGCCTGACAAAGACGCTCATGGCCATGACGGCTCTTGTGCTGGTCACAGGCTGTGCATCGAACAAATCCAATACAGGAACCCATTCCCCGGCATCTGGGACGCATTACTCCAATCCGGGTTCGGCCCAAGCGCGGGCCGCCGTTTCGAAATGGGGCAGCGCCTATGAAAAGGACCGGACCAACCGGATGGCCATTCTCGGGTATTCGGATGCACTGAGCCGCAATGGTCAGACACCGCAAGCCATGGCCGTGCTGCGTGCTGGTGTCATCGCGCATCCGAAGGACCGGGAAATCGCCTCGGCCTATGGCAAGGTGCTCGCAATGAACGGTCGTTTCGATGAGGCGATGAATGTTCTGAAAGGCGCACAGCGTCCCGATACCCCAGACTGGAAGTTGATGTCAGCAAAAGCTGCGATTTACGATCAGATGGGCGAGCACAAGAAAGCCCGGAGCATTTATAAGCAGGCCCTGCAGATTGCTCCGGATGATCCCAGTCTCTTAAACAATCTCGGCTTGTCTTATTTGCTGTCGAATGAACTTCCTGATGCCGAATACACTCTGCGCCGTGCCGCGACCCTGCCCGGTGCAGACAGCCGCGTGCGTCAAAACCTGGCGCTTGTCCTCGGTATCCAGGGCAAATATGATGAGGCCATTCAGGTGGCGCGGGCAGAATTGGACCCTCGCCAGGCGGAAGCCAACATCGCCTATCTCAGAACCATGATGCAGCAGCGTCAGGGCTAGAGCCGAAAAGGCTAAGCCTTTGACTTTTTGAGTGCTCGCTTTGTACCAGCTCGATATATATTCTCTTCCGAATTGATAACGAGACCGCAGCGCATAAAGATGTCTGACGTCAAAGGTTTCGATTTGTCCGATTGAAAACACTGCCGTGTATGGGTTAACATAGTGTCCTTACGCCATTGCATTCTTCCAGTGTAAACCAAGCGTCATTTGCAGTCCTTGGCGTATAAATGAACCCCTAATTGAACGCTCCCATTGCCTGGATAACTGCCGGTGTCAGGATTACGAAGAAAAGAACCGGCAGAAAAAACATAATCATGGGGACGGTCAGCTTTGGCGGAAGTGACGCTGCTTTTTGTTCAGCGAACTGCATACGCTCTGCGCGCGTATCGTCTGCCATGTTGCGTATAGCCGTGCCTACTGGTGTACCATACCGTTCGGCCTGAATGAGCGCCATCATTACATTCTTGACGCCATCAACGCCGGTGCGTTTGGCCAAGTTCTCGTAAGCCATTCTGCGTTCACTCAGATACGATAGCTCAGCTGTGGTGAGAGACAATTCCTCTGCCAACTCAACGGATTGCGCGCCGATTTCCTCTGCAACCTTCTGAAAAGCAGCCTCAATCGACATGCCGGATTCCACGCAAATTAGCATCAGATCCAGCGCATCCGGCCAAGCACGCTGAATGCCGAGCTTCCTCTTGTCTATCTTATTCTTCAGGTAAACATTCGGCAAAAATGCGCCGAAGCCGGAAAATACAATACAAAACAGAACTTTCGAAAACATTGGAATGGTGGGCGGCGCCAGAAGAAACGCATAAACCAGGGAAAACAAGAACAGTCCCCCAGGTATCGCAATTCGCGCTGTGAGAAAGTAATACATTGGGGCGGTTCCGCGGTAACCTGCCATACGCAGACGATCTTGCGTACTTTCATCAGCTAGCATCTCTTTGAGGTTCAGCCTATCGACAAAGTTCTTCATCTTGGCCTTCGGCTGATTTCGTAATGACAGCCGAGCGTCACCTTGAGACGTTTGTAGCCGCGCACGTTCCCTCGCACGAAGCTTATCCCGCTCTAAAGCAACCGACTTCATTCGCGCCTTTAGCGTGTCGCGCGACAGCAATGGCATAACTAGCGAGAATATAGTTCCAGACACAGCAATCATTGCAAGGAACGCTGCAAGAAACTGTGCGGATGCGATCGTTTCAAGATCCATCGAACGCTCCTTTAGAAGTCAAAGTTGATCATGGAGCGCATGACCATTATTCCGCAGAACATCCAAAATAGGCACCCAGCGATAATAATTTTTCCTGTAGTCTCGGTAAAAAGTATCATCATGTAATCAGGCGCAATGAAGAACAATATTCCACCTACAACAAACGGCAGTGATCCAATAATTGCCGCAGATGATTTTGCTTCCGAGCTCAACGCCTTGATTTTAGCCTTCATAGCTTTTCTCTCCCGCAATACTTTCGAGAGATTACCCAACGCCTCAGCAAGTCCGCCACCTGCTTTTTGCTGTATGCTTACGACGATCGCAAGGAAGTTTGCTTCAGGTAGAGGAACTCTGTCTGGCATTTTCGCTATGGCTTCTGCCAGGGAAATCCCCATAACCTGAGTTTCCGTGATCTTTCTGAATTCAGTCGCCACAGGCTCCCTTGATTCCCTTGCAACAACTTTTATGCAGTCGCTCAAGGGAAGACCAGCCTTTACACCGCGGACGATGATATCAACACCGTTCGGCAATTCGTTGAGGAAGGCATTGAAACGGCGTTTCCGTTTATTCCCAATGTACCAGCGGGGAAAGCCTATCCCGCCAAAAAATGTAAAAGCTGCTGCAATCAAGAGATTGCCACTCGCGATCAGAGAAATAATGAAAAACAAGATTGCGCTAACAATGCTGAATAGAACGAGATGCCGTGTCTCCCATTCCAATCCGGCCTGTTCCATTTTTACTTTTAGAGGGATGTTTTTTTGTTTGTCGTGCTTCGCTTTCTGACGCTCTTCAAAGTCCTTCAGTTGATCTTGTATTGACCTTTTTCTGCGGTTGTTGTCTCGGACATTTTTGCGCTGAGTTTCAGATTGAGGCCTAACCGCGACAGCACTCATCCGGGCATCGCGCTTTTTGGTTCCAGACAATGATGGAAGGAATAATCCATATATGATGCCACCGACGCTGAACATGACCAGTAGCGCAACCGCGGCTCCGGTGATGGCAGGTGTCATGAATTGGTCGAATGCGGGCATTTTTCTTCCTATTCCGCGATGTACTCAGGCATTTCCGACGCATCAAGCGCTTCAGCCAAACGGGATTCTTCACCAAAGTACCTTGCACGATCCCAAAACTTGGGACGGCCGATACCCGTTGATCGATGCCGACCAATGATCATCCCGTTCGGGTCTTCTCCAACAATGTCGTAGAGGAATATGTCCTGAGTGGTAATGATGTCCCCTTCCATCCCCATCACCTCAGTAACATGCGTGATGCGGCGAGAACCGTCCCTCAGGCGTGCAGCCTGTACCACTACATCGATCGACGATACGATCATTTCCCGCAATGTTCGAGATGGTAAGGAAAAGCCCCCCATGGTGATCATGGATTCCAGACGGGACAAGGCTTCACGCGGAGAGTTTGCGTGCAACGTGCCCATTGACCCGTCGTGGCCCGTGTTCATTGCCTGCAACAGATCGAACGCTTCTGGTCCACGAACCTCACCGACAATGATACGTTCGGGGCGCATACGCAGGCAGTTTTTGACGAGATCACGCATTGTGATCTCGCCCTCTCCTTCAAGGTTGGGAGGTCTCGTTTCAAGGCGCACAACATGTGGCTGTTGCAACTGAAGCTCTGCGGAATCTTCGCAAGTAATAATGCGTTCTGTGTTTTCTATGTAAGCCGTTAGACAGTTCAAAAGGGTGGTTTTACCAGAGCCTGTACCGCCAGAGATCAAGACGTTACAACGCGAGCGACCAATAATCTGGAGGATTGCTGCACCTTCTGGCGTAATTGAATTGAATTTCACCAGTTGATCCAGCGTCAGCTTGTCGCGTTTGAACTTACGAATTGTGAGCGCAGGACCATCGATCGCCAAGGGCGGTGCAATTACGTTCACACGGGATCCATCGGGAAGACGTGCGTCACAAATCGGGCTTGCATCATCTACACGACGGCCAACCTGACTCACAATGCGCTGGCAGATGTTCATCAGCTGTGCATTATCGCGAAAAGCGATGCTTGTCGGCTCAACCTTGCCTTGGGTTTCGATATAGACCGTGTGTGCACCATTTACCATGATGTCAGCGATGTCGTCACGCGCCAACAGCGGTTCCAGTGGTCCATACCCAAGAACATCGTTACAGATGTCTTCCAGTAAATCCTCTTGTTCGGAAATGGACATCACCACGTTTTTCAACGCGATGATGTCATTCACTACGTCCCGGATTTCGTCCCGGGCGTCTTCGGCATCCAGCCGCGCAAGTTGCGACAAGTCGATTGCTTCGACGAGCGCGTTGAAGATTTGTGCCTTAGTTTCGTAATACTCGCCAGTCTTCTTTCTGCTGGGTGCCGCTGCGACTGACTCGGTTTGAACAGTTGTAGTAACAGCGGGACTTGTCGGCGTGCGCGAAGGGGGAGGCGGAGGCGGAGCTTGAGGCGCTGGTGTTTCTGGCATAGGCGCAGTCGCCGCCGGAACAGGGGCCTCAGGCACCTCCGGCGCATTACCTCGCGGAACATCGGGCGCTCCAGAAGATGAACTGCCACGTCTACCAAACATAGTGAACCTGCTGCTTCGTTGGCCTGGTCTTTAGCCAGCTCTTCGTTTCAGTTTGGAGAACAACCCTCCCAGAGGAGATCTCGACGCTTTTGAGGGCTGCGCTTTTCCGGAAACTGTTTGCGCCATATCCTCGAACATGCGAGCGATCGCATGCTTGCCATCCAGCTCACCAATCATTTGACCGTTATTTGCAGAGGTGCCAAACAGCTGCGGATCAAAAGGTATTGCAACATCCACATGAAGACCCAAAGCATTTGCGAACTCGTCCGGCTTTATTTCCGGCCGCTTTGGAACGTTCACTTTGTTCATGACCAAATGCGGCGGCTTATCATTTGGCCTAATCTGCTTGAGTAGATCGACTGTGTTTTTGGCATTTCGAAGATTTGCAAGATCCGGTTCTGCCACCAGCACGATTTCATCTGCGTTGAGCAAAGTATTTCTAATCCAAGAATTCCAAGCATGCGGCACATCAAGCACGACGTGTGGTGTCCCCAACCGCATCGTGTCGATAAGCAATTCAAAGGTTTTCTCACTGTGATCGTATGTGCGCTCGAGTGTGGCCGGCGCAGCAAGCAGACTCAAATGGTCGCTGCATTTTGAAAGAATTCGGTCCAAATAGGTTTCGTCTAGTCTTTCCGGAGCAGAGATCGCTTCAAACACTCCCTGCAAAGGATCTTGATTGTAGTCCAGACCTGCCGTTCCAAACGGTAGATCCAAATCTGCGATCATCACTTCGCTATCGAACATCCTTGCAAGACACCATGCCCCGTTATGGGCAATGGTCGAGGAGCCGCATCCGCCCTTTACTCCATAAAACGCAACCGTGCGGCCCAAAGGCTCTGCTTCTGGGTCATTGTAAAGACTGCTTATGGAACCAATTAGTTGGAAAATGGATACGGGGGTAATCAGATACTCACTCACACCGCGAGAAATGAGTTCCCTATAGAGGGTGACGTCATTCACATCCCCGATTACGATTACCTTTGTTCCAGCATCGCAATACTCTGCAAGTCGGTCCAGACTTTGAAGCAAATCCTCCCGAGCGCCAGAGGTTTCGACAATAATCAGGTTCGGTGTCGGAGCATGCTCGAACATATCAATAGCAGCGGGGATACCGCCCATTTCTGCCTTCATATGCGTCTTAAGCATCCTCCGATCTTCCGTTGCAGCCTCAACAACGTGCATCGTCCGATCTTCTAAACAGAAGGCGTGGATGGTTATCCGCGGAATCATAGCGATATCAGATGTGTCAGCAGAAGATGTATAGCCATGCCTCTCCTGATCCAAAAACGCTTCAGCTTCTCCGGATAGACGCATCGACTCAGAGCCAGTTGTCATCATGCCATTACTCCGAAACCTCGGCGCCGACACCTTCTGTGAACGTGCTGGCAGTTGTTTCGCCCAATCTGTATTTCTCGATCACCACAGCCCGACGGTTTTGGTCCGAAGGTGTAATGGCACGCGGAGTAATCAGATCTGACGGGTTTGCGACCATGGCAGCCAGATTTGATTGCGTTGCACAGCCAAAGTTTTGGTAGCTTGTGTTTTCTCCTACACCGCCACCAATATTTTTTGGCCAAGCTCCGCACTCTCCGGTTGTTGCTTTCATGCGCGCATATGAGAGACGGATCGGCGCATCGGCAGACGGATCGTTTGACCGATATGTTCGTGTCGTCACGTTGCTTCCACTAACGCCGCCTCGGCCCAATGCACCTCGCACATCTCGGACAACTGCGTGCACTGCGCTCTCATTTGCGGCTCCGGTCGGTACAAGGATTTCCACCTTCCCGCTTCCACTCCGGCGCGATTCCATCGCGAAGGACGTAATGGTGTCTGTCACGGGGCTTCTTAAATTCCGAGTGTTCTTCCCGACAGGCAGATCAAGGGTTTCCGGGGCTTCCGAAATCACAATCGGATGCTGATAGCGATAGTCGTGGGATGCAAGCAACTCAGCATTGGACTTCGGTTCCGTCTGACAGCCGGACAACATTAATGCGGCCACAAGGAACGTCCCCTTGGTGACAGTCAGTTTATAACGGGGATCTTGGGTCATATTCATCCGACCGTCCTCACTTATAAATGAAGCCAACTTGGCCATGGTAGGTGCCTTGGGCTTGCTCACCTGCCGGATTGAAGATTTTATTGAGCCGGTTCAGGAAAATCGTCTCAGCGTCAGAAGGCGCAAACAGATTCTTGTCCGGTCGAACCACTTTCTGCGCAGCAACAGGTTTCACGACGTAGGGTGTTACAAATACCGCCAGCTCGGTCTGCTGTTTCAAGAAATCGCGGCTCTTAAACAACGCGCCAAGAACCGGGATTTGCATCAAACCAGGAACACCTTCGACCGCTTGCTGATAGGACTCCTCTAGCAGTCCCGCCATCACCAAAGTCCCGCCTGAGGGCAGTTCCATCGTCGATTCAGCTCTGCGAACTTTAAGTGCAGAAATGGTGATGCCGCCAGCAGACACCGCGCCCTCATTCGAGAGTTCACTAA
>Ga0189284_100332_pt1 | contig 32964 bp, 26 predicted proteins | sample N32C7minimetaG_FD_130314 | JGI IMG/M metagenome (GOLD analysis project Ga0189284, IMG submission 130314) | Marine microbial communities from the Costa Rica Dome - N32 C7 mini metaG | ecosystem: Environmental > Aquatic > Marine > Oceanic > Photic zone | place: Costa Rica: the Eastern Pacific...
GCCGTGCTGCGCAATTTCGTCTCTGCGCTTGGCCGGCCGATCTTCGCCACGGCGATCACCGGCGCAGGGATCTTCGTGAACGGCTTTGCCAACTACGCTTTCATTTTCGGAAATTTCGGTGCCCCTGAAATGGGGCTTAGAGGCGCTGCGCTAGCGACAATCCTCACCGCCCTGTTCACGCTTGCTGCATATGTGCTGGCGATCCGGCTTGACCCCCGCTTGCATCGCTTCCGGGTGTTTGGCCGGCTGTGGGCACCCGATTGGGAGCGATTCCGGCAATTGGTGAGGATCGGCACGCCGATCGCGCTGACGGTTACCGCCGAAGCCGGGATTTTCGGTGCTGCCGCCTTCATGATGGGGCGCTTTGGCGCCGCCGAACTGGCCGGGCATACGGTTGCGCTGCAACTCGCCGCGCTTGCATTCCAGATCCCGTTCGGGGTCAGCCAGGCCGCGACTATTCGGGTCGGCTATTTCTATGGCGCGCGCGACGGGGAAGGTATCAAGCGCGCGGGCTGGGTTGCTCTGGGCCTCGGGGTCGGCTTCATGAGCATGACAGCGGGCGCGATGGTGTTTGCGCCCTATCTGCTGCTTTCCATCTACGTCGATCCCTATGCCGCCAAGAATGCGGCATTGGTCGGCTTTGCCCTGCAATATCTGGTGCTGGCCGCCGCTTTCCAGATCGTCGACGGCATTCAGGCCGTCGCTGCGGGGGCCCTGCGCGGATTGCAGGACACCCGCGTGCCGATGTGGATCGCGATCTTCAGCTATTGGGTGCCGGGCATCGGCGCCGGGATCGGGCTCGGGTTCTTCACCAGCCTCCAGGGGATCGGGGTCTGGATCGGCCTTGCCACCGGCCTCGCCTTTGCCGCGATCCTGCTGCTGTCACGATGGATGGCCCGCGAACGGCTGCGGCTGACACGGCGCAGCAGCGCAGCAGCGGTCAGCCCGCAACCCGCGTGATAACCTCGCGCTGCGGGAACGGAATGGTCAGCCCCACTTCGTCGAACCGCGCCTTTACCGCTTCGGTCAGATCCCAGGAAAGGTTGAGGTAATCTGCGGTTTCGCACCACACCCGCAAACCGACCCCGACCGAGCTGTCATCCAGCGAATTTACGAATGCGACAGGCTCAGGCTCTGCCAACACCCGGTTGTCCGCCTTTGCCAGTGCGACCAGCTCGTTGCGCGCCTGTTCCATGCTGTCGCCGTATCCGATCCCGACGATCAGTTCGAAACGGCGCACCGGATGGCGGTGGAAATTGGTGATTGGATGGCTCCAGAGTTCGGAATTGGGAACAAGCAGAAACAGCCCGTCAAACTGCTTCAACTCGGTCGTGAATAGTCCGATTTCCTGCACTACGCCGCTGATAGGTCCGGCCTGGATCGCTTCTCCCACCTTGAAGGGACGCTGAGTCAGGATCATCACGCCCGAGGCGACATTGCTCAGCGTTCCCTGCAAAGCGAGCCCCACAGCGAGGCCCATGGAGCCAAGAACCGCAAGGATGCTGGTGGTTTCGACCCCGAACTGGGCCAGAACCGTTGCCAACACCAGCGCGTAGAGCCCGTATTTCACCAGGCTGGACAGGAAGTCGGCGACAGTCGGGTCGAACCGGGGCGAGGCCCGCAGCATCCGATCGGCCCATTTCGAAAGAAGCCGGGCCAGGATCAGCCCGATGACAAGCACTGCGAATGCACCGGCAATCGAGAAAAGATGGTTCTGCAACCAAGTCACAGCCGCTTCCGTTAGGTTGATTGCAATCGCGTTCTTGTCTGATTTCATTGACTTTTCCGTACCTTAATCATTCGAACTATGGGCATCGCCAACACCCTATCCAATCTACAACCCGGCATGATGTTTCCAAAAATTTTTTCGCGCCGCGGCTGTTGACTCGTGCGCGACCCATCCCCAAATGCGCCGCGCTGGCACTCTCGGGGAGAGAGTGCCAACAGACATATCAACCCAACAAGAAAGGTCATTAAAATGGCATTTCGTCCCCTGCACGACCGTGTTGTCGTGCGCCGCATCGAAGCCGACCAGAAGACCGCTGGCGGCATCATCATTCCCGATTCCGCACAGGAAAAGCCGAGCGAAGGCGAAGTTGTCGCCGTGGGTGAAGGCGCCCGTGACGACGATGGCGATCGCATCCCGATGGATGTGAAGGCCGGCGACCGTGTGCTTTTCGGCAAGTGGTCGGGCACCGAAGTCAAGATCAACGGCGAAGACCTGCTGATCATGAAGGAAAGCGACATCATGGGGATCATCGGCTGAGCCCCGAGGCCATAGCCGTTTTCCACCACCGCTAATCCAAACAATCATACATTCCAGGAGAAACACCAATGGCTGCCAAGGACGTACAGTTCGGCCGCGAAGCGCGTGAGCGCATCCTGCGCGGCGTCGACACCCTCGCCAATGCCGTCAAGGTCACGCTCGGCCCCAAGGGCCGCAACGTCGTGATCGACAAGAGCTTCGGCGCTCCGCGCATCACCAAGGACGGCGTCAGCGTCGCCAAGGAAATCGAACTCAAGGACAAGTTCGAGAACATGGGCGCGCAGATGCTGCGTGAAGTTGCATCGAAGACCAACGACCTCGCCGGTGACGGCACCACCACCGCCACCGTTCTGGGCCAGGCGATCGTGCGCGAAGGCATGAAGTCGGTTGCTGCCGGCATGAACCCGATGGACCTCAAGCGCGGCATCGACACTGCCGTTGCCAAGGTGGTCGAAAACCTGAAGTCGCGTTCGAAGGATGTGTCCGGCTCGAACGAAATCGCTCAGGTCGGCATCATCTCGGCCAACGGCGACCGTGAAGTCGGCGAAAAAATCGCCGAAGCCATGGAAAAGGTCGGCAAGGAAGGCGTGATCAACGTCGAGCTCGAATTCGAGGCCCTTGGCTTCCTCGACGTTGTCGAAGGCATGCAGTTCGACCGCGGCTATCTTTCGCCCTACTTCATCACCAACCCGGACAAGATGACGGTTGAACTCGACAACCCCTACATCCTGATCCACGAGAAGAAGCTGTCGAACCTGCAGGCGATGCTGCCGATCCTCGAAGCAGCTGTTCAGAGCGGTCGCCCGCTGCTGATCATCGCCGAGGACATCGAAGGCGAAGCGCTGGCGACGCTCGTCGTCAACAAGCTGCGCGGCGGCCTGAAGGTTGCAGCGGTCAAGGCACCGGGCTTCGGCGATCGTCGTAAGGCGATGCTGCAGGACATCGCGATCCTGACCAAGGGCGAGATGATCAGCGAAGACCTCGGCATCAAGCTCGAGAACGTCACGCTCGGCATGCTCGGCCAGGCCAAGCGCGTCACCATCGACAAGGACAACACCACCATCGTCGATGGCGCCGGTGAAGAAGCCGACATCAAGGCTCGCGTCGGTGAAATCCGCACCCAGATCGAGAACACCACCAGCGATTACGACCGCGAGAAGCTGCAAGAGCGTCTCGCCAAGCTCGCCGGCGGCGTTGCCGTGATCAAGGTCGGCGGTGCTTCGGAAGTCGAAGTGAAGGAGCGCAAGGACCGCGTCGACGACGCCCTCCACGCAACCCGTGCGGCTGTCGAGGAAGGCATCGTTCCGGGCGGGGGTACCGCTCTGCTCTATGCCACCAAGGCGCTCGAAGGCCTGAAGGGTGAAAACGACGACCAGACCCGCGGCATCGACATCGTTCGCCGGGCGATCATGGCGCCGATCCGTCAGATCGCCGAAAACGCCGGTCACGACGGTGCGGTGGTTTCGGGCAATCTGCTGCGTGAAGGCGACGAGACGCAGGGCTTCAACGCTGCGACCGACACTTATGAAAACCTGGTGGAAGCCGGCGTGATCGACCCGACCAAGGTTGTGCGCACCGCTCTGCAGGATGCAGCTTCGGTTGCGGGCCTGCTGATCACCACCGAAGCGGCAATCACCGACGCTCCGGAAGACAAGGCTGCTGCACCGGCAATGCCGGACATGGGCGGCATGGGTGGCATGGGCTTCTAAGCCAAGCCACGCTTCAACAGCTGAAAAGAAAGGCCCCGGGGGACATTCGTCCCTCGGGGTTTTTCGTTGGTCGAATGGCAGGGTTCCCAAGCTCGCCCGGGTGGCGCATGGTTGCGGCTTTCAAGAACTAGGGGACTCACCGTGAAAACCAGATTTGCAGCTTTGTTGCTCGCCTCGGTCGCATTGGCCGGATGCGACGGCATCATGACCACTGCCGCAACCATCGAATGCACCCCCACGCAAGGCGAATGCCTCAACGAATGGTTCGAAACCAAATTCCAGGAAGAACTGGCATTCTCGCCAATTCGCCAGACCGCGCTTGGCATGAAGACCAATTATGACAAGATCGACGACCTGAGCACCGAGGCCATGATGGAGCAGGTGAACTGGTGGAAACAGGCGCTCGTCGATATGGAGGCGAACTTCGATTACGACGCGCTGTCCGCGCAGGACAAGATTTCCTACGACATGTTCAAATACCGGGCCGAGCGCGCAGCCGCGGCGGCGGAGTTCATGGAGCAGGAATACATCCTCGACCAGATGAATGGCGCCCACACGTTCCTTCCCAGCTTCCTGTTGAGCCAGCACACGGTCGAAACCGAAAGCGATATGCAGGCCTTCATCGCCCGCATCGGCGGCATTGGAACGGCGATCGACCAATTGCTCGCACGCGCGCAGGCCAATGCCGAAGCCGGCGTGCGCCCCCCGCGCTTCGCCTATGATGCGGTGATCGCGGAAAGCGGCAAAATCATCGGCGGCGCTCCGTTCGATGAAAGCGGCGAGCCTTCGGCACTTTGGGCCGGGGTGGAAGGACACCTTGCCAAGCTGGTTGAAGACGGGACCATTACCCAGGAACGCGCGGACGAACTGCGCGAAGAGGCACGGACCGCGCTGACCACGCAGATGGCCCCAGCCTATCAACGCGTCATCGACTGGTTCAAGAAAGACCTTCCCAATTCCGATGAAGAGGCAAAGGGCGCAACCACGCTGCCCAATGGCGAAGCCTATTACGCCGACCGGCTCAAGGACATGACCACCACCGATCTGACCGCGGACGAAATCCACGATCTCGGCCTTGCCGAGGTCGCGCGGATTCGCGGCGAGATGGAAGCGATCATGGCAAAGACCGGTTTCGAAGGGAGCCTGCAGGAGTTCTTCGTATTCACCCGCGAAGATCCGCAATTCTTCTTCTCGGACGATGAAGCCGGGGCGCAGGCCTATATCGACCGTGCGACCATGCACATCAACAAGCTGACCGAGCGCCTGCCCGAATTCTTCGGGCGCCTGCCCAAGGCCGAGCTTGAGGTACGCCGGGTGGAGGCATTCCGCGAGCAGGATGGCGCCGCACAGCACTATCGCCCGGGCACCCCAGACGGTTCGCGTCCCGGCATCTACTACGCACACCTTTCCGACATGACGGCCATGCCGATCCCGCCGCTGGAGGCGATCGCCTATCACGAAGGCAATCCGGGCCACCACATGCAGGTGTCGATCGCACAGGAACTGGAAGGCGTGCCGCGGTTCCGTTCGCAGGGCGGCTTCATCTCCGCCTATGGCGAAGGCTGGGCGCTTTATTCCGAAGCGCTGGCCAAGGAAATGGGCGGCTACGAAGACCCCTATTCGGAGTTTGGCCGACTGCAGAGCGAAATGTGGCGTGCAATCCGTCTGGTCGTCGACACCGGCATCCACGCCAAGGGCTGGACCGAGGATGAAGCGGTTGCATATTGCCTCGAAAACTCGCCCAACCCGGAAACCGTCGCACGCAGCGAAGTGCAACGCTATTTCGTGATGCCGGGGCAGGCCACCAGCTACAAGATCGGCATGATCCGCATCCAGGAACTGCGCGCCAAGGCGCAGAAGGAACTGGGGGATGATTTCGACATTCGCGGCTTCCACGATACCGTTCTGGGCGGAGGTTCGGTGCCGCTGCCGATCCTCGAAAAGATGGTCGACAACTGGATCGCTTCGGTGAAGGCCGGCGACGCCTGATCAACAGCTGAACGCCAAAGCAAAGGGCCGGGGCAGCAATCGCTACCCCGGCCCTTTTTTGTTTTGGCTTTATGGGTGCCTTAGCCGCCCTTGCGAGCCGCTTCGATCGCTTCGATCACGCTTGCATCCCAGGTCACCTGGGTCTGCGTTTGCGGGTTGAAGCGGGTGTCCTCGTAGCTGGCGGCTTCAGCAGCGGCGATTTCCTCGGCAGTCAGGAATTCGCTCGGCTCCAGAGCAAACACATCGACGCCGCGGGTGATTTCGGTGCCGTAGATGCGTCCGTTGTACCAATAGGACGACCAGTACCCGCCAACCACCAACTGCTCATCGCTGATGGGGCCGCGATCGAAGAACGCTATTTCAATGGGGTTGCTGCTGTCGGTGAAGTCCATCACGCTGATGCCACCCTGATACCACGACTGCACGAAAATATCGCGGCCGGGGACAGGGATGATCGAGCCGTTGTGCGCGACGCAGTTTTCCTTGTCGCCCTGCGGCCCGGGCATCTTGTAGTGGCTACGGAACTCCAGCTTACCGTCGACGATGTCATAGATTGCATTGGCGCCCCAGGTCATCGGGTCCGATGCCTTGCAGCGCGGACGGCCACCGCCGCCCCATTCATCGGTGAAGATCACCTTGGTGCCATCGTTGTTGAACGTCGCCGAGTGCCAATAGGCAAAGCCCTTGTCGAACACCGCATCGATGCGCTTCGGGTTCATCGGATCGGAGATATCCATCAGGATGCCGTTGCCCGAGCATGCGCCTGCGGCGAGGTTCAGCGCCGGGAACACGGTGATGTCGTGGCACTGATCGGTCCGGCGGGTATCCTGCGCACCCGGCTCGCTTTCGCCGCCTTGCCACAGGCCAGCGATCTCGCCGGTTTCGTCATCGGCGAAAACGCGCGGGCTGCTGATGATGCGCGAGCGTGACGGGTCAGCGAGCGGTATTTCGATCACGTCGATGCTGAAATAGGCGGTGCGGCTGTCAGCCGGATTGTCGATGCAGCCCGCGAGTTCCTCTTCTTCACGGATGCGCGACGTGCCCGAGTTGTAGACGATCAGGCGTTCTTCATTGGCGCTGACGATCGAATGCGTGTGGCTGCCTCGGCAGGTCTGGACCTGCCCGACCTGACGCGGAGCAGAAAGATCGGAGATGTCGAACACACGCAGACCGCGGAACCGTTCGGCACTCACCTCTTCCTCGACACCCTGCAGGCCGCAATCGACCCGGCCACGGGTCTGCTCGACGCTCATGATCAGGATATTGCCAAGAACCGAAACGTCACCTTGGCCACCCGGACATACGACGGAGCTGAGCAGGTTGGGCACGCCATCTTCGCCAAGGCGGTAGATGTTGAAGCCGTGATAGTTCCCCGCAACCATGATGTCGTCGAAGAACGCCATGTCGGTATTGGCGAAATCGAGCAGCGGCGAACGCTCTGCAAACTGGGTCAGGCTTTCACCGGCTTCGGGCTCGGCTTCGCCTTCAGCGGCCTCCGCAGCAGGGGCCGGCGTTGCTTCTGCGGCGCCTTCAGCCTTTTCGTCCTTTTCTTCCTCGCGAGGAGGCAAGGCCGGACGCAGATCAGCCGGATTGCCCGGATCGAAGAAACCCGCCGGCTTGCGCAGGCTGACGACGTGGCGCAGGTTCATGATCGCTTCGCCGGCATCATCGAAGCCAGCCGCCAGATTGGCGCGCGGATCGGGCGAAATCCCGGCGAGCAACACGTCCATGCGCTTGATCTCGGCGTTCTGATCATTTTCGACATCGCTGACGAAGCGGAACAGCACCGGGTCTGCCGCGCTGCCTGCCTGACGCAGCAACGCCTCGACCATGTCGATCGCGCCTTCGTGGTGGGCAATCATCAGGCCAAGGAACATGCGATCGAACTCAGCACCCTCAAGCGAGGCAAGCTTCGCCAACTGCTCAGGGGTCGCCATGCCGGACATCTGCGAATGATCCACCATCGCATGCATCGAGTGATCCATGCTGGAGTGATCCATCCCTGAATGATCCATGCCGACCATCACGGTCTTTTCACCGCGATCTGCCAGCCACTGGTTCATGAATTCGATTTCGTCGGCCTGACTCGAAAGGATGCGGCCGGCAACGGTGACGACTTCTTCGTTATTGGTGCGATCCTCAACCAGCTTGGCCATCTCCACGGCCTGCTGATGGTGGACGATCATGCCCTGCATGAAAGCCACGTCGGCTTTGACATAGGTTGCCTTGGCCAGTTCGGTCGCTTCTTCAGCGGTCAAAGTGCGGCCCGCCTGACCCGGAGCACCCGGCTGCACGATCGGCGCCGTCTGCGCCATCGCCAGCGTCGATCCGCCCAGCAGCATGGCAGTGAGAATAGCGCGAGAACCCGAAACAGCGTTGCGTGGTGTAATCATGATCGTCCCTGTTGAGTGATGGAGCGGCTCTGTCTGCCCGACTGCACGGTGCAGTCAAGGCTGCGATGACAATACCGCAACCGATATCGATGAAGGCAAAACAGGAACCTTCCAATGGCGCGAATGTTCCATTCTGGAGTGGTTTCACAACTCCGGTCGCGTGCCGCGCACATTTCGTCGCACCAGACGAACCGGGTTCTTGCCGCGACGAATCCGGCCAACGTAGAATCTTTCGTTAAGTCGCCACTAACCCCGTTTGGAGTATTTCTGGCTGATGGCTTCCCCGAACCGACCGACCCTTCTCAAACGTTTCGCAACTGCTTTTGCAGCTTTCGCGGCGCTGCTGTCGTTGCCTGCGGCAGCACAGACCAACGAGCTTCAATCCAGCTTTGATGACGCATTCGGCACCGAAATGCGCGAACCACAGAGTTTCGAGGCGATCTACTCGAGCGGCTTTGAACAGCGCATCGCGGAACTCGCCGATGGGGCTCAGGGGCGAATTGGCGTGGCGGCGCGCGATCTCGCTACTGGCGAGCAAATCATGGTGCTGGGCGATCAATTGTTCCCGATGGCATCGACCAGCAAGATTGCGGTGGCGGCAACCTATCTCGAAATGGTCGAGCAGGGCCGCTATTCGCTGACTTCGGAATTCCCCCTGCTGATCCCGATCCGTTCGGCCAAGTTCTCATCACCCGCCGCTCCGGTGCGCGAAGGGCAGTACATGCCCGCGATCGACCTGATCGAGATCATGATCACCCGTTCGAGCAATCCTGCAACCGACGCGTTGCTCGCAGCTGTCGGCGGGCCGGAAAAGGTCAACGACTGGATGCGGCGGCAGGGTATCGAAGAGTTCTCGATCGACCGCGACATTGCCACGCTGGTGCGCGATGATGGCGAGTATGATCCTGCGAGTTGGATCGATCCCCGTGATGCCGCAACTCCGCGTGCGATGGTGAAGCTGCTCGAAGGGCTCTATCGCGGTGCTTTCCTTTCGGATCAGAGCCGCCAGGTGCTGCTTGGCGCGATGAGCCGCACGGTCACCGGCCAACGCCGGATCGTGGCACACATGCCCGATGAAGCCCGTGTGAGCCACAAGACAGGATCGCTCAACAACACTTCCAGCGATGTCGGGATCATCGAAACACCCGATGGCCGCGCGATTGCAGTGGCGATTTACGTAACCGGGCAAGGATCGCGTTCGGCACGTGAGGCGAGGATCGCGGCGATCGCCCGCGCGCTTTACGACGGTTTCAACGTCAGGGCGCGTCAGAACCGGAACTGGACCAGCGCTGACCGCACCGGCGGCTGAACGGCTGCATTGCGAGCCAGGAAAAAGACCGGGCAAAGAAAAAGGCGGCGCCTCGCGGCACCGCCTTTTCTTTAGTCAAAGCCTGATGGCGATGACGGAGAGCGAATTACTCGCCTTCCACCATGGCTTCAGCTTCAGCAGCAGCAGCTTCAGCGGCGTCGCCAGCAGCTTCTGCACCAGCTTCAACAGCTTCTGCGCCTTCAGCAGCAGCGCCTTCAACGGCTTCTGCGCCTTCTTCAGCGGTCGCGGTCGCGTCTTCGGCGATCGACTCAGCGTCGGCAGCCATTGCGTCACCGGTTTCAGCGACGGAATCAGCGGTTTCGCCGCAAGCAGCGAGGCCCAGAGCCGAGGTGGCGATTGCAGCAGCAAGAACGATCTTACGCATAATATGAAATCCTTGTTCAGCGAGTGATTGGCGCGTGGTCCGATGATCCGGACGCACGCCAAAGCCGGCTTCTGACCCCCGACTTCACGACCTGAAATAATGGCGAGATTGTGGCATTGCAAGCGAAATAAGGCAGGCCGACACATTTTCGCCATGTTTTTGCCCCTTTTCAGGAGGGGCTCAGGGCAGGCTGAACGACTGCAACAATGTCCGGAGGCGTGCATTAAAGCGGCTTACGCGCCTGTGCAACCGATGCTAGCACCGCCCGCATGTCAAGCGAGCACAAGCATCTCTATCTCGTCGATGGATCGTCCTACATTTTCCGCGCCTATCACCGGCTCCCACCGCTCACCAACCCTGAGGGCACGCCGGTGGGCGCGGTCTATGGCTACACCACCATGCTGTGGAAGCTGGCGACCGATCTCGACGAGGCTGACGGACCGACTCACCTCGCGGTGATCCTCGACAAGGATTCGAAGAGCTTCCGCAACGAGATATACCCCGAATACAAGGCCAACCGGCCCGAACCGCCCGAAGACCTGCGCCCGCAATTTCCGCTGATTCGCGACGCGACGCGTGCTTTCAGCCTGCCTTGCATCGAGGAATCGGGCCTTGAGGCTGACGATCTGATCGCTTCCTATGCCCGCGCCGCGCAGCGTCAGGGATGGGACGTTACCATCGTTTCGTCCGACAAGGACCTGATGCAGCTTGTCGGAGAGGAAAACGGCGCGCGCATCGACATGCTCGATACGATGAAGTCGCAGCGCATCTACATTGACGAGGTGCAGGAGAAGTTCGGGGTCAGGCCTGAACTGGTCGGCGATGTTCTCGCGCTGATGGGCGACAGCGTTGACAATATTCCGGGCATCTACGGCATCGGCCCCAAGACCGCGTCGAAACTGATTGCCGAACACGGTTCGCTGACGGCCGCGCTCGATCAGGCTCCGGAGATGAAACCTTCGAAGCTGAAGGAGCGGCTGATCGAAGGGCGCGCGGATGCCGAAATGAGCCGTGTGCTCGTGGCGCTCAAGGAAGATTGCGACCTGCCCGAACCGCTGGATGATTTCCTGCTGGACGGGGTGCCGCCCGAACCGCTCGCGCAATTCCTGCAACAGCACGGCTTCACCTCGCTGCTCAAGCGGCTCGGCGCTGGAGCGGGATCCCCCGAACGCGCGAACAATCTCAACCCGGCAAAGGCGGATAAGGAAGGGGATGCCGGCACGCCCGAGGGCAATCGCCAGCCGCTTCCCGAAATGCCCAAGGTCGATCGCACTGCCTATGAAACCGTTCAGACGCTCGAACGGCTGGAACATTGGGTTGCCCGGGCCATTGCCGCCCGGCTGGTGGCAGTCGACACCGAAACCACCTCGCTGGACGCGATCCAGGCGGACCTTGTCGGTGTCAGCCTCGCGCTTGGCCCCAACGATGCCTGCTACATCCCGCTTGCTCATGGCGGGTCGGACATGTTCGCGGAAAAGCCCGATCAGGTTCCGATGGATCAGGCCATCGCCACGCTGAAACCGATGCTTGAGGACGACAGCGTCACCAAGGTTTTCCAGAACGGCAAATACGATCTCAACGTGCTGGCGCGGGTCGGCATCGCAGTGTCTCCGATCGAGGACACGATGGTCATCAGCTTCGATCTCGACGCAGGCCGTGGTGAAGGCATGGGCGGCGGCCATGGCATGGACGAATTGTCCGAGCGACACCTGCTGCACACTCCGCTGGCGTTCAAGGACGTTTGCGGAACCGGCAAGAAGGCGATTCCCTTTGGCGAAGTCCCGCTTGACCGGGCGACGGAGTATGCAGCGGAAGACGCGGATGTCACCTTGCGCCTTTATCGTCATCTGAAACCGCGTCTGGCGACCGAGGGCGGCAGCAAAATCTACGAACGGGTCGACCGGCCGTTGATCCCTGTCGTTGCGCGGATGGAGCGGGAAGGGATCAAGGTTGATCGTGCAAGGCTGGCCAAGCTGTCCGAGGAATTCGCCACCGAAACCGCCAAACTCGAAGGCGAAATCCACGAGATCGCCGGCCAGCAATTCGCAGTCGGATCGCCCAAGCAACTGGGCGAAGTGCTGTTCGAACAAATGGGCCTCAAAGGCGGGAAGAAGGGCAAGAGCGGCGCCTATTCGACCGATCATTCGGTGCTGGAGAAGCTGGCGGCAGAGGGCGCGCCAATCGCCAACAAGGTGCTGGAATGGCGCCATCTGTCGAAGCTGAAATCGACCTACACCGATGCATTGCAGGCGCAGATCAATCCGACGACAGGGCGCGTCCACACCAGCTACAGCCTTGTCGGAGCGCAGACTGGCCGACTTTCCTCGACCGATCCAAATCTTCAGAACATTCCGATCCGAACCCCTATCGGCCGCCAGATCCGCGAAGCCTTCGTGCCGGAAGAAGGCAACGTTTTGCTCGCCGCCGACTACAGCCAGATCGAGCTCAGGCTCGCTGCACACATGGCGGATGTCGATACGCTCAAACAGGCTTTCGCCAATGGGGAGGACATTCACGCACGCACCGCGACGGAGATGTTCGGTGAAGTCACCCGCGACACCCGCGCGCGGGCAAAGACCATCAACTTCGCAATTCTCTACGGCATTTCGCGGTGGGGTCTTGCAGGACGGCTCGAGGTCGAACCTGACGAAGCGCAGGAGATGATCGACACCTACTTCCAGCGCTTTCCGGGCATTCAGCGTTACATCCACGAAACGCTCGAAACGGTGCGAGCACGGGGATATTCGGAGACACTGTTCGGGCGCAAGACGTGGTTCCCGCGGATCAAATCGTCCAATCAGGCCGAGCGCCAGGGTTCCGAACGCGCCGCGATCAACGCGCCAATACAGGGCACCAGCGCCGACATCATCAAGCGTGCAATGGCACGGATGCTCCCGGCTCTGCGCGATGCGGGCCTGCACGATGTGAAGATGCTGTTGCAGGTGCACGACGAACTGGTGTTCGAACTGCCCGAAGGCGACGTGGCCAAGGCTTCGCCCGTCATTGAACGAGTCATGTCGGAGGCCGCGCTGCCAGCGGTCGACATTAGCGTGCCACTGGCGGTGGATATCGGGACGGGAGCAAGCTGGGACGCAGCGCATTGATGCGATGGCTGATGCGCACGATCAGTGCTTTTTGCCTGATCGGCGCGTTGATCTGTGGCGGCAGATGGAACGCGAGGCGCGGCCTGCCCTACAATGAAGAGGGCCGGTATCTCGATCTCGCCACAGCCGTAGTTATCCACGAACAAAGCGTGATGATCTACGCAGGGTTCGCCCTGCTATTCACGGTGCTGGCCGCCATGGCCCTCTACGCCGCGAGCAAGCTGTAGGGTTCAATCCTTCTCCGGTTCGCCGTGCTTCTTTGCTCGGGCTGGTTCCAGATGCTCCGGCGAGAAAAACCCGATCGGGTTCACCTCTGCCGCGCGCTTCTTCAGCTCGCCGCGCATCTTGCGATATTCGGCTTCCATTTGCGCGGTAACGGTGGCGCGGCTGTCTTTCAGGGCTTCCACGAAATCCTGCATCGCCACTTCGCTCACCTCGCCGCCGAGTCGGCGCAGCGCGCCAAGACCGGCACGGCGCACGACATCTTCAAGATCGGCACCGGTGAAGCGTTCGGTCTGCGTGGCAACTTCGGCCAGATCGACATCGCTGGCGAGCGGCATGTTGCGGGTGTGAATGCCGAGAATATGCTCGCGGCCCGCCTTGTCGGGGGTGCCGACATAGACAAGCTCGTCAAACCGGCCCGGGCGCAGCAAGGCGGGATCGACCAGCGCCGGGCGATTGGTTGCCCCCACCACGATCACCGATTGCAGCTCCTCCAGTCCGTCCATTTCGGCAAGGATGGTGTTGACGACACGGCCCGTAACTTGCGGCTCGCCCTGCCCTGAACCGCGTGCGGGAACGAGGCTGTCGATTTCGTCGATGAAGATGACGCAAGGCGCGACGGCACGCGCGCGGGCGAACAGCTTGGCGATCTGCTGCTCGCTCTCGCCATACCATTTGGACAGAAGATCGGAGCTTTTCATCGAGATGAAGTTAGCCTCCGCCTCCTTTGCCACCGCCTTTGCCAGCAGGGTCTTGCCTGTGCCCGGCGGGCCATAAAGCAGGAACCCCTTGGCCGGGCGGATGCCAAGCCGCCGGAACGCTTCCGGGTTCTTGAGCGGGAGTTCGATCCCTTCCTTGAGCTTGTCGATGGCATCGCCGACACCGCCGATATTGTCCCAACCGACGTTTGGGACCTGCACCATGACTTCGCGCATGGCCGATGGCTGGACGCGTTTCAGCGCGCTCAGGAAATCATCGCGGGTGACGCAAAGATCATCCAGCACGTCTTGCGGAATGGTGCGTTCATCAAGGTCGAGCCGGGGCATGATCCGGCGCACGGCGTCAATCGCGGCCTCTCGCGTCAGCGCCGCAATGTCCGCTCCGACAAAGCCATGCGTGACCCGCGCGAGCTCGCTCAGATCGACCTTGTCCTCCAGAGGCATGCCGCGGGTGTGGATCGACAGGATTTCCCGGCGTCCACCTTGATCGGGCACACCGATCACGATTTCGCGGTCAAACCGGCCTGGACGGCGCAGCGCCTCGTCAATCGCATCCGGACGGTTGGTTGCAGCGATCACCACGAGATTGGCGCGCGATTCGATCCCGTCCATCAGGGTAAGCAGTTGCGCAACCAGACGTTTTTCGGCCTCCCCGGGCACCTGTGTCCGTTTGGGCGCGATCGAATCGATCTCGTCGATGAAGATGATTGCGGGGGCGGCGCGGGTCGCCTCCTCGAACACTTCGCGTAGCCGCTTTTCGCTTTCACCATAGCCGGAGCCCATGATTTCCGGACCGTTGATGGTGAAGAATTCGGCATCGCTTTCGTTCGCAACTGCCTGCGCCAGCCGGGTCTTGCCCGTTCCCGGCGGGCCATGCAGCAGCACCCCCTTGGGCGGATCGACACCGAGACGGGTGAAGAGTTCGGGATAGCGCAGCGGCAATTCCACCATTTCGCGCAAGGCCCGGATCGTGTCCTCCATCCCGCCGACGTCATCGTAATTGACGACGGCGCGGGCATCGCGCGGCTCTTCGAATTCGGTGCGCAGTTCGACTTCGGTGTTGTCGTCAATGTGGACGATTCCCTTGGGGCTGGTCGAATGCACCGAAAGGCGGATCTGCGTCAGCGCATAGGCCGGAGCGCGCAGCAGCTGGCGGACATCGGGCGGCATGTTCTGTACCGGCTGCTGCCCTGTGGTCGCCACCAGATCGCCCGCGACGAGCGGCTTGCGGAAGAAATTGCGCTTCAGTGCCTGTGTCGGCCCTTGCAGTCGCATCTCACGCTGCGCCGGGGCGAACACCACGCGCGTCGCGGGGCGCGATTCGGCAACGCTGATTTCGACATGCTCGCCCGATCCGGCTTCGGCATTGCCGCGTTGAAGCCCGTCGAGGCGGACGACATCGAGCGTGTCGTCTTCCTGATAGGCGGCCATGGCGATTGCGGCGGTTGTGCGCTTCCCCTTGATCTCGACCACGTCGCCTTCGGTAATGCCCAGCTTCTGGAACGCCGATCGCGGCATACGAGCAATGCCTTGACCTGATTCTTCCTGCCGCGCAGGGGCTACTTGCAGGCGCGCAGTGCGGCTCGGGGCGGCAGCGTCGACATCGGCCATTTTCGGATCCTTTGCGCGTGAACTTCGTGAAAGCGTTGACGCGATCTAGCTAAGGTCCGGAATTCCTGATTGCAAATGCCCTCAATCCGCATGGACGGGCATCGCGGTCGCGAATGCCGTTTGCGAAGGGCAGAAAAAAGCCCGGCACAAAGGCCGGGCTTGAAAGTTTGGGAGAGGATGCCTGAAAGGCACGGTCTGATATGATCAGATCGAAAGTTTTGTGCAAGTGCGAAAGCCGCATGATAAATTGCATGATATGCAACATGTGCCGCAAAATCTTTCAGTTTTATGTCGTCCATTGCACATTTAGCAGCCCAATCTTTACTCATTTGCCTATTTTTTATGCATGCTGGCGTTCTTCGGTTTTGCACTGCAGCAAGATGGCAGAGTTTTCACACATGAACGCGGGGTCGTGACAGCGGGGCTTTGAGGGACTAATCAGCGCTTGCCGCCGCGCCTTCCTGGGTGTCCGGGGCGATGCGTCATCCGCGACGCAGAAACGAGACAAGATTGCGAGGATCGCACCCCTAAGATGTCAAAGATATATCCGGATGCCGCCGCCGCTCTCGAAGGCGTAATCGCCAACGACATGCTGATCGCCGCTGGAGGCTTTGGCCTTTGCGGCATTCCCGAACGCCTGCTTGATGCCATTCGCGACAGCGGCGTCACAGGCCTGACTTTCGCCAGCAACAATGCCGGGATCGACAACGAAGGGATCGGCAAGCTGCTGCGCACGCGGCAGGTCAAGAAGATGATTTCATCCTATGTCGGCGAGAACAAGGAATTCGAACGCCAGTTCCTTTCCGGCGAACTGGAAGTCGAATTCTGCCCACAAGGCACCTTGGCAGAGCGGATGCGCGCCGGCGGCGCAGGGATACCGGGTTTCTACACCAAGACCGGCGTGGGAACGCAGGTTGCCGAAGGCAAGGAACACAAGGAATTCCCCGATCAGGACGGCGTCATGTCGACCTATATTCTGGAGCGCGGAATCTTTGCCGATCTGTCGATCGTCAAGGCCTGGAAAGCCGACGAAACCGGCAACCTGATTTTCCGCAAGACCGCGCGCAATTTCAACCAGCCTGCCGCCACTTGCGGCAAGGTGTGTATCGCCGAAGTCGAGGAAATCGTGCCAGCAGGGGCGCTGAACCCCGACGAAGTGCATTTGCCCGGCGTGTTCGTGAACCGGCTGGTCCTGGGCGCGCCCTATGACAAGAAAATCGAATTCCGCACGGTGCGTGAACGGGAGGAAGCATGAACAGCGCGATGGAACGCCAGAAGAAGATCAAGCTCGCGCTTGCCTGCGGGGCGGCCTTTGCCTTGCAGGGCTGCGTCGCGGCGGCATTCCCAATCGTTGCAGGCGGCCTGATGGCAGGCGAAGGGCGCACAGGCGCTGATGACGCAGCCGACAGCGCCGACTCCCCCGCTGTGGCAGCCACTACTGCGGCTGTTGCCGCACCGGCGCCCAGCCAACCCGAGGTAACCGTGGCGACCGCAAGCGCTGCGGTGGCGGCAGTGGAAACGGTCGAAGCCGAGGTTGAAGCTGTCGAAGGGCCGGCTCCAACAATAGTCAATGCCCCAGCGCCGGAACCCGAGCCTGTTCTGGTGGCTGGCGAGCTGGCCGAGATGGCCGAAGCCGAAGAGGCCCCGTCTGCCGCAGCGACCGTCGCCAGCAGCATGAGCGCGCTCGAACGTGTTCCAGCCCTTGCCACAATGACAGCCGCTCCGGCTGCGCCAGCACCAGCGCCGACACCAGCACCAGCACCGACGCCGATGCCAGTTGCTCCGCCTCCGGCTCCAGCTCCGGCTCAGACTGTTGCCATCGCACCCGCGCCCGTTCCGGCAACGACCTCCGCTGCGGTTCCTGCCGTGTCCGAAGCAGCTGTTCCGCGCACCCGTGCCGAAGCACCAGCCGCAGGCGGTCTGGTCGCCGTGCCGAGCGCCGCTCCGGCGACAGCGGGCGGCACCTTTTTCGATCCGTTCTTCAGCTATGCATCCTCACCCGAGTTCCTGATGCAACCGGGAACCGGCCCGGATCGGGCATCGGCAGTCTTGATCGATGCAACCGCGCTCCGACCCGACCGAATGGAATGCGCGCAAAGCACGTCCACCGTCCTGATCGATCTCGATCCGAAGGGCGAAGACCTGCTCCCGGTCGATATAACCAGCGCATCACCGGCGCTCGCTCAGCGACTGGCGGAATTGCGGCGCAAGGGCGTGGCGATCGCCTGGATTTCGGGCCTGGCTGCGGACAAGGAAAACGAGATCCGCATCGCCCTTTTCCGTTCCGGTCTCGATCCGCTCGGGACCGACGACGTGCTGCTGATGCGATCGTCTGACGAACGCAAGCAGCTGCGCCGCGATCAACTGGCGCAGACTTCCTGCCTGATCGCGATAGCCGGCGATAAACGTTCGGACTTCCATGAATTGTTCGACTACCTGCTCAATCCAGCTGATGCGCGCGCGCTCGAACCGATGATCGGGGAAGGCTGGTTCCTGATCCCGACCCCGCTGCTTTCCGAAAGGGCCCGATAATGACCGCACAAGCCGCAGGATGGACCCGCGATCAAATGGCTGCGCGTGCGGCCAAGGAATTGCGCGATGGCTATTACGTCAATCTGGGCATCGGCATCCCGACACTGGTGGCCAACCACATTCCAGAAGGAATGCTGGTGACGCTGCAGAGCGAGAACGGGATGCTGGGCATCGGCCCGTTTCCCTATGATGACGAGGTTGATCCCGATCTGATCAACGCGGGCAAGCAGACCATCAGCGAATTGCCGCACAGCGCCTATTTCGACAGCGCAACAAGCTTTTCGATGATCCGCGGAGGGCACATCGACCTTACTGTGCTGGGCGCGATGGAAGTGGCCGAGAACGGCGATATCGCCAACTGGATGATTCCCGGCAAGATGATCAAGGGCATGGGCGGCGCGATGGATCTTGTCGCCGGGGTCAAGAAAATCATCGTGGTGATGGATCACACTGCCAAGGACGGTTCGCCCAAGTTCATTCCCGAATGCACATTGCCGCTGACGGGCGCGGGCGTGGTCGACATGATCATTACCAACCTTGCAGTGTTCAAACGTCCGGAGAAAGGCGCTGCTTTCCAGCTGATCGAACTGGCGCCGGGGGTGAGCGAGGCTGATATCGCCGCCAGCACCACCGCGCGTTACGAAGTGGCGCTGGAGCACGCCTGATCCATGTGGCTGGCGACCCCGCGCAATCCTCGGTCGCCGCTGGCCGGGCTGAAGGTGGTAGAGCTGGCACGGGTGCTGGCCGGGCCGTTCTGCGGTCAGATCCTTGCCGATCTGGGCGCGGATGTAATCAAGGTTGAAAGCCCCGAAGGCGATGGCACACGGCAATGGGGCCCGCCCTGGGTCGAGCGTGTGGGTGCCGATGGCAAGACCCGCCGGGAAGCCGCCTATTACCACGCCTGCAATCGCGGAAAGCGGTCAATAGTCGCCGATTTCAAGAACGACGCCGATCTGGAACGGGTGAAGGGCCTAATCGCGGGTGCCGATGTCCTGATCGAGAACTTCAAGACCGGCAGTCTTGCGAAGTTCGGGCTGGATTACGAAGCTGTTGCAGCCACCAATCCGGGGCTGGTCTACTGTTCGATCACGGGCTTTGGGCAGACAGGTCCAAGGGCGCATGAAGCCGGATATGATTTCGTGCTTCAGGGCATGAGTGGCTTCATGTCGCTGACCGGCGACCCCGAAGGTTATCCGGTGAAGATGGGGATTTCGATTTCCGACCTTTCAACCGGCGTTTGGGCGGCAAACGGCATTCAGGCGGCCTTGCTTCAGCGTGTGCGCACGGGGATGGGCCAGCATGTCGACATGAGCCTGATGGACTCCTCAGTGGCTTTGCTTGCCAATCAGGCGACCTATTATTTCACGACCGGCGACAATCCCCCGCGCATGGGCAATGCCCACGCGCAGGTTGCGCCCTATGGCGTCTTTCCGGTGAGTGACGGACACGTGATCCTGGCTCCGGCAAACGACGGACTGTTTCACAAGCTGATGGATGTGCTGGGCTTGAGCCATTTGTCGTCCGACCCGCGCTTCGAAAGGAATGGCGACAGAACGGCAAACGCAAAGGCGCTGGATGCCGAAATTGCGATGGCAACGGCGGGTTGGACGAAGCAAGGTCTGCTCGAAGCCTGTCATGCAGCGGGCGTTCCGGGAGGACCGATCAACCGGTTGGACGAGGTGTTTGCCGATCCGCAGGTACTGGCGCGCGGGTTGAGGGTCGATCTGGGCGGAATGCCGGGTGTGCGCAGTCCCTTTACATTCTCGGATGCCGAACTGGCGTTCGATCGGCCATCGCCGATGCTGGGCGAAGACGACTAGGCGAGCAAGCGCGCTCCCGCCCGCCACAACCGTTCAAACGGCCCCTGTCCGAACCTTGTAAGCCACACGGGTGACCACAGGAGCATCGCGACAACCGGCACAAGGCTGAGCGCGAAAGCTTCGCTCCGGCTGACCGATCCGAACAGGCCAAGCCCCCAGCCGGCAAAGATCGCGCCGAAAATCACCGAAGTCATCAGGTAGTTCGTAAGCGAGAGCCTGCCCACCGCCGCGAGCCGCACGGTGAGGGCTCCTCCGGGCGCGAAGAACGCCATTGCCAGTGCGGCATAGGCAAGGCCCAGCAGGGTGTCGAAAGGAGCGGAAATCAGCAGAGTTGAAGCGCCTGCGACGGCTCCGGAAAAATCGCTTTGCGCGGTCCACCACACCAGCGCCAGCAATCCGGGTATCGCGACCAGGGCGCAAACCGCTGCAAGACGTTGCAACAGATAAGTGCGCCACTCGCCCGCCAGCATCCGTTGCTTCCACAGCCCCATGCCCAAGGTCATCGCGGCGAGGTTGAGCGGCAGCGATCCGCTGATGGCGACAATTTGTTGCGGTATGCTGTTGAGCCTTCGCAGGACACGCTCCGAGAAGCCTTCTGCGCCGATCGAAAGCGAATAACGGATGGCAGCTTCGTCGCGGCCGAAATTGCGCTCTGCGAACAGGGCGGCATCGCTCGTGGTGAGCCCGTTGAGGTGATCGAGAACAGCACCTCCGAACATTACCAGCCCTGCCCCGGAATGAAGCACCACCAGGCCGATAGCGATCGCATAGAGTTCGCGCGCCGAAAGGTGGGCAAGCAGTGGCAGGGCCAATCCGGCCAGCGCGTAGGCACGAAGCACGTCATTGCTGGCCACAAGCACGGCATGCACCAGTCCGATGCCAAACAGCACCGCCATGCGCGCGAAATGCGCCTGCCATTTGCGCGACTGGCTGCGCTCGATCAGGATCAGGCATCCTGCACCAAACAGCATGGCGAACAGGGTGCGGAATTTGTCTTCGACGAAAACGAAGCTGGCGGCCCAGATCAGACGATCGATCGCGCTCGCTTCACCAATGCCCGGCCCCCAGGCCATCGGATTGTAATAGGACTGGCCCGGCATCGCAAAAACCAGCACATTCATCCAGACGATACCGATCACGGCCACGCCGCGAAGCGCGTCCAGTTCGATGATTCTGCCGGGGTGCGTGCCGGGGGTTTCCATTCCCGGCACTCTACCAGATCAGGCCAGCGCTGCCTTCAAATCTTCGATCAGATCGGTCCGTTCCCACGGGAAGAAATCGCCCTCGGCCGTGCGGCCGAAATGGCCATAGGCCGCGCTCTTGCGATAGATCGGTTTGTTCAGACCCAGATGCGTACGGATCCCGCGCGGGGTCAGCCCGCCCAGCTTGGCGATGCTCTTGATCGCGTCTTCGATTCCAGCATCGGTCACGCCTTCGGCGCAAGTGCCATGAGTATCGACATAGAGCGACAGCGGCTCGGACACGCCGATCGCATAGGCAATCTGGATCGTGCAGCGCGTGGCCAGACCCGCCGCTACAACATTCTTCGCCAGATAGCGGGTGATATAGGCCGCGCTGCGATCAACCTTTGTCGGGTCCTTGCCGCTGAAAGCACCGCCACCGTGGGGGCTTGCACCGCCGTAAGTGTCGACGATGATCTTGCGGCCGGTAAGCCCCGCGTCGCCATCAGGACCGCCGATCACGAAGCTTCCGGTCGGATTGATGTGCCAGATCGTTTGGTCAGAGAGGAACCCTTCCGGCAGGATCGCCGAGACAACGCCTTTCACATAGGACTTGAGCTCGGCTTCCTTCTCGCCCTGATCGTAGCCTTCGGCGTGCTGGGTGCTGACCACCACCGCCATGCAGGCGACCGGCTTGCCGTTCTCGTAGCGCAGCGTGACCTGGCTCTTGGCGTCGGGCTCAAGGAAGGGCGCAGCACCGGAATGGCGATCCTTCGCCAGCTGCTCGAGAATCTTGTGACTGTAATCCAGCGTTGCTGGCATCAGGTCGGGGGTTTCGTCACAGGCAAAGCCGAACATGATGCCCTGGTCACCCGCGCCTTCATCCTTGTTCGAACCATCGGCACCGGCATCGACGCCTTGCGCGATATGCGCGGATTGGCCGTGCAGGTGGTTTTCAAAAGTAAGCGTCTTCCAGTGGAAGCCATCCTGCTCGTAACCGATGTCCTTCACCGTCTTGCGCACCACGCGTTCAATCTCGTCGCGCGCACCGGGGGCCCAGTAACCGTTGAACTTCCAGTCCTCGTTCTTGTCGTCATACATCGGCTTGCAGCGGATTTCGCCGGACAGGACGACGCGCTGCGTGGTGGTCATGGTTTCGCAGGCAACGCGGGCCTCCGGGTCCTTCGCCAGCATCAGATCGACGATTGCGTCCGAAATCTGATCCGAAACCTTGTCCGGATGCCCTTCGGAAACGCTTTCGGAAGTGAAGAGATAGTCGCTGCGCATGAGGATCGAGGCCTTTCGCTGTCCATTTCAAGGCCCCTTATGCAGATATAAGGAAACCTTTATGTCTATTGCAAGAGCCCTAGCTGCGCGCGCCTCGCAGCGCAAGCAATCTTGGCAAGCCAAGCCCCGACAGCGCGAGCAAGGCAGCCCACGCCAGCGGTAAAGCGTTTCCCGCCTGCGCAAAAAGCGTTGGGGCTTTCGCGACCGGGATACGGCCTTCGATTTTGTCGGACATGCCTGTTGCGATGTGCTGACGGACAATCCCGTTCGCGTCGATCACCGCGCTGATCCCGGTGGTGGTCGACCGCAAGACCGGTAGCCCTTCCTCGATCGCACGCATCCGCGCCTGCGCGAGATGTTGCGGCGGCCCCCAGCTCCCGAACCAGCCATCGTTGGACGGATTGAAGAGATAATCGGGCCGATTGCCGCGATCGACGACCTGGCCGGAAAACACGATCTCGTAGCAGATCTGCACCCCGGCCTTGCCGTGTTCACCCAGATCGAGTGTCTGCGGCCCCGGCCCCGGAATATACGGAATGGTACCGGCGGTCAGCCGGGACAGCCCGATGAGGCCAAGGTACTGTTCCATAGGCAGATATTCGCCATAGGGGACCAGATGCGCCTTGGCATAGTGATGGGTGATTGCGCCCTCACCATCCATCCCTATTACGGAATTGCGCGCACTTATCGCGGCGAGGCTTCCGTCTTCACGAGGGCCGATGTTGAGGTTCACCACGCCTGCCAACAGAGTGGATTGCGCGCCAATGGTGCGTGCGATGCGATCACGAGCAAATTGCGGATCGGCACCCGCCGTCATCGCGCGATAATACCGCTCGGGATAGCCGTCTTCGAGATAGTCGGGGATCGCGCTTTCGGGCCACAACACCAGCCGGGACTGGTCGTTGCTCTCCATCGTCAGAGCAGCCGTGCGCTGGAACTGCTCTTCGAATTTGGAGGCGTCGTTGATCTCGTCCTGCGGAATGAGAGGCTGCACAAGGGTGTAGCGAATTTCGGTTGAATCACTCGATCGAAGCTGAACCAGCATCGGCGCGGTAATGATGGCCGCCAATCCGCCCAAAGCAATGAGCTGGCGGCCAAATGTGCGTTGCGGGATTGTAACACCTGTCCACACTGACGTCGCCATCAGAACTGCAAGGCCGGAAAGCCCATAGGTGCCTGTCCAGGGCAGAAAACGCGCCCAGCCGGCATATTCCCATCCCCCCAGCAGCATCAGCCCCAATGGCGGCCATGGATATCCGGTAAAGACCCAGCTGCGCAGCCATTCGGTTACGATCCACGCCGCGGCGAAGACCAGTCCGAACGCCAAGGGTCCGGCGCGTCTTGCCAAGAGGTGTGCAGCCAATGCAGCCAGAGCCGGATACCACGCAAGATAGATGCACAGCAGCGGCACCGCGAGCCAACCCAGCCATTCAGGCATATTGGCCTGATAGGTAAAGGCAGTGGCAATCCAGTTGTTCGCGAGCGTCAGATGCGCCCAGCCAAACAGCCACCCCCGACCCAGTGCCGCCCGCCAGTCCGGCGCATCAAAGATGAGCCAGACGAGCCCGGCAACGCTCAACAGCCCGATCGGCCATGCGTGGATCGGCGGATAGCCTGTTGCCGCCGTCAACCCGAGCAGCAACGCAAGCAGCTTTGGATGCCGCCGCGCGGTTTCAGCGAATTGCTCCAGCCGATCGGTCATGAATCAACCCTTGGGCCGGCGCCTTCAGCGATCACCCAACTGCTTCGAGTGCGTCATCACCGTCGTCGGCTGCGGCGCTGATCGAAGGTGGCAGCACCGAGGAATCGAATTCTCCGGAAGCCTCGTCATCATCACGCGATTTGCGCCCACGCGAATTGCGGCGTGGCTTTTCGTCCTGATCTTCGGCCTTGGGCTTGCGCTGGCGACGCTTGGGCTTGGGAGCTTCCTCTTCGCCGTCGTCATCATCATCGTAGGCTTCACCTTCGATGCCCTGTTCGCCTTCGTCTGCCGAGCTGTTGTCCTGATCATCCCGGCGCGAGCGCGAGCGGCGCTTGTCACGCTTGGGGTTGTCACGACGGTTCTCGACTTCGTCTTCGTCGTCACCGTCATCGTTCGACTGACCGCGATCATCGTTGCGCTTGGCGCGGGCTTCGTCCTGCCGCGCCTTGTTGTCGGCGATCACGCGGAAGTAATGATCGGCAAACTGCAGGTAATATTCGGCCTGAACCCGGTCGCCATTGTGCTGCGCGTCCTGAGCAAGCTTCTTGTACTTGTCGAGAAGCTGCGGCGCATTGCCGCGCGCCCGGCTGTCAATCCGGTTCTGATTGCCTCCACCGCCCTGGTTGTTGCGGTTTCCGCGACCGCGGCGACGATTGTTACGATTGTTATTCAAAGGAAATTTATCCTCATCCGTGGCCAGGGCGCGTTTTCAATGGTGCGCCTGAACAGCCCGTGGACCCCGATTTCGACCCTCTCTGACAACACGCGCAGTCATGCACGCGTGTCCGCCCAGCGTGAGACCGGTGGGATGACCCAAACGGTCAGATAAAGCGGTAATTCGGAGCTTGACCTCGTCGATCTGCGCAAAGGGCCCCTCGACAGGTCTGATTCGACAGCTAGCGAGCCGCAAAGCATTTGCCAAGCCCTAGCGGCATTTTCGTTACCAAAGAACCACAGCGCGTGGCCTTTTTGCAAGATCATGGCGGATTTCACTATTGAAACCCGCAGCTTGCGCGAGATTTTCAACCGCACCGGCCTGTGTGTGGCCGATTTCAAGAATGGCAATGCCTTCCGGATTCAGCAGCTCACGCATTTGCGGGATTATGGCGCGGTAATCGTCCAGCCCCTCAGGCCCCGCGAACAGCGCACTGGCCGGCTCAAAACCGCGCACATCGAGATCAAGTTCTGCCTCCTGCTCGACATAGGGCGGATTGCACAGGATCAGATCAAAGGTGCCCAGGTCATCGCTCCAGCCCGGCTGGTGCCAGTTTCGAAGCGAGAACTCGATCCGGTCCGGCGCAACGCCCAGATTTATCGCATTGCGCCGCGCGATCTCCAGCGCGCCTTCAGAGGCATCAATCCCGATCCCGCTTTGAGCATTCAGTTCGAGCATCGCCGTCAGCAGCAAGCAGCCGGATCCGGTGCCGAGATCAAGCAAACGCGCTGCCTTCGGCGTCTGTTCAAGCGCGGCCTCGATCAACGTCTCGCTGTCAGGGCGCGGGATCAACACGTCGGGCGATACAGCAAAGGAGCGACCGTAGAATTCGGCGCTTCCAAGGATATAGGCGACAGGCTCATGCGCGGCGCGGCGGGCGACCAGTTCGTCAAAATGGTCGAGGTTGCCGATCAGCACTTCGTTCATGCCGCGCAGCAGCAGTTGCGATCGCGTGGTGCCGACCGCGTGGGCCATCAGCAATTCTGCGTCGAGGCGGGGGGTGTCGCTACTTGCGGCAAGCCGCCCCGTCGCCTCACGCAGCTTTTCGCCGACGGTCATTCCGCCCCCACTACTCACTCAAGGCCGCCAGCCGCTTGCCCTCGTCCTCGGCGATCAGCGCGTCGACCACTTCGGCAAGGCCCGGCCCGGCAAGCACTTCCTCCAGCTTGTGCAGCGTCAGTCCGATGCGGTGATCGGTCACGCGGCCTTGGGGGAAGTTGTAGGTGCGGATGCGTTCGGAACGGTCGCCGCTGCCGACCATCGCCTTGCGCGCCTCGGCCTCAGCCCCCTGCGCCTCGTCGCGCATCTTTTCGTACAGGCGCGAACGCAGCACCTGCATCGCCTTTTCGCGGTTCTTGTGCTGGCTGCGACCGTCCTGGCAAGTCACCACCAGCCCTGTCGGCAAGTGTGTGATGCGAACCGCGCTATCGGTGGTGTTGACGTGCTGACCGCCCGCCCCGCTGGCGCGATAGACGTCAATCGCGAGATCCTTGTCCTCGATCTGCACGTCAACCTCGTCAGGTTCGGGCAGCACAGCGACGGTCGCAGCGGAGGTGTGAATGCGCCCGCCGCTTTCGGTGACAGGGACGCGCTGCACGCGGTGGACGCCGCTTTCAAACTTCAACTTTGCAAAAACGCCCGTGCCAGTGACGTTGGCGACGATTTCCTTGAACCCGCCGACTTCGCTTGCGCTGATGCTCACCGGCTCGACGTGCCAGCCCTGTTCGGCGGCGAAGCGTTCGTACATGCGGTAAAGATCGCCCGCGAACAGCGCCGCCTCATCGCCGCCGGTTCCGGCGCGGATTTCGAGCATGGCGGGTTTGCTGTCGGCACTATCGCGCGGCAGCAGCGCAATGGCGAGCGCGCGTTCCCGTTCAGGCAGAGCCTCGCGCAGTTCCGCCAGCTCTTCTTCCGCCATCGCCTTCATTTCCGGGTCGGCGAGCATTTCTTCGAGCCCGGCGATTTCCTCGCGCATGGCTTTCACCTGGGCGGCGGCCTTTGCCACCGGCTCCAGCTCGGCATAATCGCGGCTGGCCTTCACGAAGGCATCGCCTTCGAGCGTGCCAGACGCCATCCGCGCTTCGAGCTCGGCGAAGCGATGGGCGATCTGATCAAGGCGTGTGGCGGGGATTTGCATCACAGAATTCTTTCTACGTCATTCCCGCGCAGGCGGGAATCCAGCTTGTTTGGGTGACCGCCGCAGAGGGCAGCTGGATCCCCGCCTCCGCGGGGAAGACGAAGCTAGGATTCAGCGGCCAATAATCTGTCCATGATCTGGGAGGTACTTTCATGGAGCCCTTGATCATGCCCTCGCGCCGAACCGACCAACTTGCCGCCTTCACGGCGCACGACATAGATAATCGCAGCGCCAGATTTGGCAGCCTTGTCATATCGTTTGCGCGGCGAGCCGGTATCAAATGCTTCAACCGAGAGTGCCTCATCGCGAAGCGCGCGCATAGATCGCGCCGTAAAATCAGAAAGCCCGTCCGCTTCGATCACTAGCGCAACATCGGCCCAGTCATTCTCACAAGTGCCCACCAGCATGGCCAGCCGCTCGATCCCCGCGGCCCAACCCACTGCCGGCGTCGGCGCGCCGCCGAGCGATTCCATCAGCCCGTCATACCGCCCGCCACCGAGCACTGTGCTTTGCGAGCCGAAGCGCGAGGCTGCCTTGCTGCCTTCGTCAGGCACGAATTCGAAGGCCGTGTGGCGGTAGTAGTCGAGCCCGCGCACGAGGCTTTCGGCGCGCGTCCACTTCACGCCTGCTGCATCAAGCCCGCTGGTCACTTGTTCGAAAAACGCCAGCGCCTCGTCCGACAGATACTGGTCAATCTTGGGTGCATCGGCGACGAACACGCGATCACGCGGGTCCTTGCTGTCGAGGATGCGCAGCGGGTTTTTCTCCAGCCGCTCCTGCGAATCCTCGGACAGATCGCCCTTCACCTTTCCGAAATAGTCGATCAGCCCGGCGCGCCACGCCTCTCGGCTGTCGGCATCGCCCAGCGTGTTGAGGTGCAAGGTCACGCCTTCGATCCCCAGTTCCTTCAGCAACTGGTCGGCCATCGCCAGGAGTTCGACGTCTGCTTGTGGTTCCCCAGCGCCGATGATTTCGGCGTCGATCTGGTGGAACTGGCGATAGCGGCCCTTTTGCGGACGCTCGTAGCGGAACAGCGGGCCGTGCGTCGCAACCTTCAGCGGCGCGTGCTGCTGCCAGCCGTTCGTCAGGAAAGCGCGTGCGATCCCGGCGGTGAATTCCGGTCGCAGCGTCAGCGAATCCCCGCCGCGATCCTCGAAGGAATACATTTCCTTCGATACCACATCGGTCGTCTCGCCGATTGCGCGGCTGAACACCTCGGTCTTTTCGAACACGGGCATTTCGACCCGGCGAAACCGGTACAGCTTGCGCACGCGTTCGAATGTCTCGACCACGAAGGCGAAGGCTTCCGCATCGGCGCCGAAAATGTCCTGGGTGCCGCGAATGGCTTTTGGCGTGTTCTTGCTCATGGCTGTCCTGTGTTTTGGGCGCAGTTAGGCTAAGGTCGACCTTGCCGCAATATCGAGAGGAAGCTATCGGCGCGTTCAAGCCTTTGGGAGAGGGGCACCAGACACAGACAGGAACCCCGTTTATGCGTATCGACAAGATCCCGACCGGCAACAATCCGCCCGACGACCTCAATGTCATCATCGAAGTTCCCACCGGGGGCGAGCCGGTGAAATACGAATTCGACAAGGAATCGGGCGCGCTGTTTGTGGACCGTATCCTGCACACGCCGATGCGGTATCCGGCGAACTACGGTTTTGTGCCCCACACCCTTTCGCCCGATGGCGACCCGCTGGACGCGCTGGTGATCGCCCGTTCGCCCTTCATTCCCGGATGCGTGGTGCGTTCACGCCCAATCGGCGTGCTCAACCTCGAAGACGAGCATGGCGGCGATGAAAAGCTCATCTGCGTGCCGGTGGACACGACTTTTCCGTATTATTCAGATGTCGGCGAAACGAAGGATCTGCCTTCAATTATCATGCAGCAGATCGAGCACTTCTTTACCCACTACAAGGATCTCGAAGCTGAAAAGTGGGTGCGTGTCGGCAAATGGGGTGACCGAGCAGAAGCACGCCAGATCGTGACGGAAGCGATTGAACGCGCGGCTAACGCCAAGGCTGCGGGCTAAAGGAGCGCCTTCAGAATGCCTGTGAGCGCGAGCGGCAGGCAGATCGCCATGAGCCACAAGCCGATGGCATCGCGGCGAAAGGCGGCGGCATAGCCCATGTCTGCCGCCTGTTCGTCCGAAAGTCCGGCCCAGCGTTTTTCGAACCAGCGACAGGCCGGAATGATGGCTGCGACAAGTATGATGAGCGCCATGTAGGGCAGGATCGAGGAGAAGCCCTGGCTGAGCGCCTTGACGGTCAGGAAAATCTGCAAGCCGGTATAGACCAGCAGGGCGTAGGCGACATGATCGCTCATAGACTTGCGCCAGTCACGCGCTCTTGCGGCCCCGTGGTGCTGGTGTGACAGCTCTTTCATCAATCCGCTCCCCAACGGTTTGTGTGTGGCGAGAGTATCTCAAAACCACCGATCCGTTGCAAGCATTGTAACCATAACGAAATATAGTTGCACAGCGCGCAACCGACGCGGCTCAAGCAGCGGGAAACATGCGGATTTCCCCGCGAGAGAGGTGCTCGCTCCAGATTTGCTGCAAAAATCTTGCCAAAATCGGCATGAAATCCACACACTCGCCCTTTCATGAGACAGCCACTTTGCTAAGGCTTGTCTCGATGAGCGAGTCTCCCTCTCTTAAAGAACCGGCGAACGCCATGACGGGCGCACCCGCGGATGCAACCGCGCCGCTTCCGGATGGCGGCCTTGAAGTCATCTCGATCGCCAAGAGCTATGACAAGCGCGCGGTGCTGACCGACATTTCGCTCACCGTGGCGAAGGGTGAAGTGCTCGGCCTGCTCGGCCCCAATGGTGCGGGCAAGACGACCTGCTTCTATTCCATCATGGGTCTGGTGAAGCCCGATTCGGGGCGCATCCTGATGGATGGCGAGGACGTGACCAACCTGCCGATGTATCGGCGCGCCATTCTGGGGCTTGGCTATTTGCCACAGGAAACCAGCATCTTTCGCGGCATGACCGTTGAACAGAATATCAATTGCGTGCTCGAAATGGTCGAACCCGATCCGCAGACACGTGCGCAGGAACTGGAGCGGCTGCTGGGAGAATTCGGCCTGACCCGGCTGCGCGAAAGCCCCGCGATGGCGCTTTCGGGTGGTGAACGACGGCGCTGCGAAATCGCGCGCGCGCTGGCGGCGAAACCTTCAATCATGTTGCTCGACGAGCCCTTTGCTGGGATCGATCCGCTTTCGATCAGCGATATCCGCGATCTTGTGAAGGACCTGAAGCGGCGCGGCATCGGCGTGCTGATCACCGATCACAACGTGCGCGAGACGCTCGATATCGTTGACCGCGCCTGCATCATCTATGGCGGACAGGTGCTGTTTGCGGGCACGCCGCAGGCGCTGGTTGCGGACGAAAACGTAAAGCGGCTTTATCTCGGGGAGAGCTTTACGCTCTAGCGGTTGCTGCGATGGCTCTTGGTCCACGCCTCGATCTACGCCAATCGCAGCAATTGGTGATGACGCCGCAACTGCAGCAGGCGATCAAGCTGCTGGCGGCATCCAATCTCGAAATCGAAACCTTTATCGGCGACGCGCTGGAAGCCAATCCGCTGCTCGAGGCTGGCGCTTTGTCGCAGGATCGGGATGGTCCGGAAGGCGACGGCAACGACATACCCCGCGATGAATTCACCGCAGACCAGTTGATTGCGCTGGGTCAGGGCGAAGGCGATGCGCCGCTCGATCTTGATCCTTCCTCGCTCGATACCGATCGCGACACGGGCGACGGAATGTCCGCATCCGACGCGGAATGGGGTAGCGCCAGCCGGTCCGCGGGCGGCGAGGACTTGCCCGATCTGGCCGAGACACGCGCCGGGGAAATCTCGCTGAGTGAGCATCTCGAGGCACAGATCGGCGCACTGGCGGTCAATCCCAAAGAGGCATTCTGCGCACGCCATATCGTCGGCCTGCTCGACGATGCCGGCTATCTGTCGGCCGATCTGCGCGAGATCGCCTATGATCTTGGCATCACGCTTGACGAGGCCGAGGATGCGCTCACCGTGGTCCAGATGTGCGATCCCAGCGGAGTGGGTGCGCGCAGCCTTGCCGAATGCCTCGAAATCCAGGCGCGCGAGGCAAACCGCTATGATCCCTGCATGGCCGCGCTGCTGGACAATCTCGAATTGCTGGCCAAGGGCGAAGTCGCCCGGCTAAAACGGTTGTGCAATGTCGATGACGAGGACTTCGCGGACATGCTGCGTGAATTGCGCAGCTACGATCCCAAGCCCGGCCTCGCATTCCTGCCCTCATCATCTGAGGCGGTGATCCCCGATGTGCTGCTGGTGAACAACGCGGCCGGGGGTTGGGACATCACGCTCAACGAAGAAACGCTGCCGCGCCTGATCGTCAATCGCAGTTATTACGTCGAGCTGAGCGCGGGCTCACCCGATCCCGAGGCGCAAAACTGGCTCAAGGAAAAGCTCGCTGATGCGCATTGGCTGATCCGCGCGCTCGACCAGCGGCAAAAGACGATCCTGAAGACCGCAGCCGAAATCGTGAAGCAGCAGGACGGCTTCTTCCGCCACGGTGTATCGCATCTGCGCCCGCTGACACTGCGCGAGGTGGCTGAGAAGATCGAGATGCACGAAAGCACCGTCAGCCGGGTGACCAGCAACAAATACCTGCATTGCGAACGCGGCTGCTTCGAATTGAAGTATTTCTTCACCAGCGGCGTGGGATCGAGCGATGGAGAAGGTGCGTCGTCCGAAGCGATCAAGGCGCGGATCAGGGCGCTGATCGACGCTGAAGACCCCAAGAAGGTGCTGTCCGACCAGAAGCTGGTCGACCTGCTGCAGGAGGAAGGCTTCGACCTCGCCCGGCGCACGGTGGCAAAATATCGCGAGGCTATCGGCCTCGGCTCAAGTTCCGAGCGACGGCGGCAGAAGAAGCTCAATTCCCTCTGATCTGCATCACAAAGAAGCCTGCGCGGCGCCAGAGCCGGCTAGGTAGAAACCCCCGCGACTCGTGGAGTCAGGCCGGTTTACGCTAAATTAACCTTTTCCGTTCAGACCTTGTGTGGTTAATACAAGGCAACTCCTCTTAGCGAGGGGTTACCGCACTGAACATGTCCACCATGTGGGGCAACTAGGGGACCAGCAATGCGAGTGCTGTTGATTGAGGACGAGCCGACAACCGCGAAGGCTATCGAGCTCATGCTCACTACCGAAGGATTTAACGTCTATTCGACCGATCTCGGCGAAGAAGGCCTCGATCTGGGCAAGCTGTATGATTACGACATCATCCTGCTCGACCTGAACCTGCCGGATATGCATGGCTATGACGTGCTCAAGAAGCTGCGCGTTGCCAAGGTGCAGACCCCGGTCCTGATCCTTTCGGGTATAGCCGAAATGGCCAGCAAGATCCGCTCGTTCGGCTTTGGTGCCGACGATTACGTGACCAAACCCTTCCACCGCGAAGAGCTGGTCGCCCGCATTCACGCCGTGGTGCGTCGTTCGAAGGGCCACAGCCAGTCGATCATCCGTACCGGCAAGCTGGCGGTGAACCTCGATGCGAAAACAGTCGAAGTCGACGGCGCCCGAGTTCACCTCACCGGCAAGGAATATGCGATGCTTGAGCTGCTCTCGCTTCGCAAGGGCACCACGCTGACCAAGGAAATGTTCCTCAACCACCTGTATGGCGGGATGGACGAGCCGGAACTGAAGATCATCGACGTCTTCATCTGCAAGCTGCGCAAGAAATTGAGCCATGCTTGCGGCGGTGAAAACGGCTCTGTTGCAAACTCTGATGCGGTTGCCAAGGTTGGGCCCTTGGATTGGTAAGGTCAGTTGTGATGGACGATTTCAAAGGGCGGCATTTTACCGGCGAGGTCATCCTATGGGCGGTCCGC
>Ga0189284_100334_pt1 | contig 32634 bp, 26 predicted proteins | sample N32C7minimetaG_FD_130314 | JGI IMG/M metagenome (GOLD analysis project Ga0189284, IMG submission 130314) | Marine microbial communities from the Costa Rica Dome - N32 C7 mini metaG | ecosystem: Environmental > Aquatic > Marine > Oceanic > Photic zone | place: Costa Rica: the Eastern Pacific...
AGGAACATCGCGCCGAAGAAATCACCAGGCCATCGGCAAGGTCTCTTTCCGATACAGCTACAGCGCCGATCAGCTTGTCGAGTGCGTTATGGCGCCCGACATCCTCGCGCAACGAGAGTATGTTTCCTTCAAGGTCAGCGAATGCCGCGGCATGCGCAGCACCTGTCCGCCGATTGAGTTCCTGATGGTTGTGCATCGCACCAATCGCTGCGAACACGCAGACAGGCGTGATAGGCTCATGCTCTGCGACACGCGGCAAAGGCTTGGCCAAGGCCTCAAGATTTTCGATACCGCACAGCCCGCAGGAACTTTCAGCAACTCTCGTTCGCACCCGTTCCGACAATTGCTCGATGCCAAGACCCGCCAATTGCGTCCGTGCGATGATGCCCTTGTCGGTATCTGCAATAGCGATGTGTTCAATCATCGCTGGTTCGGATACGAGACCTTCGGTCAAAGCAAATCCCCGGACAAAATCCTCCAGATCAGCCGGGGTTGCCATCATCACGGCATAAGCAAGACCGTTAAATTCCAGCGCGACGGGAACCTCAGGCACCCACTCGCGTGTGATCTTGCGCGTGCTGCCATCGGACAGCACTTCAGTAACGGTTTCAAGCGACGCGATGACCGGCCTCTTCTGCAAGATGCGCGATGGCGGCGCGGGCGAGAGAACTGAAGCCGCAATCGGGCTCGGAAAGGAGATTGAAGGCTGCCTCCTTCATCCGCGGGTCCCAAAACAACCGGATGTGTTCTGCAGTGCCGGCGACAGCGGCATCTTCGCCTCGCGCCTTCAGATTGCGCGCAATCTGATTGGCCATTCGAACCACGGCTTCGCCTGTCTCACTCATTCGGCAGGCTCGGACTGTTGATCTGCGATCCGCCGGGAGCGCTCGGAGAGATCCTGATAAGCGGCCTGCCAATCCGTTGGTCCGTTGGACGGCGTTACCTGAACGGCGGTGACCTTGTACTCGGGGCAATTGGTGGCCCAATCGGAGAACTCGGTCGTCACAACATTGGCCTGCGTCGCGGGGTGGTGAAAGGTCGTGTAGACAACCCCCGGAGCAACCCGATCCGTGATTGTAACGCGGAGCGTGGTCTCCCCTGTACGGCTGGCCAGCCTGGTCCAGTCCCCTTCTTTCAGCCCGCGGTTTTCTGCGTCAATCGGATGCATCTCCAGCAGATCTTCCTCATGCCAGGCGGAGTTGGCCGTACGCCGGGTCTGCGCACCAACGTTGTATTGGCTCAGCACGCGCCCGGTCGTGAGCAAGAGCGGAAAGCGCGGTCCGGTTTTCTCGTCAGTTGGGACATAGTCCGTGATCACGAACTTGCCTTTGCCGCGCACAAACCCATCGACATGCATGATCGGGCTGCCCTCCGGTGTTGCGTCGTTGACAGGCCATTGCAGTGAACCCTTCTCTTCCAGCAATTGCCACGAAAGCCCTGCAAAGGTTGGCGTCAGGCGTGCAATCTCGGCGAGAATTTCGGAGGAATGCTGATAATCCCAGTCAGCGCCAAGTGCTTTCGCCAGCAGTTGCGTCACCTGCCAATCCTCATAGCCATTGGCAGGCTCCATCACTTTGCGCACCGGTTGGATACGCCGCTCTGCATTGGTGAAAGTTCCGTTCTTTTCGAGGAATGTCGAACCCGGCAGAAAAACATGTGCGTAATTGGCGGTCTCGTTGAGGAAAAGGTCGTGCACGATAACGCATTCCATCGCTGCAAGCCCGGCGGAAACGTGCTTCGTGTTAGGATCGGATTGCAGAATATCCTCGCCCTGAATGTAGATCGCCTTGAAGCTTCCATCGATGGCCGCATCGAGCATGTTGGGAATGCGCAGGCCCGGCTCTGGTTCGATTGGCGTTCCCCATTCCGTTTCAAACTGCCCCCGCGCCTGCTCGTCAGAGACATGCCGATAACCGGGCAGCTCGTGCGGGAAACTGCCCATATCGCAGCTGCCCTGGACATTGTTCTGCCCGCGCAAGGGATTAACGCCCACGCCGCGCCGTCCGATATTGCCGGTGGCCATGGCAAGGTTCGCGATAGCCATCACGGTCGAGGAGCCCTGGCTGTGTTCCGTGACGCCCAGCCCATAATAGATAGCGGCATTGCCGCGTGTGGCATAAACCCGCGCGGCAGCCCGCAGATCCTCTGCGGGGACGCGTGTTACCGGTTCAAGCGCTTCGGGTGAGTGCCGTTCCTCAGAGACGAAACGCGCCCAGTCCTGATACTCATCCCAGTCGCAGCGTTCCTTCACGAACGCTTCGTCTGCCAATTGCTCGCTGACGATAACATGCGCCATTGCCGTGAGAACGGCGACATTCGTGCCTGGCTGCAAAGGCAAATGACATGCGGCTTCGATGTGTGGGCTGCGAACGAGGTCGATGCGGCGGGGATCGATTACGATCAGCCTGGCCCCTTGGCGAAGCCGACGTTTCATCCGGCTGGCAAAGACAGGGTGTCCATCGGTTGGATTGGCGCCTATCACCAGAATCACATCAGCCTCTTCGACACTGTCGAAATCCTGCGTGCCGGCGCTGGTGCCAAACGTGGTCTTGAGGCCGTAGCCTGTCGGCGAGTGGCAGACGCGCGCGCAGGTGTCGACATTGTTGGTGCCGAATACTGAGCGGACAAGCTTTTGTACGAGGAAGGTTTCCTCATTGGTGCAGCGGCTGGACGTGATGCCTCCCATTGCATACGCACCGTGGTCGGATTTGATTGCGGTGAGCCTGTTTGCGGTGAACACGATCGCTTCTTCCCAGCTCACTTCGCGCCAAGGTTCATCGATGCTGTCCCTGACCATGGGAGAGGTGATACGATCCTTGTGGTTCGCATAGCCCCAGGCGAACCGTCCTTTGACACAGGAATGACCGCGATTGGCTTTGCCCTCTTTATAAGGGATCATGCGGACCAACTGTTCACCGCGCATTTCGGCTCTGAACGTGCACCCTACTCCGCAATAAGCGCATGTGGTGACTACGGCGCGTTCAGGTTTGCCGATCTGCGTCACGGCTTTTTCCTGCAAAGTTGCGGTTGGACATGCCTCGACACAGGCACCGCAGCTCACACACTCGCTTGAAAAGAAGTCGTCGCTTTCGCTGCCTGCACTGATAAGCGAAGCGAAGCCGCGTCCATCAACTGTTAGGGCAAGCGTGCCTTGCACCTCGTCGCAGGCACGCACGCAACGCGAGCAGACAATGCACTTGCTCGGGTCGAAATCGAAATAGGGATTGGAGCTGTCCGTCGGCTTGTCGAGATGATTGGCGCCATCATAGCCATAGCGGACATCGCGCAGGCCGACTTCAGCTGCGGTATCCTGAAGCTCGCAATCGTTGTTCGCACTGCAGGTCAGGCAATCGAGCGGGTGATCGGAAATGTAGAGTTCCATCACGCCGCGCCGCAGCTTTGCGAGCCGGTCCGTTTGCGTGCGCACGACCATCCCATCTTCAACCGGTGTCGTGCAGCTTGCAGGGGTTCCTTTGCGACCTTCAATCTCCACCAGGCACATGCGACACGATCCGAAGCTTTCCAGACTGTCGGTCGCACAAAGACTGGGTATGTCGCCGCCCGCAAGCCGCGCGGCGCGCATCACGCTGGTCCCGGAAGGAACGGTGATTTCACGCCCGTCGATGGAGACGCAAACGGTATTCTCTGTCCGCGATTCAGGAGTTCCGAAATCCGGCTGCCGCTCAAAACCCATATCGTCTCTCCGCTCTGGCTAGGTCGGCTGGCGTGTTGATATTAGCAGGATCATCGTCAATCTGCACCGCCCGCGCGTCAATCTCTTCCGCGAAGGCGCGCATTGAATGGCGACCATCCGACATCAAGAGCGTTTCAAGCGTACCGCGAGCGCTCGTCGGCCAATGCCCAATCACGGGCTGACTCGCAAGGAAGGCTGGGGCAGGCGAAAGCTTCGCAATAAGGCCGCCCGGCAAGTCAACGCTGTCTACACCGCAAGACAGGATGGTGCTGAACTGATTTTCAGCAGCATATCGCAGCCCTGCTGCAATGCCGCCCAGCGGTCCCATGTGCGGCCGCGGCCAATCGGCTATTGTTGGAACATCAGCGAGATCTCTCCCGGCCACGACGACTTCATCGCAAATGGCCTTGAGTTGATCGAATGCCCGCTCCAGCAAGGTTGCGTTACCAAGCCGCGCACCGGCCTTGTCGCTGCCAAACCGTGTCGATTGACCGCCAGCGAGGACAACGCCCAAAATCAAGATGCATCCCCCAGCCCGAAATCCTCCGGCCAATGCCTGAGCGCACTTTGTACAGGGTAGGGTGTGAACCCTCCCAATGCGCACAGCGAACCATCGCGCATCACTTCGCAAAGATCATCGAGCAGTTGGAGCTGCTCCGTCTTGGTTCTGGTGACCTTGGAAGTGTTGTGCATCTGCGGTGCAAGCTCAAGCCGGTCTGGCTCTCTGCCTCCTGCAACGATCCGATCGATCAGCTCAGCGCCTCTGACAGAGCCCAATCGGCAAGGCGTACACTTGCCGCAGCTTTCCGCAGCGCAGAATTCGAACGCGAAGCGCGCAAGGCGGCTCATCTCGGCATTATCGTCGAACACGACAATTCCGCCATGGCCGATCAACCCGCCTGCTGCCGCGTATGCCTCATAGTCGAAAGGCAGATCGAATTGATCAGGGTGGATATAGGCTCCCAGCGGGCCGCCAACCTGAACTGCCTTGACGGGCCTTCCGGAGGCGGTCCCTCCGCCAACCTCATAGACCAGCTCATTCAGCGTGATACCGAAGGCAATTTCGAACAGGCCGCCATGCTTAATGTTACCTGCCAGCTGGATCGGCATGGTTCCCTTGCTGCGCTCTACCCCAAGACTTTCGTAAAGGGCCGCTCCGCCTTCCGACAGAATGTGCGGGGCTGCCGCGAGTGTCAGAACATTGTTCACTACCGTTGGTTTGCCGAACAGACCCTCCAGCGCGGGTAGCGGGGGCTTGGCCCGCACTTCGCCGCGCTTGCCTTCGAGAGAATTGAGCAGCGAGGTTTCCTCCCCGCAAACATACGCCCCTGCGCCGACACGTACTTCAACGCGAAACGGTGCAACAACATGTATGCTCTGCTCGATTGCGGTTTCCATCTTCGCGATTGCATGCGGGTATTCGCTGCGAAGATAGATGTACCCCTGTTCAGCTCCCACTGCGTGGCCAGCAATGGTCATGCCTTCGATGAGAGCGTAGGGATCGCCTTCCATGAGCATGCGATCTGCGAAAGTACCGCTATCACCTTCGTCCGCGTTGCAGACGATGTATTTGGCCGGCCCGGGCGCATTGGCAACAGTCTGCCACTTGATGCCCGCCGGAAAGCCTGCACCGCCGCGCCCGCGCAAGCCGGATTGGACAACCTCTTCGAGTGTCGCTGCCGGACCGATCAAGCGCGCGCGCTCGAGCCCTTTCCACCCGCCGGTCCGCTCATAGTCCTTGAGGCTGGTAGCCCGCGTCCGGCCAGCGCGCGCAAATGTCAGCCTCTGCTGGCGCGCGATGAAGGGATGCTCTTCGATACGGCCAATATCTAGCGCACTTGTACCGTTCAGGATGGATTGCGCATCGGCCGGGGTTGCAGGACCAAACCCTTGCCCGTCAATCTCCACAAGGGGCTCGAGCCAGTGCATGCCCCAGCTGGAAACTCTTTCGACGACGGCTCCCGCTGCGACGAAGGCCTCTGCCACTTCGTCTGCGCCGCAGGCCTTGGCGAGGCTATCATCAGAGACGCGTACGAGTGTCATGCCCGTTCGATCAACTCGGCAAGCCGAGCAGAATTTAGCCGTGACTGCATGTCGTCGCCAATTCGGGCATTCGGGCCAACACTACACAGCCCAAGGCAATACACCGTCGATAACCGCACGCGCGATCCTGCTGTCTTCTCTGCTCCAGCGATCAGCGCTTCGACGCCGCGCGCCTTGCAGGCTTCTGCCCTGCAAATTTGCACTTCAGGCCGATCGTCAGCCTGTGATCGGAAGTCGTGGTAGAAGCTGACGACACCGTGCACTTCAGCGCGGGACAGGTTGAGGCAGTTGGCGATCACCCGTTCTGCATCTTCTGAGACACAGCCGAATTCTTGTTGAACTTGATGGAGGATAGGCAGCAAAGCCCCTTCTCGATACGCGTGCTCGCTGCATATCTCTCTGAGGCGCTCATCCTGCCGCCGCATGATCCAGGCTCCCTTGCTGCAGCCTATCTACCACATTCATGAGGCCATCGATAAAGAACTTGTTCTACATCCAGAAAGCGCGCCGATGACCTGAATGGCCATCGGCCTAACTTTCGCTCGTTAGAAGTCTTTCCTCAATGTGATCCCGTAAGTGCGTGGATCAGCGTATCGCGGCTGTGAGGTTTCATCGATCACAGCGAGATTGGCGAATGCCGTCGGACCGTCGTAGAATGTGAACCAGAAGTTCTGGCCATATTGTACGATGTTCTCATTCGTCAGGTTTTGCCCCCAGATGGTGAATTCCCATCCAGACGGAAACTCATAGCCGACGCTCGCATTGACGAGTGCGTCAGTCTCCGAAAAGAACTGCGGGGCATCTTCCAGTTCGAGATTGTATTTGGAGCGATGCGTAAAGTCGGCATGCAGAAAGATGCGGCCGCCATTGTCCAGATCGCGATCATAGTCGAGCGCTGCAACGAATGTGTGCGGGATCGTACCTTGTGGCGGTGTGCCGTCTGCAACTTCGGCTTCTGGCGGGATACCGGACGAGGTGCCATCCTGATGCGCATATTGACCCGAAAGCGTCAGATCATCTGTCACCGCAATGGTCAGATCGACTTCGACACCACGGACGCGCGCCTTACCAGCATTTGTTGTCAGGCTTGAAGCACCCGTGTTCACGAAGAACTGCAGGTCCTTGTAGGTCGCTTCAAAGAGCGCAAGGTTGAACTGGACGCGATTGTCAAACAGTCGGCTCTTTGCCCCGATTTCGTTGCTGGTAACGGTTTCAGGAGCCACTGCAGCGCCTGCAAGAACGGCATCACTTTGCGCCGCATCGAACACGCCAGACCGGAAGCCGGTAGACCGCATGGCATAGAAATTGAGGTCCGGGGTTGGCTGGTACTGCACACCGACACGATAGGTGATTTCGTCCCAGCTATCCCTTGAATCGATAACCTGACCGACTTCCGCGACACCGGTATTCGGATCAATTGTGGTCGATACAGCCGGGTTCCAGAAGAAGTCCGGATCGCCGCCTGTGACCGCATCGAATTTCTTGCGATCATAGGTCCAGCGCAAGCCGCCCAGAATTGTCAGAGTATCGGTTAGCTCATAATTCCCGTCGACAAAGCCCGAGAAGCTTGTCGTGCGATTTTGCTCATTCACGAAGAAGTTGTTGGGAGTGAAGAGTTCCGGCAGGTCTGCGATGCAGGATGGCGTCACAATGCCGTTTTCGAAATCTTCAAATGTCTGAGTTGGGCAGAAAGTGATTGCTTGGAACGCGCCGCCAAAGGTGTTTTCTTCCCAGGTGGTCGTTGAGCGCAGATTGCGCCGTTCGTCGGAATAGAAGAAGTACACGCCGCCAACCCAGTTGAAGCGTCCTTCATAGTCTGAGGTGTAGCGAAGCTCTTGCGAAAAGGCTTCGACTTCACGTGGTTCCGCGATCGAGAACGCCTGGATCGGAACGCCGACCAGCGAATTCTCGTCTTCCTTGGACTTGTAGTTGCGGTAAGTCGTGACCGAGAGCAGTTCAGCATTGTCAAGCTGCTTGGTTATCCGCAGATTGCCTGTCCATTGGTCGCTTTCAAACAGCCCATCATTGAAGTTCTGAACCACCCTAGGGTCATCGTCAGGGACGAATCCGGTGTCGATCAGATCCTGGTTGGTGATCGGGACATTCAGGAATATCGCATCGCGCGCAGTGCCTTTTTCGCCTGCACGACTGAAGCCAACGGTGGCTATAACGTCTACGGTATCGCTCGCTTCCCAAAGCAGTTTTGCGCGGAAAGAGGTGCGATCAACATCGTCGATCCGATTGCCGGTCGTAAGATTGAGCGAAGTGCCGTCCCGGTTGCGCGAAGTAACAGCGACGAGGGCCGAAACATTGTCAGAGAGGGGCCCTGTAACATATCCGCGAAGTTCGAGCGCATCGTAATTGCCGAGCGTTACAGAAAACTGCCCTTCCAGCACATCGGATGGACGCCGGGTAACCACATTGATGCTGCCCCCGGTCGTGTTTCTGCCGAACAGCGTGCCTTGCGGGCCGCGCAAGACTTCCACGCGTTCCACATCGAACAGATCGATTTCAAAGTCGCCTGCGCCGCCAAAGTACTGATCATCGATGAAGAGGCCGACGGCTTGCTCAGCGCCTGCGGATGCAAGCGAGGACGAGCCGCCGCGCAAGGACGGGTTGAGGCGCGATTTGGAGAAGGAGTTGATGCTAAAGCCTGGGACGTTTGTGCTGAGCGACTCGAAATCCTGGATTCGCTGGGTTTCCAGAGCTCCTGCATCGAAGGCATTCACGGAAATCGGGATGTCCTGGACATTCTGCTCACGCCGCTGAGCGGTCACGACAATGGTATTGAGACCCCCTTCATCCTCTGAGGTTTGCGCCTCTTCTTCCGTCTGAGCGGCAGCATGCGTTGGCATCGTCGCCGCCGCAGCCAATGCGATAATTGATACACTCCAGACTGCAGATTTCAACATCCCTCAATCCCTCCCATATTTAGATCAAAACCAGATTGATCTGCAATTGTTATGGGATTTATGTACTTTTGGTTTGTGGGCGTTGTCAATCGCAAAGTTTCATTGGGCGGAAAATCCAGGTGCTGACAGACCCGGCCCGCTAGCTATTTCGGAGACCTGGCCAAGCAGGCTCGCGCGATTTTCAGGAGTTAGCGACCGCCCTTGAGCAGATTCTTGCTGACATGCGTCAGGTGGCTACTGAGCGCGTCGCTCAATCGTGCTGCATCACGGTTCGCGAACGCTTCAACGATCTCTGTGTGTTCACGATGGTACGCATCGCGAATCTCATCGGTGAGGCTGGCAAGCTTCATGCCTTTCCACTCAGCCCGATTGCGGATCTTGTTAATGTCGTTGAATATTTTCTTGTAGAGCTCGTTTCTGGAAGCGTTGACGATGGTCCAATGGAGTTCCGCGTCAAACTTCTCGTGATCTGCGAACGAGTTTTCTTTGGCAAGCTGGTCCAAGCACCACTTTGCCCGCGCTATGTCGGCGGAAGATGCGCGAACCGCGGATAGGCGGGCGACCGCAGGCTCAAGCGCCTCGCGGACTTCCATGACATCGGCAGGACTGCAATTGGCAAAGTCTTCATCGTCCTCTTGATCGGTGGATGCGACGAATGTGCCGCGCCCGACGTGCCGGACTATCAGGCCTTCTTCTTCGAGGGCTGCAAGCGCCTTTCTGACCGTGTTGCGCGCCGCCTCAAACTCATCAACCAACGACTTCTCTGTCGGGATCTTCTGCCCCGGCTCCCAGTCATTTGATTCGATTTTGGACGCGATGAAATCGCGGATCGCTTGCGCCTGGCGACGCGAAATCTCTCTTACGTTTCCCACCGGTTCACTCATTCAAGACAGTCCAACGCTCCTAAGCGCCGAACCAATAACAGACAATTCATGCGAGGCGAAGCTCAAAGCGCCTCCGGAAAAACAGCCCATAGCACATTAGCATATCAATCGCACAACAAAAGTGTATTGATCTGTAAAAGATTTGGTCTATGCTTCCGGCATGACAGGGGGTGACATCCCGCAAACTGCGCCAATTCAAGCTCGGCGCATGACATTTGGAGGGGATTAGGATGGCGCGATTCGCAAGGTACCGGCAGGGTGAGAGCGAATGCATCGGGATTGTTCAGCAGGATGCAGTTCATCGCATAACCAATCTCCCGGGCGGAGTTGTCGACCCCATGGTGGGGATGATCAAGGCAAATGTTGAAGACGGCTGGGAGCCTCAACTGGAGGATACCGGCACTCCAATCAGCGCCGTTGAATTGCTCGCCCCGATCAGACGTCCTGACAAGAACGTGATCTGCGTAGGCCTCAACTATCACGCGCATGCAAGCGAGTTTTCCAGCAGCGGATATGATTCGCCACGCGAAGCGGATAACCGGCCTGCGCCGTCTGCGCCGATCGTGTTCACTAAAGCGCCAAGCAGCCTCATCGGCGCACATTGCGACATTGTCGTGCCTTGGAACTTGACGCGCGAGGTGGATTATGAGGCGGAATTAGCGGTCATTATCGGGCGACCGGGAAGAGCCATTCCCAAGGAACAGGCGATGGACCACGTGTGGGGTTATTCCGTGGTGAATGACGTGACAGCGCGCGATTTGCAAAAGACGCACAAGCAATGGTTTCTTGGCAAGTCGATCGACACATTCTGCCCAATGGGGCCGGCCATTGCGACCGCGGACGAAGTCGACCTGAGCGCCTTGGAGCTGCGCTGCTGGGTGAACAATGAATTGAGACAGGACGCGTCGCTCAAGGACTTGATCTTTGACATACCCACATTGATCGCAACCATTTCAGCAAGCACGCGGCTGGAGCCCGGCGATATAATCGCAACGGGTACTCCGCAAGGCGTGGGGATCGGTTTCGATCCGCCGCGCTTCCTTGCAAGAGGCGACCGTGTCAAAATCGAAGTGCCCGGGGTTGGCACTATCGAAAACGTGATCACGTGACCTTGATAGCGCACAGTCAGATTTGGAGCTGAACAATGCCATTTGCCGAAATCAGCGGGCTACAGATTTACTATGACGATCTCGGGAAAGGGGTGCCTGTCCTCGCCATTCACGGCCTTGGCGGGTCGTCGAATTTCTGGTGGCCCTTGCACACAGCATTGGCCGAAACAGCAAGGATTATCGCGCCGGACATGCCATCTTCAGGTCGTTCGAGCTGCGATGCGGAGCTCTCGATAGATCGCATCGCAGATGTGATGCTGCAGCTGCTTGACCATCTCGAGCTGCCCAAGGTGCATTTGCTTGGCCACTCGATGGGGACAATCGTATGCCAGGCAATGGCAGCGCGCGCTCCTGACAAGTTTCACACGATCGCCTTGCTTGGTCCATTGGCTGAACCCCCTGATCCCGCACGACCCAATATCGCCGCGAGGGCCGATCTGGCGCGCGAACAAGGGATGCCGCCGATCGCTGATGCTATTGTAGGAGCAGCGCTGGCGAGTGAGACGCGGGCCAGCAAGCCGGTCGCTACCGCGTTTGTAAGAGAGCTCGTCGCGGCGCAGAATGCAGAAGGATACGCGCAAAGCTGTTTGGCACTTGCCAAGGCAACAGCCGCCAACGTCAGCGGCGTGGCCTGTCCCGCTCTCCTTATCACTGGAGACCAGGACGGCGTAGCGCCACCTGCAAATGTCGAAGCCTTGGCCGGACAGTTCAGCAATCTCGTTGCGAACACAGTCCTCGCCGAGTGTGGCCATTGGACGATCCTGGAACAGCCAGAAGCAGTCACGACTGCTTTGCAAGATCTGTATTCGGACTGAGCGCGCGAAGAGGGAGAAGAGAGATGTCTGTTAAGTTTGATAATGTCATGATCCTCGATGGATCCGGAGCCGATCCGTACCAAGGCGCAGTGCTGGTCGAAGACAATCGTATCACCAAGATCGCGAAGAACGGAAGCTCAGGCTCGCTTCAGGCGGAAACGGTGGTCGATGGTCAGGGCAAGACCTTGATGCCCGGCTTGTGCGATGCCCATTTGCATCTTTCCTGGAACAATATGGCGACGCTTGAAGAGATTTCTTTCATGCCGGTGGAGGAGCACACGTTGTTCTGCGCGCAATCCGCCAAAACACTGATCGACATGGGCTTTACGAGCGGTGTTGGTGCCGCTGCCGCTAAACCGCGCCTCGATGTCGTTACCCGCAACGCCATCGCCAGCGGGCAGATTCCAGGGCCACGCTATCTGGCTGCGTCGCAGGAAATTGCGACCAAGGGAGGGCTCGGCGATACCACTCCTGTCCATATCGAGAATCAGGATCTGTCCTTTGGCTGGGTTATCTCTGGCCCGGAAGAGATGCGAGCTGCGGTGCGCATGTTCTTCAAGTACGGCTGCGACGTCATAAAGCTCAATCTCTCCGGCGAGTACATCGCGAATGTCGATGCGGAAGAGACTGTTATTTCCGAAGAGGAAGTCGCTGCTGCGGCTGCCGAAGTCCATCGCCGCTATCGCACCATGGCCGCACATGCGCGCTCAGCCGATAGCGTGAAGATGTGCCTCAAATACGGGATCAAGCATATCTACCATGCTTCATTCGCCGATGAGGAAGCGATCTCGATGCTAGAAAGCACGAATGAGGAGTATTTCGTCGCTCCCGGGCTTGCCTGGCTGATCCAAACGGCGCGTGGTGCATCTGCCTGGGGCATCGAACCGGAATCCGATTTGGCGCAGATGTATGAGCGCGAATTGGAGCACGCAATCGAAGCTATGAAGGAGATGCATCGCCGGGGCATCCCAATTCTTCCCGGCGGTGATTATGGTTTTGCATGGACGCCCCACGGCACCAATTCAAAGGATCTGCAGTACTTCGTCGAGATGATCGGCATGACACCGATGGAAGCGATCGTATCCGCGACCAAGTTAGGCGGACAGATGATGAAGCAGCCTGATGAATTGGGGCAGGTCCGTGAGGGCTTCCTCGCGGATTTGTTGATCGTTGACGGCGATCCATTGGAAGACATCACAGTCCTGCAGAGCCAGGAGGCAATCCCCGTCGTGATGAAGGACGGAGCGTTTCATCGGAATGCGTTGCATTGATGCGCTCTGCATCTATGCGCATCCTCTTGGTCGACTTCGATTAGGATTACGCAATTCGGGCTTGAGACTACCTTGCCTTTGCTTTTTCGGACGCTTTTTGCGTCTTGAGCAGTCCGACAAGTCCGCTTTGAGTCCTGTTAGACAAACCGTGCAAGGTGAGGCTTTGACGCTGTTCCGTTCACGCCAAGGAGAAGATTCGCATGAGCGAGTTTGTGCGCCGCGCCAGTTCAGAACGACCAAACCATTGCGACGAGCAAAGCTATGCTGCGCTCTATCAGCAATCTGTCAGCGACCCGGATGCATTCTGGCTTGAGCAGGCGAAACGGCTGGACTGGTTTGAGCAACCCACCAAGGGAGGCGAATGGTCCTACGATCCAGTTGACATAAAGTGGTTCGCTGATGGCACCCTCAATCTGTGCCACAATGCCGTGGATCGTCACATTGAGGCGGGTCGCGGCGATGCGACGGCACTGATCTTCGAGCCCGATGATCCCGGCACGCCGGGACGCGCACTGACATATGCCGAGCTGCACGCTGAGGTCGTGCAAATGGCCAATGCCTTGAAGGCGATTGGAGTGAAGAAAGGCGACCGCGTTACGCTTTACATGCCGATGGTGATCGAAGGCGTCACCGCTATGCTCGCTTGTGCGCGGATCGGCGCAATTCACTCTGTCGTGTTCGGTGGGTTCTCTCCCGAAGCGCTGGCAGGCCGGATCGAAGATTGCGAAAGCAAGTTCGTCATAACCGCAGACGAAGGCCTGCGCGGCTCCAAGCGTGTGCCGCTCAAAGCCAATGTCGATGCAGCGCTTGCTTTGCCCGGCGTCGAAGTCGACGCCGTGCTGGTCGTCAAGCACACGGGCGGCGAAGTCGCCATGACCGCTGGCCGCGATCACTGGTCTTACGAGGTCAAGTCAGAGGCGGACGTCCCTTGCGAGCCGATGGGTGCGGAAGATCCGCTTTTCATCCTCTATACCTCCGGATCGACCGGCAAGCCCAAAGGCGTGCTGCACACAACCGGAGGCTACGGCGTGTGGGCAGCGACCACATTCAACTATGTGTTCGACTATCAGCGGGGCGAGATCTACTGGTGCACAGCGGACATTGGCTGGGTCACTGGCCACAGCTACATTGTCTATGGGCCGCTGATCAATGGCGCGACCAGCCTCGTGTTCGAAGGCGTGCCGAACTACCCGGATCATGGCCGCTTCTGGGACGCCGTCGACAAGCACAAGGTCAACATTCTTTACACCGCTCCCACCGCAATCCGCGCTTTGATGCGCGAAGGGGATGACTTCGTCACCAGTCGTGACCGCTCTTCACTACGCCTGTTGGGAAGCGTTGGCGAGCCGATCAACCCTGAGGCCTGGCGCTGGTATTTTGACGTGGTCGGCAATGGTCAGTGCCCGATTGTCGACACCTGGTGGCAGACAGAAACCGGCGGCGTGATGATCACCACACTGCCTGCGGCCCATGACATGAAGCCCGGCAGCGCGGGCAAGCCGTTCTTCGGCATTCAGCCGCAGCTGGTCGATAATGACGGTGCAGTCCTTGAAGGTGCGACCGAAGGCAATCTGTGCATCACGCATAGCTGGCCCGGGCAAGCACGCAGCGTTTATGGCGACCATGAGCGCTTCATTCAGACCTATTTCAGCACCTACAGCGGCAAGTATTTCACTGGCGATGGCTGTCGCTGCGATGAAGACGGCTATTACTGGATCACAGGCCGCGTCGATGACGTGATCAACGTATCGGGTCACCGGATGGGCACAGCGGAAATCGAAAGCGCGCTGGTCCTGCATGACCTGGTGTCGGAAGCCGCTGTGGTCGGCTATCCGCACGACATCAAAGGCCAGGGCATCTATTGCTATGTAACGTTGAACGCTGGCGAAGAAGGCTCAGATGAGCTCTACACCGAGTTGCGCAATCACGTGCGCAAGGAGATCGGTCCGATCGCCTCGCCTGACCACATCCAGTTCACCGATGGTCTGCCCAAGACGCGTTCCGGCAAGATCATGCGCCGCATTCTGCGCAAGATCGCAGAGAATGATTACGGCTCTCTTGGGGACACCTCGACTTTGGCAGACCCGAGCCTGGTTGATCGCCTGATCGAAGGGCGACAGAATCGCTGAGTTGTGGTGCCTTCGTTAGAATTCTTTGTGTGCGCGTTGGTTCGATCTCGACGCCAGCGGCCCAAGACGTGAACTCCTAGGTACCCACTCCAGACTACGAGCTCGTCATCTTGATTCTCCTTGACCTGATCGGCCAAAGAGAACGTCCGCTCTTGGAACGAAGAAATCGGAAGCCTGCGTCTTGGATTGGGGCGCGAAGCGGACATAACGTCGAAAGTCAACTTTTGTACACTGGCGGCGCGCAACTTCATTGACCTCGTCTTATCATCGCAAAGCAAGAGTGAGAGCTGATTGCGTAGGGCAGAGCGCGAGACCTTTTGGTCCGTAACTCGAAACCAGTCCGGCATTTGTCGCGAACAGTCCTGAACCAGCTCAGCTGAGGCCGGCAACGCGCGCTCGCGAAGGGCCGTGTTGGCAGCTGCGCTGCCTGCCCGCACCACCCCTTGCGAGCGGCGTTTCCCTTCGGTCTTTCAGACCTTCGGTGCCGTCCTCCCATGACCTGTTTCTTTTGGATGTCCGCAAGCCGGAGATGGTCTCCGGTCAAGCGCAAAAGGAGCACTATCATGACCAACATCGCAATCCTCACAGGCCGCCTCGCACGCGATCTTGAAACCCGTCAAACCAATGGTGGAACAAGCATCACGGCGATCACCGTTGTCACCGATCGCCCGGCCCGAAACGCCGAGGGCAAAACCTACAAAGATGAGAACGGATACACCGCCAAGGAAAGCGAATTTCACCGCGTGACATGCTTCAATGGTCTGTCCAAAACGGTCGCCGAACACTGCACCAAAGGCCAGCTGGTTTCGGTCCAGGGCCGCATCCATTACACGCAGTGGGACGACGCCGATGGCGTCACCCGCTACGGCACCGAAATTCTCGCTGACAAGGTCGACTTCCTGTCGCGCGGGAAGGGCTCAGATTAAGACTGAGCTTTCCAAAATCCCAACACAATCCGAGGCTCTGCCACATGGTGGCAGGGCCTCTTTTTGTGCCTCTTTCTGAGCCGAATAATGCTCTTAAGGATCATGCCTCATCCCCGTAATTTGCATGAGCAGTTTTGGGTCTTCTGGTGGCCAAACGTGTCCCCACGCGAGACATAAACAGAACATTGGGCCCAATTGACAAAACCGCTCAAGGCCGTCTAGCCAAGAGCCTTCCCAAATAAACGCCAAGAATCAGTTCGATACACCGATTGCATTGTGCGGGAAGGGCGGGTATTTCAGTCCCTGCGTGGTATGCACACCGAAGCTGGGCGCTCTACGGCGCGGTCACGGCTGCAATCGGACTGGTTCTGATGCTGGTGTCGACTCGGATCAATCGTTGATCCGGGCCAGCGTCAGGCGGAATTCAGCCCCCTCGCCCTTGTCACTGGCCGCCACGACTTCAAGATCCCCGCCCATCGCCAGTGCAAGCTTGCGCGAAATGTAGAGACCGAGGCCCGAACCACTGTCATTGCCGCCGTCGCTATCGCGGCCAAGCCGTTCGAATTTCTCGAAAATGCGTTTCGCTTGGTCTGCATCAACGCCGGGACCTTCGTCTCGGACGCTGATCGAGGCCAAATCCCCAAGGATTTCGTCGATCACGACCGTGACGGTGCTGTTCTCTGGCGAATAGGCAATCGCATTGCCGATCAGGTTGATCAGGATCTGGAGGACACGCCGGAATTCGCCGTCGGCAATGACGGGCTTATCCGGATTGGGCAGGATGATGGAAATGCCTCGGTTCCGGGCACGCACGCCCAGAATGCCTGCGGCGCGTCGCGCTGCATCCGCAAGATCGACATGATCTCTGGCGGTCTTGAAGCCGGGAGCCTCGACCACTTCGAGATCGGCGAGATCGTCGAGCATGCTCGAAAGATGCTGCCCGGCCGCCGCGATGCTGCCGGCATAGTCGCTGTATTCTGCCTTGATCGGCCCTGCCAGACGCGTGCGGATCGTTTCCGCGTTTGCGATGATCCGGGCAATGGGTTGCCGCAGAACCGGAGTGAGTGCACTGCCGATCAGACGGGAATGCGCCGCTTCCTCCACCTCGACCGGCGGAGCAACACCCGCGACCAGAGGCTCGTCAGCGACTAGCAGCAGTTCGAACCCGCGCGGGTTCGCGCCAGTCACGCCGACCGGAATAAGCCGCGCCCGCCAGTGGCGGTGCGAACCGGGGATCATGCACTTGCAGCCGTCAAGCAGACGCCAATGCAGTGGTTGCTTGTGCGCCAGATCCTGCAATTCGACATATTCGCTCCATACCTTGCCCGGAGAGGCATCGAACAAGTCCTGAAGCTCTGACGCATCGGCCGCGGCAACCGAAATAATTTGCACCCGTTGCGCCGCATCAAGCCTTGCGGAAACCTCACAGGTCGCGCGGTCGACGGCATCCTGCCATTCGGCCTGCTCATGCGAACTGGCCGGGGGCTTGAGCGCGCGATGCCAGTTCTCAACCAACACTTCGCAACCCCCGCCATCTTCGTCTTCGAGGGGTTGAATTCGGGCAAATCCGCTGACCATGTCTTCGCCGTCAAATGCGCTGAATTCGCGTGCGATCCGAAGGCCGCTGTGGCGGGCCTGCCGCACCAGAGCCAGCAACTCCGGAATTGCCAACACGCCAGGAATGATCCCGCCGCAGCTTTCCTGCAATTGAGCAAGCGGACCGTCGGCACTCAACAACCGATCATTGTCATCGGTAATGCCCTGTGCGGCCAGCAGGGTTTGCTGACGGTTCACGCCCCCTGCCCTCCGTGATCCGCACCGAAACCGGCCATCGCGCAATTAGCCAGAAGTGCTGTGGCACGCTCTTGCGGAAGGGTGCTGATACCCTCCGGCAGCAGATAACCGGGTTGAAGTATGCCGAACTGGCGCTCCAGACTTTCAGCAGCCAGCCCTCCCGCTCTCAAGCTAAGCGCGAGACGGGCTGCCTGACGCTCGTGGCATGCAACAACGGCAATCTCGCGCGATTGCCCGGTCAAGCTGGCAAGGGCCGTCGCAAACAGGCAAAAGCCGGAATGTTCGAGGTTTAGCGCGGCAATTGCGCCTGAGCGCATGGATGTCACAAGCCGGGCATGAAGAGCCAACCTGCCGTTCGCTTCGTCATAGGCCTTCTTGAGTGCCTTTGCCGCGTGCTTGGCCTCGTCATCATCGAAAAGCGCGGATTTGCGCATTGCCTGAAGCGCGGACAAAAACAGTTCTGCCGGCAATTCCCCGATAGGCAAGCTCATGCGCCGCTGATGCTGGATAAAGCGAGATTGGGCCGCAAGCGCAGCCATGGCCAGCTCGGCAACATCGGGTTGATCGGATGCGACGAGCTCTTGAACCAGAGGCGAAAGGACAGGGTCGATGGAACTTTGCCGCCCCAGTCGTTCGGTCAGTTGGCCTTCGATCGCCAGAGCATACAGATGATGGAGCAACTCGGCATTCGATGCGAGGGCATCGGCAAGATCGTCCACGACAAGCGGATCAACTTCTTGCGCCGCCTGCACACCCATCACGGCTTCGCACAATTGGCGGGCAATATCATGCAGCATCCCTCGCAGGCGCGCCATGGTCGCATCGCTGACGAGCGTTTGCCCAGAACTTTCAAGCAGGTGCGAAATAACCGGGGCAACACCGGACAGCGCGCGGTTTGCGCGCGTCAGCTCATCCCGCAGGATGGCTTCCACCGAAGTGGTTTCGGTACGGTCCAGTGCCAAGTCGGCCATGGAATACCCTTTATCCGAGCCATGGTTAAGCCCGGGTTAGCCCATTAATCGCCACGCTGCAGCAGCAATTGCAGCGTGGCGACAAGGGAAAAAGCAACCAATGCTTCGTTCAGGAGCCCCAGTCCGGCGGCGACGGCAAAAAACGCCAGATGCAGCGCCCTGTCATTCCAGACGGCGGCGTGGCGCAATTTGCTAGCCCGCGAACAAACAATGGCGAGGCCCAAGGCAATAACCGGCAAGCCCAATTGACTGGCGGCAACCGATCCGATGCCGGGTGCAAGCATCAGCAACGCGGTCGTTCCTGCAAACACCACCCCGGACACCGCCGAGTGCCACATCCGCGCAGGCTCAACCGAGGCCAATCGCGAACGCAGATGGTGCATCATGACAAGAACGTCTGCAGCAAGGACAGCGACTGCGCCGCATGCGAGCGCGCTCCCAGGCCAGCCAGCCAGCACGAGGGCCATTGCGCCCAACCACAAGACCATTGCCGCTACCCCGGCAAGTTTGCCGGACAAACCGATATGTCCCGGCGGGATTGCTCTTGCGGCGAAGATCGCAAGCGCACCAGTTGGCGCAAATGGCGAAAGTGCCGGAAGACTCCCACCAACCAGTGTCCGTTCTGCGTTTGCAAGATCAGCGGCATCGACGGCAAGCAGCCAATCATCGCCTTGCAGCCAGCTTTCCTTGACCGGACGGCACGGCTCCTGTGCTTGCAAGGCCAGGCGAAGCAACAGCGAAATCGCGTCGCCATCAGGAGGCAATTCAGCCAGTTCCTTCACCTGCCGCGCGCGGATTAGCGCCAGACCTGCCCAGTGCCGGTCACGATCGATCCTCTCGAAGTCGTCCGGGTGACGTTCTGCAAGTGCATGGTTCGCTGGCAGGGTCGCAATTCCGCGTTGACGCTTGCCCGATTCCAGCACGAATTCTCCAGCGGCCTGTTTCGAAATCAGAAGTCCGTCGGAAAGCAATACAATCTCATCGTCGGCCCTGACCAAAGCCGCGATCTGGATGTTGCTGCGTATCGCATGGAATTCTTGGCCTGCTCGTTCAACTTCTCGCTGAGCCGCGAGAATGTGTTCGGCAGGTCCCTCGCACAGGCAGATGATCCGTTCACAACCAAGTGAAAGGGCCGTGTCAACCTGCCAGGAAAGCACTGATCGACCGGCAAGCGACAGGCTTGCGCGCAAATCGCCCGTCTCGGTCGAGCGGAGAGATGAAATAAGCGCGGTTAGCAAATGTCGAAAATCCGTCGCAATCAACTGCGCCTTTCTTGCGCAGCGGACAGCTAAGGCCGGAGTGTCCGCTTCTTCAAGCGCTCCGCAAGGCAAATCCCTTGATTATCGACTATAAGGTCTAAAAGCGGTGCGGAACGTTGCCCGAAAAGCGTGCCAGCACTGTCTCGATCCCGCGGATTGCGGCGGGTTCGCCCGGAGCTGACTCAAGCGCCACTTCGGCTGCAATCAACAAGTCTTCGGCATGAAAGCTGGCTGCCAACCCTTTGAGGCGCATAGCCGCCACGTTCCAGTTGCCGTCGCAACGCGAGCGTTTGAGCAGATCCAGTTGCCGTGATGCGCTTTCGATGAAGGCACCACGAAGCTCTGTCACAAGCGCGGGATCATTCCCCGCTGCTGCGGCCAAAGTCGCGTCAAGGGCACCATTCTCAAAAGCCATGAAGGCGCGATACACCACGCAAGGTTAAAGCAGGGTTTATCCCGAGCGGGGCTGTGGTATCTATGCTCCATGTCGGGTGGACACCATATCAGGGCCGTGGGCCAAGGCGCCGCGCAGGATGCGCAAGGGGAAACCGCTGCAAAGGCCGGGAGCGATCAGCCCGATGCCGTCGACGACTTGAGCGCAGCCGTGGAATTCGAAGAGGAACTCGACCTTACCGAATACACGCCGGAGGGCGAATATGCCCCTGCTTCCGACAGGTTTGGCTTTGTCGCCCCGACAATTGCGGTGGCACTGATCCTTGGTTGGAGCGCCCTTTACATCTACGCCATGCGCGCTTCGCTGATCAATGCAGCCAATGCCGCACCAAGCGAATGGGTGCGCTGGATCATCGATTGGTCTGTACCGGTGTTGCTGGTATGCGTCGGATGGCTGCTCACCATGCGGCATTCGCGTGCGGAGGCAAAACGCTTCGCTCAGACTGCATCCCTGCTTTCGCACGAAAGCCGAGAATTGGAATCCCGGCTGACCGTGGTGAACCGGGAATTGAGCCTTGCGCGCGAATTTCTGGGCGCTCAGTCGCGCGAACTGGAATCGCTCGGGCGGATAGCTAGTGAGCGTCTGTCCACCCATGCGACGGAGCTACAGGCTCTCATCCAGAACAATGGAGCGCAAGTCGAAGCCATCGGCTCGGCCAGTACAACCGCTCTCGAAAACATGAAGCACCTGCGCGACGATCTGCCGGTGATTGCGACCTCTGCCCGCGATGTTTCCAATCAGGTGGGTAACGCTGGTCGCACAGCGCATGAACAGCTCGAAAAGCTGGTGAGCGGCTTTGAGCGCCTCAACCAGTTCGGCAAGGCGAGCGAAAATCAGGTTTCAATGCTCGACAAACGGGTAGGCGAAATCCTCAGCGGGTTTGAATCGCAGCTTGCCCGCGTCGGCGATGTGATTGCCACGCGCCTCGATCAAGTTGAGCAGAAGGCCGATCAATACCGTAGCGCTGTCGACGACGCCGAATCCAAGGCTCTGGCCGCTTTGGGCGAACGGATGGCGATGCTCCAGACCGAGGCCAAGGCGATCGGCGGCAAGCTGCGCGAAGCCGAAGCGGGAGCGATGGAACAACTCCGCCTGTCGCGCGAACGCTTCGAAGCTGACGTGACCAGCACTGTCGAATCGCTCGATCGTCTTGACGCTCACGCCATCGCCACCTCGCAGAAGCGGATCAAAGAACTGCACGAGGAAGCGGCGCGTTTTGACGAAAAGCTGGAAGTGCGCGACCGCAAATTCATCGAGGAAATCAACCGGCGGCAGGAAGAATTCTCCACGCGTGAAGCCCAGGCAAGCGAAGTTTTGGCGCAAAGGCTTGCCGACCTCGATGATGCGTTGGCCGAACGGCGTGAAGCGCAGACGCGAGAAACCGAAAAGCTGGTTGAACACGGCAAGACAATTTCTGCCCAGCTTGACCAGTTGTCTTCGTTGATTGCGGACATTTCCGCGCAAAGCGAAAAGGCTCAAGGCACTCTCGAAACAGGCCTTGGGGCACTTGGCGAACATCTGGCCCAAAAGCGCAAGGAACTGGCGGAGACGGAAAAGCAGATCAGCGACCTGACCGAATCGGGCATTCGCTTGCTCGAGATCATCCAGTCGGGCGCCAAGTTCAGCCGAGAAGACTTGCCGAAATCGATCACGACTGCATCGGACGCACTCCTCTCGGTCGAACAGCGCGCTGCCCAGCTTTCAGGGGCAATGTTCACCGCGAACAAGCAGGCCGAGGGTCTTGGAGAATATCTGATCGATACGCAGAGCCGGATCGAAAACGCCGACAATTCGATCGAGGCGCTGCATTCCAAGCTGGAAAGCCAAACCGAAGAGGCGTTGGCCAAACTACAAGGGTTGCGGGGCAGCTTTAGCCGGCTCGCGAAGCAAAGCGAGGGCTTTGCCGAGGACACGCAAGGCAATCTGCGGAGCGCGCTGGAACAGCTGGAAACAGCAACTCAAAATGCCTTCGCAACTCTCGAAAGCGGTGCTCGCGAGCGGATCGGGGTAATCGCAACCGATCTCTCGAAGGAGGCGGTGAGCAAGCTCGAAGACTCTTTGCGCAATGATACCTCGGAGGCGATTGACCGACTGGATGCCGCGGCGGCAAAGGCATCGGACGCTGGCCGCGATGCAACCGCGCAGTTGCGAGATCAGCTTGCCAAGGTCAACGAGCTCACAGTCAATCTCGAACGACGCATTGCACGGGCGCGCGAACTGGCGGAAGAGCAGGTCAGCAATGATTTCGCCCGGCGGATGGCGCTGATTACCGACAGCCTGAATTCAAACGCCATCGATATCGCCAGCGCGCTTTCAACCGAGGTTACAGATACTTCGTGGGATGCCTACCTCAAAGGTGATCGCGGCATTTTCACCCGGCGCGCGGTGCGACTCCTTGATAACACCGAAGCGCGAGAGATCGCCGATCTGTATCAGAGCGACGAAGCCTTCAAAGCCAATGTCAGCCGCTACATCCACGATTTCGAAGCCATGCTGCGCGCCATGCTGTCGACACGGGACGGCAATGCTCTGGGCGTGACCATACTCGGTTCGGACATGGGCAAACTTTACGTCGTGCTGGCCCAGGCGATCGAACGGTTCCGGCAGTAAGCGGGATCAACGCGGCACCAGCGGGGACGGCGGTTTTGGGAAGACATTGATGTCTTCCGCAGTGACCCACCCGAATTCGAAATTCGCCACGAAAAGCGCGGTCAGCAGGCTGGCGACGATGGTCGCGCGGATCACGATCTTGCCCGGTCGGAAGTTGACAGGCGCGCTGTCTGCCTGACCGGGCACCTTCTCTACCCCGGCTTCATCGGCAGTCCGCACGCCAAAGGGCAGCATGATGAATGCCGCCATCACCCAGAACAGGAAATAGATCGCAAGGATCGAGGTGACTTTCATCAATCGTCGCTCCGGTTGGTCAAGCCGGGCATTATGACCCTGACTTGAGGGTTCTTGCCTGACCAGCGCCGCGCAGCCCTTCGTGCTGCGAGTCGAGCGGCCTCATGGACAGATGCCGGGTCCTTCGCATCGCGGCCCCGCAGCTTTCCAATGGCCTTCAATATGTCATCGCGCGTTTCCGCGACGAAGTCTGCCATGTCCTCATCCAAAGGCAGGCCGATGGCCTCGATCGCCGGGGCCTCTGCGCGGGCGAGCACGACAAGCACGATGCCTTCCTGAGCGATCCGGCGACGCATTGTGACAGCTTCCCCGTCCGCGGGGGCGATAATGTCGCCGTCGAGCACGAGGCGTCCGCTGCGGACCTCTGCAATCTTGCCCGGCTCACCCGGTGCAAGCCGGACAATATCGCCATTTGTCTGAACGACATTGGCGGGAATGCCGCAGGATTTACCAAACCGCGCCTGCTCCGCCATGTGGCGCATCTCGCCATGGACGGGCACCAGGATGTCAGGCCGCAGCCAGCTGTATAACGCTTCAAGCTCTGGCCGACCGGGATGGCCGGAGACATGGATCAGGCTCTGGCGGTCAGTCACCATTTCGATCCCGCGACGGGCAAGCTGGTTCTGCATCTTGCCAATTGAAATCTCGTTGCCGGGGATCTGGCGCGAGGAAAACAGCACGACGTCCCCGCTGACGAGTTCAAGCGGGTGGTTCTCTTCCGCTATCCGTGCCAGCGCCGCACGAGGTTCACCCTGCCCGCCTGTCGCAAGGATCAGGACTTCACCGCGAGGCAGCCGCATCGCCGTGTCGAAATCGACAGGCGTCGGGAAGTCCTCGAGATAGCCATTGTCCTGCGCGACTTCGATGATGCGATCGAGCGAGCGTCCGGCAACGCATATCTGCCGCCCGGTTTCACGGGCAACCTCGCCAAGGGTCTGGAGCCGTGCGACGTTGCTGGCGAAAGTCGTCACCAACACTCGCTTGCCGCCATGACGGCTGATTTCCTCCATCAAGCCCTTGTGAACCGCGCCTTCGGAACCCGACGGATTGGGATTGAACACATTGGTGCTGTCACACACCAGCGCCAACACGCCCTCATCGCCAATGGCGCGCAGTTCCTCTTCCGTGGTGGGCTCGCCGATGATCGGGTCTTCGTCCAGCTTCCAATCGCCGGTGTGGAACACCCGCCCATACGGCGTGTCGATAAGCAGCGCGTTGCCTTCGGCGATGGAATGCGCAAGCGGCAGATAGGTCACGCTGAACGGTCCGATGTCGATCTGGCCGTGATCTTCCTCGATGATGTTCAGTTCCACCTGCCCGAGCAGGCCCGCCTCTTCCAGCTTGCGTGCAACCAGATCGGCCGTGAACGGCGTCGCATAGAGCGGAACCCCGAGTTCCCCCGCAAAATAGGGAACGGCGCCGATGTGATCCTCATGCGCGTGCGTCAGCACGATCCCGAGCAAATCCCGCGTGCGCTCTTCAATGAATTCGAGATCGGCAAACACCAGATCGACGCCGGGATATTCCCCGCCTGAAAATGTCATGCCGAGGTCAACCATCAGCCATTTCCCGTCGCAACCGTACAGGTTGACGTTCATGCCGATTTCGCCGGACCCGCCCAAGGCAAGGAACAGCAACTCGTCTTCAGGAGTGTAATTCTTTTTCACGCAATCTCTTGTGGTCTGGAAACGGGCCCGTTCAGCCTGCCGCCTGCTGGGCAAGGATCGCCAGCCCTTCGATGGTCAGATCGGCGTCAACGACATCGAAGATATCGGTGGCATCGTCGAAAAGGATGGCGAGACCACCCGTTGCGACAACTTTCGCCGGACGACCTATTTCAGCCTTCATCCGCGCGACGATCCCTTCCATCATCGCGACATAGCCCCAGAATACGCCGATCAGCATCTGGTCTTCGGTGTTGCGCCCGATGACGCTGGTGCTTTCCGGCGCGCGGATCGCAATGCGCGGCAACTTGGCCGTCTTGCCCACCAATGCATCAAGCGAAAGGTTGATCCCCGGTGCAATCGAACCGCCTTTGTAAGTGCCGTTGAAGTCGATTGCTTCGAACTTGGTGGCGGTGCCAAAATCGATCACGATCAGATCGCCGCCATATTTGTGATGCGCGGCGAGAATGTTGAGCGCCCTGTCAGCCCCAAGCGAACTCGGCTGATCAACGTCGATGGTAAAGCGCCATGCTGCTTCACCGTGACCCGCCCTAAGCGGAGTGATGCCGAAATACTTCTGGCTGAGAACCGTCAGATTGTGATCGGCACGCGGGACGACGGACGCGAAGATAATCTGCGTGATTTCTTCGCGCGCGACGCCTTCGATATTGAGAAGTTGCAGCAGCCAGACGGCGTATTCATCGCCGGTGCGGCGCGGATCGGTGGCGATGCGCCAGCGCGCACGCGTGGTGTATCCCCCCTTCCCGTCCGGTTCGAACAGGGCAAAGACGACATTTGTATTCCCGACGTCTGCGGCCAGCAGCATGTGTTCGCTCCTCAAGAGATATCGCCCGCCCGAATGACACGTTCCGAGCCATCCGCCAAGCGCAAGCGCAGCGCGCCATCGGTTTCTTCAAGACCGGCAAAGGTGCCCTCGAGCACGGTTCCGTCGGTATCATGGACCTTCACCGGAGATCCCGGCGCATGGATCGAGCTTGCCAGGAAATCGGCAAGGATCGAACCAAGTCCTCGCTCGCGCCAATCGCGCACCCGGCTTTCGAAATACCGCGCCAGCAAGTCGGCAAACCATTCAAGTTCCGGCGCTGGGCCATACTCGGAAATCGCCGAAGTCTTGCGATCAGAAAGCTCCGGAGCGCGTTCGAGATTAACGCCGATCCCTACCACCACGTGATGCCCCACCATTTCGAGGAGGATGCCCGAGAGCTTTCCTCCGTCGAGCATGACATCGTTCGGCCATTTCAGCTTCAGCTGACTGGGCACCGGCAAAGCCTCCGCAGCAGCATCTGCCACCGCCAGCGCCGCCACGAAGCTCAGGCTGGCTGGCGGCTGATCACCCGCGCGAATGGCGACGGCCGTCGAACCCATGAAATTGCCCGCCCCGTCAAACCATGTCCGGCCCTGGCGTCCGCGCCCGGCAGTCTGTCGCCGCGCAACGAGCCAGTACCCTTCGGCAATGCTTTCTGCTGCGCGCAACCGTGCGGCGATATCTGCGTTGGTCGAACCGGTTTCGGCGACGATATCTATCAAGGCAGCAGGAACAGAGATGATGCCGCCTTGTCAGCGAGATCCGTCAGCGAGCGCGTCATCAGATAGCCAAGCGGCGAAATGATCGCTGCGGTCAATGCCAGCAGCACCCAATGTGCCGCACCGCTCTTGCCCGTCACCACACCGGCAGGCTCGTCAAAGAACATCACCTTGACGAACTTGATGTAGTAGAACGCGCCAATCACGCTGGCTGCGATGGCGATGGCGGCAAACGCCACCAGCCCCGCTTCGACGGTTGCCTGGAACACCACGAACTTGCTGTAGAAGCCGAGCAGCGGCGGGATGCCAGCGAGGCTGAACATCAGCAGCAGCAGCGCCCATGCAATCGCCGGACGGGTCACAGCAAGGCCGCGAATGTCGGCGAAGGTTTCGTAGAGATTGCCGTCCTCGCTGCGCAACATCAGCAGAGCAACAAAGCTGCCGAGGCTCATGGCGACATAGATGAACAGGTACACCAGCATCGCGCTCGCACCCGCAGCCGTACCGACGGCCAGACCCAGCAGGATGAAGCCGACATTGTTGATCGACGAGTAGGCCAGCAGACGCTTGAGGTTTTCCTGCCCGATCGCGCCCAGCGCGCCAAATACAATCGAAGCAAGCGCGGTGAACATGACAATCTGCTGCCATGCATCGATCTGACCGCCAAACACCTCGAACACGACGCGCGCGGTCAGGGCGACGGCAGCCACCTTGGGCGCGGTCGAGAAGAACGCAGTCACCGGGGTTGGCGCGCCTTCGTAAACGTCCGGGGTCCACATGTGGAACGGCACAGCGGCGATCTTGAAAGCCAGACCCGAGAGCACGAAGATCAGGCCGAACAACTGCCCGGTGCTGAGTTCACCCGAGAGCGCGCTGCGCACACTCGCAAAGTCGGTCGCTCCGGTAAATCCGTAGAGCAGGCTCATACCGTAAAGCAGAATGCCCGAGGCGAGCGCGCCCAGAACGAAGTACTTGAGCCCCGCCTCGGCAGAACGCTGATCCTTGCGCAGGATCGCGGCAAGAACATACGCCGACAACGAGTTCAGTTCGAGCCCAAGATAAAGCGTCATGAAATCGGCAGCCGAGACCATGATGCTCATGCCCAGGGTCGCAAACAGGATCAGCACCGGATATTCGGCGCGCATGCCCTTTTCGCTGCCTGCAGCCTCGCTGTTGAAAAAAGCCGGGGCGACAATGAGACAGGCGATCGCGCTGAGATAGATCAACGCCTTCGCGAAGAGCGCAAAGCCGTCCATCTTCATCAGCCCGCCAAAGGCATCGACCACCGGGCCGGTTCCGAAATGGACGCCGGGCATAATCACGAAACCTGCGCCGAACAGCGCAGCGACGGCAAGGATGGCAACCTGACGAGCCAGCTTGTCTCCACCCCAGGCGCAAACCAGCAGCAGGGCAAGGCCTGCCACAGTCAGGATAAGCTCAGGAATGATGAGCGCGAGGGAAGCTGTGAAATCCATCAGTGCTCTCCCTCCGCCTGATGCTCCATCGCATTGGCGATTTCTTCACGCGGGGCACCCGCTGCCAACTCGGCATCACCCGCAGGCGCAGCGGCGGCCAGCTGAGCGTCGAGCACCGCGATATCGGCACGCATCGGTGCAAGGAAGCTTTCGGGGTAAACACCCATCCACAGCACCACGGCCGCAATCGGGGCCATCATCGCCCATTCACGCGGGGTGATATCCGCCATCGCAGCGGCATCGGCGTTCTTCTGGTCGCCAAAGGCAACGCGGCGATAGAGGTAAAGCATGTAGGCAGCGCCAAGAATGATCCCGGTGGTGCAAATCAGCGCCACGAGGCTGGATGACTGGTAGATGCCGGCAAGCGAAAGGAACTCGCCGACGAAGCCGCTGGTCCCCGGAAGGCCGATGGAGGCCATCGTGAACAGCAGGAAGAAGATCGCGTAATAGGGCATGTTGATCGACAGGCCGCCGTAACGCTCGATCTCGCGGGTATGCAGTCGATCATAGATAACGCCGACGCAGAGGAACAAGGCGCCCGAAACGAGGCCGTGGCTCAGCATGACAATCATCGCGCCTTCGAGGCCCTGCACATTGAAAGCGAACAGCCCGACCGTCACAATCGCCATGTGCGCGACCGAGGAATAGGCAATCAGCTTCTTCATGTCGGCCTGCACCAGCGCGACGAGCGAGGTGTAGACCACGGCGACCATCGACAGGATGAAGACGAACCATGCGAAATCGGCGCTTGCTTCGGGGAACATCGGCAGGCTGAAACGGATGAAGCCATAGCCGCCCAGCTTCAGCAGGACGCCGGCCAGAATGACCGAGCCTGCCGTCGGTGCCTGCACGTGCGCATCGGGCAGCCAAGTGTGGAACGGCCACATCGGCACCTTGACTGCGAAGCTCGCAAAGAAGGCAAGCCATAGCCAGGTCTGGGCTCCGACGGGGAAATCGTACTGCATCAGCGTCGGAATGTCCGACGTGCCGGCGGTTGCCACCATCCAGAACATCGCGATCAGCATCAGCACCGAACCGATCAGCGTGTACAGGAAGAATTTGTAGCTCGCGTAGATGCGGTTGTCCCCGCCCCAAACGCCGATGATGAGGTACATCGGGATCAGGCCGGCTTCGAAGAAGATGTAGAACAGGAAGATGTCCTGCGCCCCAAAGGTGCCGATCATCAGCACTTCCATGAACAGGAAGGCCGCCATGTATTCGCCCACGCGCTTCTGGATAGCGTCCCAGCTGGCGAGAATGCAGATCGGCATCAGGAACACGCTGAGCATGATCAGCATAAGGGCGATACCGTCGATGCCCAAAGCGTAGTTGAACCCTGCGAACAGGTCATAGCGCTCGGTAAACTGCCACTGCGCGCCGCCGATTTCGTAATTGCTCCACAGCAGTACGCCGAGAGCAAAGGTCGCAAGCGTGCTCGCCAGCGCAATGCCGCGGGCAGCCCCTGCCCCGGTAAACAGGCACAGCACCGCCCCTGCGAGCGGAACCAGCATCATGGTTGTGAGGATGGGAAAGTCCATTGCTCTGCCAGCCCCCTAGAGCAGCACGTAAGTGACAGCGCCAATCAGGCCGAGAAGCATGATCAGCGCATAGGTGTAGAGATAGCCCGACTGGATAGTCTTGGCCGCGACGGAACCGCGCACGACAGCCCAGGCAACGCCGTTCGGCCCGAAGCGGTCAATCGTGCCGATATCCCCCAGTTTCCAGAACTGGCGTCCGAACCAGAAGGCAGGCTTGACGAAAATACGATCGTAGAGCTCGTCGAAATACCATTTGCGGTACACAAAGTTGTGAAGCGCACCGAAGCTGGAAACGAACCTGGCCGGGACTTCGGGCTTGAGAATGTAGGCGTAGATCGCCCCTGCAAGCCCCACCAGCATCACGAATGTCGCGGTCAGCTTCACCCAATACGGCACGACGTGCAGCCCATGGACGAGGTTTTCGTTGAAGTAGAGCGAATTGCCCCAGAACGCTTGCGCATCGCTGCCTATCAGGAAGCTGTCCACGAACGGCCCCTTGAACACGAAGCCGGCAAAAACGGCGCCGAGCGTCAACACACACAGCGGGATCAGCATCGAAACCGGGCTTTCGTGCGGGTGATAGCCACCAGTGGTGTCCTCGCCCGCTTCCTCAGGCGTCTTGTGAACCGAGTGCTGGATATGCTCGCTCTCGATCCAGCGCGGTTTACCCCAGAAGGTAAGGAACATAAGGCGCCAGCTGTAGAAGCTGGTCAGCAGAGCGGCGATTGCACCAGCCCAGAAAGCGAAATGCGCCGTGCCGCTGCCGCGAGCCCAGGCCGCTTCAAGGATCGCATCCTTCGAATAGAAGCCGGCAAAGCCGAAGACATACAGAACGCCGACGCCGGTGATGGCCAGCGTGCCCGCCATCATCGCCCAGAAAGTAATCGGAATTTCCTTACGCAAGCCGCCGTAATACCGCATGTCCTGTTCGTGGTGCATGGCGTGAATGACGGAACCCGCGCCAAGGAACAGCAGCGCCTTGAAGAACGCGTGCGTGAACAGGTGGAACATGGCAACGCCATAGGCCCCAACACCGGCTGCGAAGAACATGTAGCCCAATTGCGAGCAGGTCGAATAGGCGATCACCCGCTTGATGTCCCACTGCGTCGTGCCGATAGTCGCGGCGAAGAAGCAGGTCGAAGCCCCGACGATCGTGACAATCATCAGCGCGGTCGGCGCGGTTTCGAACATGGGTGAAAGGCGGCAAACCATAAACACACCCGCAGTCACCATCGTTGCCGCGTGGATCAGTGCGGACACCGGGGTCGGGCCTTCCATCGCGTCAGGCAGCCAGGTGTGCAGGCCCAGCTGCGCCGATTTCCCCATCGCGCCGATGAACAGCAGGATGCACAGAATATCCATGGTGTAGAGGCGCATGCCGAGGAAGGTGATTGTCGACCCGCTCATTCCCGGCGCAGCGGCAAGGATTTCCGGGATCGAAGTTGTCTGGAACACCAGATAGGTGCCAAAAATGCCGAGCATGAAGCCGAGGTCGCCCACGCGGTTGACCACGAAAGCCTTGATCGCGGCGGCACCGGCGCTCGGCTTCTTGAACCAGAAACCGATCAGCAGATATGAAGCGAGGCCCACGCCTTCCCAGCCAAAGAACATCTGGACAAGGTTCTCGGCCGTGACGAGCATCAGCATCGCAAAGGTGAAAAGCGACAGGTAAGCGAAGAAACGCGGCTGATCCGGGTCTTCTTCCATGTACCCCCAGGAATACAGGTGCACGAGCGCGGAAACCGTGTTGATCACCACCAGCATCACTGCGGTGAGCGCATCAACGCGCAGTTCCCAATCGAACGTCAGCGAGCCTGACTGCACCCATTGCAGCACCTGCACGACGCGTTCGCTCTCAGCCCCCGTCAGGAAGCCCCAGAAGATCGGCCAGCTAAGCGCGGCAGACAGGAACAGCGCACCGGTCGTGATCGACTTGGTAACGGTGTTGCCAAGCGCACGGTTGCCCAGCCCGGCGATGATCGACGCCACCAAGGGCGCGAATACGATGATGAGTATCGGGTCCACGGATGCTTATCCCTTCATCCGGTTGACATCATCGACCGCGATGGTGCCGCGGCCACGATAATAGATGACGAGGATGGCAAGCCCGATGGCTGCCTCTGCCGCCGCAACGGTAAGCACCATCATCGCGAAAACCTGACCTACCAGATCCTGCATGAAGGCGCTGAAGGCGACCAGATTGATGTTCACCGACAGCAGAATGAGTTCGACCGCCATCAGGATCACGATCACGTTCTTGCGGTTGAGGAAAATCCCCAGCACGCCCAGCACGAACAGGATCGCGCCCACGGTAAGGTAATGTTCGATGCCGATGGTCACAGTTCGACCCCCTGCCCGACTGGCGGGTTCTTCATGACGGTTGCTTCCTCGGGGCGGCGGCTGATCTGCTTGCCCACGTCCTGACGCGCGCGGATACCCGGCGGCGGCGGTTGGAAGGTGAGGACGATCGCGCCGATCATCGCGACCAGCAGGATGATCCCCGCGATTTCGAACAGGACGATATAGGGGCCGTAAAGCAGCGCGCCGATCGCCTCGATATTGCTGACATCGGTGCGCGCCGCGCCCATCGCGTCGGGGGTACCCAGCGCCAGACCGCCTGCGTTATAGGCACCCAGGCCCAGCAGCAGTTCAGCCAGCAGGATCAGCGCAATCGCGATCCCCAGCGGGAAATTCTTGATGAAGGACGCGCGCATCGCGGCAAAATCGATGTCGAGCATCATAACCACGAACAGGAACAGCACCGCGACCGCACCGACGTAGACGATCACCAGCAGCATCGCGATGAATTCCGCGCCCACCAGCACCATCAGCCCGGCAGCGTTGAAGAAGGCGAGGATCAACCACAGCACGCTGTGCACCGGGTTGCGCGACATGATGACCATCACGGCGCTCGCGATGACCAAGCCTGCGAACAGGTAGAAGGCGAGTGTCTGTATCATGATCCCTGTTTATCCGTCCCCGGTATCCCTTGCCGCGCGCCCTTAACGATAGGGCGCATCGGCTTCAAGATTGGCCGCGATGGCCCGTTCCCACTTGTCACCGTTCGCGAGCAGCTTGGCCTTGTCGTAAAGCAGCTCTTCGCGGGTTTCGGTGGCGTATTCGAAATTCGGCCCTTCGACGATTGCATCGACGGGGCAGGCTTCCTGGCAGAAGCCGCAATAGATGCACTTCGTCATGTCGATGTCGTAGCGCGTGGTGCGGCGGCAAGGGATACCGGGGACGGATA
>Ga0189284_100335_pt1 | contig 32121 bp, 36 predicted proteins | sample N32C7minimetaG_FD_130314 | JGI IMG/M metagenome (GOLD analysis project Ga0189284, IMG submission 130314) | Marine microbial communities from the Costa Rica Dome - N32 C7 mini metaG | ecosystem: Environmental > Aquatic > Marine > Oceanic > Photic zone | place: Costa Rica: the Eastern Pacific...
CGGAAGGGTCATGTGGGCCTGGAGCCAGCCCGCCCCTGCCACAAGGCCGTTTTGGGTCCACAGCAGCTGATGCCTCGATAACCACACCTGCCCCGCCACTCCGACCAGCAGAAGCGCCGAAAGCAACCTGAACAGTTGGATCTGTCGCGCAGAGAAGGCTGGACTGGCCCAGTCAGAAATCGATTTTGAGCTCGCCAGCACCCGCCAGAGCTCAAAGGCGAGGGTGAACGCGGCAGCCAAGAGCAGCAGGTCCAGGGCCAGATGCAATCCGGCAAAACGCCCCAAGCCGAAGCTCAGATCCGCTCCCAGCAAGGGGTCTCTCGTGGATTCATCGGGAATCCATAGCGCCAGCGACCAGATGCCCCACGTCCGGCTGACGACAGCCACCAGCGAACCCGCCATGATCCGTGCCAGCCACAGCCTCAACCGCGGCCAGGCCATCGCAAGCCCTATCGCCCCTGCCTGAACGAGTCCCACAGCTGAGCTGATGCGGTGCTGGAGCCCCGCAACTGGCTGCCATTCCCCAAGCTGAAACGGATCGCGGCTGGCCAACGCCAACAGATCCAGCGTGAGCAAGGCACTGATCAGCACAGCACCACCACTGATCAACAGCGTGAATCCAAAGGACCATCCGGTCAGGCTCATCGCCTTGGATGAACTCGAGCTGTGTTGCCTGAATTGCCTTGACCAGGCCTGGGCTGCCAGCAGCGGCAGCATCGCCACACCCGCGAAGAGAAGCTGCAGAAGCCAGCGCTTGAGGAGAACGTCGCTCCAGGCGAACTGATCGAACCAGAGCCACTCGATCTGCATCCGGGCTGCAACAACAACCAGCGGCAGCAGAAGGAGGAGGCGTCTCATGGGAGGCCAGCGATGTCTCTGAATCGATCACCGTTGATCGTTTCCTCGGCAATCAAAACGTCCACCAGTTGATCCATCAACTCACGGCGGGGCTCCAGCAGGGCGATGGCCTGCGCCAGAGCACTCTTGGCGAGCTGGCGGATTTGAGCGTCAATGGCCTGGCCAGTGGATTCGGCGTATCCCGGCCGTTGGTTGAACCAATCGCGCCCCAGAAAAACCTCCGTACCCGGGCCCTCGAGGGCCATCGGTCCGAGGCTGGAAAAGCCAAAGCGCGTCACCATCTCCCGTGCGAGTTGCGCCACCATCTGGAGATCTCCACTGGCTCCCTGGGTGATCTCGAGCGATCCGAAAACCACTTGCTCAGCTGCTCGACCCCCCAGGGCCACCACCAGATCAGCGAGGCAGGAGGAGCGGGTGATCAACCCGGAATCAAGCACCTCCTCGTCAGGCATGAAGCGGGTGTAACCACCGGCCCCTCCCCGGGGAAGAATCGTGACCTTGTCCACCGCGTTGGCCGCTGGAAGAAGACTGGCCACCAGGGCATGACCCACCTCGTGATAGGCGATGAGCCGTTTTTTGGCGCTGTCCTGCAAGGGACGGTTGCTCAGCCCCATGGTGATCCGCTCCAAGGCCCCCTCCAGCTGGAACTGACCGATGCGGAGCATGTTCTGGCGGGCCGTGAGGATGGCCGCTTCGTTGAGCAGATTGGCGAGGTCAGCCCCGGAAAAACCCGGCGTGCGGCTCGCCCAATCCGACAGCGAGACCGCGTCGTCGAGGGGGCGAGTTCTCGCATGAACGGCGAGAATTGCCTCGCGGCCTCGGCGATCGGGAAGGCCCACATCAATGCGCCGGTCAAAGCGTCCTGGACGCAACAGTGCGGCGTCGAGCACGTCGGCACGGTTTGTGGCCGCCAGCAGAATCACACCGGAGTTCTCCTCAAAGCCATCCATCTCCGTGAGGAGTTGGTTGAGGGTCTGCTCCCGTTCATCGTTGCCGCCGCCGATACCAGCACCGCGCTGGCGACCCACAGCGTCGATTTCGTCAATGAAAACGATGCAGGGGGACTTCTCCTTGGCTTGGCGGAACAGATCGCGAACCCTGCTCGCGCCAACACCCACGAACAGCTCAACAAACTCAGAGGCCGCGATGGAGAAAAACGGCACGCCCGCCTCGCCTGCAATCGCTTTGGCAAGAAGCGTTTTCCCGGTTCCAGGGGGGCCAACCAGCAACACTCCCCGCGGGATCTTGGCGCCCAGGCGGATGAAGGCCTCGGGCTGCTTGAGAAAGGTGACCACCTCCTCAAGTTCCAGCCGCGCATCGTTGATGCCGGCAACATCCTCAAAACGAAGCTGAAGGTCTTCCTGGGGTTTCAACCGAGGTTGACTGCGCCCAAACCCAAGAGCTCTGTTCGCCATTTGAGCTGAACGCTTCAACAGAAACGACAAGCCGACCACCACCAGCAGAACCAACATCAGGGTTCCCGCCAGTTCGCGTCCTGCTTGTTCGCGGCGGATGTCAACAACTGTCAGGGGCGTGCCGGAGCTTTCAGCGGCCCGAAGAATTTGGTTGTCGTTGGCGAAAACAGGAACGGTGACGCGTCGGCCATCGTTGTATTGGACTCTTACCTCCCGCCGACCGGGCACAAGGTCCAACTGTTTGATCTCTTTTGCATCGATATCTCTCAGCAGGGTGGAGTAACTCACCGTGTCCTGCTTCGTCCAAAAACCCTGAATCGAAGAAGGTTGAGCCTTCAGAGGGGCCGCGGAACCACTGGAGTCGCCCGAACCTGGTGCCACGTCTTCATTGCGCTGCACGGAGCCTAGCGATTTGACGCAAGGGGGTTCCAAACGAGACAATCTCGGTTTGGAAATTCACCAGGCGCAATGGCCGTCCCGAAGAAGAAAACATCCAAGGCCAAGCGCAACCAGCGCAGCGCCACCTGGAAGGCCAAGGCAGCCGTTGCCGCCCAGCGCGCCATGTCCATTGGCAAGTCTGTGCTGAGTGGCCGCGCCCAGGGTTTTGTTTATCCGGTGAGTGAGTCCGAAGACGGCGAATCCTGAGTCGAACTCGGGAGGTGGATCCTCCGCAGAGTTCGATCCGGATCCACCTCCACAACAACATCCGCTCGCATGGTGTGAAAACTGCTCGATGGCAGCGAGCAGAGAATCATGCGGATGAAACGATCCAAGTCGGCATTCGACAGCGACGCACCGCGTTCCGCTTCAAGGGTGGCTTCCTGTTGGCGCTTCCATCGCCAAGGCGCGTTGAAGTCGGTTGCTCGCAGTTGCCAGAGTTGATCGAAACACCTCCAGGTGGGTTCGTAGTGGGCGAGCACGGGTTGCAGCTTCAGGCGCCACTCCAACTCCTGCGCCGTTAGGGGGCTCTCGAGATGGGGCTCATCCGCAGTTGCGTCGTCATTTGGGCTGCAGCCCACAAACCAACCCTCAAAAATCAGCAGGTCGGCATCGCAACGGCGCCAACCGCTTCGATCTCCTCGGCCATGGCGTTTGGCTTTGTCGAAGCAGGGCATCAGAACGTTCTCACCCTGTCGCCATGTTTGAAGACACTCCTGCAGGAGCTCCAGGTCATGGCTGCCAGGAAGCGCACGCGGCACACCCCAGGGGTTGCCCTGCATCGCCGCATCAAGCCGTTCGGCCTCGAAATAAAAGTCATCGAGCGAAACCACCTGGATCGAGAGCTGAAGTGCCCGTGCGGCCGCTTCAATCCACTGCCCCAGGGTGGTTTTCCCGCAACCCGGCAAAGCACTGAATCCGAGCAGTCGGCGTTGTCCCTGCCATTGCTGGCCCAGGTTCAGAAGCGGCAGACCAACAGACCAGAGCCAATCCGGTGTCGCCTGAGGATGCCAGTGATCGATGGCGACCCGATGCCACCCAGAGTTGCGCTGCAGTGCAGACCAACTCGGAAGGTCGCCCAACTCGAGATGCTGCAGCAACCGCTGCTGATCCTTGCTGGGGATGAGGCGTTGGCCCTCAGGATCCAACTTTGAACGCCTCCAGAACAACGGCGTAAACGAATCCAAGCCGGAGGTTGTCCAGCCAGGGAAGACGACGGCGCCCAAGAACCATCAATTCACAGGCGATGAGGGCATAGAACGCTGTGTACGTCCTGAGTTCAACAGCATCCAGGATGTAGACGGGAAGGTTGCTGCCGATGAAAAATCCGAACAGCAGCAGCAACAACGAAGCGCTGCGACGCCACCAGGGGCCAGACCAGGACCGCCGGATCCCAGCGCCCCACGCGTTCTGAAGCCCCGCAAGACGTGTGCGCTGGATTGAGCTCATCGATCCGGCACCGACAGCAGGTACTCCAGATACTTCAGCGTTACTGCCCCCTCCTGGCAAGAGGCACCGGAAAGCACGGTTGCTGGCTGTCCAGGGTCCCCCAGGTGATTCAACACCGCAGCAGCCTCGCCACCGGACTCATGCAGAGCATCGGCATCCCAGGGGGAAGGGGTCAGCAGACAACGCAGACCTGCGGCTCTTGCCGCCGAAAGACCTGCCGCAGAATCTTCGATGGCAAGGCTGGCAGCACTGTTGGCCCCACTGCGTTCGAGAGCGAGTCGGTAGCCGTCCGGTGCTGGCTTTCCCGAAGCAACGTCATCCGATGTCACCACCCCATCGAAGCTGGGGATTTGCTTCTGGATCTGTTCCAGCAGAGCCATCACCGAGGCCGATCCGCTGGAGGTGACGATCCACTGCTGCACGCCGGCCCTGTTCAACTCCTGCAAAAGCCTCTTCACTCCGGGACGGAGATGCACATGTCCTTGGCGGACCAGTTCCAGGTAATGGACGCGTTTGCGATCACGCACCTGGTCCAGTTGGTTCTGGCTGAGATGCACCCCACAGGTTTCAGCGTGGAGTTTCACCCTGCGCAGCCCGCCAGGAATCGCCAGCAGCCTGTTGTAGAGCGCTTCATCCCAAACAAAGGGAAGATCCAGTTCCTGGAAGGCCATGTTGAAGGCCGGTCGATGACCGTCCATTTCCGTGTCGGCCAAGGTGCCATCCACATCCCAGAAGACCGCTGAAAGCCTGTTCACCTTGAGGAGCAGCAACGGCACAATGCTGGGACATCACCGCCTGTTGCGTTCCCTTGCCGGCTGTTTCGCTGCATTGGTCCTGGTCCCTTCCCGCCGTGGTGGAACCATCGCCATTGCAAGGGCTTGATTTGCCGCTGTCGCTGCGCTGTGTGCTGCGGCGCAGGGGATTCAGCTCCACATCCGAGGCCGAGAGCTTTCTCTCCCCTGGTGATCTACCGCCCACACATGATCATTTCCCCGATCTCGAGCAGGCCTGTACACGCTTGGTAAAGGCCTGCCGTTCCCGTGAACGCGTCGCCATCTGTGGTGATTACGACGCCGATGGGATGACCAGCACTGCGTTGTTACTGCGGGCATTGGCCCCGTTGGGTGCTGAGCCGGAACCCGCTATCCCATCGCGGATGGAGGAGGGATATGGCCTCAATCCCGCCATGGTGCAGCGGCTCTACGACGATGGCGTGCGATTGCTGGTCACCGTTGATAACGGTGTTGCCGCGAGGGAAGCCCTCGAACTGGCCGCAAGTTTGTCGATGCAGGTGATCGTGACCGATCACCACACGATCCCGGCGCAACGGCCGCCCATGACTGCGCTCATTCATCCGGCCACCACCCCGGAGGGCTCGCCTTACCGCGGACTCGCCGGTGTTGGGCTGGCCTATGTGCTGGCCCATGCCGTTGCCGATGTTCTGAACAAACCAGAAGCCATCCGCGTGGCCCGGGATCTGTTTTGCATCGGCACGGTGGCCGATATGGCTCCTCTGGTGGGGGCCAACCGCAGTTGGTTGCTGGAGGGGCTGAACCATCTGCATCGCTCCGAGTGCAAAGGCGTGCAAGCGCTTCAGCGCCTGGCGGGTCTCGGGGAACGTCCGCTGACGGCAGAAGACATCGGGTTTCAGCTTGCACCACGCATCAATGCAGTGGGCCGCCTTGGAGAACCGAGGCTTGTGGTGGATCTGCTCACGGCTGACGATCCCGATTCAGCCATGGCCCTCGCACGCCGTTGTGATGATTACAACCGCCAGCGACGGGATCTCTGCGACGCGATTGAAGCGGAGGCCGTGGCACTGGTGGAAGCGGAGTCCAGTGACGCTCTCCCCTCATTCCTGCTGTTAGCGCAAAGCCACTGGCACCACGGGGTGATTGGCATTGTTGCTTCGCGGCTGATGGAGCGCTATCACCGCCCCACCGCTCTTCTGGCCGGAGATGGAGATGGAAGTCTGCGGGCTTCGGTACGGGGACCCATCGGTTTCGCGGTGGATCGTGCCCTCTCCAATTGCAGTGATCTACTGACCCGCTTTGGAGGCCATCCCGCTGCCGGGGGGTTCACCGTTAAAGCGGAATTCGTGCATGCCCTGCATGAGCGCCTCTGCGCCGAAGCCGATGGCTGGTTGGTGACCCAGGCCCAGGGGCGTCCTGTGCAACCTGACGCTCTGCTGCAGTTGAAGGACGTGAACTGGGATCTTTGGCGCCACCTGCAATCCCTGGCCCCCTTCGGCATCGGTCATCCTAAACCCCTGTTCTGGTCACGGGGGGTGAGCGTTGAAGATCGGCGCGATCTAAAAGGAGGACATCTGGCCCTGACGCTGCGTCAGGGTGAAAGTGAGCGTCGCGCCATCGCCTGGCGATGGGATCCAGCGGCGCCTGTTCCCGCATGCTGTGACGTGGCTTACAGCATTTCGATCAACCGTTGGCAGGGTGAACAGCGTCTGCAGCTGGAGCTCAAGGCCATCCGTGCCCATACGGAGTTGGTGTTGATCGACCGCGGCACACGGCAATACACCGCCCAGTTGACGGAAACCTCAGGGCTGAAGCTCACCAATGGAGAGGGTGAGACGCTTCAGGCGAGCATTCAACAAGAACAATCCCTCACCAGCGACAACGATCTGGCGAGGGATCAGCGGGTGATTCAGTTGATCGAGGAAGCCTGCCTTGGGTTGGGGCTACGTCCTTGAAACGAGGCGATCAGAGTGCGCCGCGGCGGTAGAAGAGGATGAAGATGACAGCGGGACCAGCAATGGTGATCATCGCCAGGGCGGCAAAGTTGGCGATCAGGTGAATGTCAAAGCCCATGGCGATGCAGCGCTGTCCAAAATCGTTACGCCTCCCAGGCTACGGGGCTCTGTCCCAAGAGCGACGGATTGGTTCTGATCTCTGTGATGGCTTGTCACAGCTTCAATCATGAGCCAAGAGACGCCGCAATGGTCCTGCATCAAACACTGTGGAGCCTGTTGCCGACTCGCTCCCGAGGAACGGGCTGATGCCCTGGCGGCCTTGAACGAGGAGCAACAACGCACCTATCTGGCCATGGTTGGCCCTGACGGCTGGTGCATCCACTACGACACGGGCAGTCAGCGCTGCACGGTTTATGAGGAGCGTCCTGATTTCTGTCGTGTCAGTGGTCTGGGCCGTCTTTTTGACGTCCCCGATGATCAGTTCGATGCCTTCGCCATCACCTGTTGCCAACAACAGATCCGCAGCACCTATGGCGGCCGCAGTGGCGTGATGCGTAGGTTCAAGCGCGCTCAGACCGCGGGAGGTTCTGTTGACGAGTGAGCAAACAAGCCCTGAGTCGCGCAGCTTTGTTGCCGTGTTGTTCAGCACCTTCACCACAGTGTTTGTGGCTGAACTGGGCGACAAAACCCAGTTGGCAACGCTGTTGCTCTCGGCCCAGTCCGGCTCTCCTGTTCTGGTGTTCATCGGTGCCGCGCTGGCATTGATTTCATCCAGCCTTGTGGGCGTTCTCGTCGGTCAATGGTTGGCCAAAACCCTTCCGCCTGAGCGTCTTGAACTGATGGCTGGGGTGCTGATGGTGGCGCTCGGCATCTGGCTCGGTCTTCAGGCCGCCAGCTCCCTTTGGTTCAATGCAGCGAGCTGACGATGGATTTTCCCCTTCTGATCTCCACGTTCTTGACCGTGTTCCTTGCCGAACTCGGTGACAAGACCCAACTGGCCACCGTTGCCATCAGTGGCACGTCCAATCGCCCCCTGGCCGTGTTTCTCGGCTCATCATCGGCGTTGGTTCTGGCCAGTTTGCTGGGGGCCTTCGCCGGTGGTTCCGTTGCAACCGTGATTCCAAGCGACCTGCTTCAGCTGCTGGCTTCCGTGGGTTTCCTCGTGATCGGCGGCCGCTTGCTGTTTCCTCTCGTCCGTGATGGTGAAGCCAACTCGGACGGGGATCAAACTTCTGAGTCCTAAAGTGATCTTTGAAGGGCTGATTTTGCACGGCCTGCTGAAGAGCGTCGACCACCCCTTCCCTCTCTCCCGGCCCTGATGGTCGGTTTCTGCGCACGCCACGATGAAATTTACGGTTGCCGATCTGCTGGATCAGCTCTCAACGGAGCACTCCTCTGAGCCCGACCAACTGGCAAAGATCCTCAAGCTCAGCAACAAGACGGATAAAGCGGCGCTTGAGCTTGCCGTTTCATCACTGATGAAAATCGGTGTGATCGAAAAGACCAGTGAGGGTGGTCTCACACGGCCCCAGGAGAGTGATCTGATTGATGCTCGCCTGCGTTGCAGCAGCAAAGGCTTCTGCTTCGCCATTCGCGATGACGGCGGCGAGGACATCTACATCCGTGACCATCAGCTGAACCACGCCTGGAATGGCGATCGTGTGCTGGTGCGGGTGACGCGGGAGGGCGGACGCCGCCGCTCTCCTGAAGGAGGTGTGCAATGCATCCTGGAACGGGCCACGCAATCTCTCCTGGCTCAGGTGGAGCAGCAGAGCGACCAGCTGCTCGCCTCCCCCTTGGACGACAGAGTGCTTGCCGGCATTGAGCTGCCAGCTGAGGATTCCAAGCATCTGCCCGGTGATGAGGTCTCCAGCGTTGTCGAGGTACGCATCGATCGCTATCCCGTGGCTCAGCATCCTGCGGCCGGCCATGTTGTGCGATCTCTCCCGCTCAATGGAGGACCAGCAGCCGACCGGGACCTGCTGCTGACCAAGGTTGGTCTCCAGGACCGTCCAGTAGCACCTAGAAGCTCAGGCAAAACCCCTGCGTCCAAGGGCCGGGTCGATCTCACCGCACAACCATCGCTGCTGCTCAAAGGATGGAGTCAGGACGATGCACCGGGGTTGCCTGCCGTGCACGTTGAAGCGAGGGACGGCGGTTGTCGCCTCTGGGTCCACGCGCCCAGCGTGGGCGAGCGGATCGGTCTGGGCAACAGCCTCGATGCCTGCCTGCGGGACCGTGGTGAAGCCCTTTGCCTCGGCGAAGTCTGGCAACCTCTTCTCACTCCGGCCCTCCACAAGGCCACCAGCTTCTCGGCCGGGTCCGAGGCTGATGCCATCAGCGTTCGGCTCGACGTCTCTGCCAACGGTGAGGTGAGCGACTGGGAGTTCATGCTCAGCACGGTGCGCCCCGTCGCCGAAGTGAGCGCCGATCAGTTGGTCGCCCTGGCGGAACGCAAACCCAAGGCGCGCAGCGTCCCGACCGCCCTCAAGCCGATCAAAGACCAACTCGGTCAGCTGGAGACCCTGCGCTTCTGCAGCACGCTGTTGTTGGAGCAGGAGCGTGCCAACGGGGTTGTGCAGCTCGATCTCTGCCCTCCACAGCTGGAGGCCCTTGGTGACCTCTGCAGCGCAGATCCCTCCGGGTTGCGGCATCGCTGGGTTGATGCGTTCAACCCGGTCGACCCCCATGCGTTCCTTCAGCCTCTGTTGAGGGCCGCCGACCGTGCGTGGACCGCACAACGACTCGAGCTCCAACTGCCGGGCATCACCGTTGAGGCGGATGAACCCGATGGCAGCGTGCTCACCGATGTGGCAAAGACAGCCATTGCCCTGGATCTTCCCCTTGAACTGGATGACGACGGCTGTCCATCAGCTTCGGAGCTGGTTCAGGTGTTCAAAGACAGCAGTCAGCGCCGGGTGCTGGAACAACAGCTCAGTCACGCCCTGCCACCTCTCACCCTTGTGGCATCCACAGAGGCCCCCCCTGCGGCAGCAGATTCCGATGAAGACGAGGTTGCTGCGTCAAGCCGGAACAGCTCACTGACCCCATGGACCTGTGCCACCCAGCACTACGCCCACCTGGTGAATCAACAGGTGATCGTTGCGCTGCTGACCGATGCCAAGGATCGTCCAACCGTCCGTCACAAGACGCGTCTAAAGCTTGGCCTCAAGGGTGCCGGTGCTGATCTCACGTGGCCCCTGTTCACCGCATCCCAGGACGAGAAGTTGAACGGATTGGTGAACGAGCGCACCGTGCAGCGGCTCAACACGCGACGGCGCCAGGTGTTGGAATTGGAAAAGGATCTGCTTTCGATGATCCAGGCCCGTTCAGCCCAACCCCTGATCGGCGAACAGGTGGAAGGGCGCATCAGTGGTGTGCAGAGCTATGGCTTTTTCGTGGAAGTTGGTGAAAGTCGCGTTGAAGGGCTGGTGCATGTGAGCTCCCTCAACGATGACTGGTACGAATACAGATCACGCCAGAATCGCTTGGTCGGGCGCAAGAACCGTCAGACCTATCAACTTGGCGACGCCGTACAGGTGCGCGTGATCAATGTGGATGTTCTGCGCAACCAGATCGACCTTGAGGTCATCAGCCAGGGTTCCAATGGCTCCACGGAACCTGAATCCTCAGCGCCTGAATCCTCGGAGCCGCTGCCCGTTGCCCTCAGCGAGCGCTGAGTGATGCATCCCTACGTTCTGGCAGTCACCGGTGCATCCGCTCAACCTCTGGCCGAGCGTGCCCTACAGCTGCTGCTGCAGCGCGAGCGCTCGGTGCATCTTGTGCTCAGCCATGGTGCCCATGAGGTGTTTCGTGCGGAACAGGGCCTGACGATCCCTGTTGATCCCCTGAAACAACGTGCGTTCTGGCGAGAGAGGCTATCGGTGGAGAGTGGCGAGCTCACCTGTCATCGCTGGAATGATCAGGCTGCCTGCATTGCCAGTGGCAGCTACAGAACCCGGGCGATGGTCATCGTTCCCTGCAGCATGGGAACCGTCGGGCGGATCCATGCCGGTATCGCCGCAGATCTGATCGAACGTTGTGCGGATGTGCATCTCAAGGAGCGTCGGCCCCTGGTGATTGCTCCCCGGGAGATGCCTTTCAACCTGATTCACCTCCGCAACCTCACCAGCCTCGCTGAAGCTGGAGCCACCATTGCCGCTCCCATTCCGGCCTGGTATTCCCGGCCCGATTCCTTGGAGGAGATGGTGGACTTTCTGGTGGTGCGCCTGTTCGACGGCCTGGAGGAGGACCTTGCACCCCTGAAGCGCTGGCAGGGCCCCCTGGAATGAACATGTTTCAGCGGTTGCTGCTGATTCCCTGCCTGGCGCCACTGCTGGCGTTGCTGGTTCTTTCGGCCACCAATGTCGGAGACAAGACCCGGATCCGTCTGCTGGTTTGGACAACACCTCCGCTCCCCGTTGGGGCGTGGACAGCGCTGGCTGGCGTTGGTGGTGCGGCCGGAGCCGCTGTCGCAGCGGTTTTGGTCTCCCCAGTGGAGCGTCCTCTGAGTCGCCAGAGGCGATCCCCTGTTCAACCGGAGTTTGAGGAGAGGGGCTATACCGACTACGAACCGACACCCAGATCCAGCACAAACCCAGGCCCCGAACGAGATGTGAGAGAACCGGCTCCAACGGTGTCTGTGGCCTACCGCGTGATTCAACGCCCTTCGTCAGTCCCCCCGCAGTCAGACGCTTCATCAGGCACTTCAGCCGTGGGCTCTCCTTCTCAGGAGTTCAGTGATTGGGGAGATGATCCGGAGGCGAACTGGTAAGCAGCGCACCAAGCTGCTTACAGTTGCGCCAGCAATGCTGGATCGGTGAGCGAAACCCCAGTCGAGAAGCAGTCTTCAGGTCAAGAGGCCCCTGCCAAAACGGCGCCGAAAGCGAAGCCGCCCAAGCCGGAGGACAAGCCCTTCCCTGAATTCATCGACACACTGTTTTTGCCGGCCGTCGCCAAACAGTTGGCCGAACATGACATCACCGCTGATCGGCTCGAGCGCGTGGATGGGCAGCGTCCCGTTGTCGGTGGTGAATGTCCAATGGTGGTTGGTGAGCTTCCAGGGGGGCGCCGCTTCTGGGTCTGCTTCTCCAAGGCCGACATCAACAGCGCCAAAGTGATTGCCCTGGCTGATGCCGGCAGCGAGCCAACGCTGCTGGAGAGCTTTCTGATCGATGAGAAGCGGATGTCTTTGGCCCTTCTCGTTTCCCGTCTCTTGCAACGGCTCAACGGCCAAAAGTGGCTGGGAGGTAACTAACCGCCCGCATTGGCCTCGGGGGTTGGGCTGACACGCCTACATTGGCAGGATCGTGAACCGCAACTGATGGTCCCTCCCACCGCCGTGGCCGAAGGCAGCGCTGTAGCCATCAAGGATCCTGTCAAGGACACAATCCTGACCCCTCGCTTCTACACCACCGATTTCGAAGCGATGGCGACAATGGACCTTCAGCCCAATGAGGCTGAACTTGAAGCCATCTGTGAAGAGTTCAGGAAGGATTACAACCGCCACCACTTCGTTCGTAACGAGGAGTTCGAGGGTGCTGCGGACAAGCTGGATCCTGAAACCCGCAAAGTGTTTATCGAATTCCTTGAGCAGAGCTGCACATCGGAATTTTCAGGATTCCTGCTCTACAAGGAACTGAGCCGCCGCATTAAGGCGAAGAACCCTCTTCTGGCCGAGTGCTTTGCTCACATGGCTCGGGATGAAGCTCGCCACGCCGGCTTCCTCAACAAGTCGATGAGTGATTTCGGCATGCAGCTGGATCTCGGCTTCCTGACCGCGAACAAGGACTACACGTTCTTCAAGCCGAAATTCATCTTCTACGCCACCTACCTGTCTGAAAAGATCGGCTACTGGCGTTACATCGCCATTTACCGCCACCTCGAAAAGAACCCCGACAGCAAGATCTTCCCGATCTTCAATTTCTTTGAGAACTGGTGTCAGGACGAAAACCGACATGGTGATTTCTTTGATGCCCTGATGAAGGCACAACCGGACACGGTTCGTGGCCCCATCGCCAAACTCTGGTGCCGCTTCTTCCTGTTGGCGGTGTTCGCCACCATGTACGTGCGCGACGTGGCCCGCAAAGAGTTCTACGAGGCTCTCGGATTGGATGCTCGCACCTACGACAAGATGGTGATCGAGAAGACCAACGAAACGTCTGCGCGCGTTTTCCCAGTTGTTCTTGATGTGAACAACGACAAGTTCTGGACACGCCTCGAACGGCTGGTGGCCAACAACGCCGCATTGGAAAAGGCTGATGCAAGCGATGCCATCGCTCCTCTGAAAGTGCTTCGCAAGCTGCCCTTCTGGATCGGAAACGGTGCCGAGATGGCCAAGCTGTTCCTGATGCCAGCGATCGACAGCGATCGTTTCCAGCCAGCTGTGCGCTGAGGGGACTCCCCCGGCCCAATCGAGGAGATTTCTTGACCAACGCCTTTTCGAATCAGTGGCAAGGACTCTTGGAGTCCTTGCTGCACCGTGGCAGCTCGGCAGGAGCCGACCTGGTGGAAGTGTTTCTTGAGCGCACCGACCACATCGGTTTGCTTGCCGAACAGGATCGGATCACCAGTGTGAATCCGTCGTTCGCCCGTGGAGCTGGCCTCAGGGTGTTCCGTGATGGCCGTGATGGCTTCGTCAGCACCAACGATCTCAGCGAAGCCGGCCTCCAGCGCGCCCTCGATCAGGCCCTCGCCATGCTCGGTCTCGAGGCGCAACAGCTCGCGTCCCCTTCAGCATTTGAAGGGTTGAAGCAGCTGACCGACCACGGCTTGAACAAAGTCGATTGGCTGGAACGCTGCCCCTCCTTGGATCAGGCCAGCCAGTGCCTGCTCAAAGGCACAGACCATCTCAATCGTCTTGGTCAGCACTTGCAGGTGCGCCGTGGCAGTTACTCCCGCGACTGGCAGGAAGTGTTGGTGGCTGCATCCGATGGCACCTTTGCCCGCGACATCCGCCTGCATCAGTCGACCGGTCTCTCCGTTCTTGCCGCCGACGGCGATCACCGATCCAGCATTGGCCGCCGCTATGGCAGTTCCGATCGTCCGGACGATCTTCGGGACTGGGATTCCGAAGCCAGTGCAGCTGAAGTGTGCAACAGCGCTGGAACGATGTTGCGGGCCGACTACGTGGATGCCGGACAGATGCCGGCTGTTCTCGCCAACCGGTTCGGTGGCGTGATTTTCCACGAGGCCTGCGGCCACCTGCTCGAAACAACCCAGATTGAGCGGGACACCACGCCCTTCGCAGACCGGGTTGGTGAACTGATCGTTCACCCTGCAGTCACCGCCATCGATGAAGGGCTGAGTGGTGGATCCTTCGGTTCCATCTCGATGGATGACGAGGGAATGGAACCTGAGCGCACCGTGCTGATCAAAGACGGAGTGCTCCAACGCTTCATCAGTGACCGGGCCGGTGAACTGCGCACGGGCCACAAACGCACCGGAAGCGGCCGGCGTCAGAGCCATGCCTTTGCAGCTGCGAGCCGGATGCGAAACACCTTCATCGACGCCGGTCCGCATACCCCTGACCAGTTGATTGAATCCGTCGATCAAGGCCTGTACTGCAAGGCCATGGGTGGAGGAAGCGTCGGCCCGACAGGTCAGTTCAATTTCTCTGTTGAAGAGGGGTATCTGATTGAGAACGGCAAACTCACCAAACCGGTGAAAGGGGCGACGTTGATCGGTGATGCCAAGGAGGTGATGCCACGCATTTCCATGTGCGCCAACGATCTGGAACTGGCTGCCGGGTTCTGCGGATCCGTGAGTGGAAGTGTGTTCGTCACCGTGGGCCAACCCCACATCAAAGTTGATTCGATCACTGTGGGGGGCCGTTGATGATGAGCAGCAACAACAGCCTTAACGCCACGGATCTCAGGGATCGCCTTCAGACCCTCGCCTCGCGTGAAGGCATTCGTCGTTGGGATCTTGGTGCCGCCTGCAGTGACGATTGCTCCGTTCAGGTGGATCGTGGTGAAGCCAAACAACTCAAGGCTTCGCAGCGGAGCTCTATCACCATCCGGGTTTGGAACAGCGATGGCCTGGTAGGCATTACCAGCACCACCGACCTCTCCGATGGCGGCTTGGAACAAGCCCTGGTAGGAGCCCATACGGCCAGCCGTTTTGGCAATCCCGAGGACATCCCTGAGTTCTCCCCCCTGGCCACAGCTCCACTCCCCGAGCTCGATCGCCCGCTTCAACCACGCCAAGGAATCCTCCCCCTGCTGGACACCCTTCGGGATGCGGAAGCCGATCTGTTGGGTCGTCACCCCGCGATCCAGACCGTCCCCTACAACGGACTGGCGGAATCCCTGTCCCAGAGCCTCTATCTCAACAGTGATGGAGCACTGCGGCAGATGGAGCGCACCCAAGCCAGCCTGTATCTCTACGCAAGGGCGGAGGAAACAGGTCGTAAGCCCCGCAGTGGAGGTGCTGTTCGTCTGGGTCTTGGCAGCAGCGAACTGGATGTTCAAGGCTGCATCAGCGAGGCCGTTGATCGCACCGTCAGCCATCTGGACTATCGACCGATCGAAACCGGGAGCTACCGGGTGTGCTTCACCCCCGAGGCCTTTCTCTCACTGCTTGGTGCCTTCAGCAGCATGTTCAATGCGCGTTCAGTGCTCGATGGGGTGAGCTTGAGCCAGCGGGATTCGATTGGATCCGATGTGGCGGTTCCTTTCTTCAACCTCCACGATGACGGCCTCCACCCCGGACACATCAGTGCGGCAGCCTTCGATGGCGAGGGAACACCAACCCGACGTCTCTCCTTGATTGAAGGCGGAACCCTGCGTAATTTCCTTCACTCGGAAGCCACGGCCCGAGCCTTCGGTGTTCAACCCACCGGTCACGCTGGACTTGGAGCCAAGGTTTCGGTGGGTCCCGACTGGTTCGTGGTTGGTTCCAACCCGCAGGTGAGCAGCGGTAACAGCCTCAACCACCGCACCGAGTCAGGCCCCTTCGTGCTGATTGAGGATCTGTCAGCGCTTCACGCCGGTGTGAAAGCCACCCAGGGATCCTTCTCCTTGCCCTTCGATGGATGGTTGGTGAACAACGGCGAACGGGTTTCCGTGGAAGCAGCAACGGTTGCCGGTGACATCCGCTCTGTTCTCAACGGCATTGCTCATCTGGAAGCTGATTCTGAAATCACCCACCGAGGCGTTTCCCCTCATGTTTGGGTGGATGGACTCTCCATCACTGGCGAAGCCTGACGTTGAAGATTCTGTTCTGGGGGACACCGGTCTATGCGGTGCCAACCCTTAATGCACTGCATGATGCGGGCCACACCATCGTTGGGGTCGTCACGCAGCCGGATCGTCGGCGGGGTCGAGGCAAACAGCTGGTTCCATCGCCGGTGAAGGCGAGGGCAGAAGAACTCGGTCTTCCTGTGTTCACCCCTGAACGAATCCGACGGGATGACGATTGCAAAGCCAAGCTCGCTGCACTCGGTGCTGATGCCTCTGTGGTTGTTGCCTTCGGACAGATCCTTCCCAAGGATGTGTTGGAGCAGCCTCCTCTGGGCTGCTGGAACGGCCACGGATCACTGCTACCGCGTTGGCGCGGTGCTGGGCCCATCCAGTGGGCCCTACTCGAAGGGGATCAGGAAACGGGTGTGGGGATCATGGCCATGGAGGAAGGGCTCGATACTGGTCCGGTTCTGCTCGAGCAACGCACCCCGATCCAGCTGCTGGAACCTTCCATCGCCTTGGCCGAACGACTCAGTGCTCTCACTGCAGAGCTGATGGTTCAGGCCATGCCGCTGATTGAAGCGGCGGGACCGGGTCCAGAAGACGAGAGATTGGCAAGGCTCAACGTGCGGGTTCAGGCCGAGGGGTCTACCTATGCCCGCATGCTGGAAAAGCAGGATTTCCAATTGGATTGGTCTGCTCCTGCCCTCAGCATTCATCGCAAGGTGATGGGGCTTCATCCCGGAGTGTTCACCCAGTGGCAGGGCAAACGCCTGAAGGTGTTGCGCACGGAGCCGTTGATCGAACGGCTGCAGGATCAACTCAGTCCTGAGGGACGCAACCTCGTGGGCCAATGGCCCACCGGCGGGCACCCCCCAGGGACGATCCTTGCAGTGATCGAAGATCTGGGTCTTGTGGTGAGCAGTTCAGGCTGCCCCCTTCTGATCCGGGAGGCACAGCTGGAAGGAAAAGCACGCAGCACAGCCCCCGTTCTGTTGCAGCAACTCAACGCCACGCCCGGAGATCGATTGGGCGAAGGTTGATTCAGGATTCCGTGTACAACATCCGCGCTTGAGTCCAGACCCGATCGAGATCCTGCTCGGAAAGCTGAAGAGCTTCCGGGAACATCGTCGAAAGCCATTGTTGGCGCTTCAACAGGGTGTCGGCTTCAAAAAATGTTTGCTGCGACGCCAGAACTCTGAATTTGAGAAATTCCAGCAACCTTGCGCGCAGGCGAACCGTATCGATGAGTTTGATCCGTTGGCCTTGATCACGGAGATGAATGGTGCCGCCTGTTTCCACTCCGCATAATCGCGGTGCAAGCAATTCCAACGTTGTCGGCGGTTGCCAATGGCGCGACTTGGTCGCGGGGTGGGGGTAATAAATCCAGCCGTTCACAACCTCACTTTGAGGCATCTTGATCTGCACACTCCAAAACGAGAACGTTTCGGGGGGGTGGAGGTCGGTCCATTGCACCTTTTCAAACAGGTGATCTGGATCCGAAAGTGAAACCTCGAGGGGGGCAAAGTCGAGATTCAGCGTGCCGAAGTAACAGCCCGAAAGGTCCAGCCCTAAGGACTGGAACACGGGGAATTGCATTCGAATCGTGCCATCCGGATACGGTGAATCGTTGCTTGTTCCGGAGGCGACGCCATGGCCAGCACAGAGTCGCCCAGTGAGCCAGTCCGGTTTCATCAATCAGCGAAGTTCACGGTGGCTGCAGTTCTCGCAGGGGCCTTCCGGCCACACAGCACAGCGGAGCAAAGGACTACGGGCGTTGAAACGACAATTGGGATCACCAATCACCCAGCCATGTCTCCAGGGTGTTGCATCGGCGGGACGCGTCTGGGGTTTCACCAACAGGGCCACTGAGGCCATCACATAGCGACCGTTGCGAAGGGCATAACGGTGACGACGTTGCATCACAAGGAAGGATTGCTGTTCCACAACAAGCCATCGCCCCGGTTGTGGCGGATCCTCAAGATCAACGCGATGGAGCAAACGGTCTCCACTGATATGGCGAAGTTCAACCAGCATGGCCCTCGTCCTGATCAAGTTCCTTGCTGCGGATCCACATTCCCCAGGCAAACAGCAACAGCACCACCACCAAGGTGAGCCAATCGGGTTGATTCAGGCTGGGCACGACAACATGAACAATCAAGCGCAGCGCCACAAAAGCAACGGCAAGAAACCCAGCCGTTTCAAGCCGTGGATACAGATCAAGCCAGCGGATGAACAGGGCGGATGTAAAACGCAGTGCCACGATGCCGATGAAGGCGCCTGTGCTGATCAACACAATCTGATCACTGATGGCCACTGCTGCGGCAACGCTATCGATGGAGAAGGCCAGATCTGTGAAGGCCAGCAGCAAAACCGTGTTCAGAAAAGTGCGTGAGACACCGTTGGATTCATGTCCTTCGCTGGACTCGGCATCATCGCCTGATCGATTGTTGAAGTGATCAACCACCAGCCACACCAGATAGGCCGCAGCGAGGAGTTGCACCCAGGCGTTTTGCAACACCCACTGGGCCAAAACGATCAAAGCGATCCGCAAGACCAGTGCAATGCCAATGCCCAGGTTGAGGGCAAGGCCTTCCCGCTCCGGTTGGCGGCTGCTGCGGGCGATGGCCGCGAGGGCCACGGCATTGTCAGCCGACAGGATCAGCTCCAGCAGTACCAGAACAGGCAACAGGGCCAAAACCTCACCCCATTGATCGGCACCTTCGAAGAAATCCGACAGTGAGGGAAGCGAAGTGATGTCCATCGCGGCAGCCTAGAAAGTGCAAGAGCTGTTCCATTGCGATGCAGATCCGGGCCGAGCTGTGTCACGTCGACACCCTGAGATGCATCGTGCGGGTCGAGGCCTGGCTCGACGGTTCTCTGCAGGGCAGCGCCCTCGGTGAAGCCGCCACTGCTGAAGAGGCTGAGGAGAGAGCGTTGCGACGCCTGAGCTCCAGGCTGGGATCCACTGAGGCGCCACAACAGCCCCTGAATTCAGCTCGCCCAGAAGCCCCCCGGGTGGATGAGCCAAATCCGAAGCAGGTGCCCGTGGAGCGGCCGAGAAAAATTGAGCAGCCCCAACCCTCGTCTGCTCCACACCCCCCTGCCAGCCATCAGGTCCCCGTCCCCCCTGCTGACAATGCCCCCTCTGAAACACCAACGGATCCTGACGACTGGAGTGATGAGCTGACCGCCATCGATATGGAAATCAGACGCATTGGTTGGTCTCGAGAGCAGGAGCAGGAGTATTTGACCCGGGCCTTCGGTCTCGGCAGCCGCCACAAGCTCACACGCTATGCCGATCTGGTGGCCTATCTGCGTCAGTTGAAGTTGATCCAAGCCAACGACGACGCGTCCACCGCACCAGCACCCATCCGTCGTGGTGATCTGCTTCAACAAGGAGATGCCATGTTGAAGCAGCTGGGCTGGAGCTCCGATCAAGCCAGGACCTTTCTCCAACAACAACTGGGGGCGACCAGTCGTCAACAACTCAGTGATGAACAGCTGCTGCAGTTCAACATGCTGCTGGAGGAGCAGACGCTCAGCCAGGCCAAATAAGCACTAACACTCAGGAATGGTCAGGGCTAGTGGCTTACAACGGGTTTGCGGCAGGGACTGATACGGCGTCCATGCCGATTGCAGCAGGGTGAATCGTCTACACACTCTGCGCAGCCCGGTCGTTCCCTCCGCTTCTTTCCTGAAGGGGGGAATGGCCCCTATGGGGCTACAAGGAGATCAGAGCTCAGAAGTGAAGGGTTGCTGAGCTGCTAGATCAACTGCGGAAGTTGAACTCCAGCTTGGTTTTGGGTTTTTGGTACTTGATCACATTCATCACCTGAAGACCAGTATTTTCAGACTTTCTCTCCTCGGCAAGTGCTTTGAGGATCATTGAGCCTGAAGCCTGCCAGTCTTGATCAACTTCGATCAATTGCTTGGCTCGTGAGTAGTACTCCGCAGCTTTTGCCAAATAATCAGACTTCTGACTTGATGTCTTTGGAGATATTGCCGTTGTGATGGACTTCGCTTCCGCTGCGATAATTGTACAACACCCTTTTGCAATGGAAAGCTCACTTATGCGTGCACTCTAGCGGCGCGTTCTTTTGTAGAGAGCTTGATTCACCAGTGGAAAGGCATAGGGCATTTGGTTATTTTCATTCTTGATGGCTTCAAAGCAGGCAGGAGACTCATCTGTATAGCAATCTTCAAGAATGCTTGCTTTGGCCTGTTTCAGGGTTAATCCATCTCTCAATCCCGCTTCAAAATTGAATGCCGCCTCATAGCTTTGGCATGCACCGGGTCGAGCTTCCGTGCTGTGACCTAACAACAGCAGCGCTAAACCCGCAAGGCCAGCCATGGGACGCCTTACCAATGTGACTGAAGGCATAACGGGGATCGATTGGTTCACGGCGGCGATCGGGCCGATGGTCTGTCACGTATTGCCAGCCCGGTGGATCACTGCCTCGAGGATCCTATTTGGCATAAGAGTTGGCTTCCAATCTCAACGTTTTGAATCTTTAACCTGCCAAATTCACCAGCTGCACTCGCGATAGGGTCAGGCATGGATGACTCCACCCTGGTTGTACGGCAGCTGATCAATGAGCTTCGGGATGACATGTCCGAAGCGGGCCGTGAACTCAGAAATCGCAGCACTTGGGATCTCCAATGCCCCGTCGTCATCATTGATGCACGTACCGAACCCAACCGGGTAGTTCGTACCTCAGTTCGCGGCATCACTGGTGCCATCGCCACCAGCAACGTGATCGATGATCCCTTGATGCGGTCTTTTCTGGATCGCTTCCGTGAAGTTGGTGCTGATGAAGCCCTCGATGAATTTCTGCAGGGACCGGAGGCAGAACGTTTCTCCGAGCTCTGGGACATCTACAACGACGAAGCCCAACAGCAGGGTCTAGCGGTCTGGTCCCACAGTGACGCCGCCAAATTTGTGCTCAAGTCGAAAACTTGTTTTGACGATGGTCAGCTGGCCTGTGTTGCCATTACGTCGGGGGACCATCGTGATGCCCACGACGTGCTCACCTTTTCTGTGGATGCCTGCTGGTTGTCTTGAGCGCCGGTTCGGCCTTAAACGCACCGGAATTCAGGAGCGGATCAGTTGAACAACAACAAAAAGCGCTGAAGCTGCCAGGGGCCAAAGCAACCAGGTCAACTGAGGAATGGTGAGGGCGAGCACAAGCCCGATCACGAAGAAAATCAGAAAACGGCCGAGGGTCATGAAGGCACCAATACCGACGTATTGAACCGAAAACCCCGCCTTAGGCCAGTTTTTCGCGCCTTGAGCTGGGGGCTGGTTCGGGGGTTAACAAGATGGGGACCGAGGAAGCAACCAGCACGCCGCCCACAGTCAGCAACACCAGCAGCGGAATGGGCCGGACCAGGGGCTGACGCTGCAACGGTGTCGCGCAGCTGGAGCAGAGCGGAACAACCTCCTTGGGTGGATGCAACACCAAGGCCGGGCCGCAACAGCAGGAGGGGCAGCGGTAGCGCGGCATCGACCGGTGAAACGCAGCTGCAGGCACCTTATTGCGAAGATCATGGATTGCCGAGGCCTGCTCCATGCCGCTCCGTTCCCTGGTGACCAAGTTGCAGGAAACTGCACTCACCGGTGAGCTTGATGAGCGCTCAAGCCGCCCCGAACGTTTGCTGATGCGCGGGGCTGGTCGTTGCAGCCGAGCTCTGGTGGCCAGCGCGCTCTCACAGCGGCGGGGCGCACCTCTGCTCGTGGTGGTGCCAACGCTTGAGGAAGCGGGACGCTGGACAGCGCTGTTGGAATTAATGGGATGGAGCCAGGCCAGCCTGTACCCCACCAGCGAAGGCTCTCCCTATGAACCCTTCGATCCCACAAGTGAAATCACCTGGGGGCAACTTCAGGTTCTGAGTGACCTGCTGGGGGAACCCAACGCGGCGTCCTGGGCCATCGTGGCCACGGAACGTTGTTTGCAGCCCCATCTCCCCCCGCCAGATGTTCTTAAAACAAAAACGCGCACCTTGCGCAAAGGGGATGAGGTTGATCTGGAGGCACTGGGCGAGACGCTGGCCCAACTTGGCTACGAGCGGGTAACCACCATCGAGCAGGAGGGGAGCTGGAGCCGTCGCGGCGACATCGTCGACATCTTCCCGGTGAGCAGTGAGCTGCCTGTTCGACTCGAATTCTTCGGAGAGGAGCTCGACAAGCTGCGGGAATTCGATCCCGCCAGCCAACGCTCACTGGATCCCGTCGATGCGCTTCGACTCACACCAACAGGGTTTGGGCCTCTGATTGCGGACCAGCTCAGAGAGACAATGCCCGATGGACTGGAGCAACTGCTCGGTTCTGAGGGCACAGAGCAGCTTTTGAACGGCGGGACACCGGAGGGCATGCGCCGGATGATGGGTCTCGCCTGGGGGCAACCCGCTTCACTGCTCGACTACCTGCCGGACACCACAACAGTGGTGATCGATGAGCGACGCCAGGGCCTAGCCCACGGACAACAGTGGCTCAGCCATGTGGAGGAACATCACCACGACATGGCTGCTGAGGCGGGCCTGGACGAAGGAGATCGTGATCGGGTCTGGCCAGCGGTTCTGCACCGTGAGATTGAAGCCGCCTATGCCCTGACGGAGGTCTTCCATGGCTTTGACATGGCAGAACTGCTCGAAGTCGACCAGCACCCCAACAGCTTCGACCTCGCCAGCCGCACTGTTGCGGCCTACCCCAACCAATTCGGAAAACTCGGGGAACTGATCAAGGGATTTCAAACCGAACGCACGGCGGTTTGGTTGGTGTCTGCACAACCCAGCCGAGCGGTTGCTCTGCTGGAGGAGCACGACTGCATCAGTCGGTTTGTGCCGAACGCGGGAGACAGCAATGCCATTTCCCGTCTGATTGAGCAGAACACCCCCGTCGCCCTGAAGGTGAGGGGCACGGCCGAACTTGAGGGTTTGCAGCTGCCGGCTTGGCGGATTGCTCTGGTCACCGACCGTGAATTCTTTGGCCAGCAGAGCCTCAGTTCCAGTGGCTATGTGCGCCGTCGTCGCAAGGCCGCCAGCCGCACGGTGGATCCCAACAAGATGCGCCCGGGCGATTTCGTGGTGCATCGGAACCATGGCATCGGCCGCTTCAAAGCCATGGAAAAACTCGCGATGTCAGGCGACATCCGCGACTACCTCGTGGTGCAGTACGCCGATGGAATCCTTCGGGTTGCCGCCGATCAACTCGGCAGCCTTGGGCGTTATCGGGCCACGAGTGAAACACCCCCGCAGCTCAACCGCATGGGTGGCACGGCCTGGAACAAGGCCAAGGAACGGGCCAAGAAGGCGGTTCGCAAGGTTGCCCTTGATCTGGTGAAGCTGTACGCAGAACGGCAACAGGCCGCAGGCTTTGCCTTCCCCACCGATGGCCCCTGGCAGGTGGAAATGGAGGAGTCGTTCCCCTATGACCCGACGCCGGATCAACTGAAGGCCACGGCCGACGTGAAACGAGACATGGAACGGCAGGAGCCGATGGACCGACTGGTGTGCGGGGACGTTGGCTTCGGCAAGACCGAAGTTGCGATCCGCGCCATCTTCAAAGCCATCACCGCTGGAAAACAGGTGGCGATGCTGGCCCCAACCACGGTGTTGGCTCAGCAGCACTGGCGCACGCTCTCGGAACGCTTCGCGCCATATCCGATCAAGGTGGCTCTGCTGAATCGTTTCCGGACGGCGTCGGAACGCAAATCCATTCTCGATGGCCTGAAGCAGGGAACCATCGACGCCGTGGTGGGAACCCACCAGCTGCTCAGCAAAGGAGCGTCGTTCCAAGAGCTTGGTCTGTTGGTGGTGGATGAAGAACAGCGCTTCGGTGTGAACCAGAAGGAAAAGATCAAAGTGCTGCGGAAGGACGTTGACGTGCTGACCCTGTCGGCAACGCCGATTCCCAGAACGCTCTACATGAGCCTTTCGGGGGTGCGGGAGATGAGCCTGATCACCACACCACCGCCGCTGCGCCGTCCGATCAAGACGCACCTGGCTTCTCTGGATCCGGAGGCGGTGCGCAGCGCCATCCGCCAGGAACTGGATCGTGGGGGCCAGGTGTTTTATGTGGTTCCCCGGGTGGAAGGAATCGAGGAGGTGGCTGCAGGCCTCCGAGAAATGCTGCCAGGCCTGAAGCTTTTGGTGGCTCACGGTCAGATGGCCGAGGGCGAACTGGAGAACGCCATGGTGGCGTTCAACGCCGGTGAAGCAGACGTGATGCTCTGCACCACGATTGTGGAAAGCGGCCTGGACATTCCTCGCGTCAACACGATCCTGATCGAGGACGCCCACCGCTTTGGCCTGGCCCAGCTGTACCAATTGCGGGGACGAGTCGGTCGCAGTGGGATTCAGGCACATGCCTGGTTGTTCTATCCGGGCAACGCATCGCTGAGCGACACCGCCCGTCAGCGGCTGCGCGCCATTCAGGAGTTCGCCCAACTGGGCAGTGGATACCAGCTCGCCATGCGGGATATGGAGATCCGTGGAGTGGGCAATCTCCTCGGCGTGCAGCAGAGCGGCCAGATGGAAACCATCGGCTTTGACCTCTACATGGAGATGCTGCAGGAATCCCTGGCGGAAATTCAGGGTCAAGACATCCCCAGCGTTGAAGACACCCAGGTGGACCTCCCCGTCACGGCCTTCGTGCCTGCGGACTGGATCACTGATCCCGATGAAAAGATCGCGGCCTACCGAGCTGCCGCCGACTGCCTCACCGCCGAGGCCCTGGTGGAGCTGGCCGCGGGTTGGGCCGATCGCTACGGAGCGCTGCCCGCTGCCGTGGTGTCGCTCCTCCAGCTGATGGAACTCAAACTGCTGGCGAAGCGGTGCGGCTTCTCCAGGATCAAACCTGAGAAGCCCAACATCGTGCTCGAAACCCCCATGGAGGAACCAGCGTTCCGTTTGCTTCGCCAGGGGTTGCCCCAGCATCTGCATGGCCGCTTGGTATATCAGGCCGGCAGCGGCATCCAGCACAAGGTGATGGCCCGCGGTCTTGGTGTTCTCCCCATGGAGAAGCAACTGGAACAGCTGATGGAATGGCTGCGTTTGATGGCAGCCCAGATTCCCGATGCCGATGGCAAAACGGAGGCACAGCGGCAGGAGGAACTGCGTGCCAAGAATGCAGAGGTGGTTCAGGTCTGAAACCTGAACCCAATTCTGAGAAAAACGTTACCAACCACGCAATTCTTCGTTACATTGGTCTCAGCGAAATCCGTTGGACATGGGTGAATTCGTCGAGATCGGTGCTGGTGGCGTTTCTCTGGAACTGATCAGCGGCGTTTTCTGTGCCACAGCTCTCGGTGTGTATGTCCTGTTCCAGCCCGGCGCTTCAGACGATGACGACTCCAACGGTGGCGGCGGCGGCGGACTGATGCAGCCGATCTCCTGAGCTACTGCAGCGCGTAGCTGAGGTTGGCTCGGCCAGGTTGATAGGTCATCCCTGCCTGACTTTTCTTCAATTGGTTGATCAGGGTCCCCTCAGCCGTCCGGTACTGACTGTCTTTCTGGGTACCCAGGTCTTCAACCGAGAAGTTTTTGATCTCCTGCTTCGACATCGCCGCTTCGATGTCCGGTTGGATTCCGTTCTTGTGAATATCGGTTCCCTTGGGTGTCAGATACTTCGCGATGGTCACCGTCAGACCCGATCCATCGGCCAATCCGCGAACGGCCTGGACAAGCCCTTTGCCGAAGGTCTTCTGTCCAACGAGTTGGGCACGGGAATTGTCCTGAAGTGCCCCTGAAAGAATTTCGCTGGCACTGGCGGATCCCTGGTCAATCAACACCACCAGAGGTTTATCGGTGATTGCACTACCCGTGGCGCGCCTCACATCGCGGATTCCTGCGCGGGTTCGGGTGCTGACGATGGTGCCCTCGTTGAGCCATTGGCGGGCGATATCCACACTGGCCTCAAGCAAGCCGCCGGGATTGCTGCGTAGATCCAGCACGTAGCCCTCAGCAGCCTGTGATTCCAGATCCTTGATGGCCTCACGCATCTCACGCGTGGCGTTGGCATTGAATTGCTTGAGACGGATGTAGCCCACCTTGCGGCCATTGGGCGCAGTGTTGAGCATCGCCTTCACGGCATGAATCTCAATGCGCGCCCGTTTCAAGGGCACATCCAGCACCTGACCCTGGCGCCTGAGTCCCAGCACCACATCGGTGCCTTCCGGACCACGGATCAACTTGACGGCGTCCTCGGTGGTCATGCCTTTGGTCGAGGCACCATCGATGGAAATGATCACATCCTTGGGCTGAACGCCCGCACGGGACGCAGGGGTGCCCTCAATCGGAGAGACAACAATCAGCTCTTTCGTGTCTTTGTCGAGACTGAGCTGGATACCCACGCCCATCAACTCCCCGGAGGTGTCGATCTGCATCTCCTTGAACTCCTTCGGATCAAGGAAACGCGTGTAGGGGTCATCAAGGCTGGCCAGCATGCCCCGGATCGCCTCGTAGGACTCGGCGCTGCCCCCGTAGGACTTGCGCAGCAGATTTCTCCGCAACTGGCGCCACGTTCTTTCGTCGTAGGAGCCCGTGGAATCCAGGTAATCGCGATAAACGATCTGCCAGACCTGATCAATCACCTCCTTGGGGCTGTCGTGAATCGATCCGCCGGAGGCCGATGGCAGGGAAAAACCTGGCGAGCTGATGCCCAGGGCGGTGACCACACCACCAACACCCAGCATCAACAGCAACGGAGTCGATCGGACCAAAGAACGCAGGCGCTGACTCCGAACCATGGCCCTTCAGGACTGATTCTTCAGACTAACGAGATCAGGCGGGCTCCACCCAGCGACCGTCCTCTTTGATCAACTGGATCAGAGCTTCAACGCCCTCAGCTTCAGGCACCTTGCGGATTTCATCACGACCGCGATACAGAGCAATGGTCCCAGGCCCTTTGCCCACGTAGCCGTAATCAGCATCGGCCATCTCTCCGGGCCCATTGACGATGCATCCCATCACAGCAACGTCAAGACCCTGGAGATGCTTGGTGGCATCCCGCACCTTGTGCAACACCTCCTCGAGATTGAACAGGGTGCGACCGCAGCTGGGGCAGGCGACGTACTCGACCATGGTCTTGCGCAGACCCAGCGATTGAAGAATCGAGTAGCAGACGGGGATTTCCTTTTCAGGGGCCTCCGTCAGTGAGACCCGGAGGGTGTCTCCCAATCCATCGGCCAGCAGTGTGGCGATGCCTGCGGTGCTCTTGATCCGGCCGTAATCACCATCACCGGCTTCGGTCACGCCCAAGTGGAGTGGGTAATTGAAACCTTCCTTGTCCATGGTGTCCGCCATCAGGCGGTAGGCCGCGAGCATCACCGGAGCCCGCGAGGCCTTCATCGAAATCACGATGTTGTGGAAATCAAGCTCATGGCAAATGCGCACAAATTCCATCGCTGATTCGACCATCCCCTCAGGGGTGTCGCCGTAGGTGAACAGCATCCGCTCCGCCAGGGAGCCATGGTTCACACCAATTCGCAGCGCCTTGTTCTGATCCCGCAGCAGGGTGACCAAGGGCTCGAACGTCTCACGGATGCGCTGGCCGATGGCGGCAAATTCTTCTTTGCTGAACTCCTTCCGATCGGGATCGGGCTTGTCGAAAACAAATAGCCCTGGATTGATCCGAACTTTGTCGACATGCTTGGCGACTTCAAGGGCGATTTTGATGCCGTTGTGGTGGACATCCGCCACCAGGGGAACCATGCAGCCCTGCTCTCGAAGTGCAGCACGAATTTTGGCCATGGCCTTCGCATGGCCAATCGAAGGCGTCGTCACCCGAACGATTTCACAGCCAGCTTCCACAAGCCGAAGGATTCCTGCGACAGACCCATCTATATCGAGGGTGTCCTCGTTGATCATCGACTGAACAACCACAGGATGCTCACTGCCGATCGGCACATCACCCACCATCACGGTGCGGGTCACACGTCGATGGATCTTGGTGTCGTAACGCCGATCCAGGGCAGTCATGAAGCTCAGTTAGAAGCAACCCAAGGCTCGCACAGGCGCTGTTGGACTGCGGCCAGGTCCTGTTGTGTCAGATCCAGGGGCGCGCCGGCTTCTTTGGAGGGATTGCGCAGCAGATAAGAGGGGTGAAAAATCGGCATCACAGCCCGTCCATTCCAGCTCTGCCACTGCCCACGAAGCTGGGTCATCCCCCCCTTGATGCCAAGGATGGTCTCCACAGCGGTGGCTCCCGTCAGCACGATCACCTTGGGGTCAACGGCCTCCAGTTGAAGGTCAAGCCAGGCCCGGCAGGCGGCCAACTCAGCTTTTTTCGGCCGTCGGTTGTTGGGCGGCCGGCATTTGATCGCGTTGCAGATGTAGAGGTCATGCTCGGGATCCAGATCCACATCCCGCAGCAGTTGATCGAGGGCACGTCCTGAACGGCCGACAAACGGGACGCCCTGAGCATCTTCCTGAGCCCCTGGTGCTTCACCGATCAGCATCAGATCCGCTTTGGGATTGCCGCGGCTGATTACGACGTTATGGCGCGAACTGGAGAGGTCACAGGCAGTGCAAGAACTGCAGGCCTCCAGGCTGGAGAGAGTCATGACATCGGAGCAACAGATTCCAGGGGAGCCAGGAGCAACAGGGGATTGCCCTCCGGATCGTGGATCCAGGCCTCAGCACCAAAGGGCTCAAGCCGCGCCTCCTCGAGGAGCGATCCGCCACGCTGCAGGGCGTTGCTGAGCAGCCGTTGCAGTTCAGGCAGGGGCTCCTGCGATGGGGAGAGCCGCAAGCAGGGCGCCAGCGCTCGCCCTCGGGCTGGAAAAGAGCGCCGGCGTGAAGGCCTGTAGATCTCCAGCTGGGTGCCATCGCTGAATTGAACGATGCAGTGGTGCTCCGCCAGCCCAGGCTTCAACGTGGCTTGAAACAGCTCGCTGTAGAACGTCGCCAACCTGGCGCTGTCTTCCGCAGCCAAGACCCAGCTGATCTGTATCGCATTCATGGGCGCTGAGAAATCAAGGTTGTCTGCGACACCATCTGCGGCAGGATGATGACGTTTTAAACGCACCGCGGGGAGGTGCGTTACCGATGCCGCGCCCGCCAGAACTTTCCGACCGGGCTGTCGCCCTCAAACCGTCGCTGACGCTGGAGATCAGCGCCAAGGCCAAAGCACTGCGCGACAGCGGTAAGGACATCTGCAGCCTCAGTGCCGGTGAGCCGGACTTTGCGACGCCTGCATTCATCGTTGAAGCGGCCCAGCGTGCTCTGGGATCCGGCTTCACCCGCTACGGCCCCGCCGCGGGGGACCCCGATCTGCGTGCTGCTCTGGCCCACAAACTGAGCGTCGAAAACGGGATTCCAACCCAGCCCGAGCAGGTGCTGGTCACCAACGGTGGCAAGCAAGCCATCTTCAACCTGTTCCAGGTGCTGCTCAATCCCGGCGACGAAGTTCTGGTGCCGGCGCCCTATTGGCTGAGCTATCCCGAGATGGCGGCCTTGGCCGGGGCGAGCACCAGGATCATCCCCACCAAAGCGGAGGAAGGCTTCCGTCTCGACCTCGATCTGCTGGAGCAGCAGATCACCCCACGCAGCCGACTGCTGGTGATCAATTCCCCTGGCAACCCCAGCGGCCAGGTGATGACACGGGCCGAACTGGAGGCCCTGGCCGCGCTGGTGGCCCGTCACCCCCAGCTGATGGTGATGAGCGATGAGATCTATGAATATCTCCTTGCCGATGGTCAGCAGCACTGCAGCTTTGCGGCCATTGCCGAAGAGATCCGCTCGCGCTGCTTCACCGTGAACGGCTTTGCCAAAGGCTGGGCGATGACCGGCTGGCGCCTCGGTTATCTGGCTGGAGATGCTGCCGTGATCAAGGCTGCTTCAGCCCTTCAGAGCCAGAGCACCAGCAATGTGTGCAGCTTTGCTCAACGGGGCGCACTGGCGGCGATCGAAGCGCCTCGAGATTGCGTGCGCGAGATGGCCATCAGCTACAACCGCCGCCGAACTCTGCTCACTGAAGGGCTTCAGGCTCTGGAGGGCATCACCCTGATGTCTCCTCAAGGGGCCTTCTACGCCTTCCCCCGCCTGCCGGACGGCATGCCCGATTCGATGGAGTTCTGCCGGCAAGCCTTGGAACAGGAAGGCCTGGCCGTGGTTCCGGGCCTGGCCTTCGGCGATGACCGCTGCATTCGACTCTCCTGTGCCGTAGCGGATGAGACGATCAACAATGGACTGATGCGACTGAAGCGGCTGCTTCGCTCCTTCTGATCCGATCTGATCACTTCCTTTTTCTGAATGTCTGTACGAGAACGCAGGGCCGTGGTGGCCACCGGTTTGATTGCCGGACTCGCACTCACGGCCAGTGTTTCAAGTTGCAGCGCACCTCAGAACGACGCCAAAAAGGCCGTTCTGCAGATCGGTGCCATCCCCGACCAGAACCCCGAGAAACTCAATCGCCTCTACGGCACGCTCTCTGCGGAACTCAGCGAAAAGCTGGATGTTCCCGTGCGGTATGCGCCGGTGAGCAATTACGCGGCGGCGGTGAGTGCCTTCCGCACCGGCAGCCTTGATCTTGTCTGGTTCGGTGGACTCACCGGTGTGCAGGCCAGGCTGCAGACGCCTGGATCCCGGGTGCTGGCGCAACGGGACATCGATGCAGAGTTCACCAGTGTGTTCATCGCCAATGGCGCCAGTGGTTTGCGCCCCTTCACCAGTGCCGACCAACTGGTTGAGCTGAAGGGACGCCGACTGGCCTTCGGTTCGGAGAGTTCCACCTCCGGCCGCCTGATGCCCCAGTTCTTCATGGGGGAAAACGGCGTGAAACCTGAGGATCTGGCGGGGGGCGGCCCTGGCTTCAGCGGAAGCCACGACGCCACCGTTGCTGTGGTGCAGAGCGGTGCCTACGAGGTGGGCGCCTTGAATGAGCAGGTCTGGCGCAGCAATGTGGCGGACGGCCGCGTGGATCCAGGCAAAGTGTCGGTGATCTGGAGGACACCGCCCTATGTGGATTACCACTGGGTTGTACGACCCGGTCTGGATGAGCGCTTTGGCGATGGTTTCACCGACAAGCTCCGGAGAGCGTTGCTGGACCTTTCGGCAGACACAGAGAACGGCGCCACGATTCTTGAGTTGTTTGGTGCCGAACGCTTCATCCCCGCCAAGGACGAGGACTACGTGATGATCGAAACGGTGGGACGCCAACTCGGAAAGATCCGTTGACGGCGCTGCTGGAGCTGCACCAGGTCTGCCTGGGGCAACGGCTCCAACCGATCACCCTCACCCTTCGTGCGGACCAGCGTGTGGTTTTGCTCGGTGCCAGTGGCGCCGGCAAAACCACATTGCTGAAGCTCTGCAACGGGGCCTTAAGCCCCGATGCAGGATCCGTGCACTGGTGTGGTCGGCCCCATCAGCAGTTGTCCCGTCGGCAACGGCGCCAAATCGGCACGCTCTGGCAGGACCTGCGCCTGGTGGAGGAACTGAGTGTGATCCAGAACATCAACAGCGGTGCCCTGGGACGCCATGGGCTGCTCTGGGCGATTCGGAACCTGCTGGGTCCGCTCGACCCAAACACCTGCCTGGAGCTGATGCACCAGGTGAAACTGGAGGCCGATCTGCTTGAACAGCCCGTGCGTGAGCTCTCCGGAGGGCAGCGCCAACGGGTGGCTCTGGGCCGTCTGTTGCATCAGCGGCCTGAACTCGTGCTGGCGGACGAGCCCCTCTCCGCCCTTGATCCCAGCCTCGCCGAAGACGTTCTCAACACCCTGCTTCTCTTGCCGGGCTGTCTGATCAGCCTGCATCGGCCGGATCTGATACATCGGTTTGATCGGGTTCTGGGGCTCCGTGGTGGTGCCCTGGTGATCGATGCGAATCCAGACACCATTCATCGGGATCAGCTGGAATGGCTCTACGCATCGGCCTGAAACCAGCCCTGCCGCTGATCCCATTGCTGCCGGGCCTCAGCCTGCTGGGCGTTCTTGGGGTGCTGTTGCGCGATGGTCACGGCGGCGGACGTTCAGTTCTTCAACAGTTCGCGGCTGGGGCCGTGCAGCCCTGCATCGATCCCATCGTTCTGGGCAGCTTGCTCAACGGACTTCAGATCACCCTGGTGATTGCC
>Ga0189284_100338_pt1 | contig 31840 bp, 32 predicted proteins | sample N32C7minimetaG_FD_130314 | JGI IMG/M metagenome (GOLD analysis project Ga0189284, IMG submission 130314) | Marine microbial communities from the Costa Rica Dome - N32 C7 mini metaG | ecosystem: Environmental > Aquatic > Marine > Oceanic > Photic zone | place: Costa Rica: the Eastern Pacific...
AACGTGGTGAGTGATGGGATCAAACCAGGGCGGATTTTTGCCGGCAACGGTTCGCCTCGCGAAAGGAATTGCGAAAACTTTCAAGGCATCTAGCGTCGAACGATACATTTAACATAAACTTCACTATCGGATCTTGACGCCTGTAGCGGGGTTTCCCGCCTCCAACGCCTGCCAAGCGAACCTACCTGGAAATTTCCCCTGCCAACACCGCTCGTCCGTGCACCGCCAACGTTGCTGAAAACCTCTGACACCCAAACTTGTGGATCACATCGAGTACACGCGCTTCGTAGGCAGCGTGTCCGATCAAGCGACACAAGTCGGACGCGTGGAACTGGCGGTTCGCAGTTGGTGCGGCTTGCATCTGTCTCAGCAATTCGCGCTCTTTGGGGTCCGTTATTGGTCTCGCGGGCGGCTTGACCGCGGGACGAGTTGGAGTTCCCGACGAATTTCGCCATCGGCGCATGAAGCCAAGCAGGAAGCCGGCTGGCACCTTTCCGTTGCCTCGGGACCGGTTGAAGGCGAGGAAGCGATCCCAGATGATCTGGGTGTCGATGTTCCAGCAGGGCAACGTGGCCTTCGCTGCTTTGATTAGCTCTGCCCAACTGGTCTGGAAAACGTTCGAACTCGCGGTGATTTCGATCAGCCCTGAGAAGATAGTTTTGTTATTATTATCTCTAGATAGTGATGTGTCGCCTTCACCTGACACGAGATCATGGGTTTCTCTCTCCTCGTCGAAGGCTGAAAACCGAAAGATCCAGGGCGCGAATTTGCCGTTAGGCTTCGCCCGCTCGAGCTGCAACTCCGACGTCTCAAGTTCGCTCAAAAGAACCGAAAGATATTGTCGTGAGACACCCATCTTCTCCGCCAGGGCAGAGAGGGTGAAGGCTGCCGTTCCGCGCGACAAACCGTTGTAGCCATCCTTCCAGGCGATGGCATCAAGGATGAGGGTGGCCAGCTTGTGCGCTGCAATAGAGAGATTTGTCTGCGTGATCCGTCGCAGGATCAGGCCGGTCGTAGGTTCCATGGTCGAGGTCTCCTTGGAGATCCGACGCCATGTCGTGAGACAACAACATTCTCGCCAGCAAAACAACTTTGCTGGTTGCGGGTGTTTTGGCGGTGCGCTAGGAAACTCTTGTTCACGGAGTTTTCTAGCACGGCGTCAGGCTTCACGGTCTGGCGTCGTCTCCTTTTCAGGGGTTTTGCACAGCCTCCCGTGCGGGGTTGAGATGGCGCGCGCGGCAAAACCGCGCGCAGATATTGTCAGTAGCGAACTTCTTCAGAACCATAGTTCCCGGCGTGATCACGCCAGTCGACGAAGACGGAACGGTAAAAGTAGCTGCCACATCCATTTGGGATGCTCAGGCCTGATGCGGCTGGCACCTGGCCCACGGTGGATCTTGTCCATCGGTAGTCGCCCTGCACGCCGTAGGACCCCAATCGCGTCGAGTCGCTGCGATTGCAGTCGCCATCTCGGTTTTCGTGCTGGCGGTACTGGATGTGATACACGCGAATGCTCCGAACGAAGTCAAAGGCGTCGCCCGAGATGTCGATGTCGGCTTGTTCGTCCGCTTGGACGCGAACAAGGGGTATCGGAGTCGATTCCTGCGGTTCGGGCGGATCGCGGAACGTGATGTCATAAAGGCGTCCCATGGGCGACATGGGGCTGGGATCGTTGAACGACACACCCATCGGACACCGCCAGATTTGTAAGGGTGGCTCGATCGGCCATGGTGTGATCCGCCGAATGAAGACCGCTCTAGCATGTGCGCAGGGCGCGGAGGCAGGCCAGCCGCCCGCAAGGCAGAGGAGGATTGCACAGTCCACCTGATAGGCCTGAGCCGGACCTGACGAGGCCATTAGTCCGGATATGCTTAGTGCCGTGGCTGTTGCCACGCTGTGGATCACGAGCTTCATGATGCCGACTCCATCTATAATGGTGCAGCGATACGAAACAACATTAATGATAGCAAGGGAATTTGATTGATAGTGACCTGCGATTGTTCGCTTGTGTCGCGTGCCGGCTTCCAAGATCTGACGCCGGTTTGGGCTCTTGTGGCGTCTTGAATGCGGCCAAAATTGCGGCCCCCTTTCACGTCATTTACCGAACAAACACTTGTTACCAAATGTAAATGTAGCGTTCCAATGCGGCCACGAAAGCGGTCACGGAAGAACAGAGCGCATGAGCCCGTCAAACGGCGTGTCGCAGCGCTCATGGTCCCGGGAAGGGCAGTGTCGGAAAACTGTAGGGCCCGGCGCTCCGGCTGGAATCCGGGGCAGAAGGACGGGAGGGGGCTGCGAGCCTATTTTGGGGACTAAGTTGGGATCGAACATGAGCTTGAATAGTTATGTCAGTATCTGATACGATTGAGCATAATGAGGAGAGTCTGATGCCAAACGTCCACCTGACCGAACCGATGCAGAAATATGTGCAGGCGCAGATCGAGTCTGGCGCCTACGCCAATCTGAGCGAAGTCGTGCGCGCCGGCGTAAGGATGCTGATGGAGAAGGATGGCGCAAGGCAGTTCTACGCCCTCAAAGCCGATCTCGAGATGGCAGCCACCCTGGCCGAAAATGGGGACTTCGCCGACTTCGATGCCCAAGCCTTCGAACCGGATGCGTTTGATCGCTGACCCGCATGACGATTCGGCTTTCCGGACAGGCCAAGTCCGACCTCGAAGAGATACGCACCTACACCGTCGAGACATGGGGCAGGGACCAATGGCTCGTCTATTACCGCCAGTTGGTCACCGCCTTCGAGCGGATCACCGGGGATCCCGACGCGGGCCGGGACAGGAGTCTCTTTGTCCCGGGGATGCGGTCCGTCAATTGCCAGCGACACGTGATCTTCTACAAGCGGCTCCATGCGGCGGATGGCGCGGCAGTCATCCTGCGCATCGTGCATCAGCGCCGCAACATGCCCGCGCTCGTCTACTACGAGGATCTCGACGGCGGTTAAGCCCATGCGTTTGCTCAGTCCAATAGCTCGACCAGTCTTCCATAGTCTTCACTGACCTCGCGCGCCTCCTGAAACGCGCGGGCGCGCTCGGCATCAAGACAGCGGAAATACTCCTGAATGTCGGCGATGTAGCCCTCGAAATCAGAACGCAGCAGATCGGCATAGGCACGAATGTCTTCTCGCGACTGAGGCAAGAACGGTCGTTCGGGAGGTACGCAATCCGCAGCCGCGGCTACCGGCATGCTTCCAAGCAGGAGCGCGAACAGCAACGGTGCGTTGCGCGCAATAAACAACCGCAGGGCAAAACTCCTTTGCCGCCTTTAAGATTATCATTCTGTCGGCTATCACCGTTATCGGAGCAAGGCGAACTTCGTCAACACGTTATTATTGTCTTGCTATCGTTCATGTTGTCTTGTATCGCCCGCGGTGTTGCGACCCCGTGGGCCCGAGACTGCACCCAGGCAGAAGAAGGACCCAAGGGAAGGCCATGATAGAAGAAGCACCGAATGTGGTTACAGAAGACGGGCTGCGCGGCCTCTTGGCCCAAGGCTATCTCATCGAGGTGGTCTGCAAGGAAGGCGCCGAGAAGCGCCACAACAGCTGGTACGGCACCTGGGTCATCCGGGCGGTTGCCCCGGATGGAGGGGACGACAAGATGCTCGTCACCAGCCGCAGCGTCCTCAAGCTGCGCGATTTCAAGACCATCGTCGGCCTTGTCAGCTTCCTTGCCGACATGGGCTGCACGACCGCCAGCATCCCGCTTGTCGAGGGTGCCCGCGAGCGCCACGCAGCACCCGGACGCACGTCCGAGCCGCGGACCGGACCGGTTCTGGTCAAGGACAACTGACCGCGCGTTTGCGCTCGTCGTTGCATTGGGTACAGGTGTTTGTTCAGCACCCCCGGCCCTTGCCGACGGTTTCATCTTCCAGTTCAGCCCTGATGGCCGACTGATCGACATGGCCGAGACCACGAGCAGCCTGCGCTCGTTCACCGGCGACGACGATGCCCGGAATGGGCCCCTTCCAGATCGCCTCTTTCTTTTTGCAGCGCCGCAGTCCCGCGGGGGTGATGATCCCCTGAGCGATGTGACGGCTGCAGCAGCGGTCGCCCCGCGCGCCGTCCGCGCCTCCCCCGAAATCCTCCATGCGATCGAGACCACGGCTCTGCGGTATGCCGGGCATGGTGCGCTGCGTCGCGCAGGGCTTTCAGTCACTGATTGGGCGCTCCTTTACCGGGCCAATATCGAAGTCGAGAGCGCATACAATCCCGCAGCACGTAGCCCTGTCGGTGCCATAGGCCTTGGCCAGCTTATGCCGGACACCGCCCGCGACCTCGGCGTCGACCCACATGACATTGCGCAGAACCTCGACGGATCAGCCCGCTACCTGCTGATGATGCTCGACCAGTTCGGCGAGGGCTCTCTGGCCCTTGCGGCCTACAACGCTGGTCCGGAGGCGGTCACACGCCACGGCGGCATCCCCCCTTTTCGAGAAACCCAAGGGCATGTGGCCCGTGTGACTGCCGTGCTTGAGCGGCTCAGAGGAGATCTTTCATGACATCGAGACCTTCGATCGTCGCGCTCGGCGCGATGGCCCTTATCGTGCTGGCGGGTCCAGCGCTTGCACAGAGCATCGACCTCTCGCCGGTACAGACCCTGCTTCAAGGAATTGTCGATGCGATCACCGGTCCCTTGGGGATCGTGATTGGCACGCTCGCACTGATCGGGGTGTTCCTTTCCTGGCTCTTTGGCATCCTCGACTTTCGTCAGGCGCTCTGGGTCGTGGTTGCAATCGCCGGCATCGCCGCAGCACCCACCATCGTCGCCGCCATCTGGACCACCTGAGCTCTATCCATGGCTGACCAGTCCCGCGTGTTCATCGGTCTTCTCAGGCCACCCAAGCTGATGGGCTTGCCGATCATGTACGCCATGGTCTGGCTCTTCGGCTCGACCCTTCTGTTCCTCTGGGTGCAGAGCTGGGTGGTGGCTGTGTTCGCGGGGCTGGCGTGGCCGGCGCTTTGGAAAGCCGCAGACTGGGATCCGAACTTTCTCGATGTCCTGGTGATCACCTTGCAGGAAACCCCGCCGACGGCAAACCGCAAGCTGCACGGGGGCGACAGCTATGCCCCGTGATGGAGGTGCCGATGAGGCGATGGACGCGCTCGATCCGCTGACCGCGCTGCCTGCATGGGTCAAGGGCGAGAAGCGGCTCTCAATGATGCTGCCTTACGTCAGCCTTGTCACCGACCGGACGATCCGGACCCGCGGCAACGAGCTGATGCAATGCATCCGGCTCGAGGGGGTGAACAGCACCACGAGCGAGGACGGGCATCTCGACCGGATCGGAGGGTTGCTGGCTGGCATCGTGGCGCAGGTAGGGACCGAGTTCTCCTTCTACCTGCACAAGGTGTCGAAAGCGGTCGATGTGACCCTGCCGCCCATCCCGGGTGAGGGGTTCGCGGCCGCCGTGGACCAACGCTGGCATGCGCATCTGGGTCGGGCAGGCCTGCGCGACAAGACGCTGACCCTGACCGTGCTGAAACGTCCCGAGACCGGCAGCCGTTTGCCCTTCGGCTTGGGCGCGTCTCGTGCCCTGCATGCAGCGGACACGACCCGACGCTTGCGCAAGCTCGACGAGGTCGTTGGGTTTCTGCTGTCGTCTTTCGATGAGCTGAAGCCGCGCCTGCTTGCCGCCAGCAGCGGCGAGCTTCTGGGCTTTCTCGGATCTCTGAACACCGGCGAGGAGCATCCGCTCTTCCCGCGATCGCGCCTCGGGGTGATCGCCGAGGATGTCGCCAATACTCGCGTCACCTTCCGAGGCACGACCATCGCACTTTCCGATGGCGCGGTCGGCGACAAGCTCGGCGCGATCTTCGCGGTGAAGAACTACCCCGCCAAGACCGACAGCCTGATCCTCGACGAGCTGAACCTGCCCGTCGATATGGTAGTCACCCATTCCTTTGTGCCGATCAACGCCAACATCATGGCAGGCCGGATCAAGCGGCAGCTTCGCCTGATGCAGGCCGCCAATGACGGGGCTGTCAGCCTGGCGCAGGAACTGGAACTGGCCCAGGACGATCTGGAATCCAAACGCCTGATCTTCGGCGAGCATCACATGACAGTGGCGGTCTATGCGCGATCTCAGGCCGCCCTCGACGACATCGCAGCCGAAATCCGCAACATCTCCGCCACCTCCGGCATCAACCTGATCTCGGAAGCCTTCGGGGCACGGGCGCATTTCATGGCACAGCATCCCGGCAATACCGGGGCGCGCAGCCGCAAGGCCGCGATCACGAACCACAACTTCGCCGATCTCGCTACCTTCCACCGCACCCCGCTCGGCAAGACGGCCGCGCAAGTGCCCTGGGGCGTGCCGATCACGCTTTTCCCGACGCCAGAGCGCAGCGGGTTTCGCTTCAACTTCCATGAACAGGGCGCGCCGGATCGCGAACCCACGGGAGGCCACACGCTGATCCTCGGCCGCCCCGGCTCGGGCAAATCCGTGCTGGCGGCTTTCCTGATGACCATGGCCCGGCGCGCAGGCGCACGGCTTTTCGTTTTCGACTACCGCGCCGGCATGGAAATGGCCGTCCGCGCGCTTGGGGGTAGCTATTCGACCGTGCGGGCCGGACGTCCCACGGGCCTGAACCCGCTGCAGACGGAAATCGACGCCCGCGGTCAGGCATGGCTGGCCGACTGGCTCGCAAGTCTCCTCGAGCGCCGCGACCGACCACTGACCCCAGTGCAGACCAACCGCCTGCAGGAGGTCGTGCGCCAGAACGCGAGTGCCGGGAATGCGGGGCTCAGGAACTGGTCGGACTTTGCCTCGCTCCTCGTCTCGACCGATGATGAGGGCGATCTGTTTGAGCGGATGCAGGAATGGACGGCTGAGGGCCGCTACGGCTGGATCTTTGGGGCGAACACAGACGACACATTCCAAATCGGGGGCAGCACCGACGCTGACGTCGCGGGCTTTGATCTGACCGGCATCCTCGATTCCGAGAGCGAGCGGGAACGCATGGCGGTCCTGTCCTACCTTTTCCGCCGGGTCGAGCGCGTGATCGAGGACCGCAAGCCCACGATCATCGTGATCGACGAGGCCTGGAAGGCGCTGGACAACGCGTATTTCGCGGAGCGGCTCTCGAACTGGCTGGTGACCGCGCGCAAGCAGAACGCCGTCGTCGTGATGATGACGCAATATGCCAGCCAGCTCGAACGCACCCGGACCGGCAAGACCATCGTGGAAGCGGTGCCGACCCAGGTGCTTCTGCCCAACATCCGCGCCTCGGCCGCTGACTACGCGATGCTTGGCCTCAGCGAGAAAGAACTCGACGTGCTTTTGGGCGTCGGCTCCGCCTCGCGGCTGGCGCTCGTGCGCGATGACCGGGGTTCGGTCGTGATCGACGCCGATCTCAGCGCCCTCGGCCCGCTCGTGACCATCCTTGGCGGCATGGAGAAGGGCGAGGCCCTCGTTGGCCCGGACTACCGTGACCGTCCCGATTTCTGGAGAGTGACATGACCCGTACCATCATCCGCAGCGTCGTGCTGCTTGGCCTTGGCCTGAGCCTGACGGCCTGCGCGCAGCATAACCCTGCGCAGGCCAACTGCTTCAACTTCCGCGAGGCGCCCGCACAAGGCGCAACCGCCACGACCACGATCTCGACGATGGGGGCCGCCGTCACGCGCCGCGACACGGCTTGCGATTTCGTCCTCTTGGGGGCGGGCGGCTGAGCAAATGCGGACCTGGCTTCCTCTCTCGATGGTCAGCCTTGCGCTGGCAGGTCCCAGCGTCGGGCCAGCGGTTGCCCAGGGCGTGCCGACTTTTGATCTACGCCTTTTCGCAGAGCGGCAGGCAATCCTCGAGCAGACCGATCGCGACCTGGCGCTGCAGCAGGACCGGCTGACACGCGAGGAGGAGCTGGCCGAGATCGAACGCCAGCAACTCGCCTCGCTAGAGGGGCTGATGGATGCCATGTCCGTCGGCTCCGGCGATGTCGCGGGAACCGTTGCGGGGCTCGAGGCGGGGCAGGGGGCGGTGCGAGGATCTGCCGGTGACGTCGAAAGCGCGGCCGCCAGCCTCTATGCGCCGGAGGACAACAACCCGGCCGCCGCCCGGATGTTCGGCGATGCCCGGGAAGGGATCGAGGAGTTGATCATCCGTGCGGCGCGCCACACCCATAGCCTGCCCGGGGTGAGCCGCGCTGGCCTGTCGCTCGTCCAGTGGCGCTGCCTTCTTCAGGCGCTGATCTGGCAGGAAAGCCGGTTCCAGATCGGCGCGCGCTCCCCCGTGGGGGCCTTCGGGCTCACCCAGATCATGCCCGGCACGGCGGGCGATCTCGGGATCTACCCGGCCTATTATGACGATCCCTGGCTGCAGGTCACGGGCGGCGCGCGGTACCTCGCGCAGATGCTGAACATGTTCGATGGCAACATCATCCACGCGCTCGCGGCCTATAACGCAGGCCCTGGCAATGTGCAGAACTACGGTGGCGTGCCGCCCTTCGCGGAAACTCAGCATTACGTCGTGGTGATCCCCCAGCAATACAACAGCTATCTCGCCGCCGTGGGCGGCATCGATGCGCTCGGCACCATTGACCCTGTCCTTCTCGCGAACGCGAGCTTCAGCCTCTCGGCCCATGGGGCGGGCGTCTATGGGGATTATTCGTTGGTCTCGGTCCGCGCAGCTGCCTTGCGGGTGCAGGACATCATCACCCGCATTGGCGAAACCGAAGACCTGCACGAGGCCATCGCGCTCAACACCTACGCGCGCGCCGAGCTTGCCCGGCTGGTCGCGATCCGCACCCGGATCAAGGCCGCTCACACCCAACCCCTGAGCGAGGAACAACTCGCCATGGCAGCCGCACAGGCAGCCGAGCGGCAATATATGGATTTCACTCAGGAGACATTGCGATGATCCGGCGCTTGTACCGTTCGCTCACTACCACCGCCGCGACCCTCGCGCTGACCACCGCCCTTGCGGGGCCAGTCACCGCACAGGGTGTGCCCACGGTCGATACCCAGAACATCGCCCAGGAAATCCGCCAGCTTCAGCAGATGCTGCAGGATTTCGGGATCCAGACCGATCTTCTGGACAATGCCCTCGAACAGCTTGAGACCCTGCAAGGCCAGCTCGATCAGCTGAACGAAATGTATGCCTCGCTCACCGGGCCGCGCAGCATTCTCGGTCTCGCCATGGGCGGCGATCTCGACAACCTACTGCAAGCCAATTTCGAAGACATCCCCGGTCTGATCCGCGGCATCCAGGCGGGCGACTGGTCGAGCCTGATCGGCCCCAATGCGGGTCCTCTGCGGACGCAAATGGAACAGGCGCTGGCCAGTGCGGGCTTCGATGAGGATTCACTCCGCGAGATCGCCACCAGCGGCAATCCAGGCGCGGAAGGTGTTGCGACCCGCGCCACGACCGGCGCCGTGATGTCGGCCGCAGCCCAGAACAGCCACGCCGAGGCGGCCCAATCGCTGGAGCGCGTCGAACAGCTCGTCGCGATGATCCCCGACATGGAGGACCTGAAGGCGTCGATGGACCACAACACCCGCGTCACGGCGGAACTCGCCATCGCCATGACGCGGATGTGGGAACTCGAAGCGATCCAAACCCTCGGCGCAGGCAACGCGGGTGTAGTGGATGCCGCCACCGTCGCCGAAGAGCGCCGTTACATGGACTTCACCCTGCCGAGCCTCGCGCCATGAGCAAGGCACCGGATCTGACGGCGGGCATGAGCGCGCGCGAACTGGTCGAGGAGGAACTGATCCACGGCGCACTGCGTCGGGAGCAGCTCTGGCGGATGATCGGCCTTGGCGGGGCGGGCTTTGGCGTTCTGGGCTGCCTTGCGGCTGCGGCCGTCGCCTTGATGTTCGAGACGCCCCTACCGGTCGTTGTGCCCTATGATCCTGAGACGGGTCTGGCCCTGCCGAACGCCACGGTCGAAACGGTCTCGCTTGCCGAGCGGCCCGCCATCATCGAGGCGCAGATCTACCGCTACATTCTGGACCGCGAGGCCTACAACCAGCTCGACAACGATCTGCGCGTGCGCCGCGTGCTGGCGCAATCCACCGGGGCGGCCGAGGCCAGCATGCGCGCCATGTGGACCTCGGGGCAGGAGAGCTATCCGCCGTCTCGCTACGGTCCCGCCGCAGAGATGGCTGTCGAGGTCGCCTCGATCACGCTGATCGGCGACAACCGCGCGCAGGTCCGCCTCAGAAAGCGCCTGACCAGCCCGCAAGGGGCGCAGGACGGATCCTTCACCGCCACGCTCATGTTTGCCTTCCAACCCGAACGGACCCGCTCGATCGACGATGTCTGGCAAAACCCCTTCGGCTTCACCGTCACCCAATATGCCATCCGATCGGACCGTTCCGAATGACCTCTGTTCCAGTTCTCACACCCGTTCACGCCCTTCTGGTCGCCGGAGCGCTGGCGCTCATGGCGCCCGCAGCCTTTGCCGAGACAACGCCACGCCCCGGTCCCCATGACAACCGCGTCCGGATCGCCACCTGGACCGAGGGGCAGGTTTACCGCGTCGTCACCACCCTGACCCGGGTGACCACCGTCGAGTTCGGCGAGGGCGAGACGATCCGCTCGATCATCGCGGGCGATACGGTCGGCTTCCAGTTCGACGGCGTGCCGGGCGGGCGTGCCTTCGCGATCAAGCCGACCGCGTCGGGTGTCGCCACGAACATCACGGTCTACACGAACCGCCGCTCCTACTACTTCCATGTGGTCGAGGCGCGTGAGACCCCGCATTACGTCGTGCAGTTCCGCTATCCCGAGAGTCGCGTTCAACCGGCTCGGGCCGTCGCGGCTGATGCGCCGAATGCCAACTACGCCGTCAGCGCAAGCGAGGAGTTCACGCCGACGGTTATCTGGGATGACGGCACCTTCACGTATTTCCGCTTTGCGCGGAACGCGCCGGTCCCCGCGATTTTCCGCTATGCCAATGGCGGCGAGCGGGCGGTGAACAGCACGGCACTCGAGGACGGCGTCATCCGCGTCTCGGACGTGAACCGGCAATGGGTGCTGCGCCTCGGCGAAGACGAGGTCTGTGTTCAGGATATGGGTGGGCCCTCGTCATGAGCCAGGACACTGAAGACCTCGCCGCGCGCCTTGCGAACCTTGAAGCGACAGGCGACAAGAAGCGCGGTGCCGCGCGGCCCTCCCCGCTGGCCGCCATCCTCGGTGTGGCCGGGATCGTGGCCGTGGGCGGTCTGGCCTGGGCCGCCCTACAGCCATCGCCGGAAGCCCCACTGCCGACCGCAGCTCCGGAAGAGTTCCAGACCGCGGGATCGGGCTTCGGCGACCTGGCCCCAATGCCAGTGGTCGAGTCTGCGCCTCCGCCCGCCGAAACGGGCCCCTCTGCGTCGGAACTGGCGCTGATGGAAAGCCTCGCGACGCTGCGTGCTGAACTCGAAGACCTGCGCGCGCGGCCTGTCGAGGCATCGGACAGCGGCGCGGAGCAGGCTATCGCCGATCTCACGGCGCAGATCGCGGCGCTGCAGGAGGCCTCGACCGAGGCGCAGCGCGCGCTCGAGCGGCAATTGACCGAACGCGACCGCGAGCTCGACCAGCTGCGCATGGACCTCGAAGTCGCGCGGCTGACCCCGCCTGCCCCCACCGACCTCGGGCCGAACGAGGAAGAGTTGCGGCTCGCCGAACTTGAGCGCCGCCGCATCGCGGAGGCCGAAGCCCGGGCCGAACGCATCGCGTCGCCCATGATCGCGTTTTCCGGGATGGGGGCAGGGACCGACCGGGAGAACAGCCTCGAAGCCGCGCGCCTGAATGAGGACGAAGCTTTCGTGCGCGCGGGCGCCAGACCTGCCGCAGTGACGCGGGCCGAAGTGATCCTGAACCCCCGCAACACCGTCGTGCAGGGCACGATGATCCAGGCCGTGACCGAGACGGCGCTGGACAGCACGCTGCCCGGTGCAATCCGGGCCATCGTCTCGGAAGATGTGCATTCCTTCGACGGCGCGCGGGTCCTGATCCCGCGCGGTGCACGTCTTGTGGGGCGCTATCGCTCCGATGTGGCGCTCGCGCAGTCGCGAGTCATGGTGGCCTGGGACCGCATCATCCTGCCCGACAACCAGACAGTCGAGATCAGCGCCTTTGGTGGCGACGAGCTCGGCCGCACCGGCACAACAGGATTTGTCGATACGCGCTTCGCGCAACGGTTTGGGTCAGCCGCGCTGATCTCGCTGATCGGGGCCTTGCCCGCAGCCGCCGCTGGACAGATCGATGATGAGGCCGCGGCCGACATCGCGAGCGACGTCGGCACGGACCTGCGCGACAGCACCCAAAGCGTCATGCAGGACTATCTGGCGATCCGCCCAGTGATCCATGTCGATCAGGGCACGCGGATCACGGTCATGGTCGACCGCGATCTGGAGATCTTCTGACATGGCCGCAAGCTATCTCGAAGCCTCGCTCGACCGGCTGGGCACGCACGTGCAACGCGACGACACGATCGAGATCTGCATCAACCCCGACGGGAAGGTCTGGGGCGAATTCCAGGGCGATCACTTCATGCGAGGTCTCGGCAGCCCGCTGAGCCAGACCGAGACCAAGGACCTCGGCAACCAGATCGCCTCGGCCGCCTCGACGACGCTCAGCACGAAGAAGCCCATTGTCTCGGTCTCGATCCTATATCGAGATCGCCCGATCCGCGCGCAGGTGATCCAGCCGCCGGCAGTCGAGGGCGGGTTTTCCATCTCGCTACGGTTCTTCTCCTCCCTGCCGCTGGAGGCGATCAAGCTCGGGTTTCTCTATGGCAAGGAGCGCAGCCTCGAAGGCCTGCGCCGCGAACGGAATGCCGCCCTGCGCGATGTGGTGGCTTCCGGCGACATCGATGCATCCCTGCGGTTCTGCGTCGAGAACAAGCTCAACATGATCGTCTCGGGTGGTACGTCGACCGGCAAGACCGTCGCGGCGCGAAAAATCCTCTCGCTGATCGTGCCCGAGGAGCGGATCATCACCATCGAGGAGGCGGCGGAACTGCGCCCCGAGCAGCCGAATGCCGTGACGCTGATTGCAGATCGGGATACCGAGGCCCGCAGCGCCGATGTGCTTCTGGCCTCGACCCTGCGCATGCGGCCCGACCGGATCGTGCTGGGCGAGGTCCGGGGCCGCGAGGCCATGACTTTCCTCGAAGCGATCAACACCGGGCATGGCGGCTCGCTGACCACCTTGCACGCCGAGACCCCGCAACTCGCTGTCCGCCGCCTCGCCATCGCGGCGCTCAAGACCGATGTGCCGATGACCTATGCCGATATGGTGGACTACATCGAGGGCTCCATCGACGTGATCATTCAGGCCGGCCGTCATGACGGCGCCCGCGGCATCACCGAGTTCTTCCTGCCGGGGCAGGCGAGACATCCAGACCAGAACACGGGTCCAGCCGGGGGTGCCGAGCGCCCCACGGTCGCGGCCGAATGAACCGAAAGGAAATCCCCATGCGCCATACCATCCTCGCCGCAGTTGTCACCCTGCTGGCCGCGCCGCTCGCGGCCCAGACCTCGCCTCAGGTCACGAACGATCTCACCGTGACCATCGCGCCCCAGCAATACCGGATCTGCAACGACCGGCCTGCGCGCCCAACATGGATGGATGAGGTCCACCCGCGTGAGGCCTACAAGGCGCTGACGTTGATGCGTCTCTACGAGCTGCGGTCATGGGAGGCGATCCAGGAAACCGGCGATTGCGGCTGTGATGTCCGCTTCCCGTCATGGGATGCAGCCTCCGCCGAGTACGAGGAACGGTTCGCAACAAGCACGCAGGCCGAGCATACTCAAGCGCGGCTGGCCATTCGCAACGAGCAGAACCAGATCGCCCGCGACGTCCAGGATATCTGCGAAGCGCAAGGCAACTGGTAATGAGCATCGTCAGCTGGATGGTCGGAACTGCCGACGGCTTCCTTGCCGATGCCGCCGAGTCCCAGTTCGGGGCTGTGGCGAGCAATACCGGCACGATCGTCCTGCTGATGGTCACGCTTTCGCTGATCGGCGTTTGTATCAACATGGCCTTCCAGTTCCGAAGCATGGATGGGGCCAGCTTCTTCTGGTACCTGATAAAGCTGATGCTGATAGGGCTCTTTGCCTTCAACTGGGCCAACTTCAACGCTGTGGCCAATGCCGTGATCGGCGGGCTCGACTACATCGCCGGGGCTCTGATCTCCTCTGTTGGCGGCGGCGGTGCCGGGGCCACCTACTTCGCAGCAGAGTTCGATGATCTGATCACTGAGTTCAGCCAATACCTGAACGCGATCGGCAACAATCTGAACTGGATGACCGGCGCCATCCTTGGCGGAATAGGCCTTGTCATGTTGAGCCTGCTCGGCTTCATGACTGGCATCGTCCTCATCTTCGCCAAGATGATGCTGACACTCATGCTCGGCCTCGCTCCGATCATGATCGCTTTGTCGCTGTTCGATGCGACCAAGGATTTCTTCCACAGGTGGGTCTCGACGACGATCAGCTACGCCTTCTACCCCATCGTCATCGCCGCCATGTTCTCGACCGTGGTCGGCATGGCGAATTCGCTTCTCGCGCAACTCGGTGACCCAAACTCCGCGACCAATATCGGCTCGCTGGTGCCGTTCTTCGTGATGGTATTCCTGGCCAAAGGGTTCGTCGCGGCAACGCCCCTGATTGTGCGGGGGATCTCGGGGAACCTGATGGTGGCTGCGGCGCCCGCTGTGGTCTCTGGCTCGGCCGGGATCATGCGGGGAGTCTTCAATACGGACGGCGTCAAGGGCCGGGCGAGGATCGGTGCACTCACGACAGGCGAAGCGATCGGGCGGGGTGCTGTGCAGGCCCCCGCAGCTGTGCGGAGCGCAGCAACGGCCGCTAGCGCGCAAGTGATCAGGATGGCGGAGAGGGCGAAGCGGTTGCGGCAGTGAGGTGCCCCGAACGCAAGTACTTCAGTTTGTCGAAGATGTGGCTAGAGCTTCGAACAGGTATTTTTATATATTGATTGGTACCGTCAGGCCGCGCCGAGCATGTCTACAAACACGTGCTTCAATCGGATGGTGTGTTGTCCGCTTTGGACCACTGCACTATTGAAAACTGCTAGGGACGCCGGGTGAGGAGTGTCGAGACCCAAAGCGGCTGGGTCACCATATGCCTTGCGCAAACGTGCGTCAACGAAGGAAACCACGTCCTCGATAGGCACGCCGAGGACATAACCAAGCATAAAGCCCCACTCGTGGCCCGCAGCATATTGTCCGGTAACGAAGCGATGCACGCCGTTTGTCACGTAGCTCCCGTTCAACGTGGCGTCGCCAGCGCGAACGCGCTTGCACTCCACCGCAACGTAGGCGTCCTCGTCGCCGAACTGGTGCAGGAATTGGAGGGTGATATCGATCCTGCCGAGGATGGATGGATCGGACGTGGACATGTCTTCAAGCTCGTGCTCGCCCCGGATCTGCAGATTGGTGAAGCCGAGCGCTTTCTTCAGCCGCCTCATGGCTTTCCTTACAACCATGGTTGTAGGCACTTCGAGCATTCCGGGCATGATGTCGGCGCGAGCATCGGCCGCGCCACGACAGACTAGGTCGAGCACGGTGGCGATCTGATCGTCGGACAACGCAAACGCTGGGCTGCCGTACGGGATGTCAGGCGTCAGTAGCGACATCCAGCCTCCGCAACCAATGATCGGCGAGAATGACGTCGGCATCATTCAAACCGGCCGTACGCGTCCAATAACGAGCCTCTGTCGGCTTAAGGATGAAGAGATCGCCATCGCCGTAAAGGCGCAGTTGTCGGCGCTCATTCAAGTAGGGCGGAACATCGCTTTCGAACTGACCGCGCAGCATTGCTGCGAGAGCGTCAAGTTCCGTTGGGTCACCGTCGCGGATCGTTGCTTCCGCACTTGGGCCGCCCGGTTCCATGACGAAGCGAACCGCGGTCACCCCCGGTACACCGGACGACCAGTCAGCTTGCTTGAGTCGCTTCTGATACACGATCGCTTCGAGATGCCGCTCGCCTCGCGCCCTGAGATAGGCATTCACGGTGTGCGTTACTTGACGCGCGTAAGCCCGCAGGTCTTCGGGGGCCGGCGGCTGCACCAATCCGATACGCTCTTTGCGATTCTCGAAGATCAGATAGCGTGCGCGATCCACGCTGTCCGTAGCGACCACACGTTCTTCGTTCTCTAGATCGTAGAGTTCAAACACAGCCTGATCGAGCTGAGCTAGCCGATCGGCGTCCTCAGGCGCCGCGGCCGCTGCGCGTTCCGCGCGGACAAGGGCGTCAAGTTGCGAGCGGCTGACCGTGCGCAGGGACGGCACTCGCAATGAGAGCAAATCGTGCGGTTCCACCGTCGGGCGTTCGAGGCCCCAGGTGGGCCCGCCAAAAGCGAATTGGAAGGCCGTGATGCTCGAGTTCAGGATTCCCGAAAGCGCGTGCGCGTAGGCGGGATCAACGTTTCGAAAGGACACACCGTAGAAGTTCTGTGTGTAGAGAACATCACCTTCGTACACCGCCGCGCTGTAACGGCCGCGCTCAGCCCCTGAGCTGTTCCCTACTTTCGAGCAGAGCAGCAACGGACCAAGAAAGATTCCCTCCCGACGGGGGCGATGCAAAGTCTTGTGGTTGAAGTGGGGAAGCGCGTTTTCATTGACACGAAAGGCAGTGAAAGCGTCAGGCGTGACTACTCTTAAACGGAAATAATGCTCAGGAGGCTCATTTGAGTCTCCCTGAACTTGAAAGCCTTGACCGCGGTGATCCGTTTCGCTGCGGCCAAGCGCTTCGAGCACGGAACCGAGCGTCGGGAAACCCCGTTCAAGTTTCTCGATCAACCAACCATCTCGAACGGTGCCGAACGTTGCCGCTTTCAGGAAAGTCGGAATGGCCAAGACCCGGTCAAGTGGAACTGAGCGGATTTCTCCAGGTCCGACGTGAAACACGCCCGTGCGCCGAAAGTCCGGAGTCCAAGGAATTGAGCCGACCAGAACGCGAGTTGGGTCTGGCGCAAGCGCGCATCTGGAGAAGAACAGCAGCGCTGGCCCGAGAGCATCAGGGAACAGTTCCTCTCGCCGGAGATAGGACAGGTTAATCAGAGCAGTAGGTGCCAAGCGCTTTAACAGCGCCTTTTTGGATTCGACGGCGTGGACGTCCTTTGAGAAGAATGGTGTCGCCTTCATGATCATCCCGATCCGCCCCGCTTCCCCGGCGAGCTTTGCAGCCAAGGAAAGGAATGCTTGGTCCGGGCTGCGACGGGGCCGGGCCGTCCCCAGGTCGCCTTTGGCACGTTTAGGTGACGCGCCCCGCTGCCCGACAAAGGTCCAAGGCGGGTTGCCCACGACTGCCTCGAAAGGCTGGGTAAGGAGCGCGTCGGGAAGGGGCTCGGCCAAGGAATCGGCTTCAAAGAGGGTCTCGCCGATCAGATGGTCGAACTTAAGATCCTTGACATCGCACACTGGCTCCTCATCTAGCTCAAGTGCTGCGAGGTATAGGCTGAACGCAGTAATTCCGAGGGCTGACCGGTTGATGTCTATCCCGAAAAGCTGGTTGTACAGGATCTCACGGACGAGCTTGCGAGAAGCTGGCTTTCCTCCGCTAGCTCGCCAGACGAGCCTCCGGAACGCTTCGACGAGGAAAGCGCCGGAACCGCACGCAGGGTCAATTATGCGAGCCTTTTCGGGCAATGCTTCGAAAACAGGATCTAGCGTCAGGTGGACGAGCTCGACAGGCGTGTAATGAAGGCCTTGCGAGGCTGCCTCCTCAGCTGCGCTCGACCGCGCAAACTGCTGATAGATCGAGCTAACGAGATCGACCGGAATCGCATTGAAGCGGAACCTGAAGAGCCGTCCTTGGCCATGTCTTTCCGGGATGAGGCTTCGGCCTTCAATAAAGTCGCGCAGGTACGACAAATGCGCGGGCGTGAGGTGTTCGCATTCAGCGCCGGGGTCGTCCATCGGGAAAAGGTCGCCGTTAAACGTCGACCTCAGCCAGTCAAAGAGCTGGAACGCGCTCTCCGGATTGACAAACATAATGCTGAGATCGGGACGCAGGTTCGGCGGCAAGAAGGGCTGAGCCAAGCCCCTGTCGAGAAGATACCAAGTGAAGATGCAGCGTCCAATGAATCGCTGCGCCAGATCGCGCGCGAGCGCACGGGTGCGTGGCTCGCCGTCGTCCGGCGTTAGTTCGACTAAACGCTGCTCCAAGGCGCTGATTTCGGACAAGAGTTCGCGATCAACGCGGTGCCTTCGGTTAATCTTTGAGCCGATCGGGCTCGACCAGAAAGCACCTGTTTCGGTAGCTAATCGCCCACAGGTGGCGTCGAGGGCGCGTAGGCGGTCAGCCGCGTCGATGACAAACCGGTCGAGCACTAGAGGCGTATTAGCTGTCCCGTCGCCACTCGGCGGTGACGAATAGCAATCGTAAAGCCGCACATCTGTGGGTGTGACAATCCATAGAAGCGGGGCTACGCCGATGTTCCAGGCCGCCTCGTGCCAAGCGCGGATATCAGTTTCGTCAGGGTGCTCGTTGCCCGCATCCTTAAATATGCTTGTCGCGGCGCTATGCGCTGAAAAGACGGCGTCCGCATTCAGCCCAACACGGTCGTCTTTAAGAACCGTCCGCAAGTTTGCAGCAACGGACTCACCCGCGAGGGTTAGGCCGGGAGCTGGCTGGCCATTGGGCCCTAGATAGCCGGTAGCTTGAAGAACCTTCTCAAAGGCCGCGCTTCTCAAGCTGACCTCCGCCGTCGTTCTGCACCAACGCCTCTCGAATGGTGCGCAGGCTCACAGACCTCGTGCCCGACAGTAGAGACCGGGAAGAGGTCGAGCTGGCCGACCATACCAACCGGTTTCGGCAGTGCGAAGCCTTCCGAAAGGACAAGAAGGTGGGGATTGAGCCGAATGACGATGGCATCTTGTCTGAGCTGCTCAACACCAGCTTCGACAAAAGTCCACTCGTCGTCACCGTGAAGCGCGACTGCTTTATCCCACAAAGCAATGAAAGATCTGCCGCCGAAGCCTCGTCGTAGATCGACGAAGAGCGAGCTATGCGCCTGAAGTTCAAGGTGGAACCTGTCGCGGAGCGTAACCGCGAGGCGCAGCACAAGGATCGTCTGCCAGCTATACTGGGCAGGCGAGCCCTGCTTCTTCGGCGGAATGTCGGCTGGGATCAAGGCACGTCGGCTTGTCCACTCGCGCAGCGTCGGAGCCGAAAGGCCCGTCAGTTTTAGCGCCTGGCGAGTGGGAATAAGCTGCATCATTCCTCCGATTTTTCGAGCCTCAATCCCGAATTGTGACACAAGTTTGGGTATCAGACTCATTCTTTGGAGTAAATGGTGATCCTTGTAGGAAGGCCTTCATGGATCCGATCACGCATACTCCGCGATGATCGCCCGCGTCGTCTGAACCGCTGCAGCCAGCTCGGTCCTGTCTACCCCATTAAGCCCCAGCCCCCCCAGATCGAGCGACAGTTGACCTGACCCACCGCCACCCGCCGCAGCGCGTGCTGCTCGGCCGCGCGCCCGATCTGATAGCGCTGGCTGCGGATCTTTCGTCTCCGTTGCAGGTGCCTCAACCGTCAGCGACGAGGACGCAGTCCCAGACCCCTGCGCCCCTGCAGCCGCCCGCACCTCCTGCAGTTCCAGCTTCAGCTTCTCCACGGTCTCGCGGGTCTCAGTCATCTGCCGATCGCGCCTCAGCCCGTCCTCATCTGGGTACGGGAAACTCCCCGCCTGACCCGCATGCAGCACCTTGAGTATCGGGTCCTCGAAATACTTGATCCGCCGCGCCCGGATCGGCATCTGCGCATCGATCACGAGGATCACCTCATCGAGGTCCATACGCCGGGCCTGGTCTTCGGTCAGGAGTGGGGTGTCCTCGGTCCGCTCGGAGACGCTGCGCCCCTCGAACGGGTTGCGCCCGACCGCGCGGGACCGGGTGACCACGCGCTTGGTGGTTTTCCCGACAGCCTGGCTCAGCTCCTCAATGGTCTTCTGCTCGGACGGGGTCAGGTAGAGCTTCACGCCCGCGCCACCCTGCAGCGACCTGCGGGTGTTCTCACCGTAGATCTCGTCCAGCGCGGGAATCGTCTGGGTCACGATGGCGAGGTTGCCGCCGAAGGAGCGCAGCGTCTTGATGCTCTCGGCGACGATCGGCATTTTCCCGAGGCGGTCGAACTCGTCGAGCATGATCATCACGGGCCAAGGCTCGTCATCCCCCGGCTCCTGCGCCTGCAAGGAGGCGATCAGGTCCGAGAAGAACAATCGGATCAGCGGGGCCAAAGGGCGGATCATTTCGGATTCGACCACGAGATAGATCGCATGCGGCCGCCGCCGAATGTCCCGGAAGGAGAAATCCGAGGTCGCGGTGGCCGCGTCGATCGCACGGTTGTCCCAGGTATCGAGACCCGAAGTCATCAGGAGCGAGAGATAGGAGGTCAGGGTGTCGTTGTTGGTCGAGGCCATGCGCTCGAAGATCAGCTTGGCCGAGGTGTTCTTAACCTCTTGCGCGCGCTTGAGGTATTCCTTCTGCTTGTCGCCACCCGAGGCGGTGATGCGGTAGATCTCGCCGATGGTCGGCACGCCGCGCTCGAAGGCCAGAAGGCCCGCCGCCACAAACAGATCAATGCCGCCTGCCAGTAGCCCGCTCAGCTTTTCGTTGTCGGTCTGCAGGAAGAGCTTGGCGGTCAGCTTCAACTCCATCTGCTGCCGGTCACGGTTGGTCATCGCCGCGATACGCGCCAGCGGATTGTAGCGGTGCGTCGGGCGGTCCCAGTCTGTTGGCGCGAAGCGGAACACCTTGTCGCCCATGCTGGCGCGGAAGCGCGAGGTCTCGCGGAAGTTCTCGCCCTTTACGTCGAGCACCACGGCCGAGCCTTTGTAGGTCAGCAAGTTCGGAATGACGAAGCCCACGCCCTTGCCTCGGCCCGTCGGCGCCACGATCAGCGCATGCGGGAAAGTTTTTGACACGAGGAAGGGACGCTTCGATTTCGGGCGACCAAGCTTGCCCAACAGGAACCCACCGCCCGGCTTGGCAAAAAAGCCGTTGCGCTTCATCTGACCCCGGGTCTGCCAATGTGTCGTGCCGAACCGGGTCAGCGCCTCGCCCAGAAGCGTGACGCTGAGCAGCAGTGCTGCGACGCCAAAGCCGCCCAAGATCAGGTTCACCCAAAGGAAGTCCTTTGGGGCGGTGGTCCCAAGCCCGCGGTATTCCCGCGCGAGCAATGTGAAATCAATGCGCTCGGTCGACAGCCCATAACGCAGGATCAGATAGCCTGTGGCCACGACGTAGCCGATGGCGAGGCCGACCAGCGTCAGGCTGAGGATCCCGCCCGCGATCTTGCCCTTATCCATGGGTGATCCCCTTCTCGCCATGGGTCGCCGCGTGACGCGCGCGCTGCGCCTCGATCTGTTCTTCGGCCAAGGCATCCAGCACCCGCTCCATGGCGGGGCCGTGGGCAGTCACCTCGCTGCTTTCCAGATAGGCCTTCGCAAGCTCCAGCTGCCGCAGCGGATGTTCGGTGAACTTGTCCAGCACATCTGCATGGCCGGCGCGCAGGGCGGTGACCGCGTTTGGCGTGAGGTTTCTGTCGACCTGCTCGATCAGGCGCTTCCCAGCTGTTTCGGAGAGAGCTGTGCCATTCTCGGCCTCGGCCCGCTGGAGGAACGTCATCACATCAGGGGCGGTCTCAGCCATGAAGCGCCGCTCGGCATAGTCTTGCCGCGCCTGGTCCTCGATGTCGAAACTACGCTCACTGATATAGGCGCGCGATGCCCCGGCGGCGCGCAGCCGGTTGATCTCATCCTGCACCGCCGTACCGAATTCATCATCGGGCATTTCCGTGCGGTAGAGCGCGAGCGTGCGCATGTCCTCGGTGATGGGGCCAAGATGTTGCGAAGGATCGCGCAAAGCGAGATCCATGTCGCCGGCGTGAAGCGTGCGGTCCTTTTCTTCGACGGCGAACTCCTGTGGCTTGCGGCTGTCGGTGATTTTGTCCCATGCCATCGAGGCCAATTCGGCATGATCGGGCGAACGCTGTGCATAGGCGTTGAAGGCGGCGCGGGCTTCTTCCACTTCGACAGCACCGGCCCTGCGCACGGAAGGGTCGTCTGAGAACGGGTAGGTGAAATCTGTCCGTCGGAACTGGGCGACCAGTTGCTGGAAGTCCTGCCGCTCGGACGGGGCGAAGGCGTCCGGTCCCGCGTCGTCGAGATCGCGGCCCAGTGGCGTCAAACGTTCAGCGAGCGAGACCTCGGCATCCTTCGCCTCATCGACATTGTCGACCGCCCGCAAGATGCGCGCATCGGTCAGAGTATCGCTCAGGCGGACGTGAACGGCTTCCAGCCGGTCCAGCGCTTCCTCGCGATCCTCGCCCTTCTCCAGATCGAGGTCGCCCGCAGTGGCGATGGCGCGCAGATCCTGTGCCAGCCACTGGCGCTCGAGGGCTGCATTGCCAGCACCCTCCCGCATGCGGGCCGCGACGGCCGCCGGATCGATGCCCGTGCCCTGCAGCGCCTCCGTAAGCCGTGCCTTCACATCCCCCTCGTCGAGGCGTTCGAGTTGGTCTTCGCGCATATTGGCGCGCGCATAGATACCGTCTGGGGAGGGCGCATCAAGCAGCGCGGCCGAGCGGTCCCCCAACGGATTGAGATGCGCGACCGAGGCCAGCACATCGGTAAGCTTGCGCTCGATTTCTGGCCGCTCGGACGCAGGCGCACGGTCGATCGCAGCCTCGATCTGGCGGATATTCTGGGAAAACTCGGTGATCAGCGTGTCGAACGCAGTTTCGTCTTGGGACATGTAGATGGCTCCGTCAGATTGGACCTGACCGCCACTGGCAAGGATGGTGCTGGCCCGCTCGAGTGCCTCGGCCACGTCATCGAAGTTCGACCGGGACGCCTCGGCAGCCAGACCCCGATAGGTCAGCGCGTTGCGCGCCACCGTCTCCAGGGCGGCGGCCAGGTCGGCCCCGGTGCGCTGACGCTCGACCGGCGGCCGGCCTTCGTCACGGGCCTTGTAGACCTCATCAATCTCGGCGCGGTAGGTCGTGACCCCCCGGTCAAGACGCCGTGTCGCCTCAAGCCGGATCCCGTGGACCTGTGCCGCCTCGACCATCGCCGCCCGAAAGGCGTCGTAGTTGAAGTGGTGATCCTTCCCGAGAAAGAACATTTCGCCATCCTTGCTGCGGCGGTTCAGAACGATATGCGCATGTGGATGCGCGCGATCTTGGTGTATTGCAGCAATATAGTCGAATTGCGACCCCTCGCCTTGAAAGAACTTCTCGCAGATGGATTCTGTGATCGCGCGCACCTCTTCGCCGCTGGTGCCGACGGGAAAGGCCATCAGAAGATGCGAGGTATGGCCGAGCTTCGGGCTGTGCCGCTCGCCCCACTGGTTTTCAAAGCGGCGCACGACCCGGTCGATCTCCGCCTCGGACAGGGCCTTCTTGCCATCATGTGTGCCACGACTGTCGAGGATGTGGCTCGACTTGGTGGTAAGGTAGGTGAGCTGAGCCTTCAACTGCGCCCCGGTGTGGCACCCACCTTTGGAAATCGGCTTGAAGATGGCCGGCGAATAGCCCCGCGCCGCGCGCACCATCTGCGCGTTCCTGGCCAGTCCCTGCCAGCTGCCCGAGACCCGGCTCCAGTCGCGATCAAAGAGGGCGGGCCCGACGCCGCGCGCCTCACCCCGCGCCATGCTCGGCCACCTGCTCCGCTTCCTGCTGCGCCAGACCAGCGAGGGCCTTGGTCACGTCGAGGTCCAGTTCGCGGCGGCGCGCACGGAACATCTCCTGGATCTGGTCGGCCATGTCGAAGACGAGCACCGCGAGATCGCGGATCTCGGCATGGCTGGCGGGCGTATAGGGCAGCCGCTCGCCCTTGAGCTTCGCCTCGTTCAGGCGGCGCGCGACCTGGTTCACGTTGTTGCCGACCCGGTTCAGCGCCGCGCTCATCCCTCTCAGCTCATCCGTCATACGCTCATCCGGGCGCAGGAGATCGTCTGCGGCCAGCATCAGGGAGCGCATGGCATCCGAGCGATGCGCGATCCCGCGCCGCGCGAGAGCCGCATCGAAGCCGCGAAGGTCGCGGTCGGTGACGCGCATGGTCAGCACGCGGGTGCGGCTGTCGTTGGCGGAGACGGCGGAACGGCCCCGGCCGAGGACGTTGTAGACGGTCTTGGGCGAGACCTTCAGCGCAGCACTGATCGCACTGACCGAGACGCCTTTCGCCCGTTCCCGGACGATCTGACGGCGCTCCTGATCGGTCAGTCTGCGACTGCTGCCCATGTGAAGTATACGTTCCTATTTCTTGCCACCTTCGTACAAGCCCGCCTTCTCCCAGCACAAGCGGAGAAGGCATTAAGGGCTTGTACTCAATGTAGAAAATCGGCCCCAGGGGCCGATTTGACGTCCTTTGTCAAATGCAGCGCGCAACGCGCTCAATGCAACGCGTCCCGCGTTCCCTGCACCGTGCATCACGTCCTATGCACGGTGCCTTTTGCGCTCTGCAGCGCGTCTTCGGGCAAGTGGGCCGTGTCGATTGCAGCACGCATCGCGCATCGCGCTTCATGCACGGCGTTGCGTGCACCCCGCGTCGCGTTCCGCGCTTCACGTGCTTTGGTGGATGCCGAATGCAGCACGTCTTTTGGGAAAAGCATCGCGCAACCGGGATCGCGGCGTCTGTCCCCTGCGCCCCGCTGTCTGGTCGCTGCAAAACGCACAACGGCGAATGCATCCTGCCCACCGCATCATGCATCCCGCCTTCCGCTTGACGCCGATGCACCAAGAGGTTAGCGACATTATTGCATCTTTGTTGCATTACACTATTCTTGTAGGAGGCTACGCCCCATGCCGAACGACAATCTCGTGGTCATCACCGCGATGGCCCGGAAAGGGGGGAGTGGCAAAACCACGCTCTCGCGCGCCCTGATCAGCGCCGCCGTGGCTGCCGGGCGTCGGGTTTTGCTGATCGACACTGATAGCACCGGAGTGCTTGGCGCCTGGCACGAACGAGCCGAAGCGGCGGGTCTGGGGTCGCCTCTGCTGCGGTCAATCTCGGTCGAGAGTGTAGGAGCCGTCGATCGCAAGATCGAGCAGGTCTATGATGCCGACTCGGCGGATTTCGTCTTCATCGACACGGCAGGCGTCGGCGCGGAATGGTCGGACGGAATCGCGGTTCTCGCCGATCACATCGTAACACCGGTCATGCTCTCGACCTCGGATCTTGATGTGGGTGCGCAGACCGCCGACTGGTTCGAGCGGTTGCGCGCGCGCGTCGATGACCCGGCGAGCTTGCCGCGCCACCATGTCGTTCTGAACATGGTTGACCCGAAAGCCACGCGCGCGGATGCCGCCTTGATCGAAGCAGCGATCGCCCGGTTTCCCGTGGTTGAGACGGTGATGATGCGCCGCAACGTCTACAAGGAGATGGACGAGAAAGGCCTGCTCCACGCCATCGCACTGCAAAAGCAGGCCGACCCAAACCCACTCATGCGCCCGCATGTCCGTCATGTCGTCGAGGCCCTTGAGGAGGCCACCGACATCCTCAACAACATCTTGGCCGCGTGAGGACAGGGCGTTGAGAAAGAAGATTCCAACCATCACCCGGCCCGACCCAGCCTATGCCGCGTCCCTTCGGCCCGAAGGGGAGAAAGACCCGGGAAGGGAAGAGACGGATCGGGAAGAGACCGTCCTGATGCCGATGAGCGTGACGGCAGACGTGGCGGATGAAGATCAAGCGCCGGTGCCAAGCAGGCCTTCCGTGCCTTCGCCGCAAGCAAGCCAGGAGACAGCGGCCGAGATCATAACAGCGCCCACGGCGTCGCAGCCTAGGGTCCGACGCATTCCGGCCACCCGCAAGATCGATATCCGGGTGAACGCGCTGGAACGGCAGGAAGAAGCCCTGATCGACTGCGGCGTCGACCCCGCCCATGTCATCCGGGCCGCTCTGCGCCGTGCCGTGAAGACCTGGCAGCTGGGGCCAGAGTTCGTCCCACCTTCCGAAGAGCAGAGAACGCGGATCACCGAATGGCGCGCGCGCACTTCACTGGCTGTCGATGCCAATGCGCTGACTTCCATCCTGCACGCCCATGACCCCCTCGATGTGCTCAGCAAGTGGGCCTTGATCCGCGGCCAGATCGAGCCGCGCGTCTGGGCGGAGATCGACATACTTCTGGACGAGATTGCCGTTCGCGCCGCAGCGCAGAATACAGAAAATGATGCGTCAACAACCTGATTATAAAGACAACTTGTCCTTTTGTCGGTGGGTTTTTGCCGAAGCTACCGCCCACACCTTGCAGTTGCAGAAACCTGTCGTTAACACCGCTGACAAGAAATTTTTGACCTCCCTTTAACCAGTTATGAGGTCCAGATAGCAGGAGCGCGTCATGACCCCAAAACCCCGCCTCACCGGCGAACCGATCATGCGCATCCTCTGCAAGAAGACCGACAATCTGGTGGGTTTCCTCTACCAATGGAACAATGGCGATCTGCAGCCCGCGTGGCTGGACGATGCTTTGGCCGAGGTTCGCTACGAACCAATTAGCGACGCCGCCTGACACACGTGATCTGATTGCGGGCGAGGCGATCAAGGGCGGTGCGGAGTGCGGGCCCACAGCAGGCCGCGCCGAATTCTGCGCATCATGAGGTATAGAATTGAATTCTATACCTCATACGTCGGCACCGAACCCGATCCGACAGGCCCAATTTATTTTCTTTCATCGCCCCTGTCCGACCTACCGAGCTGCGGTACTGGTAGTGTCCCGGGTAGTGGTGTAGGAACTGGCGTCCACCTGCTTCTTCATAGCTGGTGTCGCTCATTCACTGGGCGACGATCATTGTTGCCGCGTCGGCATCGTCGCATACGCCCGTCAGTTTTTCCACTGGCATGTAGCGGCGGGAGACGGCCCACTCGTCATTCTGCTCCAGCATCAGCGCCCCAACGAGCCGGATGACGGCCTCACGGTTCGGGAAGATCCCGACGACGTTGGTGCGCCGCTTGATCTCCTTGTTCACCCGCTCCAGCGGGTTGGTGCTGTGCAGCTTCGAGCGCAGGCTTTCGTCGTAGGCCATGTAGGCGAGAACGTCGTGCTCGGCCTCGTCCATGAGCTCGGCGACATCCCTGAACCGGTCACGCAGGTTGTCGACCACCTCGCGCCAGCGGGCATGGGCCTGGTCGCGGTCCTTCTCGGCGAAGACAGTTTTCACCACCGCGCTGACCACTGGCTTGTGGGTCTTGCCCACGCGGGCCAGCAGGTTGCGCTGGAAATGCACGCGGCAACGCTGCCATCCGGCGCCCAAGACCTTGCGCGCAGCGGCCTTCAGGCCTTCGTGGGCATCGCTGATGACCATCTGCACGCCGCGCAGGCCACGACGCGTGAGAGACCGCAGGAAGTCGGCCCAGAAGGTCTCGGCTTCCGATGGCATGACCGCGATCCCGAGGATCTCGCGCCGCCCGTCCGTGTTGACCGCCACGGCCACTATTACCGCCATAGAGACGATCCGACCGCCTTCGCGCAGCTTCACGTAGGTGGCGTCGAGCCACAGAAACGGCCAGTCGCCCTCCAGAGGTCGGTTCAGGAACGCCTGCACCCGCTCGTCGATCTCTTCGCACAGCCGCGAGACCTGGCTCTTCGAGGTGCCCGTCAGCCCCATGGCGCGCACCAGATCATCGACGGCGCGGGTGGAGACGCCGTGAATGTAGGCTTCCTGTATCACCGCCATCAGTGCTTTCTCGGCCGTTCTGCGCGGCTCTAGGAAGGTCGGGAAATAGCTGCCCTTGCGCAGCTTCGGGATGTTTAGCCCGATCGTGCCCGCGCGCGTATCCCACTGGCGCGGCCGATAGCCGTTGCGCTGGTTCTCGCGGTCCGGGCTGCGCTCGCCACGGGCAGCACCGCACACGGCGGCCACCTCAATGTCCATCAGCCGCTGCGCGGCATCCTGGATCAGCTCGCGCAGGAAATCCGTGTCATCGCTCTTGGCGATCACCCCGGGAAGGTCGATCATGGTCTCGGTCATCGTGCTCTCCTTCGTTGTCGTCGGCTTCAACAACCTCAGACTACGAAGAAGCGCGGTGGCCACCAGCCCGGCCGCGCGCTGCGCTACGCCAAACGGCTCTGCGCGCGGCCTCCTACACCACGGGTTGGGACACTACCGCGGTACCTGCGACTCCTTTGAAGGCGTAGCTATTCGGCAAGCTTCTCGATGATGGGTTGTGGGAACAGTTTCATAGGGATCGTCTCCTCTTTCGTTTCGAGTTCTCGTCCTCTCGGACACGAAAGAGGCAGACAGGGCGTAAGAGCCAGAAGGCGCACAGGGGTAACACGGTCGGGGCAAGCCCCGAGTGGTGCGGGCACCCCTTGCGACAAGGGCGCGCCCTGTCAGAACAGCGGACTAGACTAGAAGACAGATGCGGTAGCAGGAGACGAAGCCCCGTTCATGAAACGGCCAAACCCCACGAGTGCAAGCGCACGGGCGGACTGGAAGCCGGTGGCCTTCACAGATGGTGGCTGCGCCCTTGCCGATCTTTATAGTGAAGAACTCTGCCCTGAACGGGCACTGCCTGCATCATCCCTAAGCCCCGCAACGAGCTTCTCGACAAGCTCGACGGCCTCGGTGACGCCTTCGGCGCGAAGTACAAGCCGCTGGCCGGGCCGATAGCGGGTGTCGCCGCTCTTGGCGATATACTCCTCATCGACAAGCCCCTGCCGGTGGGCAAGCAGATGGCGCTGCTGGAACGCCCGCACGAGTTGGTCGAGGGAGGGGGCGTCGAGATGGGCGCCATAGCCCTGCCCCGTCGCCTGCTGCCAAAGGGTACTGCCCTCTGCAAGGCTCTGGAAAGCGTTCCGCCTTGCCTTCGGCGGCGCGGGAAGCTCCACAAACAGAGCTTCGACCACACGCTGAAAGGCGGTGACAGCGTTCTGCAAGCCGTTCTCGATCACGACGCGCACGGTGGTTTCGGCGGTGTCGCGATCCGGCATCGCGGCGCGCACCTGGTCGAGCGCACGGAGGGTAGCCTTGATTCCTGCGATGGTCTGCTCGAAGACCTGTTCGGCGGCACTGTGGCCGCAAGCGGGACAGAAATAGGCGGCCCCGATCACGGCATAGCGGCAGGCGCAGGACGGGCAGGTGATCTTCAGCGCCATCGGGTCGGTGGCGGCCGGGGGCAGCATGACATGCTGCGGCCGGGAATCCACCTTCATCGTCATCGAAATGAAGCCGCCGCGCGGCCTGCTCCGGTTGAACCGGGCAGCATCGGTTTTCAGTGCTTGATTGAGGCCGCCTTGAAGCTGCGCCACGGCAGCCGCGTGCATGTGCTCGACCTGTTGCTGTGTCCACCAACGGTCGCTGTGATCGGTATGGCCGCAGGCGGGACAGTGAAGCCGCTCTGCTTCCTTGGCCTTATGCCAATCTTCGCTGAGCATCTTGAACTGGAAAAGGCATTCATCCGATGGGCATTCACGGTCGAAGTAGCCTTCCTCGTCGTCCTCAATGAGGATCGAGACTTCGCCGCCGCCTTCGAGGCTCCGCAAAAATCGTTGTGTCTCTTCAAACATCTCGCAACCTCAGAACATCTTGTAGCGTACCGTTCGCTTAAGCCCCATATATAGCATGATTGCAGGGCAATTCGGAGTCTTCCATTGGACGGGGCTCTTCCCTTGCCCCTGGTGTTCAATTCCTGCTCCTACCGTCTGCCAGATCACCGGACGCTGAAGGTAAAGCGCTTGCGGTGCGCCTCCTGCCATGCTGATTGCGGCCTTGCTCAGGCGAAGCCTGTGGCGCGCGGTGCCTTAAGTGCCGCATGAAGTCTGGCCTGCCCTTCTTCCCGTGAATTGAATCCCACGGGAGAAGGAGACCTGCCATGACCCACGCCATAACCCTCGACAACCTGCACAACCTATCCGACGAAGCCCTCTGGGCGCTGTTCGATGAAACCCAAGCCCTGCTCGAAGAGCTGCCCTGCGGCTGCTGGCAGCGCGGCATCGCGCTCACCAATCAGCGCCTCATTCTTGGCGTGATCGACCGCCGCCGGGTGCAAACCTCTCTGGACGTGCCGCGCTAGGCTTATTTCGCCGCCTCTTCCTGCTTCTCCTCGGGAAGAGGAACATTCATGTCCTCGGCACCGATGGCGATGGCACGCTCGACAAGTGCATTATAGGCGGGGACGGTCAGCCCCGCCGTCTTGGCCGCATGAAGGCGGCGAATGGCGAAATGCGGGTTGAGAATGACGGCATGGGAGAACTCGCCTGCGGTGCCCGCCGCGATGCGGATGAAGCCAAGGTTGGCAAGCTCCCTCATCCGCTCCTTCCAGGAGCGCACCGCCCGCTGGCCGGTGTAGCCCGAATAGAAGGCAAGCTCGTCGGCGTTCTGCAAGCTCACATACATCTCGTCGAACGCCTGCCCCCAGAGGGCAAGATAGGTCATCGAGGTGCGTTTGCTGCCCGGAGCCAGGTCGTCGATAATGTTCATGATCAGCGGCATCGTGCGCGGCACGGACGTGAAGCCGTCATAGACGCTGCGGTGCCAAAGGTCGTCCGGAGACAGATCAGGCCAGAGCTTTGCGCGAAGGTCTGTAATTTTCTTGGCGATTTTCTTCTTGGGTGTCCTGACCATAGGAGCCTCATGTGCTAAAGGGGACGGGCTGAAGTGTGGACCTTCAGCCCTGTCGGCGGTGAGTGCGGCGGCGCGAGGTTTGGACGCTCGCTCCGATGTTCATCCTCTCATCGGCAACAGGGCTAATATGCCTAGAAACTTGTTGTTTTTCAAATACTTAGTTCGCGCGACTCGGCATCTGAAGCTGCTCCTCCAGCCAATCTGGAAGGCGCGGATGGAAGACTTTGCGCAAGCTCGACATTTGAGTTGGCGCAAGCCTATCAAGAAATCGCCTGAAAACCAACGTGATAGGCGGTTCTGGCGGTGCTCGGCGTGATCACAGTTCTCGCGCGTCCTCGCGGTGCTCGCTGTGATCGGGGCGAAAACCCCCTCCCCGCGCCGGGAAGAGGGGGGTAAAGCGGCGGCCTATTCGGCCGCCATCGCTTGGGGCTAAAGGTTGGGCATGGGCGCGGGGAGTTTCAGCCCCCTTCAAAGACGAAGGAGAGATGGCCGGTCAAGACCGGCGCTGCTGACAGGATGAAACTGGCCGTTACCCTGCCGGATCGTCGACTTTTGGAAGCGGGCGGGCAGGAAATTTCCGTTGCCATGTCTCAATCAGAAACAGCGCTGCCGTGCTCGCGGCATGGATCGACAAACGGGCAATCCGCGCGTCAACACGGGCAAAGCCCTTCTCGCGGCCGTGGGCGTCGCCGCCGTGGGTGCGCAGAGCCCCTACCCCTCCGATGACCGTGGCCAGGCCGGAAAGGATTTGCCGCACGTCATTCGCTATCAGGGGGTCGATGTCGGAACGGTCTGGGGACAGACCAAGCGGTTGCTTCACGGCATTGTATAGCCCCTGCACGTCCTTCTTGGCAGGGAGCGGCTGCCCCAGCTCGATGAGGATCGACCGGCACACGCTCTCGACCGTACTGCACGCGGCGGTGACTGCATCCTCGGGGTCGGCCTGGCTATGAGCGAGTGCGCGTTCAAGATCGCGGCTCACCGTGTCGAAGTCGATCACCTCGGACAGACCGGCCAGCTCCACCAGGACAGGGACATTCTTGCCCGCCTCGACAAGCCGCATCCGCCCGCCCTGCTGTTGAACCTCGAAGCCGTCGAAGCGCAGCGCGCGGTTGAGATGGTCGAGCACGGCGACATGACGCTCGGGCTCGTGGATGAAATCGCGTGGGTCAGCGGCTGCCTCAATAGAGCGTGTTGCGTTTAATCGGCTTCATAGCCCGCGGCCTTGAAGAAGTTGTAGCACTCCTCGTCAGTAAAGAGATCACAAACATGCCCAACGGCGTGCCAGAGATCGTCGTAGGTGCGGG
>Ga0189284_100341_pt1 | contig 31627 bp, 29 predicted proteins | sample N32C7minimetaG_FD_130314 | JGI IMG/M metagenome (GOLD analysis project Ga0189284, IMG submission 130314) | Marine microbial communities from the Costa Rica Dome - N32 C7 mini metaG | ecosystem: Environmental > Aquatic > Marine > Oceanic > Photic zone | place: Costa Rica: the Eastern Pacific...
GGCGTGTTCATCCGGCGGCCTTCTGCAGGTGGGCTCCACGGTCGGGCCAGCCTCGCATCACCACAAGGCCAAGCAGCACAAGGATGGCGGGAATCAGGCCCATGCAGAGGCGGATCGCCAGCAGGGCTGAATCCGGCTGTTCGATGAAACTCAGTGCCCCGCTGCAGTTGCCCCCCTTGGCGGAGATGTAGCCGGTGAGCGAGAGCAGGCTGCCGAACACCGACATGGTCAGGCCGATGACCAGCTTCTGGCCGAACACCATCCAGGCGGTGTAAAGCCCGGCTGGTTTGCTCGGATCAGCGTCGATCGCATCGGGCAGCAGCGACCAGGGGATCAGATAGGCCGTCGCCGCTCCCACTCCCACCAGGGCGATCAGCCCCACCAGCGGCAGCAGTTGCAGCGGGCCGGGATCCGCCGCGAGGGGCGGGAACAGCATTGAGATCAGGCAGGCGCTGATCCACAGCCCCGCGCCCCAGCGCAGGGTGGCGACGCGGCCGATGCAGTTGCTGAGGTTGCTCCAGAGCTGAAGCCCCAGCAGTGCGGCGATCTGGAAGGGCAGCAGGATCCAGGTGGAGAGGTTGGCGGGCACATGCACCACCTGCACCAGCCAGATCAGGGCCACCACCTGCATCAGTTGCAGGCCGAACCAGAGCAGCAGATACAGCCCCAGCACCTGGCGGAAACGGGGGTTGGCCATCACCCGCTTCAGCTGCTGCATCGGCGGCTCGTTGTTGGGCACCGGACGTTGGGCCCGCTTGGCGTAGGGGGCCAGGCCCCAGCAGCAGAGCAGCGTGGTGGTGGCGGCGATGCTGCCGGTGATTCGGCCCATGGCCAGGTAGCCCCCACCTCCGTCGGTGAGCACCACCGAGGCCACGATCAGTCCGCTCAGGCCCGCCAGGATTGATCCGGTGAACCGCGCCGCATTCAGGCGGGTGCGAATGGCGGTGTCCGGCGTGAGTTCGGTGCTGAGGGCCGCGTAGGGCAAGTTGACGCTGGTGTAGGCGGTCATCAGCAACACCGCCATCACCGCGTAATACGTGGTGCGCTGCAGCGTGTCGCCCGGGGGCACCCACCACATCGCCGTCAGGCTGATGCCCAGCGGCAGGGCTGCGGTGAGCATCCAGGGCAGGCGCGGGCCCCAGCGGCTGCGGGTGTGATCGCTGAGCCAGCCGATCAACGGATCATTCAGCGCATCCCACACCTTGCTCACCGTGAGCAGGGAACCAGCGATGAAGGCCGGCAGGCCAGCAGCGCAGATGAAAAACGGAAAGAGGTAGAAGCCCAGCTGAGTGGCGGCAAGTCCGGTGCCGGCGTCGCCCAGGCCGTAGGCCAGCATCAGCCTGCGGCGGGATCCCTGCAGGGATGCGTCGGTCGGTGTCACGCGGAGGCTTCGGGCAGGCGGATTGCCATAATGAATGCGTGCTCACGACATCACCAGCCCCAGGGGCAGTGGTTCGTTTGTACTACGCGGGTGTTGTGTAATGGTAAGACCTCAGCCTTCCAAGCTGATGACACGGGTTCGATTCCCGTCACCCGCTCTGATCACAACCGCAGGCCTGAGGTTTCCTCCTCGGCGAGCAGCAGCACGAAGCTCCGGCTCTGCAAGGGGATCTCAACGCCGCTGAAGCTGGCTGGCTCGGCTGGGAAATCCTTGGGGCTGGGCAATGAGGTGTCGATCACCCGTTTCCAGGGGGAGGCCGGAACCGGCAACTCAAAGCTGAGGCTTTCCTTGTAGGCGTTGAAGCCCATCCACAGCAGCGCCCCGCGGCTGCCGCGGTGGAGGCTGGTGGCCGTCGTGCGGCTCCAGGCGGCCCAGTCGGGTTTGGCCAGGTTTACCCCGTGCCATTGACGCCAGAGATCGCTGCGCTGCTCCGATGGTTGTTCCGCTGATTTGCGGTTGCTTTCCCGTGGCGGCACCAAGGGATTGAACAGTTGCGGCAAGGACTGGCGCAGCCGCAGCAGCCGCAGCAGAAATTGCTTCAGCTCCAGGTCGCACTGGTCTTCATTCCAGACCATCCAGCCCATGGGGCTGTTCTGGCACCAGCTGTTGTTGTTACCCCCTTGGCTGCGGCCCACTTCATCGCCCATCAGCAGCATCGGCACGCCACGGGCCAGCAGCAGCGAGCTGAGCAGGTTGCGTTGCTGACGCCGCCGCAGGCTTTGCACCAGGGGGTTGCTGCTGGGGCCTTCGATGCCGTGGTTCCAGCTGTTGTTGTGGTTCTCGCCGTCGCGGTTGTCTTCGCCGTTGGCCAGGTTGTGCTTGCGGTTGTAGCTCACCAGATCCGCCAGGGTGAAGCCGTCGTGGGCGGTGATGAAGTTCACCGAACGCCCCAGGGTCACGGGCTTGCCGTCATAGAGATCGGGGCTGCCCTTGAACCGCTGGGCCAGGCTCCAGGTGCTGTGGTCGTCCCCTTTCCAGAAGCGCCGCACCCCGTCGCGGAAATGGCCGTTCCAGGTGCCGCTCCGCTTGGCGGGGAAGTCGTTCAGCCGATAAAGACCGCCGCAGTCCCACGGTTCGCTCACCAACTTGAGGTCGCTCAGTTGCGGGTCGGCCTCCATCGCCGCGAACAGGGGCGGCTCATTCAGGGGTTTGAGCTGGTCGCCGCGGCTGAGGGCAATGCCCAGATCGAAGCGGAAGCCATCAACCCCCAGTTCCAGGGCCCAGCAGCGCATCGACTCGAGGATCAGCTGGGTGCTGATTGGCGCATTGGCGGCGATTGAGTTTCCGCAGCCGCTCACATCCTGATAATCGCCGTCCTCGTTTTGGTGGTAGTAGACGTTGTCGGCACAACCCCGCCAGCTCAGGGTGGGGCCATGGCGATTGCCCTCGGTGGTGTGGTTGTAGACCACATCCAGCAGCACTTCGATGCCGGCGTCATGGCAGGCGGCCACCAGTTGGCGCACCTCATGGCGGGCCTGCAACGGATCGCTACTGCTGCAGTAGCCGTGGTGGGGTGTGAACCAGCTCAGGGGGCTGTACCCCCACACGTTGTCGCGGCCCGGGGGCGCATCGGCCGGGTCGAAGCAGAACACCGGCAGCAGCTCCACAGCCGTGATGCCCAGCTCCTTGAGGTAGGGCAACTTCTCGATCAAGCCCAGGTAGGTGCCGCGGTGTTCCACGGCGACCCCGGCATCCTCACGGCGGGTGAAGCCCCCCACGTGCAGCTCGTAGATCACTGTGCGTTGCCAGCTGTGGCGCGGGCGCGGATGGGCCTGAAAGTCGAACAGATCCTGTTCGCACACCACCGCCTTGAGGCAGGCATGGGCGTTGGGTGAGGGGCCGGTGGCCAGCACCCGGTCGTAGACGTCCCAGCCACTGATGGCACGGGCGGCGGGGTCCAGCAGCACTTTGGAAGGCTGGAAGCCATGGCCCCCCGGTGCCAGCGGCCCAAAGACGCGGTAGCCGTAACAGCAGCCTTCGCCGACCCCCTCCACTTCCACGTGCCAGTAGTCGCCCGAGCGGTGACGTCGACTGTCCAGTTCGATCACCCGCTCCGGGCTGCGATCGTTGCCGTTGCTGTAGAGCAGCAATTCAAGGCGGTCGGCCCCGGGAGCCGCCAGCACAAAGTTCACACCTCGGCGGGTGAGGCTGCTGCCCAGGGGCCAGGGAGAACCGGGGTGAATGCCACTCAAGGCCCGTTGGGGCATCTCGACTTCAAACTAGTGGTTTGGTCCGTTGTTTTGAACCAATGGCGATGACCACCACACTTGAGGCCGGCCGGCCGCCGCAGCAGCTGCGTGACAACCTCTGGTTGTTTCCGCCTAACCGCGACAGCCAGGGGGGCAGTTCCTGGTGGCTGGATCTGGATCCCGAGCCCGTGCTGGTGGACTGCCCGCCGTTGACGGAGGCCAGCCTCACTGCTCTGCGCCAGCTGGCGGGAACCCGCAGCCCGAGGATTCTCCTCACCAGTCGAGAAGGCCATGGGCGCTTGCGTCGCGTTCAGGAGCGCCTGGGATGGCCGGTGCTGGTGCAAGAACAGGAGGCCTATCTCCTGCCCAATGTGGAGCCGTTGGAGACCTTTGCCGAGGAACACACCACGGTGAGTGGTTTGCGGCTGTTGTGGACGCCGGGGCCGACGCCGGGGAGCTGTGTGGTATTTGCCCCGGCACCAAATGAACTGTTGTTCTGCGGGCGTTTGCTGACGCCATGGGCTCCGGGTCAGCTTGCGCCGATGCGCCATGCCCGCACATTCCACTGGCCCAGACAGCTGAACAGCTTGGCTAGGCTCAGGGATTGGATTCCTTCAGATGCCTGTCCCCAACTGCTTTCTGGGGCTGCGCTTGGTGCATTGCGTGGGGAGCGGCTCGTGCCCTTCAGCGGTTGGAGCGATGTTGCGGATAACTGCTAAAGCGTTGCGGCACAACACGTTTCGCTTGCAGCAACCGTTTGCTCTCCATACGATTGGGCCGCTTGGGGAAGGCAGCGGCGAGCCCACGACGCCGTATCTGAGCCGTCTCCCGCCCCCCGACTCTCTCTAACCAATGAACAAAGCTGACCTGGTGAATCTGGTGGCTGCTCGCACCGAGCTCACCAAGACTGACGTTTCCATGGTTGTCGACGCCGCCATCGACACGATCATCGACTCCGTGGTGGAAGGCAAGAAGGTGTCCATCCTCGGTTTCGGTTCCTTTGAGCCTCGTGAGCGTTCCGCCCGTCAGGGTCTGAACCCCAAGACCGGCGAGAAGATCGCGATTCCCGCCAAGCGCGTTCCCGCCTTCACCGCCGGCAAGATGTTCAAGGACCGCGTTCAGGGCTGATCAGCGCCTCAACCTCGTTCTCCGGGCGGCCCAGCGGGTCGCCTTTTTTGATGGCTGTTCCATATGAAGGAAATTCCGGAGCATCTGCAACAGCATCTGGAGCGGGGTCGAGCCCTGGCTGCCGCCGGTGGCTACCGCGGCCGTTTCGCCCCATCTCCTACGGGGGTGCTCCACCTCGGTAACCTGCAAACGGCTCTGCTCTCGTGGTTGGCGGCCCGTCAGGCCGGTGGGGAATGGTTGCTGCGCATCGATGACCTCGATACGCCGCGCAACCGTGCCGGTGCCATCGAGGCGATCCAAAGCGATTTGCGCTGGCTGGGCCTGGAATGGGATGGCCCGGTGCTGCTCCAGAGCGAACGGCGTGGCACTTACCACTCCTGGTTGTCGTGGTTGCGCCGATCCGGATGGTTGTTCGCCTGCCGCTGCTCCCGAAGACAGCTTGCCGGTCAGCCGATCTATCCCGGCGTCTGCCGGACGGCTGGGCACAACTGGGGCTGGCAGCAGCAGCGGCTCCCCAGTTGGCGCCTGCAGGTGGCCGATGACGATCCCCACGGCAGTGGCGATGTGGTGTTGCGGCGAGCCGATGGCTTCATCGCCTACCAGCTCGCCACAGTGATCGACGAACTTAGCTTCGGCATCACCGATGTGGTGCGTGGTGCTGATCTGCGCGAGGCCCTGCCAGCCCAGCGAAGTTTTTTTGCGGCCCTGGGGGAATCACCGCCCCAGTTCCGGCATGGGCCGCTGCTTTGTGATGCCAGCGGCCAGAAACTGTCCAAGCGTGAGGCCAGTTCCGGCCTGGAACCGCTCCGTGCTGCGGGGCTGGATGCGGCTGCGGTGATCGGTCGCTTGGCCTCAGGGCTTCAGCTGCTGGATCCTGGTGCGCGTCTGAGTGCAACAGAGTTGCTCGAGCACTTGACGCAGCAAGAGATCAATGCAGTGATTTCTTAAGGAACACTTCGGGATCAGCGGCGGGTTTTCCGCCCACACTGAATTCATCGTCTGATCCTTGGGATCATGTGCACGTGCACCGTCTGTGGTGGCAGTGGGATGCAGCGGGTGTCGGGAGACCGCTTCCGCACCTGCATCGTCTGTCTGGGGACCGGTCAGATCAGTTCAGCGGTGCAGTCGGCACCGTTGAACCACCAGCCGATCAACACCCCAGGTCTGGCCAAACTCAGCTGTCCGACCCGGCCCCTGGCTTGATCCTCAGCCCAGGGGAGTCTTCTGATCGTTCTGAATCACGAAGTAAGTGGCCGTCGCCACAACGATCAACAGCGGCACCGCGGTGAACAGCAGCAGGGCAATGGCGGTCCAGTCGGTGTACACGGCGGGGCGGTGGGTCGAAGTTGAGGCATCATCTCAGCAAATCGCCCCCCTGAGCCCTGCTCGCGCGCTCCGTCACAGTCCTGCTGCTGTTCGCCATGGCGGCCCCTGTGGTGCGTGCGTCGCCCTTGGCAGCCTTTCAGGCCCGAGCCAGGCGCTGCTTGGAGGGCCGTCAGCCTCAGCTCTGTGAACAGGCCTTGATCGAGGCGGAGGCCCTGCAGCAACAGGCGTCAGCCCGTAGTGCCTATCCCTGCCAGACCCTGCTGTTGGGGGTTCAGGCGGATCTGGTGATGCAGCAGCTGCGGGCGGGTCGTGGTGCCGAGGCCATTGCTGACCTGCAGGCGGCGACCCGCGGCTGCGCTGGGCTCTGATGCATCCATTTGAATCCTTTTATTGGCCAACGATCACCGGCGGCGTGCTGCCTCCACGAATGGGCGGAACCACCTTTGTTTTTCCGTCCCACTTATCGAGGAACAGTTTGTAGAGAACGCTGTCATTGAGCGAGCGGGTCAAGGTCTGAAACTTCAGGGCTTCCTGCTCGGCGATCTGAACCTCTGTTTTGGCGCGTAAAAGCTGCTGTTGCGCAATCTGCTTCTGCTCAATGGCCGCTCGGTATTCCTCAGCGATCTTGAGGCCCGTGATGTCAAGGCCTTTGACGGCCACATAGTCGAATTTGCTCAGCTCATTGGAGACGCTTTCCTGCACAAGGGTGGAAATGTTGTTCCAGTCGGTGGCGATGGTGTCGAGTTCATACTTCGAGAACACTGATTTCAGTGATTTCAGCAGGGATGGCTGGATCACCCTGGCGTAAATCGCAGAGTCATCGGTGGCAATCGTGCTGTAGATCCTGGGGGCTTCTCCAGGCTTGACCGCATATTTCACCGTTGCTGTGGCTTCGATCACCTGCAGGTCTTTGGTGAGTGTTGAAAATTTTTCGGGGATCACCTGTGTTCTGACACTGAAATTATGGGTCGACTGAATGAACGGAAGTTTGAGGTTCAAGCCCGGCTCTCTTGGGGTGTTGGAGACTTTGCCAAGGGTGGTGACCACGCCAACTTCACCAGCGGGAACAACAAACACACTTGAGAGCAGAGCAATGCCTCCAATGAAAACCGTGGTCACGCCAACCACGGTTTTGGTGATCTGCTCCGGCTGGGGGTTGGCTTGCATGTTGATGCTTTTAAGTGATGTTCAATAGGTTAGGTATTTGGTATGGCTAGATCGGGAAGAGAGTCTGTTGGTTTGTGCCCGGATTGGAGTCGATTATTGTTGATTGAATGTGCTGTTTCGTCCTTGAAGGCCGAGAGAATTTGCATGCACGGGGACCCTCGCTGGTGCTCAATTGTGGGCTCAACTTTTAGTCGTTTCCAGCGGTCATACGACCAGCGATGAAGCCAACGCCACCAGCGACGACGGCAGCTTGCAGTTGCCAGAACAAGCGCCGGTTCTGCCATGCCCTGCGGTTCAACCAGATCCCGGTGGCTACTGCCAGGATGAGCAGGGAGACCAGCTAGATGCGGCTCATCGTGTTCATGCGGCGTCAGTTTCTGCGTTCCCGGTGCATCCAGCTGATCCAGTCTGCGGAAATCTCCTGGGGACAGACCGCCTCGCATTCGAGATTGCTGCTGCAGCTGCCGAAGCCCTCGGCCACCATCTGGCGTTGCATGGCGTCGGCACGGCTGGCCCGTTCCGGTTGTCCCTGCGGCAGTTGCCCCAAGTGCGCCAGCTTGGCGGCCACGAACAGGCTTGCCGAGGCGTTGCGGCAGCTGGCGACGCAGGCGCCACAACCGATGCAGGTTGCCGTACTGAAGGCGCTGGTGGCCTGCTCCCGGCCCACGGGCAGTGCGTTGCCGTCGGGGGCCTGGCCAGTGCCCGTTGAGCAGTAGCCGCCGGCGGCAATCAGCCGGTCGAAGGCGGAGCGGTCCACCATTAGATCCTGGATTGGAGGAAAGGCCTTGGCGCGCCAGGGATCCAGGGTCAGCACCGCACCATCGTCGAATTCCCGCAGGTAGAGCTGGCATACGGAGGTGGCGGCCCGAGGGCCATGGGCCTGGCCGTTCACCAGGAAGCCGCAGCTGCCGCAGATGCCTTCGCGGCAGTCGTGCTCGAAGCTCACCGGCCGTTCTCCGGCGCTGATCAGTTGTTCGTTGAGCTGATCGAGGGTCTCCAGCAGGGAGAGGTTGGGGGAGACGTTCTCCAGCTGATGGCTCTGGTAACCACCGGGTTGATCGGCGCTGCGTTGACGCCAGATGCGCAGGGTGAGTTTCATTTGTAGCTCCGGGTGCTGGGTTGCAGCGCGGTGAACTGCAGCGGTTCGCTGTAGCGGATCGGCTCACCGTTGGTGTTGTGCCCCCAGGCGGCGATGTGGGCGAAGTTCACGTCGTCCCGTCGGGCTTCGCCCTCGTCACTTTGGTGTTCCTCGCGGAAGTGGGCCCCGCACGACTCCTCCCGGGCCAGGGCATCCCGCAGCATCAGCTGGGCCAGGCCGAAGAAGTCTTTGACCCGCAGCGCTTTCTCAAGCTCGGCATTGGGGCCGCTGGTTTCGCCGGGCACCCGCACTTCGGCCTCGAACCGCTTCTCCAGCGTCTTCACCTGTTCCAGCCCCTCCCGCAGACCATCGGCATGGCGGCTGATGCCGCAGCGGTCGATCATCACGCTGCCCAGCTCGCGATGGAAGCCGTCCACTGGGGTGTTGCCTGCGCTGTTGATCAATTGGCTGATGCGGCGGCGGGTGGTCTCCAAGGCCTCGCGGCAGGCCGGGTGATCGGTGGCTACATCCTGCGCCGGGTTGCCTGCAAGCCAGGCTGTGACCGTGGATGGCGCAATGAAGTAGCCATCGGCGAGCCCTTGCATCAGGGCGCTGGCGCCCAGGCGGTTGGCGCCATGTTCGGAGTAGTTCGCTTCCCCCAGAACAAATAGGCCGGGGATGGAACTCATCAGGTGGTAGTCCACCCAGAGGCCGCCCATTGTGTAGTGCGGTGCGGGATAAATCCGCATCGGCTTCTTGTACGGGTCATCGCCGCTGATGCGCTCGTACATCGTCATCAAGTTGCCGTAGCGGGCGGCAATGGCGTCTTTGCCTTCGGCTCTGATGGCATCGGTGAGGTCGAGGTACACCGACCGCCCCCCTGGGCCGACACCCCGCCCCGCGTTGCAGAGTTCTCTGGCCCGCCTGGAGGCGACGTCCCGCGGCGTCATGTTGCCGTAGGTGGGATAAAGCCTCTCGAGGAAGTAGTCACGTTCCGCTTCCGGTATCGCATCGGGTTGGCGTGACTCGCCGGGGTTCTTGGGCAGCCAGACCCGCCCGTCGTTGCGCAGGCTTTCGCTCATCAGCGTCAGCTTGCTCTGGAAGACATCGCCACTGGGAATGCAGGTGGGATGGATTTGGGTGAAGCAGGGATTGGCGAACAGCGCCCCTTTGCGGTGGGCCCTCCAGATCGCACTGGTGTTCGACTTCAGTGCGTTGGTGGAGAGGAAGTAGACGTTGCTGTAACCGCCAGTGCAGAGCAGAACGGTGCGGGCGGTGTGCACCTCCAGCTCACCGCTCAGCAGATGGCGCGCCACCACACCACGGGCCACCCCATCCACGGTTATCAGCTCGAGCACGTCCCGGCGGGTGAGCAGTTGAACGCGGCCCAGCTCCACCTGGCGCATTAAGGCCTGGTAGGCGCCATACAGCAATTGCTGACCGGTCTGCCCCCGGGCATAGAAGGTGCGGCTCACCAGGGCCCCGCCAAAACTGCGGGTGGCCAGGCTGCCGCCATATTCGCGCGCGAACGGCACCCCCTGGGCCACGCATTGATCGATGATGCCGCTGCTGATTTCCGCCAGCCGCTGGCAGCCCGCTTCCCGGGCGCGGAAGTCGCCCCCTTTGAGGGTGTCGGCGAACAGGCGGCTGACGCTGTCGCCATCCACCGCCACAGAACGTGCGGCATTGATGCCCCCCTGAGCCGCCACCGAATGGGCGCGTCTCGGGCTGTCGTGAAAGCTGAGCACTGTGACCCGGTAGCCCTGTTGCGCCAGAGTCGCCGCGGCGGAAGCTCCCGCCAGACCGGTGCCCACCACGAGCACATCCATCTGCCCTTTGCGCAGAGGGCTGATCAGCGGCAGTCCTTCGCGGGTCCGTCGCCAGGCATCGGCGAGCGGCCCGGCGGGAATCCTGGGATCAGGCAGGCCCTCTGTCATGCCAACCCTCCAAGGGCCAGTCCCAGGCTGATCAGCAGGAAGCCTCCCCCGATTCCCGACGCCCAAAGGCGACCTCCCCAGCGGATGCTGGGGCCGTTGGCCGGGTTGAGCAGACCCAGGTTCCGGTGGGCTGCTTCCGCGCCGTGGAGCAGATGCAGGCCAATGGCCAGGCTGCCGGCGGCATAAACCACCAGGTTGATCGGCTGCAGCAGCACCTGCAGCAGCACCTCTCGCTCCAGACCGTCAGCCGGCCGTGGCCAACGCAGTTGCTGCAGGTGCAGGGTGAGAAACCCCAATGTGATGAGGCCAGCAACCAGCTTGCTTCGGCTGGCAAGTGCCTCGAGCGGTTGACCGCGACGGCTAAGCAGCGCAGACGTGTTTCCAGCGCGCCGATTCTGCAGCGTTTTGGCGATGGTGAAGCTGAGATGCACGGTTGCGGTGGCGGCCAGGCCGGCCTCCAACACAGGCAGCCATGGCTGCTGATGCAGGGCCGTGGCGTAGTGCTCGAACTGCACCGGTGCAATCAGGGCGGGCAACAAACCGGCCAGATGAACCACCAGAAACAGCACCAATAACAACCCGCTTAGGGCTGATCCAATGCGCATCAAGGTCGGATCCTGCATGAACCCCAGGCCACAGGATTTCGGCAGGGACGATACCTGCTATTGACACGTTGTTTCGACATCAGGGTCGTCATTGATTCTCAGGTCAATCGTATTCAGAAAGAGGAAAGGGCTGGTTCCGTGCTGGTCGCCTTCGCGCACCCTTGTCATCGTGGGGAGGTTGTAACCGCTTGCTGACGTGAGGGTGAGGTCCCGTCGTTGGACATGGCGGCTTGTCTGGCTTGCGTTGGCTTGCGCGCTAACCCTGTCTCTCGCGCAGTTGGGATGGGGAGCCCAGGCTGCTGTCGACCAGAGGCCGGCACCGATTGATTGGGGGGCGGCCCCGGTGGAGGTGATAGAGCCGGAAAGCCCGCCACTTCGGATCGGTGCCTACATCACCAACATCAACAACATCGATCTCCTGGAAGACCAGTTCTCTGTGGAGATGCTGCTCTGGACCACCTGGGCCGGTGATCCGCAGGCCGATCCCAGTGATCAGCTGATGATCCTGAATGGGATTTATGACGGCGACATTCAGCGGTTTGAGCGGGTCAGCCATGAGCAAACTGAAGCCGGGTCTTGGACGCTTTATCGGGTGCGCTCGGCCGTGGTCAAACGCTGGCGGCTGCAGCGCTATCCCTTCGACGACCAAATGCTGCACATCCAGATCGGTCTGGCTGATCCGCTGGCGTCCGTGAATCTGGATGTTGCTGAACCGGATCCCTTCGCTGTGTCTCCCGGTCTGGTGTTGCCAGGCTGGATCTTGAAGCAGCCCGGTGCCTATGCCTCCAGCGTCAGCCTGATGAGTGATCTTGGGCGCCCGTTGATGGATGGAGAGGTGCTTCGTCGTCAACCGGCCGTGTCGCTTGATCTGCTGATTCAGCGCCGCAGTCTCCTGTTCGTGGCACCTGATTTTCTCGGCTACATGCTCGCGATCGGCTTGTGCTGCATGAGTTTGCTGATTACCCACAGCCGGGATGATCTGATCCTGGCTGCTGTGGTGTCAGCGGGAGGCAATTTTGTCTACATCGCTGGGAAGCTGCCGGTCACAGCCATGGCGGGCTTCATCGGCAATCTGCAGCTGATTATTTTTCTGGGGATTTTGTATGTGGTTGCGGCTGATGAGTTGATTGACAGCCATCTGGTTGTTCTCAACGAGCGCATCTCCCAGGTTCTGCGTGTGTTGCTGTTGCCCAGTTACGTCGGCATCACGCTTCTTGGCATTTTCTGGATTATTCCTTGACTGAACGATCCTCCACTGAGATGTCGGCGTCGCAGGCCAAGGGCCTCTGGGCCTTTGTTACCAGTGCATTGACGCTTTTGATCCTTCTGTTGGGAGTTCTGTCGATTCAGCCACGGCTGTCGGAACGCCGCGAGCTGCTGCCCGATCGATATGTTCTCACTGCTGATGAAGTTGCAGCGCTGCCGCAAGGCACGCTTCCCGTGGTGTTGGATCGACGCCTCGGTCAGGATCAGAACGACTTTCGCTTTCGCCTGCTGAAGCTGCTGCTGGAGCGCAGCGGCACACCATTTGCCCTCGGTTTCAGCGCTGCCGTTCAGCCGCAGGATGAGGCGATTGCAGCGCTCGCGGAAGGCCAGAAGGCGGGTCGGCGGAACACCCTTCGACTCTCGGTTGGTGTTTACGGTGCCGGCCCTGAGTTGAACCGTCGTCTGCGGGCGGTGCCCATTCCAGTGACAGGGGGAATCCTCGGACTGCGGGCGGGATGGACCAATCAGGCATCCCTGGCCGAACTGCAAACGATCCGCAGCCTTCAGGATCTCCAACGCATCGTTTTGGTGCAAGGACTGGGCTGGAGCGATGTTGAGATTTTCGATCGTGCTGGGTTGCGCACCTACACCGCTCGGTCGGAAAAATTGCTGCGCTTGGTGAATGACAACCGGGTGCAGTTGTTTCCCCGCGGTGTGGCGGAACTTGAAGCGGAGGATTCCGTTGTGACGTCGTTGTACCCGCAGATGCTGCTGGATCCCCATCTGTTGATTGTTTATCCCTTTGCGGGTTTTTTCTATGTGGCTCCAGAGAACACGGAGCTGGCAGCCGCGATTCAGACCGGTTTTGAACGGGTGATCGCCGATGGCTCGTACCAGCGCCTTGTTGAAGAAGCGATCATGACGCCCTGGTTGAGGCGCCAACTCAACCTGCGGTCTCGAAGGATCCTTGTGCTTCAGAACCCTGAGGCGGCTGACGTGTTGGCTGATGTGAATCCAGTGCACTGGATTGTTCCCTGGAACGATCTTCTTGATGGCAGGATCGCCAGCGGAAAAGAGCTCTGTTCGTATTCTGGATTGAAGCGACTATGTGTTAATTAGACATGCGTTGAATCCGGCTGATTCAACGCACCACTGTTTTAAAAGCCGATGACCTGACTTGAACAGGCGACCCACGCTTTACGAAAGCGTTGCTCTACCGGCTGAGCTACATCGGCGTCACAAGCAATTTAACATTTGCTCAGAATCCAACTTGGACGTTTGCCCGATAATCCCCGCCCCAAATCTGGCCTGGATCCCGCTTTGCGGGAACGGCTGCTCAAGGAATCACAGACCCCTTGGCGTGGGCTCAGACGGCTCGTCTGGTTCGCTCTCTTTGCCTCCGCTGGACTCGGCCTGTTCACGATGGCTTTCCGTGCTTCCGCCGGCGACACCGTCGATCTGGCTGACTTCGGCATCCAGGGGGGTGCTCTCCTGCTCTTCACCGGTCTGCTCTGGTTCGACCGCAACAGGGACAGCAGCAGCGACGCTTGATTCGTCGGCATCAACCGCACTGATGTCTTCAGCGTCGTCGTCTTCCGACATGTCGTCTTGATCCTCTGCCTCGACGGGTTCCAGCGCTTCGGGCTCGACGTCATCGGGCTCTTCAGCCGTCGCTGTGTTGATGGCTGAACTGTCGTCGTCTGGCTCTTCGTTGTCAGGGCTGATGTCGGCGGTGTTGACGTCTTCAGTGCTGTCGTCCGGTTCCGGCGTGGTGTCTTCCTCGTCTTCCAAGTCCATGGCCTCATCGGCGTCCTGATCGAGTGTTGGAGCAGCCTCTTCAGCGTCATTAGACGACTCGTCGTTAGCTCGAGCTTCGGCAACGACGGGCTCAGGAGCTGTTTCGGAATCAGCTTCGTCAGACACTGCAGCCGTCACCGGATTGTCGGCTGAACTTTCCCCGTCGGGTGCTTCGTTGTCAGGTGCTTCGTTGTCAGTGCTGGCTTGATCAGTAGTGGCTTGATCAGTGCTGTCGTCTGTCTCCGATGCGGTGTCTTCCACCCCGATGGCCTTGTCGGGCTCTGGCTTGATCGACTCGACTGCAGGCTCCGGCCACTCCAGGCCAGGGAGGTTTAGAAGTTGCAGGCCCAGACTGGTGCGTTGCGTTGCCACAGCATCAGCACGAAAAGCCGAATCGGCAGGGGCGACGGTTGCTGGTGATCCAAGCAACAGCGCTGCGGCTTGAATCAGCTGCTGCACCTGCCAGACCATCAAGGCCAGCAGTGGGCTGACCAGCAACAGGGTGACCAGACGGGATTGTCCCGACACCGGGGAAAATTCACTCGCCAGCACCGCTGAATCGTCCATCCACCAGAGCACGGGCAGCAGGATCACTGCGGCGCTAACCACAGCGGCGCGGCTGCTTAAGCCGCCTTGGGATGCACTGATGCGGAGTTGATCGCTGTTGCGGCTGGCCAGCGGCTGACGCACGAACAGCAGTGAGCCCCAGTCGGCTGGCCGTCGCCACAACGCGACGGCAGGGGCCAGGACCCCCACCCCCCAGATCAGAAATCGCTCCACACCGGGAACAGGACCCGGATCCGCGCCGGCCAGAACCAGGCGGATCAGCAGCAGCTCCAGGGGAATGGCTCCAAGGGCCAGGCACTGAAGCCAGAGCAGTGGCTCGCTGCGGGGCTGCACGATCGCTTGCGGGGTCAGGTGGTGAGTTTGCGGCGTTGGGTGACCATCTTGAAGGCTTCAATGCGATCGCCTTCTTCCCAGTTGGCGAACCGATCGGTGCCGACACCGCATTCGAAGCCCGTGGCCACTTCTTTGACGTCGTCCTTGTTGCGACGCAGGGAGTCGAGGTCACCCTCGTAGACCACCTGTTTTCCGCGGCGCACCCGCACCCGGCAGTTGCGATGCAGCTTGCCGGTGGTGACATAACAGCCGGCCACGGCGCTCTTGCCGATGGTGAAGACGGCGCGCACCTCGGCTTCGCCCAGGGCTTCTTCCACCAGTTCCGGCTCCAGCAGACCTTCCATCGCCAACTGGATGTCTTCCAGCAGCTTGTAGATCACGTCGTAGTCGCGCACATCCACCCCGGTGGCATCCGCCGCTTTCTTGGCGCCGGAGGCCATGGAGGTGTTGAAGCCCACGATCACCGCGCCGGAAGCGGCGGCCAGGTCGACGTCGGTTTCGGTGATCTCGCCAGGTGCCGACAGCAGCACCCGCACCTGCACCTCATCCTTGGGCAACTGCTCGAGCGATCCGAGGATGGCTTCCACGGAGCCTTGAACGTCGGCCTTGAGAATCAGGTTGAGTTCCTTCAGCTCACCGTCATTGGCCTGGCCGGACATGGCCGTGAGCGAGACGCGTCGTGACGCCATCTGCTGAGCAAGACGGGTGGCGCGGGCATCGGAGGCGCGATCGCCCACCACGGCCCGGGCCGATTTCTCGTCGGGGTACACCTCGAACTCATCACCGGCGGTGGGCACCTCGCTGAAGCCCAGGGCCTCCACAGCAAAGGAGGGGCCCGCTTCCTTGAGGCGTTGACGGTTGTCGTCCACCATGGCGCGCACCTTGCCCAGCACCGGACCAGCGGCGACGACGTCGCCGGTCTTGAGGGTGCCGTTCTGCACCAGCAGCGTGGCCACGGGGCCTTTGGCCTTATCGAGGTGGGCCTCGATCACGGTGCCGCGGGCCAGACGATCCGGGTTGGCCTGCAGGTCTTCCACTTCGGTGACCAGCAGCAGCATCTCCAGCAGCTTGTCGATGTTTTCGCCCTTGATGGCGCTCACCGGCACCATCACCACATCGCCGCCCCAGTCTTCCGCCAGCAGGTTCTGCTCAGACAACTCCTGCTTCACCCGCTCGGGCGATGAACCTTCCTTGTCGATTTTGTTGATCGCCACCACGATCGGCACTTCAGCGGCCCGGGCGTGGCTGATGGCTTCCAGGGTCTGGGGGCGGACGCCGTCATCAGCAGCCACCACCAGCACAGCCACGTCGGTCACCTTGGTGCCGCGGGCTCGCATGGCCGTGAAGGCTTCGTGGCCCGGAGTGTCCAGGAAGGTGAGCTTGCGCTGCTCGTTGTTGTGCTCGATCTCAACCTGATACGCACCGATGCGCTGGGTGATGCCGCCAGCCTCACCCGCAGCGACGCGGGCCTGACGGATGGCATCCAGCAGGCTGGTTTTGCCATGGTCGACGTGGCCCATGACGGTGACCACGGGCGGACGTCGGATCAGGTGAGCCTTGTCGGCCTCTTCGATCATCTCGACGGTCTTCTTGGCCGCCTCCTCCACGTCGTCCTGCAGCACCGGAACACCGAATTCGTCGGCAACGGCCTCGATCGTGGGCATGTCCAGGGTCTGGGTGACCGTGGCGATGATCCCTTTGAAGAACAGGGATTTGATGATCTCTGAGCTTTCGACGCTCAGCATGTCCGCCAGTTCCTGCACCGTGAGGTTGTCCTCCGGCACCACGATCATTTCGGGACGCACCTGCTTGGCTTCCCGGGCTGCCCGCAGCTCCATGGCACGCCGGCGCTGACGCTGGCGGGCGGTTTCCTTCTTGCGCTTGCGCATCGCCGCCACCGGCTTGGGTGCTGTGCGCTGCTGCGACTTGGGCTTGGCGGGACGAGCCAGGCTCGCCGAGAGAACCATGTTCTCCTGTTCACCGGCGAAGCCGCCGGTCTGTGCCGCCAGGGAATCATCGTTTTCACCGATGATGTGCACCTTCTGGCGCTGCTTCTGCGGCGAGCGGCTGCGCAGAGCATCGAGCCGTGCGCTGTCATCCCAGTCGGGCCGGCCTGGCCGCCGCTGGCCACCAGGGCCACCCGGACGGAAGCTGGGACGGCGGGGCGCCGAGGGGGCATTCGGACGCGCCACGGGCGGGGTGGCTGTTCCTGCACCTGCACCGGTTTTGGTGGGTGCATCCGGACGGCGGGGTGCCGGTGCCGTTGGCCTGCCGACAGGCTTTTGCAGCTGCATGAGCTCACCGGGAGCCACCGGTTTGCGCATTCCAGCGGGCATGCCGGGACGTCCAGGCGCTCCCGGACGGGTGGGCGCACCAGGGCGACCGCTACCTGTGCTGCTGCCGTCGCGACGAATCGGCTTGCCGACCAGTTCAAGGGTGTTGCCGCTGCGGGGGGGCATCCCGGGGCGACCCTGTCGGGTGGGGGCTCCTGGGCGGCTTGGACCGCCCTGGCGTTGAGGCACGCCGGTGCCTGCCGGACGGCGGGGCACGGGTTTGCCGACCAGTTCAGGCCTCGGAGTGGGCCGTGAGGGTGCACCAGGCTTTGTGGGGGCACCGGCGCGGGTTGGCGCGCCGGGCCGAGATGGAGCTCCTGCGCGGATGATCTGTGGCTTGGGCTGCCCCTGGCCAGGGGTGGGCCGCGCTGGGCTTCCAGCACCTGCGGGGCGTGGCGTCGGGCGAGCCGGAGTGGGCCGCGGTGTGGGTGCCGTGGGTTTGGCGGCAGCCTTGGGCTTGCTCACCAGTTCCGGTTTGCCTGCAGCCGGCTTGCTGACAACCTGCGGCTTGGCCGCGGCAGGTCGTGGAACGGGTTTTGCCGCCGTTGGTCGCGCTGGGGCTGCGGGGGTTTTCTGAGGAGCGGCGGGCCGCGCCGGTGCTGCTGAGGCTTTCACCGGTGCAGCCGCTGGCTTGGTGATCACCGGTTTGGGCGTGGCCGCTGCGGGAGGCTTCGGGGTCGCCTGCGGTTTGGCAGCCGCCACGGGTTTGGCGACCACGGGCTTGGCAGCTACAGGTTTGGCGACCGGTTTGCTCGCCGCTGGGGCGGGCTTGCTTGGCGCGGCGGGGGCCGCTTTCTTCACCGAGAGGATGGCCTTGCCAGCTGCGGGCTTGGCAGGGGCCGCGGCAGCGGGTTTCGCACCATTCCCGCCTTTGCCGAGGAGTGAACGGATCTTTCCGGCTTCAGCGTCACTGATCGAGCTGCTGTGGCTCTTCGCAGCGATCGACAGCTTTTCAGCCGCATCCAGCACGTCCTTGTTCTCAAGGCCGAGGTCCTTGGACAGCTCGTAAATTCTGACTTTGCCGCTGCTGGTCATTCAGTTCGGGTCTCCGATCGGTCCGGGCATGGAATGCCGCGGTGGCCTCGCACAAAGTGGGGCCAATGTTCAGTCTGCCTCAGCGGATTCACCAACGCTTTGGTTAAGCCGCTGTTTCAACACCGCAAGCACTGTTTCGGGCACCTGACAACGCAGGGCTTTCTGCAGACGCTTGCGACGGGTCGCCTCCTCAAGGCAGTTCTCCTCGCGGCAGAGATAGGCCGAACGGCCCATCCCCTGATCGAGGAGAACTCCATCCTGATGGTCGCGGATCACCCTCCAGAGTTGGCGGCGATCCAAGAGTTGGCGGCAGGCCACGCAGCGACGCAGGACGGGGCGGTCACTCACCGGACCTGCTCCTGATCGGGCTCGGCATCGGCCTCAGCCGCTGCGTCCGTGGTTTCAGCCTCGGCCTCGAACTCGGTTTCGCTGCTGGCTTCCACCTCAGCGGGCTCCTCCTCAGAGAACTCCTGCTCGGCCTGCTCCTCGCCGTACTCCTCTTCGTCTTCGGGCAGCGGATACAGCTCCCGCAGGCGTGCATCCTCTTCCGCCCGAGCGGCCTGTTCGGCGGCCAGTCGTTCTTCGGCTTGCTGCTGGAGGGCTTCCTCCTCCTCCCGCTGGGAGATCAGCTCTGCCACCACGGCATCCTCAGCCTCTTGGTCGTACTCGGTGGAGTTCTTGATGTCGATCTTCCAGCCGGTGAGTCGGGCGGCCAAACGCACGTTCTGGCCTTCGCGGCCGATGGCCAGGCTCAGCTGATCGGGGGGCACCAGCACATGGGCGTGCTGGCCCACGGGATCCACCAGGCGCACCATTTCCACCCGAGCGGGGCTGAGGGAGTTGGCGATGTACTGGCCCGGATCCTGCGACCAGCGGATCACGTCGATTTTTTCTCCACGCAGTTCGTTCACCACCTGCTGAATGCGGGAGCCGCGGGCGCCGATGCAGGCTCCGACGGGATCCACCTCGCGTTCGATGCTGTCCACGGCCACCTTGGTGCGGGGGCCCACGGAACGGGAGGGGGGATTGGCCTCACGGGCCACGGCCACGATCCGAACAGATCCTTCCTGAATTTCGGGAACTTCGTTCTCGAACAGGTAGACCACCAAACCGGCATTGGAGCGGCTGACGAACAGCTGCGGTCCCCGGCGGGGCACTTCGCTCACCTCTTTCAAGAAGACCTTGAAGGTGGCGTTGGCGCGGTAGTTGTCGTTGGGCAGTTGATCGCGCCGGGGGAGTTCAGCCTCCACTTCCGGACGGCCCAGGCCTGAGCTGACCGCCATGATCACCGACTGGCGCTCGAAGCGGATCACCCGGGCCGTCAGCACCGGATCCTCCAGATCAGCGAATTCCTCCTGGATCATCCGGCGCTGCTGATCCCGCAGCTTCTGGGCCAGCACCTGCTTGGTGGTGGCGGCGGCCATCCGGCCGAAGTCCTCTTTCTCTGGGGTGACATCCAGCACCACCGTGTCGCCCACCTGGGCGTCATCGGCCACCTGCATCACCTCAGCGATCGCGATCTGGTGGTCTTCGCTCTCCACCTCATCAACAATGATCTTGCTGGCGAGAACCCGATAGCCCTCCTCCTCAAGGTCAAGGCCAACGTCGAAGTTGCTGAAGTACTCCTCATCAAAGGGGTCTTCGCTGATGCCTATGTACAGGGTGCGCCGGTAGCGCTCATAGCCCTTCAGCAGGGCCTCCCGCAGGGCCGCCTCCACCACCTGGGGCGGCAGCTTCTTCTCTTCGCTGATGTCGTCGATCAGGTTGCTGAGACCGGGAAGCAGGACGAGAGCCATCGCGTTGGGTTAGGGGAAAAGAAAGGAGCGGTTGCAGGGGTGTGAACGCTGGGTTCAGCTGCCTGGACTCGTGAGGCGGACACCGATCACGCAATCCCGGGGAATTCGTTTGATTCGCCCGCGAATGTTGATCTGCAGCGTGTCGGCGTCGCGTTCGAGCAAGAGGCCCTCCAGGCGTTGCTCGCTGTCGTCCTTGTCGCGGTGATGAACCTCCACGGGGAACCCACGGAAGGTTTCAAAGTCGCGATCGCTGGACAGCTGGTCGCCGATGCCGGGACTGCTGATCTCCAGAACATACGCGTCAGTGAGCAGGGTGGAGGCCTCAAGGGCATCCCCCAGCACGCCACTGAAACCGGCGCAGTCATCAAGGCTCACATCCGCTCCACTGCTGTGGCGGATCTGCACTTCCAGGGTCATTGGGCTCATGTGGGTGAGCAGCTGAATGCCGCAAAGGGCAAAGCCTTTGCTGGCGGCCACATCGGTGACCAGCGTTTCGAGATCCGGAAGCAGAGGATGAGGCAACGCGAACTGAGGGCGGACGTCGGCCCGACGTGCATTTCAGTTGTGACCGATCTCCCGCAGGGAGATGCCCGTCGGACACACCTTCAATGTACGGGACCGTCTGCCCGCCGTCAGCTGTTGCCCAGATCGATGGGTGGAGCGTCGGGGAAGGCGTCTCCCGGCTGTTCGGCGCCGCGCCCGTCGGAATCCTGATTGATGCAGAGGCGTCGACGCTCCGGATCGGTCACGTACTGGCAGACGGGGCTCCAGAGTTTGCTGCGGCTGCCCTGGGGGCCATTGCTGAACGTCACCACATCGGGAAGGCCAGGGCAGTCTTCGATCACGACCTGGCAGAGCTCACAGCGTTGTGAAGCGGCGGATTCGCTCAAGAGTGAAGCTCACAAAACGGCCCGACCTTAAGCAGTGGACGCAAGAGCCGCTGTGCGATCGGTGGCCATCAAAACCCGCCCATTTGCTGAAAGGGGCAGAACAGCGATCGATCGCATCAAGACCCCGATGGATTGGGTGTGAGTGGCGTCAGGGGAGGGCCTTCTTCAAAGCGCTCCAAAAGCACTTGCGTGGGGATCTGGGTGCCGAAGCGGCAGGCGTTGGTTTCGCTGGAGGTGAGGGTGCCGTGTTCCCAGAACTTGTTGCTGCCGTTGCCCCCGCCGCAGAGGCCGAAGTATTCGCAGCTCTTGTGGCAGGTCTCCACACCGCTGGTCATGTCGGCCATCAGCCGACGGAACTGCTCGGTGTGGGTGGACTCCACCAGAGAAAGATCCTTGATGTTGCCGAGGTTGAAGCTGCCGTAGCGGTCGCTGGCCACCGAAAGCAGCTCAGGGTCGAAGGTGGAGAAATTGCCCTCCCAATCCACGCTGAGGATCGAGAACGGGCGATTCAGCTCGTTCTGGGTCATCCGTTCGTTGCCTTGGATCAGGCTGATCACCTGCTCGAATTCGCGCAGCACCACGGGGTAGCCGTCCTGCTCGCTGAGCCGCCAGAAGGCCCGCAGGAAGTCGCGGTACTTCTCCTCCATGGCGGAGCCCTGCATTGAGGAGCTGGTGTTGATCCCCTCCTGCTCCTCAACGTTGAAGCCCACGTCGTGGATGCCGTTGTCGCGGAAGAAGCGGTACATCCGCTCCGGTTGCTCCATGGCATCGGCGGTCACCACCGAGATGCAGTGGAAGGGCACATCGTTGCGATGCAGGGCTTCAATCCCTTTCATTGCCATGGCGTGGGAGCCGCGCCCATTGCGGAAGCGCCGATGGGCGTCGTGGATGTCCTCCGGGCCATCCACACTGATGCCCACCACGATGCGGTTTCGCCGGAAGCAGTCGCACCACGCGTCATTGATCAACGTGGCGTTGGTTTGCACGTGCTGGGTGAAGTCCAGCCCCTTCGCATTGAACTGCTCAAGGCTGCGATACAGGATCGCCGTTGCCTCGTCGTACCAACTGGTGGGCAGGGTGAGCGGTTCACCGGCATGCCAAACCAGGGAAAATTCGGGTCCGGCAAAGGGGCTTTCCAGAATCCGCTGCATCAGCAGGTGCAGCAGATCCAGGTCAAAGACCCGCTTCTTCTGCCGATCGGGCAGGTAGCAATACGAGCAATCGAGGTTGCACAGCGAGGTGGACTGCACAACCACGAGGCCGATGGGCCCGAAACGGTTGAGGTCGGGCCCGACGTTGGGAGAGGAAACGATCACCAGTTCACGAAGCCGCCGCCGCCGTTGCCCCAGCCGCCACCACCGTTGCGCCAACCGCCGTAGTAGCTGCCATTGCCCCAGGTGCGGCGGCTATTGCCCCACTTGTTGCCGCTCTTGCCGTTGCCCCACTTGCCTTTGCCGCGGCTGTTGCCGAATTTCTTGCCCTTGCCGTTCTTCCACTTGCTCTTGGCAACAAGCTCGTCTTCGATTTCGGGGTCCTTAAGCAGTGAGCCCCAGTCGGTGTTCCGCACCGCTTCGATCCGGGCTTCGATGCTGTTGGCTTTAGCCGCGTCGTTCAGATGCTCCGGCGCGGAGTAAGTGGAGCTGGCTTCGGCGGTTTGGCAAAGCACAGCGCTGGAGGCCAGCAGTGCTTGAAAAGCAATCAGTGAACGCTTCATGACTGTTGATGGGTAGAGAACAAAAGCAATCGAGGAGTCGTCAGATTCCTGGTGTCGCTGGAGTGTTGATTTCTGCTGTGACGCTGAGGATCAGGCCGTAAAGGGAGCGGATCGATTCCTGGCTCAGGCCCACATCACTGCCGGGGCCGATCCAACGGTTGATCATGCGGCGCGTTCCCGCATCACCATCCATGTAGGCCTGCATCATCTGGCCCAACGCGATGTTGGTGGAGGAGAGCAGCTTGCCGTTGTTTTGGTTGACGATGCAGCTGATGCCGGAGCGGCCGTAGGGACGGAAGGGCAGCAGTGCCGTCTTGTCGATGCGGCTGTTGGCGGCCAGCCACAGGGTGCCGCCCCCCAGGATGGAGACGTCACCTGTGTAGAAGGCGTCCAACGCTTCCTTGGGGGTGGTGAAGTTCTTCAGCGTGGCGCCGGGCACCACGTTCTTCAGCACCTGGGCGGAAGCGGTGCCCTTCACCACACCAATGGTTTGTCCCTCCAGTGAGGCGGGGGTTCCATCGACGGTGGTGTCGCTGGCCATCAGCAGACGGGTGCCACCGATGCCGAAGGGAAGGCTGTAAGTGACCTGTGTGGAGCGGCCCCAGGTGAAGGCCACGCCGCAGGCGATGTCGGCTTTGCCGGTGATCACGGCGCCGATGCCGTCGTTCACCGACTTGGCCACCCGGTAGTCCACCTTGCGGCGCTTGGCCTGGATCCGGATCTGTTCCAGAACGTCAACCCCGAGGCCTTCGTAGCCGGTATCTGTTTTCTGATACAGCGGCTTGACCTCCTCAAAGATCACCGCCTTGAGCGTTGTGCTCTCCGCGGAGGCTTGAGGGGTGAGTGCAACCGGGCCAGCCAGGGCAAGCACAGCTGCCGCTGGAGCCAGAAGTGCACGCATGCGAAAACTGCGTTTGCTGATTTGTTAGCTGGAATCTCCAAGCTCGACCGCGCATCGCAATGGAGGTGCTGAGATTGCGATCGATTTGGACCAGGGCCCGTTTCTCGGGCTGGATCCGATAAAAAGAAGGCAATTAGAGGTCTTGTGTTGCGGTACGCCCTGCGTCAACTCCTGGCCGTTCTGATGGCCGTAGCGGTTCTGGTCGGTGAAGGTGACTCAGCGCAGGCCCTGGAGCACAGCTTTGTGGCCGATGCCGTTCAGCGGGTGGCGCCGGCGGTGGTTCGGATCGACACCGAGCGCACCGTGGAACGTCAGCCGTTTGACCCCACGCTGCTTGATCCCCTGCTGCGGGACCTGCTGGGGGACCCTCCGGCAGGTCCGGAGCGGGAACGGGGGCAAGGCTCTGGTGTGGTGATCGATGCCAAGGGCCTTGTGCTCACCAATGCCCATGTGGTGGATCGGGTGGAGTCCGTCAGCGTCACCCTGGCCGACGGGGAACAGCGGGATGGACGGGTGGTGGGCACCGATGCGGTGACAGACCTGGCCCTGGTGCGTCTCGAGGGCGATCAACTGCCGCCACGGGCTCCCCTTGGTGATTCGGAAGCCATGCAGGTGGGCGATTGGGCGATCGCCCTCGGCACCCCGTTCGGATTGGAACGCACGGTGACTCTGGGCATTGTCAGCAGCCTGCACCGCAACATCAACAGCCTTGGCTTCGCCGACAAACGGCTGGAACTGATTCAGACCGATGCCGCCATCAACCCCGGTAATTCCGGTGGGCCGTTGGTGAACGGCGATGGCCAGGTGATTGGCATCAACACCCTGGTGCGGTCGGGTCCTGGGGCCGGCCTTGGTTTTGCCATCCCGATCAACCTGGCCCGCCGGGTGGCTGATCAGCTCCAGCAGCAGGGTGAAGTGGTGCACCCCTATATCGGTCTGCAACTGGTGGCGCTCACACCGCGCATCGCGCGCGAGCACAACAAGGACCCCAATGCCCTTGTGCAGCTGCCGGAACGCAGCGGTGCCCTGGTGCAAGCCGTGCTGCCCGATGGCCCGGCCGAAAAAGCAGGACTGCGCCGCGGCGATCTGCTGATCACGGTGGATGAGCGCGACATTGCCGATCCTCAGGCGCTGCTCGAGGTGGTGGATGCCGCCGCCATCGATGTTCCCCTGCCTCTGAAAGTGCTGCGGGCGGGCCGCGAGCTCACCCTGTCCGTCAAACCGGAGCCCCTGCCTGGGATGGCCTGAAACCCCTTGCTACGGTCGCGCCCAAAGGACGTGACCCGATGGCTGATCTGCAGACCCAGATGAAGCAGGCGGTGGCTGATGCCGCCGTGGAACAGATCAAGGACGGCATGGTGCTGGGCCTGGGATCAGGCTCCACCGCCGCTCTGATGATTCAGGGCCTGGGGGGCAAGCTCGCCAGCGGAGAACTCAAAGACATCGTCGGTGTTACCACTTCCTTCCAAGGAGAGGTGCTGGCCGCTGAGCTCAACATTCCCCTGCTCAGCCTCAACGCCGTCAGCCGGATTGATCTGGCCATCGATGGTGCCGATGAAGTCGACCCTGGCTTTCAGTTGATCAAGGGCGGTGGCGCCTGCCACGTGCAGGAGAAACTCGTGGCGGCACGGGCGGATCGGTTTGTGGTGGTGGTGGACTCCACCAAGCTGGTGGACCGTCTCAACCTCGGTTTTCTGCTGCCGGTGGAAGTGCTTCCCGGGGCCTGGCGCCAGGTGAAGCAGCAGCTGGAAGCCCTCGGGGGCAGCGCTGAGCTGCGCATGGCCCAGCGCAAGGCCGGCCCTGTGGTTACCGATCAGGGCAACCTGGTGCTGGACGCCAAGCTAGACGGCGGCATCAGCGATCCAGTGGCCCTGGAGCAGACGATCAACAACATTCCCGGTGTGCTGGAGAACGGCCTGTTCGTCAACATCACCGATGAGGTGTTGGTCGGTGAGATCACCGATGGTGTGGCGGGTGTCCGCAGCCTGGAGAAGCGCCTCAGCTGAGGCGCCGCCGCACCGATTCAGCGTGGCTGTGCAGGCCTTCACTGGTGGCCAGCTCCTGCACAGCTGAACCCGTTGCTTCCAGGGCAGCCCGGTTGAAACCGATCAGCGAGGTGTGGCGCATGAAGGTCTCAACACTCAGGGCCCCGCTGAAACGCGCGGCTCCACAGGTGGGCAGCGTGTGGTTCGGGCCTGCCAGGTAATCCCCCACCGCTTCTGGGGACCAGGGGCCCAGGAAAATTGCTCCGGCGTTCTGAATGCGATCCGCCAAGGGTTCGGGCCTCTCCACCAGCAGCTCCAGGTGTTCGGGGGCGAAGCTGTCGCTGAGGCGGGCACAGCTCTCGAGGTCGTCGCAGACCACCACCAGCCCCCATTCCCGCAGAGCGGCTTCGCAGATCTCCTGGCGGGGGTGATCGGCCAGCTGTTCGGCCACTGCGGCGTTGATCCCGTCGGCCAGTGCAGGGTCGGTGGTGATCAGCACCGCCGCCGCCAGGGGGTCGTGCTCCGCCTGCGCCAACAGATCCGCTGCCACTTGATCGGGCTTGGCGGAGTGGTCTGCGATCACCAGCACTTCGCTTGGTCCCGCTAGGGAATCGATGGCCACCTGGCCGTACACCGCCTGTTTCGCCAGGGTGACGTAGAGGTTTCCGGGGCCACTGATCACGTCCACCTTGGGCACGCTCTCGCTGCCGTAGGCCATGGCGGCAACAGCTTGGGCACCTCCGAGGCGGAACACCGTTTTCACGCCGGCCAGGTGGGCCGCTGCTAGCACCACGGGGTTCACCGCACCATCACGTCCGGCAGGGGAACAGATCACCACGTCTTTGACTCCGGCGACCCGGGCTGGCACCGCATTCATCAGCACGGTGCTGGGATAAGCCGCCCGTCCTCCGGGCACGTAGAGACCCGCCCGCTCCACCGGTCGCCAGCGCCGCCCAAGCTGTTCGCCGTGGGGGCCTGTCACCGCCAGATCGGCGGGACGTTGGCGTTGGTGAAAATCGGTGATGCGGCGATGGGCCAGCTCCAGGGCATCCCGCAGATTGGTCGGCAGCGACGTCCAGGCCTGTTCGAGTGCCTCGGGGGACACCGCCATCGGTTCGGGCCGGAAGCCATCGAACCGTTCGGTGAAGTCGGCAATGGCGGCATCACCGCGGTCGCGCACCGCTGTGAGAATGGCTTCAACCCTCTCACGGGCTTCACCCTGCTGGGTTTGTGTGGTGCGGCTCGACAACCGTTTCAGCTCCGTCTGGGCCCGGTCCAGATCCCGCACGATGCGAAGGGGAGCAACGGCCGGCTGGCTTACAGACAAAGGAACAGTGGGAGAATTTGGTCAAGTTAGGACTCCACAGCCCAGGGAAGGTGGTCCTGTCAAGGAGTATGGTGCTGGATTGTTCGCAACGTTGAAGCCTCAGTGGCCAATAACAAGTCAGCCAAGAAGCGGATTGAGATTGCTGAGCGCAACCGTCTGCGCAACCGCACCTACAAGTCTTCGATGCGCACCCTGATGAAGCGCTGCTTCGCCGCCTGTGACGCCTACAGCGCCACCCCTGGTGATGAAGCCAAGGCCAGCGTGCAGACCTCCATGCGTGCCGCCTTCAGCAGGATCGACAAGGCCGTGAAGGTGGGTGTGCTGCACCGCAACAACGGTGCCAACCAGAAGTCCCGCCTCAGTGCGGCCGTGCGCAAGGTGCTCGAGCCCGCCAGCTGATTTGGTTTCAACCGGCAGAATGGGCCGAAAGCGCGTTTCGGCCCAGCTGTGTCCCCCACCCCGACGTTGATTGACAGCCACTGTCACATCGTCTTCCGCAACTTTGACGACGACCTCGATGAGGTGGCTTCACGCTGGCGTGAGGCTGGGATTGGTGCGCTGCTGCACGCCTGCGTCGAACCCTCCGAAATCCCGGCGATCCGCGCCCTGGCGGATCGATTCCCGGAGATGCGTTATTCCGTCGGCGTCCATCCACTGGACACCGAGCATTGGCGGGATGACACGGTGGCGGTGCTGCGCCGGGCAGCTCTGGAGGATGATCGGGTGGTCGCCATCGGCGAACTCGGCCTCGATCTCTTCCGAGACAAGAATCTCGAGGAGCAGCTTGCTGTGCTGCGCCCTCAATTGGACCTGGCGGTGGAGTTGAACCTGCCGGTGATCATTCACTGCCGGGATGCCGCCGAGCCGATGCTGGAGGAACTGCGGGCCCGCAAGGCGCAGGGCCGTTGCCCCGGAGGGGTGATGCATTGCTGGGGCGGTACCCCCGATGAAATGCACCAGTTCCTGGAGCTCGGCTTTTACATCAGCTTCAGCGGCACCGTCACCTTCCCCAAGGCGGAGCCCACCCACGACTGCGCCCGTCAGGTGCCGGAGGATCGTTTCCTGGTGGAAACGGATTGCCCTTTTCTGGCCCCAGTGCCCCGCCGCGGCAAGCGCAATGAGCCGGCCTTCGTGGCTTCCGTTGCCACGCGGGTGGCTGAGCTGCGCGGCGTGGATCTCGACAGCGTGGCCTGCAGCAGCACCGCCAACGCCCGGCGTTTGTTCGGACTCCCTTAACCGGAGTTCAAAGGGTGTCGAGTCCATATGTAAGATGTTGTATTGGCCTGGCCATGCGCGGGATTCCGTCTTGTGTGTGGTGCCTGAAGCGTCCATTTCCTTCCGGTGCACTTGTCGTCGTCAGCTGATCTGACCCGCGATTTCTGAACAGCAGCAGCGGCGCTGTCGGTTCCATCCTGGAAACCGTCGGTGCCGCTGTTGTGTCGAATCGTCCTGTCAGGTGAGCTTCTGCCGCCAATCCAGTCCTCCCCAGTCCCTTCGTCCTCTCTGCCGGTCCCCGCATGAGCAGCAGCGCGATTCAGGTCGCCAAGACCGCCACCTACCTCCCTGATCTGGTGGAGGTGCAGCGGGCCAGCTTTAAGTGGTTTTTGGATCAAGGTCTGATCGAGGAGCTGGAAAGCTTCTCTCCGATCACGGATTACACCGGCAAGCTGGAGCTGCACTTCATCGGTAGCGAGTACCGCCTGAAGCGCCCCCGCCACGATGTGGAAGAGGCCAAGCGCCGTGATGCGACCTTCGCGTCACAGATGTATGTGACCTGCCGCCTGGTCAACAAGGAGACCGGTGAGATCAAGGAGCAGGAGGTCTTCATCGGCGAACTGCCGCTGATGACCGAGCGCGGCACGTTCATCATCAACGGCGCTGAGCGCGTGATCGTGAACCAGATCGTGCGCAGCCCCGGTGTCTATTTCAAAGATGAAATGGACAAGAACGGCCGGCGCACCTACAACGCCAGCGTCATCCCCAACCGGGGTGCCTGGCTGAAGTTTGAGACAGATAAGAACGACTTGCTCCACGTTCGTGTGGACAAGACCCGCAAGATCAACGCGCACGTGCTCATGCGTGCCATGGGTCTGTCTGACAACGACGTGCTCGACAAGCTGCGTCACCCCGAGTTCTACAAGAAGTCGATTGATGCCGCCAACGACGAGGGCATCAGTTCGGAAGACCAAGCGCTGCTTGAGCTCTACAAGAAACTCCGTCCGGGTGAGCCTCCCTCAGTGAGTGGCGGTCAGCAGCTGCTGCAGACCCGTTTCTTCGATCCCAAGCGCTACGACCTCGGTCGGGTCGGCCGCTACAAGATCAACAAGAAGCTGCGCCTCACCATCCCCGACACGGTGCGCACCCTCACCCATGAGGACGTGCTCTCCACCCTCGATTACCTGATCAACCTGGAACTGGATGTCGGCGGCGCCAGCCTCGACGACATCGATCACCTCGGCAACCGCCGCGTGCGTTCCGTGGGCGAACTCCTGCAGAACCAGGTTCGGGTGGGTCTGAACCGTCTTGAGCGGATCATCAAGGAACGGATGACCGTCGGCGAAACCGATTCGCTGACCCCGGCCCAGTTGGTGAACCCCAAGCCCCTGGTGGCGGCGATCAAGGAGTTCTTCGGCTCCAGCCAGCTGAGCCAGTTCATGGACCAGACCAACCCTCTGGCTGAGCTCACCCACAAGCGCCGCATCTCGGCCCTTGGACCCGGCGGTCTCACCCGTGAGCGTGCCGGCTTCGCCGTCCGCGACATTCACCCCTCTCACTACGGCCGTCTCTGCCCGATTGAGACGCCGGAAGGCCCCAACGCCGGTCTGATCAACTCCCTGGCCACCCACGCCCGGGTCAACGAGTACGGCTTCATCGAAACGCCGTTCTGGAAGGTGGAGAACGGTGTCGTTCTGAAGGATGGCGATCCGATCTACCTGTCTGCCGACCGCGAAGACGAAGTGCGCGTCGCCCCTGGTGACGTGGCCACCGAGGACGACGGCCGGATCTCGGCGGATCTGATTCCTGTGCGTTATCGCCAGGACTTCGAGAAGGTCCCCCCTGAGCAGGTCGACTACGTCGCCCTTTCACCGGTGCAGGTGATCTCAGTGGCAACGTCCCTGATTCCCTTCCTGGAGCACGACGACGCCAACCGCGCCCTGATGGGCTCCAACATGCAGCGTCAGGCTGTGCCGTTGCTGCGTCCTGAGCGTGCCCTGGTGGGAACCGGCCTGGAAACCCAGGTGGCCCGCGACTCCGGCATGGTGCCGATCTCCCGGGTGAATGGCACCGTCACCTATGTGGATGCCAACGCCATCGTTGTTCAGGACGAGGACGGCAACGACCACACCCACTTCCTGCAGAAGTATCAGCGCTCCAACCAGGACACCTGCCTGAACCAGCGCCCGATCGTCCGCTGCGGTGATCCGGTGATTGTCGGCCAGGTGATGGCGGATGGTTCCGCCTGTGAAGGCGGTGAGATCGCCCTGGGTCAGAACGTTCTGATCGCTTACATGCCCTGGGAGGGTTACAACTACGAGGACGCGCTGCTGGTCAGCGAGCGTCTGGTCACCGACGACCTCTACACCTCGGTTCACATCGAGAAGTACGAGATCGAAGCGCGTCAGACCAAGCTTGGACCTGAGGAGATCACCCGCGAAATTCCCAACGTCGCTGAGGAAAGCCTTGGCAACCTCGACGAGATGGGCATCATCCGCGTGGGCGCTTTCGTTGAAAGCGGCGACATCCTCGTGGGCAAGGTGACGCCCAAGGGTGAATCCGATCAGCCGCCGGAAGAGAAGCTGCTGCGCGCGATCTTCGGTGAGAAGGCGCGCGACGTGCGCGACAACTCCCTGCGGGTGCCCGGCACCGAGCGTGGCCGCGTTGTGGATGTGCGCATCTACACCCGTGAACAGGGTGATGAGCTGCCCCCCGGCGCCAACATGGTGGTGCGGGTGTATGTGGCCCAGCGCCGCAAGATCCAGGTCGGCGACAAGATGGCTGGCCGCCACGGCAACAAGGGCATCATCAGCCGCATCCTTCCTCGGGAGGACATGCCCTATCTGCCCGACGGCACCCCGGTCGACATCGTGCTCAACCCCCTGGGTGTGCCGAGCCGGATGAATGTGGGTCAGGTGTTCGAGCTGCTGATGGGTTGGGCCGCGTCCAACCTGGATTGCCGCGTGCGCATCGTTCCCTTCGATGAGATGCACGGTGCTGAGAAGTCCCAGCAGACCGTCGAGACCTTCCTCAAGGAAGCCGCCAAGCAGCCCGGAAAGGGTTGGGTGTACGACCCTGAGGATCCCGGCAAGCTGCAGCTGCGGGATGGCCGCACCGGTCTGCCCTTCGACCAGCCCGTGGCCGTGGGTTACTCCCACTTCCTCAAGCTGGTTCACCTGGTGGACGACAAGATTCATGCACGGTCCACCGGCCCTTACTCCCTGGTCACCCAGCAGCCCCTGGGCGGTAAGGCACAGCAAGGTGGTCAGCGTCTGGGTGAGATGGAGGTGTGGGCCCTCGAGGCCTATGGCGCCGCATACACCCTGCAGGAACTTCTCACGGTCAAGTCCGACGACATGCAGGGCCGCAACGAGGCCCTCAACGCCATCGTCAAGGGCAAGCCGATTCCCCGCCCGGGTACACCGGAATCCTTCAAGGTGCTGATGCGCGAGCTTCAGTCCCTGGGTCTGGACATCGCCGTCTACACCGACGAAGGCAAGGAAGTGGATCTGATGCAGGACGTGAACCCACGTCGCAGCACCCCCAGCAGGCCCACCTACGAATCCCTCGGCGTCGCGGATTACGACGAGGACTGACGGATCAACGAACGAACCGATTCCCCGCTCCTTCTTCCTTAACCGTCAATGACCAACAGCA
>Ga0189284_100343_pt1 | contig 30693 bp, 27 predicted proteins | sample N32C7minimetaG_FD_130314 | JGI IMG/M metagenome (GOLD analysis project Ga0189284, IMG submission 130314) | Marine microbial communities from the Costa Rica Dome - N32 C7 mini metaG | ecosystem: Environmental > Aquatic > Marine > Oceanic > Photic zone | place: Costa Rica: the Eastern Pacific...
AATGCAGATCCACCGAGACGATCAAGCCAGAGCCGTTGCTGCCCCGCCCGCGACAACAACTGGGTCTGTCCCTGAACCGTGAGATCAATCAATAACGGCCTGAGCTCAAGCAACTGCTGACGGTTCACCGTGCTGCCATTCAGCCGACAGCGACTGGAGTAACGATCACCCTCCTGCCGTTTCCATTCGCGGCTGATCAAAAGCTCCTCTTCGGGATCAAAATCCGCCGCGATCAACCACTGCTCGAGGGCTGGGTTGAGTTGAAACGCAGCCTCGATCCTGGAGCGATCCGAACCCGTCCTCAGCAGACGAACGCCGCTGGAACCCTGCGCTCCACCCAGTACCGCATCGAGGGCATCAAGAAGGATCGATTTACCGGCACCGGTCTCACCGGTGAGCACCGTGAAACCCGAGCTGAACTCCAGTTCAAGACTCTCAATCAGAGCGATGTTCTGCAGCAGCAGACCGGTGAGCACGTCCAGCCCTGTGATGATGCCGACCGTAGCGGCAGCTTGGTTCGTTTAGAAGGGGTGTCGGACATCCCGATGAATTGATGGCGCAGGAGCTCGGGGATTTCATCGAAGCCGCGGGGTTGCTCGAGTACGACCCCGCCGCCATCACACGTATCTATGCCGGCCATCCCCAACGGCTGATCCGCCGGCTCTGGCAAACCCTCGTACCCATCGGCCTGTTGCTGCTGGGCGTCGCCTTCGACTGGATCTTCCAGTTGCTGAAGGATGAGGAACGGGCCCGGGCTCGAGCTCGCGAATGCGCTGAGCTTCTCGTGGATCTTGGTCCCGCCTTCATCAAGGCCGGCCAGGCCCTCTCCACCCGACCGGACATCGTCCCCCCGCTGCTGCTGGAGGAACTGGCCCAGCTCCAGGACCAACTGCCCGGCTTCGACAGCGGCCTGGCCATGGCCTGCATCGAAGAGGACCTGGGCGCACCGGTGGATAACATTTTCGAGCAGCTGGACCGGGAACCGATCTCAGCCGCCTCCTTGGGTCAAGTGCACAAGGGAACCCTCAAGGGTGGCGCAAGGGTGGCGGTGAAGGTGCAGCGCCCGGGGCTACGCGAACAGATCACCCTGGATCTGTACATCGTGCGCAACATCGCCGCCTGGTTGAACAGCAACATCGGATTGATCCGCAGCGACCTCGTCGCCCTGATCGATGAACTGGGGCGACGGGTGTTCGAGGAGATGGATTACCTCAACGAGGCCTCGAACGCTGAGACCTTCGCTGAGCTGCATCAACACAACCCTCGCATCGCTGTTCCGACGATCTATCGCAACGCCACCAGCCGCCGGGTGCTGACGATGGAGTGGATCGACGGCGTCAAGCTCACCAACCTTGATGCGGTTCGCGATCTCGGTGTGGACCCGGACGACATGGTGGAAGTGGGCGTGAACTGCAGCCTTCAACAGTTGCTGGAGCATGGCTTCTTCCATGCCGACCCCCACCCCGGCAATCTCCTGGCTCTGGAGGACGGTCGCCTCTGTTATCTCGACTTCGGGATGATGAGCGAAGTCAGCCGCGAGTCACGCACCGGCTTGATTCAGGCGGTGGTTCATCTGGTGAACCGAAACTTCGGGAAGCTCTCCAAAGATTTCGTCACCCTGGGATTCCTAGCGGAAGACGTGAACCTGGAACCTATTGTTCCCGCCTTTGAGAAGGTCTTCAGCCAGGCCCTGGAGGCCGGCGTCAACCGCATGGATTTCAAAGCGGTCACCGACGACATGTCCGGTGTGATGTACAAATTCCCCTTCCGGGTGCCGCCTTACTACGCCCTGATCATTCGGTCGCTGGTCACCCTGGAGGGCATCGCCCTGAGTGTGGATCCGAACTTCAAGATCCTTGGTGCTGCCTACCCCTACTTCGCCAGGCGGCTGATGGAGGATCCCGATCCCCAGCTGCGTCAAAGCCTCAAGGAGATGCTGTTCGACGGAGACGCCTTCCGTTGGACCCGTCTGGAAAATCTGGTCTCCAGCGCTGCAAGCCAGGCCCAGCTGGATCTGGAGGCCTTGCTCGATCAACTGCTCGACTTCCTGTTCTCACCCAAGGCAGGATTGCTTCGAGATCAACTGGTGACCGCCACAGTTGATCGGCTGGATGCTCTGGGTTGGTCAACGATGCAACGCCTGGGTCGACGCCTCCCCAAACGACTGCAACCATCCGCCCTTGGCCAGACACCTCCTGGGCTCTCCGATCCACTGATGCAATTGGAGCCGGTGCGGGAATTAATCCAGGTGTTGCAATCATTGCCGGGATTCACACCCGACCTTCTCCTGCGTCGCATGCCGAGGGTGCTCAATGAACCAGACACCCGGCGCATGGGGTTCAAGGTGGCTCAGGGGCTGGCCGAACGGGGAGTTGTCCGCCTGGTGCGGGTCGCCGCTGGAGTTCCGGCCTAACTTCCGGCCAACACCTTCAGCGTGATGCTCCCCAAGCCCCTCACCCGTTCCTCTCTGCTGGGCATGGCAGCGGGAGTTGGAATCGCTTGGAGCAGTGCCATGCAACCCCTGCAGGCCGCGACGGACGTAGCACTGGTGAGTGGTGCCTTTCGCCGCTCTATTCCCGTCAAAGAAATTGAACACCTGGCCGAAACCGGTGAAGCCATCGGCTTGCTGGGTGATCTGCTTGAACTGTCCAAGCAGGACCCTCAGAAGGTTTCGCAGATGCTCAATCAGAGCCTCGAGCTTCCCCTGGTGCTCACAAGCCGCCTGATCAACACACGGATCGGTGAGGCCATCCTGCGTCGTGTCGCACGCATCATTTATCCGATCTACACACCGGAAGTTGAGGTGAGTGTTCCAGCGATCCGTGCCGGAGTGATCAGTGGATTACAGAGCGAAGATGGCCTGACGGCAGTGAGCTTTTTGAAGGGCTACCCCAATGCCGTCATGGCGGTGAATCTTCCCGCTCTGTTCGGGGTGATCGAAAAAGCGGAATCCATCGCCGGTCTTGTGCAGTTTTTCTCCGACTCTCCCTTGGACGGATTGAAGGAAGCGCAACCCTGACCAAGCCCTGATCGGACGCCGCCTAGATTCCGGAAATCCCCCCATCCCAGCCGGTGTCCCTGTTTCAGAACCTCCGTCGGCGTTTCACTGCCACCCCTGTGATGCAGGACTGGCCTGGACTGATCGAGGCCTATCGCAGCTGGCTTCCGGTCAGCGATGCGACCCCGGTGATCAGCCTGCGTGAGGGCGCCACCCCTCTAATCCCCGTTCCGTCAGTTGCAGAACAGATCGGCAAGGGCGTGAAGGTGTTCGTGAAGTACGACGGCCTGAACCCCACAGGGTCCTTCAAGGACCGGGGCATGACCATGGCCATCAGCAAAGCCAAGGAAGCCGGTTGTGAAGCGGTGATTTGTGCCAGCACGGGCAACACCAGTGCTGCGGCTGCGGCCTATGCCAGGCGGGGTGGGATGCGTGCCTTCGTCTTGATCCCGGATGGATATGTCGCCCAGGGAAAACTGGCTCAGGCGTTGGTGTACGGCGCTGAGGTGTTGGCGATCCGCGGCAACTTCGACCGCGCCCTCGACATCGTTCGCGAAGCGGCAGAGAAGTATCCCGTCACCCTCGTGAACTCGGTGAATCCCTACCGGCTGCAGGGCCAGAAAACGGCGGCCTTCGAAATCGTGGATGCCCTCGGTGATGCACCCGACTGGCTGTGCATTCCCATGGGCAACGCCGGAAACATCACCGCCTATTGGATGGGTTTCCAGGAATATCAACAGGCCGGCAGGAGCCGCAGCCTGCCCCGAATGATGGGATTCCAGGCCAGCGGATCCGCCCCACTGGTGAACAACACCACGGTGACGGACCCCGAAACCATCGCCACCGCCATTCGCATTGGCAACCCGGTCAACCGAGCCAAGGCCCTGGCAGCTCGCGAAGCCAGCAATGGCGCGTTCCTGGATGTGACCGACGCGGAGATCCTTGCGGCCTACAAACTGCTTGGCGGCCAGGAGGGAATCTTCTGTGAACCCGCCAGCGCTGCCTCTGTGGCAGGCCTGCTCAAGCGTAAAGATGAAGTGCCAGCCGGCGCCACAGTGGTCTGCGTTCTGACCGGCAACGGCCTCAAGGATCCCGACTGCGCCATCAGCAATAACGACGCCGCCTTCCACACCGACCTCAATCCTGATCTGGGCACCGTCGCCAGCGTGATGGGCTTCTGACACCCCGTCTTGCATCAACGCACTTCTGCCCCCGTCAGGGGGCTTTTTTGTGGCCGTAAGACCAAACCAACCGACAAAGCGGCTGCGGAAGACGCCCGAAAACCATCCCAACACGCTGTGGAAAACAGCCAAGAACTATCCACCGGTTTGTCGCGCGAGTTTTCCACCCGCTGTGAAGAGGTGGAAAACGAAGCCTTGCTCCCCATCCTGTGAAAAATTCTCCTCAGCCCTGGCTCATCGAAAGCTGTGATGAGTACTGGGTTCTGAGCGTCTTTCCCTCTTTTCCCCAGGTCCTACGACGGCTGTTTTGTTTTTTATTTTTTAAATCCATAAGAACCAAACAGCCGAACAGAGGCTCCCGAAGCGTTGGCCATTGCACTTCCCCTCAGCCTGTGAAACCGTGGGACACCTCAGCGCGCTCAGGTCTTCAGGACGATGAAGGTGGTCTGTTCACAGTCCGAACTGAATAGCGCTCTGCAATTGGTGAGCCGTGCAGTTGCCACACGCCCCACGCACCCGGTTTTGGCCAATGTCTTGCTCACCGCCGATGTCGGCAGCAACCGCCTCAGCTTGACCGGTTTTGACCTGAGCCTGGGAATTCAGACGTCCCTCGCCGCCAGTGTGGAAACCAGCGGGGCCATCACACTGCCGGCCCGGCTTCTGGGAGAGATTGTGTCCCGGTTGTCCAGCGATTCTCCGGTCACCCTCGCCGTTGACGACTCCGGTGAGCAGGTTCAGCTCACCAGCCTCAGCGGCAGCTATCAGATGCGCGGCATGAGCGCTGACGACTATCCCGATCTTCCGATGGTGGAGAGCGGCATGACGCTCAAGCTGCAACCTGATCGGTTGGTGCAGGCGCTCAAAGGCACCCTGTTTGCCAGCAGTGCTGATGAAGCGAAGCAACTGCTCACCGGCGTGCATCTCAAGTTCAACCAGCGGGCTCTGGAAGCGGCTGCCACTGATGGTCACCGCCTTGCCGTACTCAATGTTGAGGATGCCCTGCAGGATGCGGCCGTGACCGATGCGGTGGACGACGAGGGGTTCGCCGTGACTCTTCCATCTCGCTCACTTCGGGAGGTGGAGCGGCTGATGGCGTCCTGGCGGTCCGATGAACCGGTCAGTTTGTTCTGTGATCGCGGCCAGGTGGTGTTTCTTGCGGCCGACCAAATGGTCACCAGCCGCACCTTGGAAGGCACCTATCCCAACTATGGCCAGCTGATCCCCGATGGTTTCACCCGCACCTTTGGAATGGACCGTCGCGCCCTGATCGCTGCTTTGGAGCGGATTGCTGTGCTCGCTGATCAACACAACAACGTTGTGAAATTCAGCAGTCAGCCCGAGGACGGTGTTGTTCAGATCAGTGCCGATGCGCAGGATGTGGGCAGTGGCTCTGAATCGCTTCCCTCCAACTTGGAGGGTGACGCCATGCAGATTGCCTTCAATGTTCGCTATCTGCTGGATGGCCTGAAAGCCATGGGCTCTGATCGGATTGTTCTGCACTGCAACGCGCCCACCACGCCGGCTGTGCTCCGTTCCGAGGAAGCGTCCGAAGCCTTCACCTATCTGGTGATGCCTGTTCAGATTCGTTCCTGATGTGTCGCTACCGGATCAGCTGCTCCTCAGTGATCTTCTGAGTCATACGGTTCGTTGTGATCTGGGTCTGGATCACGGGCCTGGGGTCATGGCCTGGATGCATCCGCCGGTGCATCGTCTTCTGGGTTGGGTCAGCCGTCCATCGGCCCTGCGCATGTCACGGGATGTCTGGCGTTTGAACCAGTGTTGTGGTTTGAGCGATCAACAGGTGTTTGTCCGTGGCGAGCCGGCGGTCACCGATCAGGTGACTCTGGAGCGCTTGCCCACGCTGATGGATGCAGCCTTGCTGGATCGTGACGGTGAGCGGATCGGCAGCGTTGTGGACCTTGATTTTCGACCTGCCGATGGCGCGATTCTTCACTACCTGATCGCCCGCAGCGACCCGCGGTTGCCGGGGAGTTCCCGATGGCGTTTGGCTCCCGATCGCATCCTTGATCAACAACCGGGTCAGATCCAAACCGGCCTGATGGGATTGGACGATCTGCCTATGGCCCGCGCCAGCGTTCGGCACGATCTGCTCCAACGCACCCAACACTGGCGGGACCAGTTGCGTTCCATGGGTGATCGGGCCAGTGATCGCCTCGAGGGTTGGTTGGACGACTCGCCAATCGATGAGCTGCGATCGGAAAGCGTGCGCTTCACATCCGACGACGAGGACGAACCAAGAGAGGTGTCTGGACCTGAAGTCTGGGACGACGAAAGCTGGGATGAGCCCCCCTCTCGCCGCCGCCGCGAGGACGAAGATCCCTGGGTCTGACGGGCGGTCGGCAACACTGGGGGGAGGTGCTCCGCGATTCGTGGTTTCCTCCCCTGCGTACGACATAGCTGCAGCCCTGAAGCAGGAAGGGCTCAAGCCCACTGACTGGGATGAGATCTGTCGGCGTCTCGGCCGCGAGCCGAATCGAGCCGAACTGGGCATGTTCGGGGTGATGTGGTCCGAACACTGCTGTTATCGCAATTCCCGGCCTCTGCTGAGTGGTTTCCCCACGGAGGGACCACGCATCCTTGTGGGACCCGGCGAAAACGCTGGTGTGGTGGATCTCGGTGGGGGCCATCGGTTGGCCTTCAAGATCGAAAGCCATAACCACCCCTCCGCCGTCGAACCCTTTCAGGGGGCGGCCACAGGGGTGGGCGGCATCCTGCGTGACATCTTCACGATGGGGGCCCGTCCGATCGCGCTGCTAAACGCTCTGCGCTTCGGCCCACTTGAGGATCCCGCCAACGTTGGCCTGATGGAAGGCGTTGTGGCCGGCATTGCCCATTACGGCAACTGCGTTGGTGTCCCGACGGTGGGTGGCGAGGTGGCTTTTGATCCCTCCTATTCCGGCAATCCGTTGGTGAATGCCATGGCCCTTGGCCTGATGGAGACCGAGGAGATCGTCAAATCCGGTGCGATCGGCGTTGGCAATCCTGTGGTGTACGTGGGCAGCACCACCGGTCGGGATGGCATGGGGGGAGCCAGCTTTGCCAGTGCTGAGCTCAGTGCCGATTCCCTCGATGATCGCCCCGCCGTGCAAGTGGGCGATCCGTTTTTGGAGAAAGGGCTGATCGAAGCCTGCCTTGAGGCCTTCGCCAGTGGTGATGTGGTGGCTGCTCAGGACATGGGCGCCGCTGGTCTCACCTGCAGCTGTTCGGAAATGGCTGCCAAAGGGGGCCTGGGGGTGGAACTGGATCTGGACCGTGTTCCGGCCCGTGAAACCGGGATGACGGCTTACGAGTTCCTGTTGTCGGAATCCCAGGAACGGATGTTGTTCGTGGTGAAGGCCGGCCGGGAGGACGCCTTGATGCAGCGCTTCCGTCGCTGGGGCCTGCAGGCGGCGGTTGTGGGCAAGGTGCTCCAGGAACCGATTGTGCGGGTGTTGCATCACGGTGCCGTCGCCGCTGAGGTGCCGGCCACGGCTCTTGCCGATGACACTCCAATCGAAAAACATGCCCTGTTGCAGGAGCCCCCGGCAGATCTTCAGGCGCTCTGGAGCTGGACCGAGCAGGAGCTTCCGGAGCTGAGTGATGCAGCGGCAGCCCTGCTTCAGCTTCTGGATGACCCCACCATTGCGAGCAAGCAGTGGGTTCACCGTCAGTACGACCAGCAGGTGCTGGCCAACACGGTGGTCTCGTCTGGAGCCGCTGATGCCGCCGTGGTGCGGTTGAGACCTCAGCAAGGCGATGGATCCATGGCCGCATCCAATCGTGGTGTTGCTGTCACGGTGGACTGCCCCAACCGTTGGGTTGCCCTGGATCCCGAACGCGGCGCTCAGGCGGCCGTTGCCGAAGCGGCACGCAACCTGAGTTGTGTGGGGGCGGAGCCCCTGGCGGTAACCGACAACCTCAATTTCCCGTCACCGGAAACACCCAAGGGCTTCTGGCAGCTGGCCATGGCCTGCCGCGGGATCTCCGATGCCTGCCGTGCCCTCAACACTCCCGTCACTGGAGGCAATGTCTCGCTCTACAACGAGACCAAACAGGACGACGGCATGATGCAACCGATCCACCCCACGCCGGTGATCGGGATGGTTGGTGGTGTGGATGACATCAGCCGTGTGACTGGCTTGGCCTGGCAACAGCCCGGCGATGCGATCTTCCTTATCGGTGTTCCGCCGGAGGATGGTGCCGATCCCAGCCTTGGTTTGGCCGGCAGTGCCTATCAGCAGCAGACCCTTGGCTCCTTGGCCGGACGACCGCCCAAGCCCGATCTTGCCCTCGAAGCAGCGGTGGGGCATTTGGTGCGTGAGGCCATTGTTCAAGGTTTGTTGGCCTCGGCCCACGATTGCAGTGATGGCGGCTTGGCCGTGGCGTTGGCCGAATCCTGCATCGCTTCTGGTCTGGGCATCAGCGTGACCTTGTCCACAGGCTCAGCGCGCCTGGAGCGGGTTCTGTTCGCCGAAGGTGGCAGCCGGGTGATTGTGTCGGTGAATGCAGCGTCCCTCCCTGCATGGGAGCAGTTGATCGGATCCAAGCCAGCGCTTTGCATCACCCAGCTGGGCAGCGTGACTGCGGAGCCTCGATTGGTGATCCGATCCGAGTCAGCCGTTCAGCTTGATCTTGAGGTGCAACGCTGTGCTGCTGTTTTCCGTGATGCGTTGCCCCGACGGATGCATTCGGAGTGATTGAGTCAGGCGTTGCCTGACGGTCGTTTCTCTTCCTTATCTCTCTGACTTCGGATTCATCATGTGCGGCATTATCGGAATGTTCTGTGTTGACTCGGTCAACCAACAGATCTACGACAATCTGCTTCTGCTTCAGCACCGCGGTCAGGACTCGGCAGGGATTGTCACGATGGACAATCACACCTTTCACGTGCACAAACAAAGGGGACGTGTGCGTGAAGCCTTTCGCACAAGAGACATGCGAAAGCTGCTGGGCAATGCCGGGATCGGTCACGTTCGTTATGCCACCCGTGGAGCTGCTGCGTCAGAAGAGGAAGTTCAGCCGTTCTATGTGAATGCCCCCTATGGCATCACGTTTGTTCACAACGGCAATCTCACCAACACCCTTCAGCTTGAGCAGGATCTGTTCAAGATTGATCGTCGTCACACCAATTCCACCAGCGATACGGAGATGCTGGTCAATGTGTTGGCCACGGAGATTCAATCTCAACTGACAGGACGTGATTTAACACCGGATCAGTTGTTTGATGCGGTGGCGTCACTCCATCACCGCGTTCAGGGCTCCTACGCGGCGATCGCTTTGATTGCGGGCCACGGAATGCTGGCCTTCCGGGATCCCTACGGAATTCGGCCTTTGATTCTCGGCAGGCGGTTGTCTGACCAGGGTCATGAGGAGTGGATTGTCGCCAGTGAATCCCTGGTGATTGAAAACAGTGGCTACGAGATCGTTCGCGATATTGATCCCGGTGAGGCGGTGTTCATCGACGCTGATTCGAGCTTGCACCAGCGTCAGTGTTCTGAGTCTCCTCGTTTGATTCCCTGTGCTTTTGAGTACGTGTATTTGGCGCGGCCGGATTCCGTTATGAACGGCATATCGGTGTACGAGTCGCGTTTACGGATGGGTGATCGTCTGGCTCAAACCATTGCTGAAACATTGCCGGCTGGTGATATCGATGTTGTGATGCCGATTCCTGATTCAGCCAGACCCTCGGCGATGCAGGTGGCCAAGCAATTGGGTCTTGAGTATCGAGAAGGGTTTTACAAAAACCGCTATGTCGGCCGCACTTTCATCATGCCGGGTCAAGCTGAAAGGAAGAAGTCAGTGCGGCAGAAGCTCAATGCTCTCGGAACTGAATTCGCCGGGAAGAATGTTCTGATTGTCGACGATTCGATTGTTCGTGGAACAACATCCCGCGAGATTGTTCAGATGGCACGCAGCGCTGGTGCCAACAAGGTGACGTTCACGTCGGCTGCTCCACCGGTTCGCTATCCCAATGTTTATGGGATCAACATGCCAACCCGGGCTGAGCTCCTTGCCCACGGCCGAACCAGTGATCAGATTTCAGATATTCTCGGGGCTGATCATGTTGTTTATCAGACCGTAGAGAACCTGCTGGAAAGCATTGTGGAGAACACTGAGATCAAAGATCTCGAGATGTCTTGTTTTGATGGCCATTATGTGACCGGTGGAATCGACGAAGATTATTTCCAGTGGTTGGAGCAAAATTGCCGCTCCTGATCGGGGCTCAGGGATTCGGTTGAATGGCGTTGATCACTTCAATGATGGTCTCTCCCTTCTGAAGAGACGCCTGCTCCGAGGCTTTGTCCCCGGGTTTTGAGATGTTGATGTTGTCCGGATCCAAGCGCCCGTGACGATCCTTACTGGTGCGCACACCAACAAGATCGGGTCCAGTGCTGATGCCCACCAGGCGATCAGATTCCGCATCAATCTGCACCGCCATGCTGCCCAGATCGCCCCGTTGGTTGTAGCGCAGGCCTGAACAGTCGATCCGCACGATCACTCCCTGCCTGGTGATCAGCATCAGTGGCGTCTGTTCCGTGCAGACGGCTCCAACGATCTGTTCCCCGGGGAGCAATCGCATGGTCATGGGTCCTTGCGCCAATCGACCCATCAAGGGAAGTGAATCCTCAGTGACTCGCAGCCGCAGCAGGCGACCGATGTCGCTGATCAGCATCAGTGTTCCCTGATCGCGGCAGATCACTGCACTATTGAGCTCGACTCCCTCTTTCAATTTGAGAACGCTGGTGGCCCGACCGGAAAGGTCCATCACTTCGCTGAGGGGGAGCCGCTTAAAGCGTCCATCGCTGCTGAGCAAGCCCAGACTCAGGTCGTCGATGTTCTGGCTGGGCAGCGACAGCAGCGAAACGATGGGGTCCCCGTCGAGGCCCGTAGGCAGGAATCGGTCAATCGGGCCGGGTTGCTGTCCAGCAAATTCCCAGCGCACCTGGGCGATTCGTCCCCCCGCACTCACCGCCAACAGTCGTGGTGGTGGCTCGATCGGCAGGATCACCCGTGCCGGAGATGGTGCATCACCAATGGGGCAGGAATCATTGAGGTGCAGTCGGCCCAGCACCTGGGGGGTGACGATCTTCACTTGGCCATCGGCCTGGATCAGCACCCGACCGTCTCCCGGGAGTGCAGTCAGGGCCTGCTGACGCAGCAGTTCTGTGTTCGGCCGTTGGCTGGCTGCCCGCTCGGCCATCAGGGCATCACCGCCCTCCACCAGGCGGGTTCGCCGCGGAGTGCTGAAGCGTTTTTTCAACGCCTTGAGCTCTGTCACCATCGCGTCCAGCAGCTGATCCCGGTTGTCCAGGAGCAACTTCAGGCGTTGACGTTCCGCTCGAAGCTCATCCAGCTCCTGGCGCAGGCTTTCCTGTTCGAGTCCGGTCAGACGCCTCAGGGGCATGGCCAACACCGCATCCGCCTGCCGCTCGCTGAGGTCGAGACGCACCATCAGGCTGGCGCGGGCTGAGGCGGCGTCATTCGCCTCCTGAATCATGGCGATCACAGCCTGAAGACTGTTCAGGGCTGTGATCAGTCCTTCCACCACCTCAAGCCGGTCTTCGGTCTTGCGCAGGGCATGGCTGGTGCGTCGGATCAGGGTCAGTTCCCTGAAATCGAGGAAGGTCTGCAGCAGTTGGCGCAGCGACAGTTGCTGGGGTTGTCCATCCACCAGGGCGAGAAGGATGGCTCCGAAGTTGCTCTGCAGTGCTGTTCGCCGTTGCAGATCCTTCAGCACCTTCTCGGGATCTGCATCGCGACGCAGCTCCACCACCACACGCATGCCTTCGCGATCGCTTTCATCGCGGATGTCGGCAATTCCGCCAATTTTTCCGTCGTTGACGGACTCCGCCAGTTTTTCGATCCAGCCGGCCTTGCTGAGCTGGTACGGCAGTTCGGTGACGACCACGGCATTGCGTTTGTGGCGCCCTTTGCCCGGTTGCACCTCTTCGGTGTGGGCCACGCCGCGCATCGGGATGCTCCCGCGTCCATGCAGGTAGGTGTCCCGCAGGCCTGAGCTGATCAGCACTTCACCGCCTGTGGGGAAGTCGGGTCCTGGAATCAGCTCCAGCAGTTTTTCGTCACTCAGCTCCGGTTTCCGGATCAGGGCGATCAGGCCATCCACCACTTCTCCCAGGTTGTGCGGGGGAATGCTGGTGGCCATGCCAACGGCGATGCCGGAGCATCCATTCAGCAGTAGGAAGGGAAGCTGGGCCGGAAGAACGGTGGGTTCCTGTTGGGACCCATCAAAGTTCGGTGCGAAATCAACCGTGTCCTCACCGATCTCCTCCAGCATCGCCTGGTGAGAGATCGGCGCCAGGCGGGTTTCGGTGTACCGCATGGCCGCCGGTGGGTCGTCATCCACCGAGCCGAAATTGCCATGGCCGTCGAGCAGTGGGTGACGGCTCGAGAAGCTCTGAACAAGCCGCACCAAGGCGTCGTAAACGGCCTGATCACCGTGGGGGTGGTATTTGCCTAGGACGTCACCGACAACCCTCGCGCATTTCCGATAAGGGCGGTCTGGGGTGAGCCCCAGTTCCTGCATCGCGTACAGAATCCGCCGTTGGACGGGTTTGAGACCATCGCGGGCATCGGGCAACGCCCGACCCACGATCACGCTCATCGCGTATTCGAGGTAGGAGCGCTGCATCTCCTGATGCAGGGCGATCGGTTGAACGCGCTCCTCAGCCATTCGGTCTGTCGCTCTCCGACCGGAAGGCGCTCAGCCTACAGATGATCACTGGCTTTTCTTCCACGTTGCGTTGGCTTGGGCTCGTTCCACGCTGTTGGTGAGCTGCGGCTCGCTCAGCAATTTTGCCGTCGCTTCACGGATGCGCACACCCCAAAGCTGTTCGGCTTGATGCAGGGGCAGAACGTAGTTGGGGTTCTTGGCCAATGCTGTGGAAGCCAGCTGGATCGCCTCGCTCTGCTCACCCTGTTGGTGCAGCGCTGCGGCCAGGGCCAGCATCGGTTCTGCGTTGGTCTCCAGCTTCAACACCCGGCGCCAACGCCGCACCGCTTCCTGCCGCTGGCCCATCTCAAAAAGCACCAGGGCCTGGTTGTTCAGGGCTTCCCAGAACTCCGGCTTCAGGGCCGTGGCTTGTTCGAACGACTTCAGGGCCAGAGGGAGTTCGCCCTGCATGATCCTGGCGTTGCCGAGGTCGAAATAGGCCGAAGCGTTGTTCGGATCCAATTGGAGTCCGCGGGTAATCAAGGGAACGGCATCGTCCGGTCGCTCTGCCCGCAGGGCGATCGCTGCTTCGGCGAACCACAGGCCGGCTTTTTCAGGATTCAGCTGCTTGGCCCGGGCCAGAGATCGGCTTGCGTCCTTGAGGTCGTTGTTGCGGAGTTGAGCCTCCGCCAGGATCGACCAGAACCGTTCGTCATTGGGGTTGAGCCGCACCGCCAGGGCAGCGAGTCGTGCTGCGTCCTTGGCCTGCCCCAGCTGAAGCAGCTGTGCAGCGGTCCGACCGATGCCGATCGATGAGCCCTTGAGTTCCTCTTCAGTGGGCAGATAGACGTAGGGGATCAGGGCGTTGGCTGCTGGGGCGCCGAACCAACCCCCCAGAACGACCAGTGCAGCCGCCAGCGTTCGACGCAAGCCAATTCGACGCAGCACTGGAGCGAGGGTGGAGTCGTTAAAGCGTAGGTGTGGGATCCGGTTGTGCTGCAGCGGCGTTGCGGCGCCACATCCAGGGTTTGATCCGTCGCAACGCCGATCCCCGCAGGTTTTGGTCCCAGACGCTGTCATCCCAGCTCTGGATCTGCTCCTTCTGCAGATTCAGCAGCCATGGGCGTGGCTGCACCTCGGGATCACTGCTCTGGGGCAAGCTTCGGTGGTTCCAGGGGCAGACGTCCTGGCAGATGTCACACCCCGCCACCCACGGTCCAAGGGCGGCACGAATGTTCTCTGGTAGGTCGTCCTCACGGTTTTCGATCGTGTGAAAGGCCAGGCACCGTCTTGCATCCACCACAAAAGGTTCGCGGATCGCATGCGTGGGGCAGGCATCGATGCAGGCAGTGCAGCGTCCACAGAGGCTGCGCGCTGGTGGGTCGGCGTTCAAGGGCTCCGTTGTCAGCAGATGGCCGATCACCATCCACGAGCCCTGTTCGGGGTGAATCAGGTTGCTGTGCTTGCCGATCCAGCCCAGGCCGGCTTCCTCAGCCCAGGCCTTGTCCAGCAGCGGTGTGGCGTCAACACAGGCGCGCCAACCGCAGTCGGGCCGTTGTTCCGAAAGCCAACGACCGATCCGTCGCAGCCGTTGATCCACAACCCGGTGATAGTCACGCCCCCAGCCGTAGCGGGCGACTTTGAGGGAGCCGGGGGAGGGTTCAGCGTCGACGTAATAGTTGAGGCCAACGGCGAGAAGGCTGTTGGCTCCGTCCAACAGCAGCCTGGGGTCTCGCCGACGGGGGGCGGCCATCCAGGCCATGTTGGCTTGATGACCATGGTCCAACCAGCGCTGCAGAGCTTTGGTGCGCAGCTGCAGCCGAGGACTTCCCGGGATTCTGGCAATGCCAACGGGATTGAACCCTTCCTCAGCGGCGCGGCGCTTCAGAGCCTCGCTTAAACGAGTTTGTTGATCGGTGACATGCCCTTGCATCGACCTTAAGGTTGGGCGCTTATCAGCATCTTCTCTGTGACCGGCACTGAGACAGGACGGCTTGCTCCCTTGCTGCGCTGGCTTGGTTTGACCCTCGTGGTGATCCTCGTCCTGCAGATGCTCGCTGTTCTTGTCGGTGTCGACTGGGGTGCGGATGCTCCACGCCCGCAGGTCACCGGACCGCTGGTGGCCCTTGCTCCTCTGGGATTTGCCGGTTTGTTGATCTGCCTGATCGGATCACGGCTGGATCACCCCCATCAGCAGCGCACTCCTTTGCGTCTGCTGATCGCCGTCCTTTCAGCGCTGTTGGCCCTCGGCATGGTGATTGCCGTGCCCATGTCCCTGGATGGGGGTGCGGGTGACGTGGCCCGTCAGCGCAATCTGGATCAGGGCCGCGAAGCGCTGAAGGATGCTCGAGCCTTCCGAGCTGATGCAGCGCAAGTCACCTCCCTTGGTGAGCAGCTGGCCCAGGCCGGTCAACTCGCTGCCGATGCCACCGAGGACGACAAGCTGCGGGCTGCACAAAAGATGGTGGACGATCAGATCGCCCAGATGGAGGCCCAGCTCAAGACCGTTGAGGCTGGCCAGGCCCGTGAATCCCAGCAGCGGTTCATCGGTGGAACCATCACGGCTGTGGTTCTTGCGATTGCCTTTGCGCTCCTTGCGTTCACGGCAGTGCTCTGACCGCTGGTTAGGTTGGTCAGACTTCACTCAAAGCTGGGCGCAGTAGCTCCTTGGTCCAGTCCAATCCCAGACCTGATCTGCCGCTGTCCGCAAGGCTTCGGCAGGATCTGAAAAACGACCTGATTGCAGGGTTGCTGGTGGTCATCCCACTGGCGACAACGATTTGGCTGTCAACGATCGTCAGTCGCTTTGTTCTGGCGTTCCTGACCTCGATACCAAAGCAGTTCAATCCGTTCATCACCCTGAACCCACTGCTTCAGGATCTGATCAATCTGGCTCTCGGTCTCACGGTGCCTCTGATGGGCATCCTTCTGATCGGCCTGATGGCCCGAAACATCGTGGGTCGCTGGCTGTTGGAGTTCGGTGAAGGCACCTTGAGCCGGATTCCCCTGGCTGGATCGGTTTACAAGACGCTGAAGCAGCTGCTTGAGACCTTTTTCCGCGACAACTCCTCCCGCTTCCGTCGTGTTGTTCTCGTTGAGTACCCACGGGAGGGATTGTTCAGCGTTGGTTTTGTCACCGGGGAGGTGGGGCCTTCCCTTCAATCCGATCTGAAGGAGCCCCTGTTGAGTGTGTTCATTCCCACCGCTCCGAATCCCACCACCGGTTGGTACACCCTTGTTCCAGCTGGATCCGTCCGAGAGCTTGAGATCAGCGTTGAAGAAGCTTTCCGAACGATTATTTCGGCCGGCATCGTCAACCCCGATGATCGTGAAGCTCCTGTGAATCGAAGTTTCTCCAGCCTCATGGCCCAGTTACGGGCTTCTGCATCTCCTTCCAGCTGAGTCATGGCCACACGATCCCTTACACGCGAGCTGGCCTTGCTGGTGCTTGGTCAGGTGCCGGAACAGAAGTCAGCCTCAGTCGCTGACCTGGCCCTTGATTCGATCCTGGACCAGGCCCTCGACACCCTCACCCAGCACTGGCGTGAGTCGCTTGATGCCAGTGCTGCCGAGCTCGATCAAGCACAGCAGTCCCTGCTGGACAGCGAGCTACAGCAGGGCGAACAAGGAACCCATGACACCGTCCGCACCCATCTGCGCGCCTCTTTGAGTTCCGCTGAACAGGTGCTGAATGGTTTGTCAGCCAGCCTTGAGTTGCCTCGGCTGTTGCTGCTTGGCGACCAGGAGCAGATTCGCCGCGGCGCCATGGAGCGGGTTCAGAAGGTGCTCACCCAGCGCGAGGGCATCGACAAACGATTGGATCAGGTGATGGAGGGCTGGAGACTGACCCGGCTTCCGCGGATCGATCGGGACATCCTCCGGTTGGCTGTCGTTGACCTGGAAAGCCTGCGTACTCCCGCTCCGGTCGCGTTTAACGAGGCGGTTGAGCTGGCCAACCGTTACAGCGATGAGCAGGGTCGCCGGATGATCAATGGTGTGTTGCGTCGCTTCCATGACGCTCAATCGAAAGCATCGGCCTGATGGTGTTCAACTGGTTCGAACGACAGGCTGAGGAGTCACCGACGCCGGAGCCGACGCCCACCCCCGCGCCGACGCTGGAACCGATGGCTGGTGGGACTGATGCCCCCGTTTCAGCGGCGCCGGAGCCGACTCCAGCTCCTGCAGCCAGTGAGGAAGAGGATGAGGCTCTGGTTTGGGCCCGTGAGGCCTATGCCCGGCTGAAGGCTCAACAACAGGCCGCGGCCTCTGTCGCCGAAGCGGCCCCCGAGCCCACCCCTGCGCCCAGTCCAGAACCAGCGCCTACACCTTCACCAACCCCAACTCCAGGACCGGCACCGTTACCAACGCCGTCCCCGCTCCCGAGTCAGCCACTAAATCCCACGCCGACTCCAGCACCAGCCCCCGGACTGTCGCTGCTGGAGCAGGCCGCGGCTCAACGCCAGCAGCGTCAGCAGGATCTGGATGAACGGGCTCTCGAGGCTCCCCCTGCTCCCACGCCGGCTCCCACCCCTGCGCCAGCTGTCGACTCAGAAGAGCCGCAGTTGGGTGACTTTGATCAGGATTTCACCTGGTCTGCCGAAGTGCTTGCGGCCCAGGGCCGTCGCGTCGATCAGGTTTCCCTTGAGGAAATCGATTGGTTGGGTCGGCTGCGCCGCGGCCTTGAAAAGACCCGTCAGGGTTTTGTCACCAGCCTTCTGGAGAATCTCGGTGACGATCCGCTGACGCCGGAGGTTCTCGACGATCTCGAAACCCTGTTGCTCCGGGCTGATGCCGGCGTCCAGGCCACCGATCAGGTGCTGGATGCCCTGCGTCAGCGGATGAATGAGGAGGTGGTGGATCCTGCCGAGGGAATTCGCTTCCTCAAGGAACAGCTGCGTGGCCTGTTGGATGCCCCGATTCAGGCCAGTGGTGTTCCTCTTCTGGCGCCTGAACGGGATCGCCTCAACATCTGGCTGATGGTTGGGGTGAATGGAGTTGGTAAGACCACCACGCTTGGAAAACTTGCCAACCTTGCTGTTCGCAGCGGCTACTCAGCTTTGATCGCGGCCGCCGACACCTTCCGGGCTGCAGCTGTCCAGCAGGTTGAGGTCTGGGGAGAGCGCAGTGATGTTCCAGTGGTGTCCAACCCCAGCAGCAACGCCGACCCCGCTGCCGTTGTCTTCGACGCGATTGGTGCCGCTCGCTCGCGCAAGTCTGATTTGTTGTTGGTGGACACCGCCGGACGCTTGCAGACCAAGCACAATCTGATGGAGGAACTCCAAAAAGTCAGAAAGATCATCGACCGTTTGGCGCCGGAGGCGAAGGTTGAATCCCTGCTGGTTCTTGATGCCAGTCAGGGTCAGAACGGGCTTCGCCAGGCCATGGCCTTTGCCCAGGCGGCAGGTCTTACCGGCGTTGTGATCACCAAACTTGATGGCACGGCCCGTGGCGGCGTGGCGCTGGCGGTGTCGTCTGAGGCTGGATTGCCGATTCGTTTTATCGGCGCTGGGGAAGGGATTCGCGATTTGCGCCCCTTCAACAGTTTTGAATTCGTTGAGGCTCTGCTGGCTGGACGCTGAAGCGTTGCTACCTTGCGGACCCTGGGGGTGCGAGGTTGAGCAGCAAGCCGCCCGGACGTCATCCCAGCTCTGCGCAGCGGACCTGGAACCCCTCGCCCGAGGCGATGGCCTCGTTGCGTCAGCTGTTTGACAGCCTCAGCAGCGAACAGCGCCGCAATCAGGATCTGTTGGTCTCCCTGGGGTTTGCTCTCCGCAGCTTCACCAACCTCCAGCGCTTTCTTGAGCTTGTGCCTGTGGTGGCCTCACGTCTGGTGGGTGTTGAGGGGGCCTTGCTTGTTCCGTTTCAGTCGGATGGTCGCCTCTGGCGTGATCAGCTGCAGGGGATTCCAGCTGAGCCGTCCCAGGATCTGCTGCGGCGTTTGGCAGCCTTTGAAACCGGCTCTGCCGTGGGCTTCGGCAGCGACGATCAGCAGCTGCTGGCGCTCGACCGGCTGGTGCAACGCTGCCTTCCCAAAGCGGCTTTGTTTGCCACGTCTCTGACGGCTCGTGGTCGGACGCGGGGCCGCCTTTACGTGTACGCCCGTAACGGCTCGATGGTCTGGACCGAGGTGCACCGTCGGCACGTTCAGTTGGTGGCGGATCTTGCTGGCGTTGCGATCGAAAACGATCAGATGCTGCAGGACGCCCGCCGGCATGAGCGGGTGGATCGACAACTCAGCATCGGTGCAGAGATTCAGGCCCAGTTGTTGCCGGACCGTTGCCCCGTGATCGAGGGTGTTGATCTGGCCGCGCGCTGTCGGCCTGCGTTTCAGGTGGGCGGTGACTACTACGACTTCATCCCCACCCGTCCGGAACTCATCGGTCGACGCCGTGAGCGGGGTCGCTGGGCCCTGGTGATGGGTGATGTCATGGGCAAGGGCGTGCCCGCTGGTTTGCTGATGACGATGTTGCGCGGGATGCTGCGCGCGGAGGTTCTCAGCGGTCTGCCACCGGATCGGATTCTTCACGACCTCAACCAGCTGGCGCAGGAAGACCTGGCGCAGTCGCATCGGTTCGTGACGCTGTTTTATTCCGACCTGGATCCGCGCACGCTGCGGCTGCGTTATGCCAATGCGGCCCACAACCCGCCCCTGCTTTGGCGTGCCGAGCGACGGGTGATCATGCGGCTCGATGCGGCTGGGCTGCTGATCGGTCTCCAACCCGAAGCTGAGTTCGCCCTTGGCGAGATTCGCCTTGAACCGGGAGACGTGTTGCTCTACTACACCGCTGGCGTCACCGAAGCACCGGGGATCACGGGCGATCGTTTCGATGAGGCGCGGCTGATTCGTGCCCTTGAAACGGCCTGTCGCAGTGGTCAGGGAGCGCAGGGAATTCTTGAAAGCCTGTTTGAACGCTTGGACCGTTTTGTTGGTCCGGATCGTCAGCTGGAGGACGACGCGTCGCTTGTGGTGCTGAAAGTTCCGGAGGCGGTCACGTTGCCGAGTGTGCAGGGACGGTCAATCGCCTGACAAGCTGAGGAAATCGACGGATGAATTGATGGCTGGTGGGGTGACCGGTGGTGCAGCAGGCACCTGGAGCGATCGTTTTGAGCAGGGTCTGCATCCCTTCATCGAGGCGTTCAACGCCTCCATCGGTTTTGACCTGACCCTTCTTCAGGAGGATCTCGATGGGTCGATCGCCCATGCCCGGATGCTCGCCAGCGTGGGAGTGATCACGGAAGCGGAGGCTGAGCAGCTGGTGGAGGGTCTGGAGACCGTTCGTGCTGAGGCGGCATCCGGCAGTTTCCAGCCCGGCCTGGCAGATGAGGACGTTCATTTCGCCGTGGAACGCCGGCTGATTGCCTTGCTCGGTCCCGTGGGCAAGAAGTTGCACACCGGACGCAGCCGCAACGATCAAGTTGGGACTGACCTCCGCCTCTGGCTGCGGCGACGGCTGGATGGCCTGGATCAGGATCTGCAGCGGTTGCAGGGGGCACTGCTGACCCAGGCGGATCGCCATCGCCGCACCATGATTCCTGGGTACACCCACCTGCAGCGGGCCCAGCCGCTCTGCCTCGCCCATCACCTGCTCGCCTATGTCGAGATGCTGGAGCGCGACCGTGAGCGACTTCAGGATGTGCGGAAACGCGTGAACATCTGCCCGCTTGGCGCTGCCGCCCTGGCGGGTACGCCGGTTCCGATTGATCGCCAGCGCACCGCGAAGGAGCTCGGTTTTTCAGAGGTTTATGCCAACAGCCTCGATGCGGTCAGTGACCGCGATTTCTGCGTTGAGTTCTCCGCTGCCGCCTCCTTGGTGATGGTGCATCTCAGCCGTCTGGCGGAAGAGGTGATCGCCTGGGCGTCCGAGGAATTCGGCTTCGTGCGGCTCAGCGACCGCTGTGCCACGGGCAGCAGCCTGATGCCCCAGAAGAAGAATCCCGATGTGCCTGAGTTGGTTCGGGGCAAAACCGGACGGGTCTTCGGACATCTCCAGGGATTGCTGACCATGATCAAGGGTCTTCCGCTGGCATACAACAAGGATTTTCAGGAAGACAAGGAGGCGCTGTTTGATGCCTTCCGCACAACCCGTGATTGTGTTGAGGCGATGGCGATTTTGTTTGAGGAAGGCCTTGATTTCAGGGTCGAGCGCCTCAATGAAGCGGTGGAGAAGGATTTCTCCAATGCAACGGATGTTGCCGACTATCTGGTGTCTCGCGGTGTTCCATTTCGCGAGGCTTATCAATTGGTCGGTGCTGTCGTCCGGCGCTGTCTGGAGCAGGGATCTCTGTTGCGGGACCTTGATCTGAGTGCCTGGAAGGAACTCCACCCGGCCTTTGAGGCGGATCTGCACGACGCCTTGGCTCCCCGTGCTGTTGTGGCCGCCCGTCGCAGTGAAGGGGGGACAGGATTTGAGCGTGTTGATGAACAGCTTCAGCGCTGGCTACAGCGTTTCAACGGAACTCAGCCGGTGGGATGACTCTCACCCATAACCGGGTCTACGCTTAATCAGCCAGAGGTATGTCACTTCGTTCCGGAGTCATGGCCCGATGGCAATGTTCAAGGCCTCATCGGTCCACTGTTTCGTACCCGGTCCACGCAAAACGTGAGCATTTTTGTCGGCAACCTTCCCTTCCGCGCTGAGCAGGAAGATGTGATCGAGCTGTTTGCCCAGTTCGGTGAAGTGACCAACTGCGCGCTGCCCCTCGAGCGGGATACAGGCCGCAAGCGTGGTTTTGCCTTCATTGAGATGGCCGATGAGTCCACCGAAGAGGCAGCGATTGAGGGGCTGCAGGGTGCCGAACTGATGGGCCGTCCTCTGCGGATCAACAAAGCGGAGCCCCGCGGCAGCGCCCCCCGTCGTGGTGGCGGCGGTGGCTACGGCGGTGGCGGTGGCGGTGGCGGTTATCGCGGTGGCGGTGGCGGTGGCGGTGGCGGTGGTGGCTACGGCGGCGGTGGTGGCGGTTATCGCGGTGGCGGTGGCGGTGGCGGTGGTGGCTACGGCGGCGGCTATGGCGGTGGCGGTGATCGTCCTTCCGGTGCACGGGGCTGGGAAGACCGCAGCTATGGCGCCCGCGATAACGCTGGGGAGGGCAATGCTTACGACGAAGGGCGCAGCCGTCGTCGCCGTGGATCGTCCAGTGGCGGTGGCGATGACTATTCCGGTTACGGCGGAGCTGAGGGCTGACCTCAGCCGTTGATCAGAGCCCTGCGTCCTTGAGTTGCTGCCCGGCATTGAGCAGCACCTCCAGATCGGCCCCGGGGCGCTGGGCTTTCTCCCCCAGCTCCCGGCGCCAGTGCCGTGCACCCCGGACGCCTTCCACGAGTTGCACCAGGTGACGGCAGAGGTCCCAGATTCGTCCTCCTCGCTCCAGATGAGCGGCCGCATGGGGAAGCAGTCCGTTCACAACGTCTGACGCCAGGATCTGGCGTGATTCCTCTCCAAAAATGAGGGCATCGACGCTGGTCCAGCGCAGGGGATGGCTGTAGGCCGCTCGGCCCACCATGGCGCCATCGCACCCTTCCAGTGCCTGAAGGCAGTCTTCAGGGGATTCCAGCCCCCCGTTGAGTTCAATCACCAGGTCGGGGCGGCGTTGTTTCAGCGCCACCACGCGCTCATGCTGCAGCGGAGGAATCGTCCGGTTCTGCTTGGGATCAAGGCCCTCCAGCCAGGCCTTACGGGCATGAACAGCGAAGCGGCTGGCTCCTGCCAGCGCCACCCGATCCACGAAGTTCGTCAGCAGCGCATCGCTGTCGAGATCGTCAATGCCGATCCGATGCTTCACGGTCACGGGGAGTCCCCCTGCGTCCACCATGGCTTCCACGCAGCGGGCAACCAGATCCGGTTCCGCCATCAGGCAGGCTCCGAAATTTCCGGCCTGCACCTTCTGGCTGGGGCAACCCACATTGAGGTTGATCTCGTCGTAGCCCCAGTCCTGCGCCAGTCGTGCCGCTTCGGCCAGCAGGGCTGGGTCGTCCCCCCCCACCTGCAGGGCGATCGGATGCTCCACAGGATCGAAGTCCAGCAGCTTGTTGCGTCGCTTGCTGTGGTGCAGCGCCTGGGCCACCACCATTTCGCTGTAGAGCAGGGCCCTGCGGCTGATCTGCCGCATCAGCACCCGGAAGTGGCGGTCGGTGCAATCCAGCATCGGGGCCACACTGAAGCGGTAGGCAGCGGTGGATCCGGAGGCAGTCATCAATCCATTAGAACCGCCCGAGATTCCCGCTTCAGCACCGATGAGCTTGAGTGCCGCTGTTCTGTCCCGTCGATCGTTGCTGTTGGCGGCAATGGCAGGGGTGTTTGGCAGTCTCTGGAGACCTCAGCCTGTGCTGGCGGCGTCCAAAGCTGGCGATCCCTCGTGGGATCTCAATGCCGACCAGTGGCGTGATCGGTTGTCTCCCCAGGCCTACGACGTGTTGCGCAATGAGGGAACGGAACGCCCCTTCACCAGTCCGCTCAATGGGGAGAAGCGTTCCGGCACCTATCACTGCGCTGGTTGTGATGCAGCCTTGTTTTCGTCGGAGGCCAAATTCGATAGCGGCACCGGCTGGCCCAGCTTCTGGCAGCCCCTGGATGGAGCCATCGCCACGAAAGTAGATTTCAAATTGATCCTGCCGCGCACGGAATACCACTGCAGCCGTTGTGGTGGGCACCAGGGCCACGTGTTCAATGACGGACCGCGACCCACCGGCAAGCGCTACTGCAACAACGGTGTCGCCCTCCGCTTCCAGCCCGCTTGATCTGATTGTTGTTGGCGGTGGTCCTGCCGGCTACATGGCGGCGATCACTGCCGCTGAGCAGGGGGTTCGGCGGGTGCTGGTGCTGGAAGGCACCCCTGAGCCTCTCCAGAAGGTGCGCATCAGCGGTGGCGGTCGCTGCAATGTGACCCATGCCTGCTGGGACCCCCGTGAACTGGCGACCCATTACCCCCGTGGCAGTCGACCCCTGCGGGGCCCCTTCAGTCGCTTCGCCTGCGGCGACGCGATCGCCTGGTTTGACGAGCATGGGCTCACGCTGGTGGAGGAACCTGATGGACGGATGTTTCCGCAGCAGAACCGTTCTGAGGCCGTGATTCAGTGCCTGCAGAAGGCGGCAAGGGCGTCGGGTGTCCAGCTGCGCACGAAGGCGATGGTCCAGCAGGTGCGCGTTCACCCCGAGGGGGGGTTTGTGCTCGAGGGCCGCGGCCTCGAGCCTTTGCATGGGAGCTGCTTGATGCTGGCCACGGGTGGGCATCCCAGTGGCCGAAACCTGGCGGCAGCCCTTGGCCACCAGGTGGTGCCGCCGGTGCCATCGCTGTTCAGCCTTGCCCTACAGGCACCGGCCCTGTCGGCCTGCAGTGGCATTGCCATCGACGATGTGGGCCTTGATCTCAAGCTGGGCGATCAGCGCTTCCTCCAGTCCGGGCGGGTCCTGATCACCCACCGTGGTTTGAGTGGACCCGCCACGTTGCGCCTCTCAGCCTTTGCCGCCAGGGCCCTGCATCAGAACCGCTACAGGGGTGAGCTGAAGTTGGATTGGAGCGCAGGGTTGGGACGGTCGGGGCTGACCGAGCGGTTTCAGCAATGGCGACAGGAGCAGGCCCGGCGAACCCTTGCAGCCGCGAAGCCCTTCGAACATTTGCCGCGGCGGTTGTGGCAAGCCTTTTTGACCATGGCTGGGGTCGAGACAGAGCGCCGTTGGGCGGATCTGCCGATCAAGGCGGAGCGTCGATTGGTGGAACTGCTCTGTGCGCAGAGTGTGCCGATCCAGGGACGTGGACCCTTTGGGGAGGAGTTCGTCACCGCCGGCGGTGTCGCCTTGGGGGAGGTCAACCTGGCCACGATGGAGAGCCGCCGCTGTCCCGGTCTTTACCTGGCCGGTGAACTGCTGGATGTGGATGGGGTGACCGGCGGTTTCAACTTTCAGGCTTGCTGGAGCGGTGGTTGGCTGGCGGGCCAGGCCATCGCTGCAGTGCTCACTGGATCTGATCAAACACGGTGAACATTGGCAGGTACATCGCCAGCAGGATGGATCCCACGATTCCGCCCACCACCACAATCATCGCGGGCTCGAGCATCGAGGTGAGCGCCTTGACCATGGCGCCGACTTCGTCTTCGTAGAAGTCCGCCACCTTGCTGAGCATTTTGTCCATCTCACCGGTTTCCTCGCCGATGGCCAGCATGTTCAGGGCCATGTCGGGCAGCACCTTCTGACGGATCAGCGCATTGCTCAGGAGCACCCCCTCCTGAACCATGCCCCGCGAGGCAAGGATGGCATCGGAAATGATCGCGTTGCCGGCGGTTTCGCTCGAGATCTCCATCGACATCAGGATCGGCACACCGGCCCGCGTGAGCGAACTGAAGATGCGGCAGAACTGAGCTGTCGCTGTCATCAGGATCAGTTCGCCGAACAGTGGCAGCTTCAGCATCAGGCGGTCGATCGTTCGACGACCGTTGTGGGTGGCGTAGAACCGGTTCAACATCCAGATCGCCAGCAGGATCACTCCGGTCGCATAAAGCGAGGCCGAGGAACGCAGCAGGGCGCTCAGATCAACGAGCAGCCTGGTGAAGGCCGGCAGCTCGGCGCCCAGATCTTCGAAGATCCCCGCGAACGTCGGGATCAGAAAGATGGTCATCCCCAGGAACACCAGGATGGCGATCACCAGCACGGCGATGGGATAGCCCAAGGCTCCCTTGATCTGGTTCTGAAGTTTGGCGTTGTCTTCCAGCAACTTGGCCAGTCGCTTCAGGGCCTCATCCAGGACGCCGCCGGCTTCCCCGGCTTCCACCATGGCGATGCTGAGCTGATCGAACACCTTCGGCCACTGACGCAGGGCTGTTGCCAGGGCAATGCCCTCATTGACGTCGAGGCTCACTTTGGTGAGCGCACGTTTGAACATCGGCAGCTTCTGCTGCGTCGCCATCAGATCGAGGCTGCGCACGATCGGCACGCCGGCATCGACCAGGGCCGCCAACTTGCTGGCGAAGACAGACCTTTTCACCGAAGCGACTGGGCAGGGTGTTGACGCGGAAATCGATCACCCGGTCGCGGTACTTGCGACGAATGCGGCCGTCCTGGGCCTGGCGCCGTTCGGCAATATCGAGATCTGCCAGGATTTTGAAGCGGGATGTCACCGCTGGCACCAGGCGACTGGGCAGCGGCTCCACGTATTGCTGGAGCACACCGTCCTGGCGGAAACGCAGACGCAACCCCTTCTTCTGTGGCTCCACATGGATGTCACTGGCCCCCACTGACATGGCCTGCAGCAGGATCCTGTCCACCAGCGTCACCACGGGCGAGGCTTCCGCATCATTGAGGCTGGTCTCAAGGTCAATGGCATCCCGAGCCAGTTGGGCGTCGCTGTCTTCCTCGCTCTCCAGCACCTCATCGGGGCTGAAGTCGTGGAGAAACGACTCAGCATTCAGATCGAGAGTGCTGGCTGTCTTTGCCGGAGCAGGGTTGCTCGACTGTTCTGCGGTTGGCGGGTTTGGTTCCTTTGTTGGCTGGTCCCTTGCTGTGGCCAAGGCCCGCTGCAGATCCGCTTCGATGGCGGGGTGCAGGCGGATCGTGCGGTGTTGGTCCGGCAGCTGATCGATCAGGTGTTGCCATTCCTGGTCTCGCCACTGGCTGGGGATCGCGATGTCCAGGTGGTCAGCACCGATGGCGATCGGCATGGCCTGCAGTGCCCGCCATTGATTCGGGCTGACCTCTGGGAGGGCGTCGCTGAGCAGCTTGCGGCTTGCCAGCAGTTGCTCTGGGCCCGGAACCGGTTGCTGCAACAGCAATTCAAGGGCGAAACGCTGCCGTGCCGTGTCGCCGGCATCGGGGGTGGGCAGCGTCAAGGTCATGGATGGCGAACGAGGTGCGGGCTTCCGCAGCTTGTGGGAGGTCAGCGTTGCCCTTCAACATGTCTAGACAGCAATCCTTGAGCGGTCAGCATGAGCGGCGACGCCTCCACCCCAGAGCAGGACCAGACCGTTGAGTCCGGTGCTGTTCCAGCCACGCCGGAGTCCGCTCCTGATGCGCCCGAGGTGACGTCTGAACAGGCTCCTGCAGCGGTGGATCCGGCCGATCGGATGCAGCAGCTCGAGCAGGAGTTGAGCGGGTTGAAGCAGGAGCACGAGACGCTCAACAGCCAATACATGCGCATTGCGGCGGATTTCGACAACTTCCGCAAGCGCCAGAGCCGCGACCAGGACGACATGCGTCAGCAACTGGTCTGCTCGACCCTCACGGAGATTCTCCCCGTTGTCGACAACTTCGAGCGGGCTCGTCAGCAGCTGAATCCTGAAGGTGAGGAAGCCCAGGCGCTGCACCGCAGTTACCAGGGTCTGTACAAGCAACTGGTGGAGGTGCTGAAGCAGCAGGGGGTGGCCCGGATGGAAGTGGTTGGCCAGGAGTTCGACCCCAACCTGCATGAGGCCGTGCTGCGGGAGGAAAGCAGCGAGTTTGCGGAGGACGTGGTGTGTGAGGAGCTCCAGCGCGGCTACCACCGCGATGGGCGTGTGCTGCGCCACGCCATGGTGAAGGTGTCGATGGGTCCAGGACCATCCGATCCGGCGTCAGCGCCCGCTGAGGCCGCAGCGGCACCGGATCAGACGGCGGAGGAGGCCTGATGGCCGACTTCTACGACCTGCTCGGCGTCAGCCGGGATGTGGATCCCGACAGCCTCAAGCGGGCTTATAGGCGCATGGCGCGTCAGTACCACCCCGACATCAACAAGGATCCGGGAGCTGAAGACCGTTTCAAGGAAATCGGCCGCGCCTACGAGGTGCTCAGTGATCCCCAGACCAGGGCCCGTTATGACCAGTTCGGTGAAGCCGGACTTGGTGGTGCGGCCGGTGCTCCCGACATGGGGGACATGGGCGGATTTGCGGATCTGTTCGAGACGTTTTTCCAAGGCTTCGGTGGACCTGGGGGTGCTGGAGCTGGTCGGCCGCGGCGTCAGGGCCCTCAGCAGGGGGATGACCTGCGTTACGACCTGACGATTGATTTCGAGCAGGCGGTGTTCGGTCAGGAGCAGGAGATCAAGATCCCGCATCTGGAGACCTGCGACACCTGCGGCGGTAGCGGTGCCAAAGCGGGCAGTGGACCCACCACCTGCGGCACCTGTGGCGGCGCCGGGCAAGTGCGCCGTGCCACCCGAACTCCCTTCGGCAGTTTCACCCAGGTCGCCGAGTGCCCCAACTGTGGCGGTACGGGCCAGGTGATTTCGGATCCCTGCGGGTCCTGTGGTGGCCAGGGTGTCAAACAGGTGCGCAAGAAGCTGCGGATCAACATCCCTGCCGGGGTGGACACCGGAACACGGCTTCGTGTGACCGGTGAAGGCAACGCCGGACCCCGGGGAGGCCCGTCCGGTGACCTTTACGTGTTCCTCACCGTTCGCAATCACCCGCGCTTGCAGCGGGATGGCCTGAACATCTTCTCGGAGGTCAAGGTCAGCTACCTCCAGGCGATTCTTGGCGACACCATTGAGGTGGAAACCGTGGATGGCAGCAAGGAGCTGGACATCCCCGCCGGCACCCAGCCCGGCACGGTGCTCACCCTGCCGAACCTGGGCATTCCCAAGCTCGGGAATCCAGTGGCACGGGGCGATCAGCGCGTGACGGTCACCGTGGATCTGCCGAAGCGGATCAGTGATGTGGAGCGGGAGCTCCTCGAGCAGTTGGCGGGTCACCATTCCGCCCGCGGCAAGCAACACCACCACCACAACAGTGGTCTGTTCGCTCGCTTGTTCGGTCAGAAGGGATGAGCAGGCGTTCCCTGGATCTGCGGGGAACGCCCTGTCCGGTGAATTTCATTCGCTGCAAGCTCACCCTCGAGCAGATGAGCAGCGGTGACTGTCTGGAGGTCTGTCTCGATCGGGGGGAGCCTGAGGCCATGGTTCTTCCAGGTCTGAGGGATGCAGGCCATCGTGTGGAGTGCATTGATCAAACGCCGGATGCCATCACCATCGAGGTGATCTGCGGTGGCTGACACCGCCCGTTCGGTGGCATCCGGGATGGTGGTGGCGCTCCAGGCCAACTACCTGGAGGTGGAGCTGGATGCCGCACCTGATGGATGCCCAGGGCGGCTGCTCTGCACCCGTCGCACCCGGCTCAGCCATCGGGGTGAAGCCGTTTATGTGGGCGATCGGGTTCGCGTCGAGGCGATTGATCCAGGCCAGGGGCGTGCCGTGGTGGCCGAGGTCGAGCCACGCCACAGTTTTCTCACACGCCCACCGGTGGCCAACGTCTCCTTGGTGGCTGTGGTGTTGGCAGTGGAACAGCCCAGTTTTGACCCTGATCAGGCCAGTCGCTTTCTGTTGACGGCGGAAAGGACCGGGCTGGAGGTAATCCTGCTGCTCACCAAGACAGACCTTCTTTCAGGTGCAGCGCTCGAGCGGCTGGTGACCCGGTTGAAAGGGTGGGGCTATGACCCGCTGGCGCTGTCCAGTGCAGCCGGAACGGGCATTGATGCTTTACGGCAGCGTTTGGCTGGTGCGCAGCTTTCGGTGCTGTGTGGGCCTTCTGGGGTGGGCAAGAGCAGCCTGCTGAACCAGTTGCGCCCTGACCTTCAACTGCGTACGGCTGCGGTGTCCGGTCGATTGCAGCGCGGCCGCCACACCACCCGCCACGTTGAGCTGTTTCCCCTAGGGCCGAGCGCGAGGGTGGCTGATACCCCCGGGTTCAACCGCCCCGATCTGCCTGATGACCCCCAGGAACTGGGGGTTCTCTTTCCGGAGCTGCGTCAGCAACTGGATCCCTGGCCCTGTCGCTTCCGCGACTGCCTGCATCGCGGTGAGCCCGGCTGCGGTGTTTCCACGGACTGGGAACGCTATGCCCTGTACAAGGCCGCGTTGATCGAGCAGAGCAGCCTCAGCCGCCCATCCCGGGGAGGTTGAGATTCAGGCCACCGGTGAGTTCTTCCATCCGGCCCTTCATCGTGGCGGTGGATTGCTCATAGGCCGCCTGCAGGGCTTCAAGGGTGGCCGTTTCGCTGGCCTGTTGGCCCTCCTGCAGCAGGGCTGGGTCCAGTCGTACCCGCAGCGGTTGCTGGTTGCCCGACAGCCAAACGCTGGCGCGGCCATCGCTGCTCTTGCCTTCGATCTCCATCCCGTCCAGTTCGTCCTGCAGGGCCTGAGCGTTCTGCTGAATCTCCTGAGCCTTCTTGAAGGCTTCGGTGAGCTGGCCGAAATTGGGGAGTCCGAACCCTGCCATGGCGATCCTGTGGGAGCCGGAAGGTTAAGCCGCCGAAGCGAATCCCAGCCGCTTCACTTCGGGGTGCAGACGGATTCCGTGTTCGGCTTCGATGCGGTCCTGCACCAGCTGGATCAACTGGGCGATGTCCTTCGCCTCGGCATCACCGGTGTTGACGATGAAATTGGCATGCACGGTTGAGATTTCGGCGCCGCCGATCCGGGTTCCCTTCAGCCCCTGCTCTTCGATCAGCCGTCCGGCCTTGAGCGGTTCGGGATTGCGGAAGACACTGCCGCAGCTGGGTTGTTGATAGGGCTGCGTGGTGGTGCGGTGACTGAGGTTCGCAGTGGTGACCCGCTTCAGTTCATCCGGATCGTTACCGGGCTGCAAGCGGAACCGTGCCGACAACACCACGAGGTTGTCGTCTTGAAGACGGCTGTGCCGGTAGGCGAAGTCCAGTTGATCCCGCTGCAGCTCAAAGCAGTTGCCCCCCTCCAGTGGCATGACCCGCACCGACTCCAGCCATTCCGCTGTGCAGCCTCCCTGGGCTCCTGCATTCATCACAGCCGCACCGCCAGCGGTTCCCGGAATGCCAACCGACCACTCCAGGCCATGCAATCCAGCGCGTGCAGCGCGTCTTGCCAGTGATGGGATCGGTTCGCCAGCGAGCACCTCCACGGTCCCCGTGGTG
>Ga0189284_100344_pt1 | contig 29980 bp, 34 predicted proteins | sample N32C7minimetaG_FD_130314 | JGI IMG/M metagenome (GOLD analysis project Ga0189284, IMG submission 130314) | Marine microbial communities from the Costa Rica Dome - N32 C7 mini metaG | ecosystem: Environmental > Aquatic > Marine > Oceanic > Photic zone | place: Costa Rica: the Eastern Pacific...
AAACACCGCAGGACCGCCACTGCTGCGTTATATGAGGACTACGCAGCGCCGGGCCTGCTCAGCACAAAGGGGGTCAATTTTGCACGCCAATAGGGGGTCAGTTTTGAATGCCGATTGACAACCACGGGCGCAGGCGCTTCAATCTCGACCGGCACAAAATCCATGCCATCCAAATTGGGCAGAACTAATTTGCCCTGCCGCGCCATCCGCCTCCAATCCGACACTGTGCTGGGGATCAGCTCGTATCGTTTGGCAACCGCGTTGACCGTCTCGCCTTCAATCAACGTCTCCGCCACGATCCGTGCCTTCAACTCTGGCGGCCAATCACGCTTACCATCCGCACGACGCGGCACCATTGCCAGAAACTCGCTTGTAGCTCCCATCGAGAAACTCCCCACAAAACAAAGAAGCCTCTGAATCGCAGATCAGCCATCATGCCGTAAGTGTGGGAGCAGCGCACCGCTTACTAATCTCTGGCATCCGTCCCTCGCTCGCAGGGATGCTTGGGATCGATGTGTTGAACTTCGGGGCGAAGGAACGAATGGCCGTGCTTTCCCTTTCGTGCATCTCGTCAGGTGGGCAGGGTGCCAGAGCGAGAGACCACGGCAGTGAGACGTCAGAAACACGGTGGTAGAAACGGCCCAAGCTATCAATTGGTCGCTCCGTCAGGTCCCATGACTGCCCTATGTAGACAATTTCCTCCGCGCAGCCGATCAAGTAAACGCCGCTTCTCTGCTTGAGCCCAGTGTAAAGAACATCCAGATCTCGATGCGGATTGCGGACAAAGACCTGCCGTCTCCATGCTAGGAATTGTTTATGGTTATTCAGCATCTAAGCCTATTGTCAGTCCGTCTGTGATTATCTTTCGTAATTTGTCTTAATAACTCAATTTCCATTTCCGCCACAAACCCACAAACCCACATTTTTTCATTTATGGGTCACGGTGGGTCTTGCCGGATGGGTAGCCAATGATGGTGCCTATGGCCGGATCAACAATTTTCTCAATGTCTTCTTGCAGGCCTTGCGTTCGGATCATTGCAAAAATACGAATTTCTGCGTCCGGGCAGACAGCCCGAAGGAGTTCCGCGCAAGCAAAGCTTGTCCGCCCCATGGTCAGAACATCATCCACGATGGTGATCTTGTTCGGCACGAAGAACGGTCTCTCCGCCTCGATGCTTTCCAGGTGAATAGGGACAAGTGGTCTTTCCGCCGCCGGTGAATTTGACGAACGCGGTATAGCCCTCGTTCTTCTCAGATAGGTTTGTACATCCTGGCCGAACCCGTGCTCGTGCAACACGTCGCAGATCACCTTGGCGGGCCAAAGAGCCCCATCGGGGAGTGGCGCAGAGCGCGGTACAGGCACCAAGGTGACATCAGGTCCGAGAAAAGGCCGCAGAGCGTCCGCCTTTGGGTCTTGCAAGTGAGGAACAGCCGAGGCAATGACATTGACCCGGCCAGCCTTGATCGCGCCACAAGCTTTTCGGGAGGTTACAGACAGCTCCGTGTTACCGCGTGGGGAATAATTGGCGAAGGTGCCGTACTCATAGCTCGAAGGCACGAACGCCCCCGGCAGTGTAGTTCGGTATATCGAGCAGGATATCGGGCAGGTCTTCACGGCGCAGGATTTGTGCTCCGTACTCGATGAGCTGCTTCGGCCAAGTCAGGTTCGGATTGGTTGCGACGTTCTCAAGCAGGTAGAGATCGCGGCCAAGCCGGATAGCTTCCCATCCCTGGTGGCGTGTCCCGCTCTTTTCGCTTGCCTCGATCACGATGGTGGCATCGCAGATGAGCGCCATCGTCCGGTTGCGGCGCGGGAAGTTCTCACTCTTGCCTGGATAACCTTCGGGAAACTGAGAAATCGCTAGGTGATCACGCTTGATCTCTTCAAGTAGATCGGCATTCTTGGCTGGGTACGCCTTGGATAAGGGTGTACCCAGCACTGCAATAGTGCGCCCGCCCTCTTCTATCGCCGTTCTGTGCGCCACTGTGTCGATGCCTTCGGCTAGGCCGCTGACGACGATGATGCCTTGCTGCACCAGGGCGCGAGTGACAGCCTGTGCTCGTTTGATACCGTCCGGGGTGGCTTTTCTTGAGCCGACAATCGCCACGCGCGAGCCTTCGGTCAAAAGCGCGGTATCACCTGCCGTATACAAAACGTCTGGTGCGTTCTTTTCTTCGACCGGGCCGAATGGCCCAAGGGCTTCTCTGGTTCTCAGCTCTGCATGCATTCTCATCATGCGGTGACGTTTCTTGCGCCGCCGCCCTCCCCTTTGTTTTTAGCCACAAATCCCACTTGTACAATATTTCGCACAAACCCACATTTGTGCTTTTGCTCATTTGCGGGTTATACCCGCGTCCTCTTCCAATTCTTGCGTACGCTGCTCAATGAAGGCTTGGAGTTCACCGACCATTTTCCGATCCGTCGCACTGCACGCCGTCTTGAACCGCGTGTGCAGGCTCGCCGGAAGATCCAAGCTCAGGCGCTTGGTCGGCTCATCCGGCACGGTCTTGACGACCGGCTTGTCTGCCCGTGTTGTGTCATGCCCTGCCCCGCCACGTTCAAACGCGAGGATTTGGTCATCCGTTGGCTGCTGCTTCGGCTTCGGAGCCGCCGAAAATGTCTTCTTCGACATACCGCTCAATCTCTTTCGTTAGTTGGTTGATCTCGCGGGCCGCATTGCTATCACCAGCCCACTCGAAAATAGTTTGCCCCATGGTCATACCTTCAGCGAAGGCCACCCGTTGCTCGATCTCACTTGCTAGGATTGGCAAACCCGCCTCGGCAGCCATGTTGCGAATATCTCGCCCTATGACAGTTTTCCCTATTTTGCGGGAAACCACAAACCCACATTTGAGGGAAGGTTTGAATTCCTGCGCTTCTTTGACTTGACGCACTGTCAGGTCAGATGCCCACGTCGAGAGACCGGACGGCTCGATAGGCAACGCCACAAAGTCCGATGCAACGATACAAGATCGGGCAATCTCCTCCGCGTGCGGCGGGCCGTCGATGATGGTGTGAGTATAGTCTTGGGCAAGCTTGAGCGCGTCCCGCGCCATGTTGGCCCGTGCCATGCTGACAACCTGGAAGGGCGCATCTTCGCGCAGGCTTGCCCATGTTGTGGCCGAGCCTTGCTTGTCAGCGTCGATCAGAAGCACCCGGTGGCCTTGGCGTGCCAGACAGCCCGCCACGTTCACCGATAGGGTGGTTTTGCCGACGCCGCCTTTTTGGTTCAGGAAAGATATGATCATGAGTCCACCTCACCACATTCGTGGGAAAGCGTAAAGCCACAAACCCACATTTGTGCGTTTTAATTCTGGTATGCGCCTCGCTTATTGCAGAAGGCCAGAAAGTGCTTGTCCGCATCCTTCACGTCGATAGCCTTGTCATGCACCCATGACCGCCACTCGTTTTCCAGCACGTAGACGTCCCACCCGGGCGCAAGACGCCGCGCCTCATCATGTGTGTCTGGTTCTCTGAACCGCAACGCCAGGAAGGAGGGGGCCACCACCGCCTCAGCCCCCTTAGGGCGAAAGACAACATTATCGCTTTCGATGCTCATGGTGTAATCGGGGAGATGGTCGTGCACCGCGTCATCCTCGATGATCTTCGAAATCAATCGCCTGAATTCTTTCGTGGTTGAGCCTGACCCGCACTTGTCGCGCAAGAGTTCGAGCCCACACTTCCACTTGGGTTGTGCGCCGCAATGCTTACGGGCCAGTTCATAGAGCCGCCGTTCAAGCGGTTTTCGGAGGAAAAAATACTGCTTGTTCAATGTCAGAACATGATTGTTCTCGATGGCATCAAACACCCAATCCGACAGTGTGATCTCGACATCCTGCATCCGACCGTCACGTGTCTCCCGAACGATTTCCGCTGACTCGATCAGGCCGAACACCTTAAAATATTCCTTGCCACCTTGGCGGATATTCGTCTCGATCTGCGTGCCTTGCAGACGCCGCAGCGCATCCTTCAAGAGCTGGTAGCCTTGGCCCGAGGTCTGACGGTTCGTCGCCACCAGCAAATCATGAGCCTTGAACCGCATCGACCGGTTGACTTTGCGGCCTTCATTGAGTGCAGCCATGCACTGACTGATACAGTAGATCAGCACGTCACGGTCATGGACTGTGGCCAGCCCGTAGCGTGACGGTGAAACCTCAATCGAATTATCACCATTCTGGTAGCGTCGCGGCTTCATGTCCGGCTTGGTCGAGAGGGTAAACACTGGATGTTCCATCGAGGCCATGTCGCCCTTCGGCACCGCGTCCACAATGTCGCAAACGAACAGGTCTTTTTGCGGATGCCGGTCCGGCAGGAGCGGGGAGCGTGCATTCGTCATTTCACACACCCTCTGCTTAGCTCACGATTCGTCATTTCACACACCATGGCTCACTATCGTCATTTCACACACCGATCGTCAAGAGTCGTCATTTCACACACCAACAGCCTGTGGATAACTTTTCTAAGCTATCGTCATTTCACACACCCAAATTCGTCATTTCACACACCAAACTTCGTCATTTCACACACCGCTCTTCTAAAAAACATTATTTGTTTCAAAGTGTTATTGGCCATTTTCCAAGGTGTAACTCTATTATAACTCTATTTAACTCCCTCAGAACGCGAAGCCTTTAACAAAATTCCAACGCCCAACTTTCAATTCAGCGGGTTCTGATCGAACCTTCCACGGTAGGACTTGCTCTTGAAATACACATTCTGCTTGGCCTTGAGCGGGTTGCGATTGCCCACCAACAGCAGCAGATCATCCGCCTTCATGCCAGTGATCTGCTCAGCAGTCATGAGTTTCTGACGTTGCTCCGAGTAGGAAAAATCCCGGCCCTCGTTCGGGGCTTTGCCCTCTCGAATTTGCTGAGAATAGACGGTGCTTTCCCCGAGGTGGCGCGCTGCCCATTCGGCGGTTTCGATATCGTTGAGGTTGAAGACACGCTTGGTGATGCAGGAACCGAAGATCGAACGGGCATCGTTTGGCCCGTAGGCTTTTTCGACCTGACCCGTGTCTTGCGTGACAAACAGCGCTTCGACACCAGCCCCTGCGGCGACGTTGGCAATGTTCATGATCTGCTCCATGCGGCCCATCCGTACAAACTCATCGAGAACCAGCAGGATCGGAGCCTTGACCTTGCGCCGCCCGTCCTGACGCACGACCGTGCCCAGGACAAGGTTGATGAACAGGCGCATGAAGATCGCTTGCTTGTCCACCTGGTCGAGCGGCACCGCGATGAAGAGATCGACCCGATCATCGAGAAGATCATCCATGCGGAAGCTGGACCCAGCCAGGAAGTGGCGCATGTTGTCGGACTGCATCCACTCAAAAGCTTTTGAGACCGCTGTCTGAATCGACCCGCGTTCTCTGTCTCCCGCGCGCAGGATCGTGGCGGCGGTCTGGGCCGGGCGGTGGCCGACAAGGTCGCCATTTTCAGCCCAGGCCTCAAGCGTGCCGTCGAGGTTCGCGGACAGCAGAAGATCGGCGACGGCGATCAGATTGCGCCGGTTCGGTTCTTCCTGCGTCACGATCACTTCGATCGCCGCCGCGACCAGCTGGCGGGCCATTTCAGAGAAATGCGCGCCGTCGCCTTGTTCCGGTTTGACCAGGCCGTCCGCAACCAGGGCAACGTCGCGCGCCAGCTCATGGGGCCGGATGTAGTCGAGCGGGTTGAACTGATCCTTTCCGTCTTCGACGAGGCCGAAGGGGTTGAGAACGGCTACCTTGCGCCCGAGCTCTTCGCGGTGGCGGCGCGTGACGGCGAAATTCTCGCCCTTGATGTCGAGGACCACGACCGGTCCCTGGTGATCGAGGATCGCGGGGATCACGGCACTGACGCCCTTGCCGCCGCGTGTGCCGGAGACGACGAGGTGATGCCCGCCGCGCCATCCTTTCGCATCGTTCTTGACGTAGCGCAGGAGCTTGCCTTTGTGCAGGGCCAGGGGCAGGCCGGTCTTGTTGCGGACAAGCTGGGCAATGTCGCGCGGGTCCATCCATCCCGCCTGCCACGGGCCGGTGCGGGATTTGCGGTTGCGACCAATGCGTGGATTGAAGATCGCCATCAGCGGAGTGCTGACAGCGACGGCCACGCCGAAGGCCCCGAGCGCGAAGGAGATCGCCATGGCCTGTTTCTGGGGATCAGAATACCGCGCCAGCCCCTTGAGGCCCTCCCAAATGGCACGGGGGAGGGGCCATCCCTGACCTGTCCATGCCTGGACTGTCGCCAGTATGTCGCTGAGCGGGCCTCTGAGGGGCGTCAGGGCCGTGAGGGCGGCCACGCACAGGCAGACCCATGCGAGGAGCTTCAGCGGTGTCCTGTGACGCTCTGCGGCGGTTCCGAGGGTGTCAAGGATGGTGGCCACGGCGATGATCGGGAAGGCATAGGTGGTCACCGGGTAGATCGCGACCGCTTGCGGGGCTAGGAGCAGGGCAGCGGCGGCCAGGATCACAGCGCCGATCATGATCACCCAGTGGCGGGCTTCCAGAACAAAACTCATGACTGGTCCTCTTGCGCGTCAGGAAACAGAATCTGCCAGAGCCCCCGGTCGCGATCCCGCTGGGTGAGGCGCTCTGGCAGGTCGCGCCGCACGATGCTCTGAAGAGCAGGTTCGGCGCTCAAACGGTCGAAGACCAAAGTGCCCAGGAGCCATTTGAGGCGGTCTTCGTCTTTTTTCTGAGAGAGACGCCGCCGGGAATCGAGCGCTGCAATCTGGGCGTCGAGCTGGGCTTTCTTGGCGGCCAGTTCTTTGATCCGGGCGTCAGGATGGCGGCTTTGGGACATGGGGCAACCTCGGGCATAATTGGGGCGAATGTAGTGGCGGATTGATAGGTTGAAAAGAAACAAATGCGCGCTTATACATTGTCTTCGACAACGTGCGCGTCCTCATGGGGGTAAACCCCCGCGCCGGACGGCTTCCCCCCAAGGCGGCGATGCCGCCTGAACGAGGGTTTCACCCTCGCGCTCCCGACCAGCGCAACCAGGCGCTGGACCCTGTTTTGAAGAGAGGCGCTCGATCCGTGGCGATCTATCATCTCAGTGCGAAAGTGATCAGCCGGGCCGGGGGCCGGTCATCGGTCGCAGCCGCCGCCTACCGGACGGCTGGGCGGCTGCGGGATGACCGGCAGGGGGTGGAGCATGACTACAGCCGCAAGGGCGGGGTCGTGCATTCCGAGATCATGGCCCCCGAAAATGCGCCCGACTGGATGCGCGATCGCGACCAGCTCTGGAACGCGGTCGAAGCCGTCGAGAAGCGGCGCGATGCCCAACTTGCTCGTGAGATCGAAGTGGCGCTGCCGCGTGAGCTTGATCGGGGCGAGAGGTTGGAGTTGTTGCGCGGATTCGTGCAGCGAGAATTTGTCGATCGCGGCATGATCGCGGACGTGGCCGTTCACGAGGGCAAGGCCCGTGATGGCCACGGTCAGCCCCATGCGCATGTCATGCTGACGATGCGCGAGCTGACCGGCGAGGGTTTCGGCAAGAAGGATCGCAGCTGGAATGCGCCAGACTTGCTGATGGGCTGGCGCGAAGCCTGGGCGCGAGATGCGAACACGGCCCTTGAACGGGCAGGGCGGTCGGAGCGGATCGACCACCGGTCCCTTGATGTTCAGCGCGCCGAAGCCGAGCAACAGGTCGAGCGGGCGCGCGGGGGCGGGCAGGAAGAGCTGGCGCTTGAGCACGAGAAAAAAGTGGTCGAGCTCAGCCGGGAACCTGAGCCGAAAATCGGCCCATCGGCCAATGCCCAGGAGAAACGCGGGATCGTCACGGAGCGCGGTGAGGCTTTCCGCGCGGCTCAGGCGCGCAATGCACAGCGCCAAGAGTTGGGCTGGCGGCAGTTGGAATTGCGTCTTGAGCTGATGGAGCGCGGGCGCGCCTTCATTGCCACCGCGCGCGAGCGGCTGGATCAGCTATGGGGCCGCGCCGAGGCGGCGATGTCACGGATCAAGGAGAGGGTTATGGGCGAGGTTGAGAGGCCGCAGGCTAGTGCTGCTGAGCGGGGCGACATGGATGCGCGTCGGGCGGCGGTGTTGGGGCGCGATGTTGATCGACCCGAGGTGCAAGCGCCGGATATCGGGCGGGAGAGGGTTGCGCCCGACGATCCTATTCGGGAGCGTCTGAACGCCATCCTTGGGCGTGGGCGTGATATCGGGCAGGAACGTGATGCCGCCGCCGTCGAGCGGGGCATCGTCGCCCGTGACGGCGAGGGCCGTGACCAAGGGCGGCGGGATGACATTCTCGGGCGCGGGCGTGATAATGCGTCCGAGCGCGGGCAGGGCCGCGATCGCGACAGAGACAGAGAGCGGTGAAAGACGTTTGCGGAGGGGTGGCCAAGATGAAGAAATGGCGCGTTGTTCTGGACGCCGCGAAGGCCCCGACCTGCGGTGACTGGGTTGCCGTGAGCGGGCTTTGCCCAGGTGAGGAAGAAACCGCACGGTTCCTCTTTTTGGACGGGACGGAGGCAGATGGGTTCACGTTCCTCGATGCCCCACAGGAGCAGGTTGGCGACTCTCTTAGTGGCGAGCAGATTCCGTGGCTGCACTTTCCAGACTGCATGGAGATCGTCGGAGTGGAACGTCAGGAATGGCGACCGCCGAGCTGGCGGCACGACAAGACGTTGTGGCGTCTGACCCTGGTAAGCCTGCCGTCGAATGTCGAATTCGAGAAACGGCTTTTGGTTGGTCAAGAAAGCAGGCGTGGTGTCCTCAGCCGGTTAGGGTTGAGATAGGGCAGGCACTTGGGTGTTGCGCGTCCCAAGGCCTATTTGCAGCGCGGCAGACTCAGGAGGTTATTCGGTTCGGCTCCATCGGCCTCGGTTTTCAGGTATTTCTTTCCATTCCGCGTAGCGATGATGACCCAGACCGAGTTGCCATTGACGCTGGTCCAGAAGCGCCAAGTGCCATCTTCGATACCTTTGATGGCAACATCGAGCTTAATGCACCAAGGACCACCACTCTTGGAACCAGTGGCTCCGCCGATGCTGTCAATACGCCGGTCAGAGTCCGCACCGTCTGGAATAATACAGGTGATCTGATGATCCTGTGGCATGGGATAAAATCCTTCTTTTTATGACATTCAAGGATGCCAGGTTGAAACGGACCCGCAGAGGTAGATGCTATCTGCGAGCCCTGATGTCGTAGGGTCATAGGCTTAGCAATCAGGGAGATTGTCCAAGTTGTTGCTCGACGACTTATCGGCGGTTGAGCGAAGGTATTTGCCGCTCGTTCCGTTCACCACGGTGATGTCGACACGAGACGTACCAGGCTGCTGGACGTAGTAGGTGTGCGTGCCGTTTTCGATATCGCGGATCGCGTCAGCCTTCATCCGTGGGGACCATGCCTCGCCTGATTTGCAAAGCTTGGTGATGTCGCCGTCCTTGTCTTTTCCCGACGCGGTAACTTTTCTGTCAGCCATCTTTTCGTTCTCCATTTTGGTTTACATAAGTATAGCTAGTACTACACTTGAGGTCAGATATAGTGATCGCTATACTTCTGTCAACCCGCGAACAGAGAGAATCTTGCATGTCAGAAAAATTTGGCGAAAAGCTCAGAAAAATCCGAACATCCAAGAACATGACGCAGGAGGAGCTGGCGACGGTCCTTGGGTCTTCAAAGGCATATGTCTGGCAACTCGAAAACAAGAAGAATGCCAAGCCGTCCGCTGAGTTGTTGCTAAAAATCGCAAATCATTTTGGGGCGTCGCCAGAGTTCTTCTTGGACGATACGCAAGACGAGCCTTCTGACCGACAAATCGAGGATGCCTTTTTCAGAAAATTCCATAAGCTGTCTGAGAATGACAAGCGCACGATTGAGAGGATAGTTTCAGGTTTTGACGACGACGATTAGCCGCCCTCCGATGAAGGAGGCCAACCGCCTTACAAGGCTCTGGCAGGACCACGGCCCGAACACTTACCCACTGGATATTTCAAAGCTCATTGATGGCGCACTTCAGAACAGCGATTTTGGCGGCGAACTGAAAACCAAGATAGGCAGCTACGATTCCTTCGAAGGGTGTCTTGTTAAAACAAAGAACACCGACAAGTGGACGATTTTGCTGAACTCGGAAATCGAGAACAAGCGGCGTCAACGGTTCACATATGCCCATGAGCTGGGACACTTCATGTGCCATCGGGGTTTGCGGGATCGTTTCGAAGACAGCGATGATACCCTGAACGATTTCAGGGATAAGATAGAAACCGAGGCCAACGTGTTTGCGTCGTGGCTACTTATGCCTGCAAACCTTCTCAGAGATGAGTTTAGCGGGATTGGCTGGAATACAGATTCCCTGTGCGAGATAGGAAACCGTTTCGAGTGCTCACTCCAGGCGAGTGCTTTGCGATTTGTTGGGCTGTCCAGCAAGCCGGTTGCATTTATCGTGTCGCGCGATGGAATGGTCGTCTGGGGCAGCAAAAGTAAATCAGCTCCGTACATGACAGCGTTTTGCTTTGGAGATGAACTACCCAAGGCGTCCCACGCTCATACAGCCCACCTCAATGGTGGAACCTGCGCATTGCCGCAGGATTCCGGCTTGGCTTGGAATGAGTTTCGAAGCGCGAAGGAGAGCCAATATTTTGATTATTCCGGACGGGGATATCAGTACACCTGCATTGAGTTTGTTGGATAAATTGACGAATACCACTGATAAATCAGCCATAGAAAATATGTGATCCCGGCGTGCGCCGGTCTCGCTTTGAGCGATAGGCAGGGCAGGGGATCGACAGGCTGACGCCTGCTCACCCCAACCCTGACAGTTTCCAAATCCTGTTGATCCGCCTGCCATCCTGGCTGGTCCGAGAAAACCGGCAAGCGCCGCCGTTGGCGTCGGTTCCGGCCCTGAATTCCGGTTCCTCCCACGCGCAGGCGCGCGGTTCCCTCCCAAATTCACGCCCTCCACCCGGTTGTCACGGCCCCGCCAGGCCGCAGGACGGGCTTTGCCCTTACCTGCTCTGCCGTTCGGAATGCATGGGCATTCCAAACAACAGAACAGGAAGGCCCGCCCATTGGCGGAAAGGGGAAGAGGCCCGGACCGCGTCACACAAAGGAGGGTCACAAATGACCGCAGAAAAGTTTGACGTTTACACCCATGTCACCAATCAGATCATCGCGCAGATCGAGACGGGAACGCCGCCCTGGCGCAAGCCTTGGACCGGCAGCGGGGCATCGGTTAGCTTGCCGGAACGGTTCAACGGCGAAGCCTATCGGGGCATTAACATCCTGATGCTTTGGGCCACGGCGATGGCCAAGGACTACAGTTCAGCCCGCTGGATGACGTTCAATCAGGCCAAGCAACTGGGGGGCCATGTCCGCAAGGGCGAGAAATCCGCTACCGTCGTGAAATACGGCACCGTCGAGCGCGAGGACGAGAACGGCGAGGAACGCCAGATTCCCTATGCCAAGGCCTACCGCGTGTTTAATGCCGACCAAATCGAGGGCTTGCCCGCCGAATTCTACATCCTGCCTGATCCGCCCCGTGATCTTGGCACCGTGGTCGACCCCGAGCTGGAGGCGTTCTTTGCCGCAACCGGTGCGCAGATCGACAGCACCGAGGAGCCGCGCGCCTATTACAACATCAAGACAGACCGGATTCACATGCCGCCGATTGGCACGTTTCACAAGGCCGCAGGATATTACGGCACCTTGGCGCATGAGTTGACCCACTGGACAGGGGCGACAAAGCGGCTGGACCGTTTGGGTCGGTTCAATGATCGCAAGGCCTACGCCTTCGAGGAGCTGGTCGCGGAGATTGGCAACTGCATGCTCTGCGCACAGATCGGGGTGGAACCTGAGTTCGACCAGAGCGCCGCCTATGTTGAAGGGTGGCTTGAGGCGATGAAAGAAGACAGCCGCGCGATTTTCCGGGCCGCGTCCGAGGCGCAGAAGGCCGTGGACTACATCATGGCCCGCACCGCGCGGGCCGACAGGATGGCCGCTGAATAGCATTCAATCAAGCCGAATGATCGAGGCCCCCGTCAGCAGGCGGGGGCCTTTTGCGTTATGGTTTGATCCTGGCCGTGGATGGTTTCAGGGTGACCTGTCGGAGGGCAGCCTGAAGGCCACCCTCCGACAGGCCCGGCGCTTCGCGCGGACGGGCATGGGATGCCCGGAGGCGACGCATCTGGATATCTCAGTTGCCATATCAACAGAGGTCTGTCGCCGGGACGACGCAGGCAGATTCTACGTGCTGAATCTGGTTGATGACGGAAGACAGTCTCGATTGTTGTCGTTTGGTGCAGTATTTGCACGGCATGATAGCCAGCAAAACATATGAGAAGCTGATTCCTCGCCACGAACGCGAGGCACTGGAGCAGGCGCTTGGAATGGATTCGGGATATGTCCTGGATTTCAGCGACCGCACCTTCAATGACTTCTTTTATGAAACGATTGCTATTGACCCAGAAGACCAGTCGCAGCTCTTTAACGGTCGTGGAACGTCAAAGGCAAAGAGACTGCGTTCGTTTATTGAACGTGCCCAACCGGCGCTTGTGGCGAAGATATTGCGCGAAATGTGGGAATATCGGGAGGCAATAGGGTTTGCGCCATCTGTGCCGAACGAGGGCAAGCTGAAGGAGTCTTATTTTTCCATTGTTGCCCGTATCGAGGGGCGTGCGGACGCCATTGACACATCTGCAATCGAGACGTTTGAGCCGAATGAAACGCTGGAAGAGCTTGTTGCTTCAATACGCCGCGATCTGGACGCGAACAAGCCACAGGCAGCTCTGGACCGCCTTCACACATATTGCATGAAGCGCTTTGCGTCTCTTGTCCGCAAACATGGTGGCGGAGAGTGCGGCAAGGACGATGCGCTTCACGCACGGGTGGCTAAATACGTAAAGATTCTGCGCGAGCAGCAGAACCTGAATCCGATTTCAGAACGTATTGTGAAAAGCTCCATCAGTGTTTTTGAAGCGATGAATCCGGTCCGCAACGACCAGTCGTTCGCGCACGACAATCGCGACCTAGTGCAGATGGAAGAAGCCCGTTTCGTGTTTGATAGCGTGACCGCGTTCCTGCGCTTTTCCAAAGCTATCGACGGACGGTTCTTCGAGGATTGACGCGGATCAGGTGCGGCGAGTCATAAGGCGGATCGCGGCTTCCTGCGGTCCCCATCGAAACGAGAACGTGTCTGACACATCAAACCAGCCGTTGCCGTCACCTGCCCCGTGATTTGCGCCCATGCACGAACACTGACAGTCATGCCCAACTGCATTGCGACAGGCCGGTGCGCACTTCTCCATTTCTCGAAATGGCTGAACGACATAGACCCGACCATAGCGATCCAACGCACCATCTACGAAGCGGTTGAGCCAGCTCAGGGGAAGTTTCCAGGATTTTTCCATATGTGCAAAGCGGATTGTTGGCCTGCGGTTGCCCGTCGCCAAGCCCGTGAGCCATTGGCGATTGTCAGCGCGATACGGCAGACGGGCCGTCAGCTTGTCGCCTTTCAGGCCAGAGCGAACGATTATTGGTATATCAGGCTGCGTCCACTGGCGGCGGATCGAGGGAGGAATGTTTGATGTGTCCAAGAGTGCGCCTTCCATAATGAATATTGGTTTGCAAACACATGGCTAACCTACGCTTTCCAGAAGCGCGATTTCGTCTTCGGTCAGATCGAACAGATCATAGACGATGCTGTCGATCTGGGCTTCGGCCTGGGCGATTTCGGCGGTCAGGCGGGCGATTTCGGCGCGGTCGCGGTTGATCCAGTCTTCCCAGTCGGAGCGATCGGTCAGGGGGATGTCGGCTTTGAAGACCTTCTTCACCTCGGCGCGGAAGGCGGCAAAATCGGGCAGTGTCCACCATTCCTTGAGCTTGTTGGTCAGCTTGGGTTCGCGTCCAGGCGGGCAGAGGTCTGGTAGGCGGCGCGTGAGAGCGGTTTGTAGCGCTAGGCGTTTCTGGGCCGCTGTCTGGCAACTGTTGGTTAGGCCCTCAAGGTCGGCTTTCTGCTCAGCTGAAATTTTTGGTATCACTGCTTGCTCGACAAACTGGGAGTGCATTTGATGGAAACCACCACGAACAGGAACACTGTTTCCAGTGATCGTGAACCAGGCCACCTTGGAGTTCAGGAAAGCTGCGAGCCATGCGTCGTCTGAACCGATAAAGTAGCATTTGTTGTTCGTAAAATGCCCGTCTTCCAACTGGAACTGTGGCACATTACAAAACTCAGGGTAGAGCACCTTTGCGCCCTCAAAGTAAGGCAAGTAGGCCTCCTGCGCCTGTTGGAGCTCGAACCATTCCTGTTTCGTGGCGCGCTTTTCCAGTTTGTCCCTGAAGGGCAGCAGCCATTCCCGGATGGCGGGATAATCGTCAATGTCGATCCGGTTCTTGGGAATGTAGATCAGCCACAGGCCGCGCGGTTCGGCCCGCCAGCGCTTCAGGTCTTTGCCTTCGAGGAAGGGTTTCAGCAGTTCGGCAGACTTTGGGTCTTGAGCGCAGAGGCGCTCCTTGGTGGCATTGTCGATCACAAAGGCAGCGTTCAGGCCTGTTTTGATACCGTAGAGCGGTGATCCGTAAACGTCCTTTAGAGTTTTCCTGCCTGTCCTGATCTTGTCGCGCAGGGCGCGCAGGGCGGGGTTTTCCAGTTCCCATGACCCGGCACCCAAGGCCATTTGTGGATATGGGCCGGCGGCAGCTTCCCAGGTGGCGAGGAAGTTGTTTTCCGGCAGGGCATCTACTTTCCAGAAACGCAGCTCATGCCCCTTGGGCGCGACCCCGCGTTTCATGGTCAGTATCGCCGGATAGGTGGTCACCCCCTCGAAGACTTGCAGGTCGCCAAAATCGACCACGCTTTCGATGGTGGCTTCCTTCAGTAGATATTCGCGCAGGGGCTTGCCTGATCCGGTCTTGAAGAAGGTGTTCGAGGAAATATAGCCCAAGCGCCCGCCCGGTTTCAGCAGGCGCAGGCCACGCTCGTAGAAATAGCAGTAGAGATCGGCCCGATCGGAAACTACCTCATAGCGCTTTTCCAGATAGGGTTTCAGCAGCTTCAGAAATTCCATCCGCACATAGGGCGGGTTGCCCAGGACCACGTCGAAGCCCCCTTCGGCAAAGACGCCGGGGAAGGCCGTTTCCCAGGTGAAGGCGTGATCGAGATAGGCGAAGTTGCTGTCCTCGATCAGGCTGTCACCGACGCGGATGCTGCCCGACAGGCTGTCCAGAACCTTGCCGCGCCGGGCGGTCTTGATCCAGAGCGACAGCTTGGTGATCTCGATGCTTTCCTCGTTCACGTCCACGCCGAAAAGGTTGTCGGTCAGAATTTCGCTGTCGGGGACATAGTCGAGCAGATCGCCAAAATGTTCGGCCTTGGGCAGCAGGTCTTTGATCTTGTCGTTCACGCGGGTCAGTTCGGCCTTCATGAAATCGAAGGCCATGATCAGGAACACACCGGAGCCACAGGCGGGATCAACAATGCGCAAGGATTTCAGGCGATCGCGATAGGCTTGCCAGGCTTCCAGCTCGGCCGACTTTTTTCGCCAGGGGATGTTTTCGTAGTCGGTGACGTCCGCGCCCTTCTTGGCGTGAGCGCGCAAGGTGTCTTCGAAGATTTCCCGCAGATGCGTTCCCAGGGTTTCGGCCACGATGAAGCGCGCGATGTAATCAGGGGTATAAACCACCCCGTCACGCTTGCGCCGTCCGCTTGTGCCGGTGGTTTTCTCAGGCTCTTCCTCTTCACCGCGCGCGATCGCTTGCAGGCGTTCCACGTCCGCGATGGACTGTTCGAAGATATGGCCGAGGACCGTGACGGAGACTTCGGAGGCGAAGTCATACCCGCCCAGAGTCTTGAACCCCTCGCAGATGTCATCGGGTATGGTCAGCTCGTTGATAACCGCGTCTTCGCGGAACAGACCCCCGTTGTATCTCGGGATTTTCAGCTCGTTGTTGCCCTCGTCGATGGCGCGGAACAGGCCCTTGAAATTGTCCCAGACGGGGCGAGGGTTGTAAGGGTCGCGCGCGACGAAGGCGTTTTCCAGCGTGTTGTCTGGCAGCAGGCCGGTGTCTTCGGCAAAGGCGATGAACAGCACTCGATCGAGGACCTTCTGCGCGAGGGCGATCGCATCGAGAGGCGCAATCGCGGCATCGGCCTTCTGGACAGCACTCAGGAGCTTGAGGCGCAGGTCCTTGTAATCCTGATACAGGCTGTCGGTGATGTCTTTGTCTTCGCGGCGGCTTTCTTTCAGCACATCAGCCGTGCGGCCAGACAGCAGGTTTTCCGCTGACAGGAGCAGCATGAAGCGCGCGTATTCTTCCGGGTCTGTCAGCTGGTCGAGGCGGAATTCCTCATAGGCCGCGGTGCCTTCCCCGAAGCCGTAGAAGCGCAGCTCGATCATGTTCGAGACCAGCACCCATTTCACGCCGCGCGCGTTCATGGCGTATTCCCACGCCTGTTGAACGGGGCTCTTGTTCCTGCCCGGCATGATTGCGTCGAGGTCGCGGGTATCCGCGCCCTTCAGCTCGAATGGTGCCACGATGTCAGGCGTCTTGCCGCCAAAGCGGCCAAGCGCGAGATCGACGCTGCCGCGCAGAATATTTTGTTCGGTTGAGACGTTGTAATCTGCGCCACCAGCCGGGCCGTGGTAGCCGAGAACACCTTCAACGATCTTGGAGGCGAACTGCCCATGCAGGGCGGTTTCCTTCAGGCGTTCAATCCGGCCCGAGCTGATCAACTCTGCCCAGGCTTCCAGCGCAGCCAGGTGGTCTGACGGGATCGGATCGGCTTTGATGTGGCGCTTCAGGGTCTTACGGTTGAACAAATTCATGAATTAAAGGGCTTTCTTGATGCTGCCCCATGGCAGCGAAACATAGAGATCGCGCATGAGAGCAAAGCGCTCTTCAAAGGGCGGAAGGTCACCAATTTCGAGGGCGAGCGTTTCCCAATCGGCCTGGGCGCGTTGCTTGATTTCCGGGTCATCCATGGACTCTGGCTTGGCCTCGATCCCACGGCTGCGGCATTTCTCGATCAATGTGGTCAAGATGGCTGTTTTGTCAGCACCGCTGAAATCATGCTCGCCAATCAAAAATGCAATGTCGTAGACATCTTGTCGCCGGTTGCGCTTGCGTATGGTTTGTTGAAGCAGAGCGCGGAATTTTTCGGCGACAAGCTCATGAATGGTGAACGCGCGCACCGCCACACCGGCCCCGTGCAGGTTCAGCTCCTGGAAAGCATAGACCTGATCACGGAAGCTGATCTCGACATCAAGAACCCGGCTTGCCTTGCCGTCCGCCAGCCGGGTTTCTTCACCTGTGCCCCGCTTGGCGGAGCCAATGCGGACCCGGAGCGCGGGGAATTCATAATCTTCGAAATTCTCTGCGCGCGGCATCTTCTTCACCGATTGCACCTGACAGATGAGATCGGGGTAGCCGAGCTTGATCGCAGTGCGAGGCAAAACTTCATTCAGTTCGGCGGTGATCTTTTCCGTCAGGTCAGCGGGCTCTGCCATCGAGGTGAAGTCTACATCCCCGGTGACCCGATTGCTTTTGAACGCCAGGGCCATGACCGCCCCACCTTTTAAAACGAGCGTTTTTGATAATGAAGGGGCCAAACCAATTGCCCCCAGGACAATCTCTGTAACCTGGCGATCTCGATAGAGCGTTGGGTTGGCGCGCGCGGTTTCGACCCATGCACGAACATCGACATCGACGATGTCGAATTTTCTATCTTGCGCGTGGGGGTCATTGTCAGACATTTATTGAAATCATCCAGCGTTCTGAGAATTCAGGGGCATAGTCGGCATCAGGATCGAGTTTGCGTGATCCGCCCCGTTGAGCAAACTGCTCCCAGTTGTGCAGCGCCGGATCATCTATGTCCATGACTTCAGACAGAATATAGCCTGCGCGGACTTTTGCGATCTTGCTGTCGAGGAGATCAATCGCGGCAATAATCTCGGGCACCCACTGATCCGCCTCATTTTCCCAGACATCGAGAACATGGCGCATGCCCCCACAAAGCTGTGGCTCAGCAAGCATGTCGGCAAAGGTTTGGCCAATTGAAGTGATCCGCGTTTCTTCGCCACTCACGGGGGCCGGTGTCCAGGGGTGGCTTGATACGTGCACCACGATCGGGCGGCGACGGATCGTGTCCTTGAAGCCAGGCCTGTTCAGAACAAGAGCTTCTATTTGGCCTAGATTGGGCAGGTCTTCACGAAGACGTTCATCCCGGAGCGCATTCCACAGGGGCCTTTTAGGGGTTGTCAGGTGTAGCGCCTGCGGGCTGCGATCAGTAAGCCCATAGCGCTGCATGGCAGATAGATGCGAGACGTAGGCGAAAGGATCAGCGATGCAGGCGACCTCTTCCGCCGATCCAGCTCTCGTTGATTGCGTCACACGCCACACGCCCGAGCGGAAGTCGGAGTCCATGACAAGCGCCTTCCGTGCCTCAAGGCGTCGTAGCGCATTTTTGGCGCGTGTCTGATCCCAGTCGTGCGGGAGGCGCTTCAACGGCTCGCCGTTCAGCGCCTTTTTGTGAAACAGGTGGTAGCCCAGAACGAAGAAGTCGTAGAAGGTTATGACTGGTAAGTCCTTGTCATTTATAGCCTTTTCGAGACCTTCGGTAAAATTCATCTGCCATCCTTACCCCTATGTCCTTAGGACATAGGGGTAAGGATGGCGTTATGTCAAGAGAGACCATTATCATAGGTCAGAATTCATATTAGACACGACTGCGCTATCTATATGTCCTTAGGACATATAGATAGCGCAGTCAGATGTAAATAGGGCTTGGAATCTACCCAAACATTACGAGCTGTTGAGGCTCCACCCAATAGCCTCGCTGACGCTTGGAGGCTTCCAGTGTGACCAGAGCCGCGACGGCCTGATTTTCATCCGCGAACCAATCCATCCGAACCTGACCGCCCTGCCCTATGCGGCCCCATTCGCGGTAGAGCGTCCATTCGCCAAACAAGTTCGGCATGACGGACATTCGGTAGAACCGGGCAACGTTTTTGGCAGGCTGGCGCTTTTCGAGATAGGTCTGCATGGCTCAGAGATGATACTTGCGCGCGATTTCCAAGGCTTCGGCCTGTTCGGTGCCGATGTAGTCCTTGGTGCTCTCAATACTGGCATGGCCGAGCAGCAGTTGGGCCGCACGTAGGTTGCCGGTTTGCTGATATATATGCGTCGGGAAGGTCCGGCGCAGCGAATGCAGGCCATAGACGCTGGGATCGAGGCGCGCTTTTTCCAGCCAGGACTTGAACAGCCGCCAGAGTTGGCTTTCACTGAGATGGGACTGGGACCACCGCGCCCCCTGCCCCGTGAACAGCCAGCCGTGCAACGGCTTTTCAGAGGCGGTGAGATAAGCGCGCAGACTGTCGCGCGTGTTTGAAGAAAGCCGCGCTTGAACCGGGCGCGCATTGCGGGCCTCGGTCTTCTTCTGCCGGATTTCCACGATCTCGCGCACGCCTGCCGGGGTGGCTACGTCTGAGACCCGCAGGCGCACCAGGTCAGAACCCCGGAAGCTGGTGTCGAGGGCCACGTTGAACAGCGCCAGATCGCGCAAGGCGCGCTCTTGGCGCAGGATCAGCCGGATCAGTGCCACCTGGTCAGGCGTGAGGGGGGGCTTCTTGCCCACAACACGGCCCTTGTTCCAGGTGGTCTCGGAAGCAGTTTTCACGGGCAAATCCTTGCGAGGTTATAGCGGGATAATACCAACAAACCTTGCATGATGAAAGACACATGTTGCGCGACTGGGCATTTTCCCCATGTTTTGTTGGCTTTTTGGCATGGCCACTTATGCGAGCTTTTAGCAAAAAGCTCGCATGAAGGTCTAAAACAAAGCATTAGGATAATACTGGCCAATGCCGTTGAGCGTACAAGGCCTACGCTTGCGGCAAGCCGAGAAGATACCGCGTCTCGTGAAGCGCGCGGCTGTATTTAATCCCAAGAGCGGCAAATTCGTTTTCGATATCGGTGTTTAGAGTTCTCGGGGTTCCGGATAGGAACTCTGTGGTATTCGATGATGCGAAAACAATGTTGCCGGTATGCCCCAGATCTCGCAACATGGTCGCCACTTCTAGGTAGCTCTCGACCACAACGCAGTCTTTGGTCGAGTCCTTACCCAACTTCGCCGGTGTGCGCCTTTGTGTCACGCGGGTTATCGCCCGATACGTCAAATCGGGGGTTGTCGCATGGGTTAAAGCAGCACCCAAAATATCTGTCATGACACCTTCAGCGACAGGGACACGTGTCAGAAAGTGGCCGATCTGGGTTTGGCTTGCTTCCCCAAGCGCTTCAGACCACTTGTCAATCCGCGCAATTTCATCTCGCAGCTTCCCGAGCGATGAGTTTGTATCCTCACGAACTGTAGGGAGATTGTCGTTAAGTTCGTTGCGTACTTGCTCCGCGATCACGCATCCAATCATTTCGCTTTCGACTATGCCATCCCGGATAGTTTTGCCCGCAAGCATCGCGTTTCCATCCACGTTTTCTCGGCGGGGAGAACGTAGTAAATCCAAGAGAATGCAGGTGTCTGGCAGAAGTACTGGTACATTTGCCTGTGCAATTGCTTCGAGAGAGACGTAGGCCAACGTCATTAACCTCTCAAGATCGCATCATATGCACCAAGGAGTGAAATTCCCTGCTCGAATTGTATGGCCAGCTTGTTAGCAGAAGTCTCGTCCCAGCCATCAACCTCGATCAGCCATTGCATGAGGATATCAACGGGTAGGCTATCCCCATTGCGATGCGCTTCGATGACGAATACCTCCCACCGCTCGCGATCGTTAGGATGCGAGTTCGTCGTGCTCTTGTTGGCCAAGGCTGAGAACCGGCGCAGGGCAGCGGTAGCTTCGTTGCTTGTCCAAGTATTCAAGCTGCGAACGTTGTCAGTTAAATCAAGCGCTAACTGATCCCTAACTTCTGCTTTGTCGATCACCTCGGTCACAAAACAGACAAGTAGATCATTGTATAGCTTGGTGCCCAACTCCCCCACTTCGGCGGGCACGATGTTGGTAACTTTGTATGAGTTGTCGCGTTGCCAAAGCGTCAATGTCGCCTTGGGCAGTTTGTCGCCAGTGTATTCGAAAACAATGATATCCTCTTGGCCCATACCAACAGCATGGTTTCTGAGCCTAGCTTCTTGTTCTCCATCCCGAACCCACTCCTGCGTCTCAACGCCGAGAAGAGATGCGCGAACCTCATTTAGCGGGATTTGCTCCGAGCTAATGATGAGGTCTCGAAAGACCTCAATGCCTTCTTGTGCCATATGCTCCCCTCTCGCCAGCTTGATCGCTTGCCCAGTTAGGTCTGTCTCACACGCAGCCCAGCGTCGCGCAACAATTTTAAGGAATTTGCGAATGGTGCGAGAGCAAGATTGGTAAAAAGCTGTAGGTTTTTACTGCCACCCCGAATCCCAAATTTGGCAACGATTCATGCAAGCTTTTATTAAAAAGCTCGCATGAAGGTGTCGATGCCGACCTTCGCTGCATGATGTACCAATGACTGCATCGCGGGACAAAGCACCATTTCGCTGCGGTTGCGCCAAGGGCTGCTTTAACAAACTATCAGTTACCTAGAAAAACCTGCTTTGATCAAACGCGCCCGTAGTTCATTCAGTTTGTCCGTATCTTTCAGAGGAATACGATCAAGGTCGTTGACGCCGATATCAGGCAGCACTTTCTCACAGGATTTGACGGTTTTGGCTGCGTTTTCTTGATGGCCGAGCGCCACATGGCTTGCGGCTAGAACAAAATGCGCAAAATACCATCTTGGCATCCGGTGGACAGCACGCTCTGCCCATTCGATTGCGGTCTCAAAGCGCCCCGCCACATAGTGTGCCAACGCAAGACCTGAAAAGCGAAAGAAAATGCTTGGATCAAGAGGATTGGAGCGGATCGCGATCTCTTGGTTGGATATGGCCTCGTCCGAACGCCCAAGAATTCCGAGCAATGTGCCAAGACTGCCGTAGGCAAGCGAACAGTTGGGGTTGAGAGCAACGGCGCGTTCCAAGGCCGCAAGGGATTCGTCGTATTTGAGCAGCCCCCAACACGAGATCCCCAAAGCCCAATGCGCGTATTCATTGCGGTCGTCTAACTGCGTGGCACGCCGCGCCAAAGCGTAGGCCGTTTCCATTGGAGGCTGGACGTCCGGTACAAATCCCATGATCGCGATGTGGTGGTTGATCAAGGACAAGATCATATTTGCCTCGGCGCTCTCGGGATCAATTGCCAAAGCACGTTCCAGCAGGGTTTTAGCGTTGGCATAACTTTCGGGCGTGAAATCATAGAGAAGGTGCCAGGAGCGCATTGTCAGTTCCCATACCGTCAGACCGGGACGTGTCGCGCGCTCAACCGGCTCTTGAATGGTACTTAGATGAACGGTTGTCTGGATCGACGCGACCACATTGCGGGTGATCTCGTCTTGCAAGTCAAAGACGTCCTCAAGCTGCCCGTCATAGCGTTCGGACCAGACATGCCCACCGGTCCTTCCGTCGATCAGCTGCGCCGTTACGCGTACGCGGTCGCCGGATCGCCGGACACTCCCTTCTAGCACAAATCGGACACCAAGTTCTTCAGCCACGCGGCGCACATCGACGGATGCGCCTTTGTAGGTAAACGTGGTGTTGCGCGCGATGATAAATAGCCAAGGGGAGCGCGACAGGGCCGTGATGATGTCATCACTAATCCCGTCTGAGAAGTATTCCTGATCTGGATCACCTGACATGTTTTCAAAGGCGAGCACAGCGATAGAGGGCTTCTCGGGCCGGATGGGGTGTTCAATGGGCAGATCGCTGAGTGCCGTTGCTTCAGGTGCCAGCTTGTCGCGAAGTTCCAATTTGGAGGACACACCAAGTTTGCGGTAGATCGTTGCCAAATGTGTGCGCACCGTCGACGGCGCAAGACACAAGCGATCTGCAATTTGCTGATAGTTTTCGCCTTGTGCATAGTCCGCCGCAATTTGGTTCTCGCGGGTGGTGAGTATGCTTGCCTCGTCGGGTTTCTCGGTCACGATTGCGCCGCCTGTATCGCTTTGATCATGCGGGCGTTCTCTAATGCGATCACGCTTTGGGCCGCAAACATCTGCGCCAGCCGCGTGCTGTCGTCAGAAAAAGGGCGCACGGTCTGGCGATAGATCGTGAACGCACCAACCAAACTGTCACCAGCAAGCATAGGAATTGCAACAAAAGACCGCGCCCCGCCAAGATCGGCAGTGGCATAGCGCAAAGGGTCGTCGGTCTGGTAAATCGCCTCTGACTTGACGTCGATGATATTGATGATCTCACGCTGAGTTTTCATGCGGCCAAGACCCGTTTCGGGGCTTGCAGTGAAGACACCTTGCACGTCCAGCCACGCCTGAAATAGTTTCGGAATTCCGGCAGCGTGATTGGCCAGAAATCTGCCATCCTGCTGATACTCGAACAGAATGCCGAATTCTGCATCGCAAAGCTCAAGCGCGTAGTTCAGGATCAACGGCATTACTGCTTCCAGATCACCTTGGGACGCACTGATAATCCGTAAGACTTCGCTAAGGGCCTTTTCGCGACTGATCGCTTCCTCCAAACTCAACGCCAATTCGGACACCACGGCAGCCATTTCGGATTGGCTGCGTGGTTCTGGAGCGTCGCCATTCAGATAGGTTGCCAACTCCAGCTTCGAGGAGACTTCAAGTTTTCGGTAGATCGTCGCCAGATGCGTCCGCACTGTAGATGGCGCAATACAAAGCGCGTCGGCGATTGTCTGATAGGTCTCTCCACCCGCATACGATTGCGCGATCTGCAATTCCCTCTGGCTGAGACCTGATTGTCCAGACACCTAAAACACTCCGAAAAGAACATCTTGTACTGAGTTTGGTAAGAACACGTTCAACAAGCAATCCTGCAAATGCTGTAGTTTGAATACTGCACGCCCGATGCCGAATTTACAGCATCTGCATGATAGCTGACACCATGGGCATCGGGCCAAACTGTCCTCATGAGATCAAAATGGAGGACGCCACGATGACCCAATATGAAACCGCAAAGGCATTTTTCGAAGCCTGCGAAACCGGCAAAGGGTGGGAAGGCTGCAAATCATTCTGCCACGAAAAGGCGAGCTTTTCCTGCCAGGCTGACGCGCTGGCGGAGACGGCGACACTTGCAGACTACGCGGAGTGGATGAAAGGGCTACTGACCCCCGTGCCAGACGGCCGTTACAAGCTGACAGCTTTTGCGGCGGACGAGGCGCGCGGCACCGTCGTTGCTTCAGCCGAATTTCACGGCACGCAAACAGGGGAAGGCGGGCCAGTTGCACCAACGGGCAAAGCTGTTGTTTCAGATTACGCCTATGTGATGCAGTTCGACGGCGACAAGATCAGCCACATGACCAAAATCTGGAATGACGTGCACGCGCTGCGCGGGCTTGGCTGGGCGTGATGCGTTGGCGCATCCTGGCTTTGCTGTTTCTGGCGCGCATCGGACTTGGGTTTCAGTTCCAAACCGTAGCCTCCGTGGGCGACGATCTGATCGTTGCCTTTGGGTTCAACTACGCTGATATCGGCTTTCTGATCGGGTTGTTCATGGCCCCAGGTTTGTTCCTTGCTATACCTGCTGGGTATTGGGGACGATACGTATCGGATCGCATCATGGTGGTTCTGGGCCTTTGCGCATTGGCGTTGGGTGGGGCCGCGTCGTCGCTTTCGACGGAAAGCTGGGCCGTAGGGATGGGTCGCGTTTTAGCCGGGGCCGGGTTTCTTTTCACAACGCTTTACTTCACAAAAATGGTCGCAGATTGGTTTGAGGGGCGTGAGATCGCAACAGCCATGAGCATCCTTGTGATGAGCTGGCCGTTCGGCATCGCCATGGGACAGGTTGGGCATGCTTGGCTAGCCCAGACATATGGCTGGCAGGTCCCGTTTCAGGCGGCTTCGGCCTATTGCCTGATCGCGGCAGTGGGGGTCTTTTTGCTTTATCGTCCGCCCCATGATCTGCCTGATGCGACGGGTGGCGCACGGGTTTCTCTGACCGGGCAGGAATGGCGTTTGATACTGTGCGCGGCGACGGCCTGGGGTGTTTTTAATGCAGCCTACGTCACCTATCTTGCCTTCGCACCAAAGGTTCTTGAGGGCCACGGCCAAACAGCCATAGCTGCCGCCGGCATCATCAGCATCGGCAGTTGGATCATGATCATTTCCGGTGCGGCCTGTGGGCAATTCGTGGATCGCTTTGGTGGGCAGAATAAGGTCTTGGCGGTCTGTATGGGCGGCTCCATCATTGCACTCTTACTGCTCGGTCTGCCAAGCGCTGGCGTTGGCGCTAGCGTTCTGTTTGGGCTTATCGGCATGGCCCCAGCTGGCGTTATTATGGCAATGGCAGGCCAAGCCATGCGGCCTCAAGTCAGGGCCTTCGGCATGGGGATCTTCTTTACAATTTACTATGCCATTATGTGGATCACACCGCCGGTCGCGGGTGCAATCCTAGATGCGACTGGCAATCCGCAAGGTCCGTTGTATCTTGCGATGATCCTCTTCGCGGCGGTGGTGCCGCTCGGCATCGCGTTCCAGTTTTTAAAAGGCGTGCCCATGATGGCTCAAGAAGGGAAAGTGTGACGATGAACGTTCGAAAAACAGTTTTTACAAAGGAAATCATCACGACAGATGAAATGGGGCAGGCATGCGACCAGATCACGCGCGTCTCTGCAATGGCCGCCATTAAAAACCCCTTCGCTGGCGTCTATCAAGACGACCTGTCGCCCCTTTTTGATGTCGGCGCGCAGCTTGGTGGGGCGCTGACACAAGAGCTGGTGCACATGTTGGGTGCGCCAGCTGTCTGCTATGGCAAAGCAGCAATTGTCGGATCGGCAGGCGCGATGGAGCACGGTGCCGCCGTACTGCACCCCGCACTTGGCAAACCGGTGCGAGCCGCCGTCGGTGGCGGTAAATCCCTTATGCCCTCCAACCACAAAGTGGCGGCTTTGGGCGCGTCCATTGATCTGCCACTGGGCCATAAGGACGAGGCATGGTCTTTTGACCATATCGACACGATGACGCTCTGGGTACCCGACGCACCGCGCGCAGACGAAATCGTACTGTGCATCGGATTGTCCAATGGAACACGAGCGCATCCCAGAGTTGGAACAGGCCCAAGCCCCTCTTGATCGTATCATCTTCCTTGAAGCGGCCATTGGACACAGGCGCAGCATCGGTCAAAGAGGGCTCGAACCGGGATTTCGCTGCGCTCTCCATGAACGTCCGCTCTCACCCTCATGCGAGCTTTTAACCAAAAGCTCGCATAAAGGGGCTGCGGAGAAGAAGGTGGTTCGGGCAGCGTTCGGGTTGCGTTCGTGGACGCTCATGATTGTGCCTGGGATAATCTTCCCATCAGCAACATGGAGTGATCTGATGGAAGTTATGGAACGAGATGCCGAGTATATCGCTGCCCAGTGTAAGTATCTTCGCAAGATATTTGGGCTGACCCAAGAGAACCTTGCAGATGCTGCCGGGCTAACTGTCCGCACGATCCAAAAGGTGGAGAGCGGACGGCATGTGCCTGACGTTCAGACTTTGCGGAGTATTGCTCGCGGTATTGGGTTCGACGTGACTGTGTTCGCCAAGCCTACACCCGAGCAGGAGAAGCGTCAGCAAGAAGAGATTGAGCGTGCGCTGAAGAAAACTGTCCTCGTGCCCACATCGCCTATTAAGAAGGCGAATGACTTCTACTCCCGTAACCGTGAGTGGCACGCGCTCATGATTAATGCCGAGGCAGTGGAGGCGGACGACGCGCTCGAATTGACAGCGGCAATCTCAGAATGGATGAACGACCTTGACGGGATATGGGAGATCAGCACGGCCAGCCAGCGGCTGGGGTATGCGACCAGCATTTCCCAGTTGTGCCGGGAATTGGAAGAGCTTGGGTATCTCACCCACTTTGGCCACTTTCGTCAGCAGCACATGCGGGACAAAGGTCTGGCCTGGGACGTGGCGTTGATCACTTTCTTGCCCAAGGCTGACCATGATGGGCACCGTTACGGCCTCGTCACCCTCGACGATCCTTGGGAGGTTCCCGAACAGGACCGTCCTAAACTGTGATCAACGCGTGGGGGCTGTCTGTCATTCAATTAGGCCGCCCATGTCGCGCGACCTCTTTACTTGTACGTAATGCTGTACATATAAAGGAGGCGAAAAGGAGATTCGTCATGGATGTTATGACCTACTCAGACGCCCGCGCTCAACTGAAGGGCGTCATGGATCGAGCGATCCACGACAAGCAGGAAGTTGTCGTGACGCGCAAGAAGGGCGAGTCCGTTGTTGTCGTGTCCTTGGACACCTGGAACGCCGTCAACGAGACGCTGCACCTCTTGTCCACACCGAAAAACGCATCCCGCTTGCGCGCGTCGATCGCGCAACTCGATGCCGGAACTGGCGAAGAGCGTGAGCTGACCGAGTGAAGCTGGTTTTTTCCGATCAGGCCTGGGAAGACTATCAATACTGGGTCAGCACCAACGACAAGGTACGTGACCGGATCAACGAGCTGATCAAGCAATGCAAGCGAACCCCCTTCAAAGGAACCGGCAAGCCGGAACCTTTGAAGGGCGATCTGACCGGCTGGTGGTCACGGCGGATTTCTAAGGAAGATCGAATGGTCTACCGGGTTAGTGGAACTGGCGACGGCCAAAGCCTAGAGATTGCACAACTGCGGTTTCATTACTGAATTTCCTGTCTGTTGCTTCATGGAGATGGTTGTGAACAGAGCGAGGGCGTAGCCATAGCTCTATAGCTTCTCGCCAGCTTTGCTTTCGTGCCATTCGCGTATGCGCATGCATAGAAGGCCGACCAACGGTGCTTCTAATAAGGGAATAATCGCATCATCTGGCCTAAACGAAGGTGCTTCGTACTGGTCCATCGACCATGTACCGATAACCTCTCCGTCACGGGTCACGACTGAGCCATCATCGCAGAGATTGATCGGATAGATCAAAGCTCCATCAGACGGGACGCCGTAGCGCTGCCACGCTTCTCGAAGCGAGTCTCCCGTCAGCTGCGTTGGAGGATCAAGGGGCGGCAACTTGGGCTTCGGCTCACGCTTCCCGGTCTTCCTCCGTTGTTTCCCCTGCCGCCAAGGTGGTGAAGGGTTTTCAGCTGCGCGCTCCATTTGCCGACGAAGGTTTCCCTCGTCAAAAGCCCCGCCTGAACTGAGCTGATCCTGAAAGACAGCAGCGTAACCGATAATCTCTGTAAGCGGTGCGCCGGTCACACGGGTCTGACGTAATTCCAGGGCAGCAACTCGTTGATGTCGATTTGTTTGTGTCCTTGTGCGATAGCTGTCAGGACACCTGACAGATAGCCGTGGGGCTCGATCCCGTTGAGTTTGCAGGTCTCGATCAGCGACGCGATGACGGCCCAGTTTTGTGCGCCCGTATCGTGACCCGCGAAGAGCGCATTTTTGCGGTTGAGGGCAATGGGACGGATGGTGCGCTCGACCGGATTGTTATCGAGCTCGATGCGGCCATCGCTCAGGAACAGGCATAAGCCGTCCCAGTATTTGGCGATGTATTTCAGGGCCTCTCCAGTGGGTGATTTGGCCGAGACACGGGCGCGGTTTCGGGCGAGCCAGAGTTCGAAGGCGTCAACGATGGGTTTTGAGCGCTCTTGCCGTTTCGCGCGGCGTTGCTCGGCTGATTGGCCGCGCAGGTCCTTTTCGATGCGATAGAGCGTTTGGATTTGAGCCAAGCCTTCTTGCGCAATTGGTGCCGCACCGGATTGGGTGACGTCATGCAACTTGCGGCGGGCATGCGCCCAGCAATAGGCCAGTGTCACGTCCTGAGCTGGGCGTTTGAGCAGGCGATTATAGCCAGCATAGCCGTCCACCTGCAGGGTGCCGTTAAAGCCGTTCAAGATGTTTTCCGCATGCTGGCCGGATCGTCCCGGTGCATAGGTAAAGGCCACCCCAGGGGGATCATCGCCACCCCAAGGCCTGTCATCACGGGCCAGCGCCCAAAAGTATCCGGTTTTGGTCTTTTTCCGCCCTGGGGACAGGACTGGCGCGGGCGTTTCATCCATGAAGAGCTTGGTGGAGTGCTTCAGATTGGCCATCAGGGCATCATAAATAGGGGTCAGCTCAAACGCCGACTTGCCAACCCATGCGGCTAGGGTCGAACGATCCAGATCGAGCCCCTGGCGGCTGTAAATTTGGGCCTGTCGGTAAAGGGGCAGATGATCCGCGTATTTGGACACAAGCACATGCGCCAGCGTGGCCTCGGTTGGCATGCCGCCTGCGATGATGTGCGCGGGTGCCGGGGCCTGTACGATCCCGCCTTCGCAGGACCTGCAGGCGTATTTTGGGCGACGGGTGACAATCACCCGGAACTGGGCAGGAATGATATCCAGTCGTTCACTAACATCCTCACCGATGGCATGGCGCTCGGTTCCGCAGGCGCAGGAGCGCTCGGGTTCAATGACCACTTCAACCCGTTCCAGATGTTTGGGCAGCGATCCACGATTGGTTTGGCGCGGCTTTGGTGGCCGCACCGGCGCGGTGCGTTCGTCGGCGTCGATTTCTGCTTCGACCTGCGCGATGGCTGTCTCGATATCCTCCAATTCCAGCTCATACTGGGCTGGATCGATCTTCTCGGATTTAGCCCCAAACAGCGCCTTCTTGAATGAGGCAACCAGAGCCTCCAGCCGCGCATTTTGATCCTGTTGCACACGAATGATCGCCTTCAGCTCGGCGATGTCATCGGGCAATTTATCAGGCACAGTCATGCCTGTTTCTATACCAAAATAGGAGCAGCATGGCCCGTGCAAACGGCCCCGTGAGTCACTCCGCCGCAGTCGGAGCGGCCACCTCCAAAGGCCGTACACGCCGCCAATCCAAACCCGCAAACAGCGCCTCAAACTGCGCAGGGTCCAGCCGCATCACCCCGTTCTTGATCGCAGGCCATGTAAAGCTGTTATCCTCCAACCTGTGGAACGGCATGCAAAATTGACCCCATTATTGGGGTAATCGGCGTCCAAAAGTGACCCCCCTGATATTTCTGTTCAGAAGCTTCCTCAAAGGATTGAGGGGGCGAGTTGGGGATGTTGGT